>FWWL01008779.1_pt1 | contig 12739 bp, 14 predicted proteins | sample 2228331 | NCBI WGS metagenome assembly FWWL01 (sample SAMEA103939775, study PRJEB20133) | metagenome | reverse complement strand
TCCTCCAGCAGCCACTGCTTCTCTTTCTCCAGACGCCCTTCCGCGTACGCAGGCAGCATCGGCCGGAAGCCCGCGCACACGGCCTCCGGCGACGCCATCAGCTTCTCCAGCACACGCGCCCGGGCAGCCTCTTCCTCATGCGCCCGCACGCTCTCGGACCGGACCGCCTCCAGTGCCTTTTCCAGCCTTTCCTCGTTCATCTCTGCCTCCCGCTTCATCTCTCGAGTTCCTCCTGCAGCCACCGGCGGATGCGGTGCAGCCGCACCCCGATGGTCGAGCGCTCCAGCCCGTACATCCGGGCGATCTCGGTATTGGAGACCCCCTCGATGTAGCGGAGCGTGAACAGTTCTGCGTCCTGCGGCTCGAGCGTGGCGAGCGCGCGGCGGAGGCGCTCCTTCAGATACGGCGTGGACTCCACCGCCGGGTGCGGCAGCGTCTCGTCGAGCTGCGCCTCGGCGCGGTGCGCCCGCCCGCGGAGAATGTCCAGCGCGGCATTGGTGGCGGCGCGCCGGAAGTAGCCCTCCGGCGCCTGCGCCTCATCGATCTTCGCCCCTTGCCGCAGCACGCGCGCGAAGACCGTCTGCAGGGCGTCTTCGGCGTCCTCCGGCCGCCCCGTAATCCGCAGGGCGGTCCGGTAGACCAGGCTCGAAAAGCGCTCGTACAGCGCCGTGAACTCGTCCGGCGGCGTCATCGGCGGGGGCGCCGTCCGTTCCGCAGGGCTGGCTGACAATCTCATGTTGCGCCTCACCCTGCCATACGACAGGCCCAGCCGATTATTACATACCGGTGTAAACTTCCATCGCCCGCCCTGCCGCGCCGGATCAGAGCCCCGCCCAGCGCCGCGCCCAGAGCTGCAGCACCAGCAGGTGCCAGAGCCAGCGGTCGCGGTTGCGTACGCCGGAGACGTGCTGCCTGAGCAGCCGCGCCGCCTCCTGCCGGTCGATCAGCCCGGCGTCGGCGCCCTCCAGCACCTCGCGTTCGAACACCGGGCGCAGCTCGCCACGGAACCACTCCTTCAGCGGCATCACGAAGCCCATCTTCGGACGCCAGAGGATCTCGCCCGGCGCCAGCGGTTCCACGGTCTTCTTGAAGATGAATTTGCCGTTGCCCCCGGAAACCTTCCACCCGCACGGCAGGCGCGCCGCCAGCTCCGCCAGGCGGTAGTCAAGCCAAGGCGAGCGCCCCTCCAGCGACCACGCCATCGTCGCGCGGTCCGCCTTCACCAGGATGTCGCCGGGCAGATAGGTCTCCACATCCACAGCCTGCAGCTGCTCGAGCGGCGCGAGTTCGCGGTAGCGCAGGAACCGCTCCCGGTACTCTGCGCGCGCGTCGTGCCCGGCAAGAGCGCGCCGCAGGTCCGGATGCAGGATGCGATCCAGCTCGGCGTCGCGAAAGACGGTGAGCGAGTTGAAATAGGCGTCCGCGAGATCGCAGGACAAATTCGCAAGCATCGATTTCGCCCGGAAAACCTGCGGCAAGTAATCGAATTTGGGATAGATTTTTCCAGCCGCACGGAAAAATGTGCGGCGGAACCAGTCCGGGAATTTTCTGCGGATTCTTTCTTCGATCAGCGCGTGCCGGTACCGGCGGTAGCCGGCGAAGATCTCGTCGGCCCCGTCGCCGGAAAGCGCCACGGTGACGTGCTGCCGCGTCATCCGGGCCAGATAGAGCGAGGGGATGGCGGAGGCGTCGCCGAACGGCTCGTCGAAGTGATGGACCAGCACGTCCAGCATCTCGCCGATCTGCGGGCGCACGATCTGCTCGCAGTGGTCCGTGCGGTAGCGCTCCGCGATCATGCGCGCGTAGCGGGTCTCGTCGTAATCGCGCTCGTCGAAGCCGATCGAAAACGTCCGCACGCGCCCGGGAGCGTGGCGCGCCATGTAGGCCACCACGGCGCTCGAATCGACCCCGCCGCTCAAAAAGGCGCCCAGCGGCACGTCGCTCACCAGCCGCAGGCGCACGGCGTCGGAGGCGAGGCGGTCGATTTGCGCCGCCGCCTCGTCCCAGCGCTGCTCTGTCTCGCCGAATTCCAGCCGCCAGTAGCGCCGCTCGTACAGGCCAGCTTCCGAAACCCGCAGCCAGGAGCCTGCGGGAAGCTTGCGGATTCCGCGGTAGATCGAGCGCGGCTCCGGCACGTAGCCGAACGCCAGGAAATCCGCCACGCAGGCGGCATCGGGCGTGCGGCCGGTCTCTGGCAGGGCCAGCAGCGCCTTGGCTTCGCTGGCGAAAGCGAAGCGGTAGGGGCCCTGATTTTCCAGGTAGTACAACGGCTTCTTGCCGAAGCGGTCCCGCGCCAGGAAAAGCTCGCGCTTCCTGCGGTCCCAGATGGCAAAGGCGAACATCCCGTTCAGCCGCTCCGTCATCGCCTCGCCGAGCTCCTCGTAGAGATGGAGCAGCACTTCGGTGTCGCTGCGCGTGCGGAACACGTGACCGGCGCGCTCCAGCTCCGGCCTCAGCTCGAGGAAGTTGTAGATCTCGCCGTTGAAGACGATGCACAGCGAGCCGTCCTCGTTGTGCATGGGCTGCGTGCCGCCTTCCAGGTCGATGATGCTCAGCCGGCGGTGGGCCAGCGCGGCGCCCTCCTCGACGAAAAAGCCCTCGCCGTCCGGCCCGCGGTGGACGAGGCTTGCCGCCATGGCGCGCGCTCTCTCAGGATCGGCGCTCATGCCGCCGCGCATCAGGAACCCGGCGATTCCGCACATGGCTGTGTCCGTGGAGTCTTCCCATTGTAGCGGCGGAAACGTGCCCGCCCGGCGCTTCCCGCTATCATGGAAAGCGTGTCTTCCCCGGCCGGGATCCGCATCCCGCTTCTGGACTTGACGGCGCAGTACGCTGTCATTCGCGGCGAGATCGAAGAGGCCGTGCGGCGGGTCTTCGAGTCGCAGCAATTCATTCTCGGCCCCGACGTGGCGGCTCTTGAGCGGGAAGTGGCCGACTACTGCGGCGTGCCCTGCGCCGTGGGCTGCGGCTCCGGCACCGACGCGCTGCTGCTTGCGCTGCGGGCGCTCGACATCGGCGCCGGCGACGAGGTTCTGACCACGCCCTTCACGTTCTTCGCCACCGCCGGCGCCATCGCCAACGTGGGGGCCCGGCCCGTGTTTGCCGACATCGATCCGCGCACCTTCAACCTTGACCCCGCACGGGCGCGCGAAGTGCTGAAGCAGCGTCCGCACGTGCGCGCCATTCTCCCCGTGCATCTCTACGGCCTGTGCGCCGACATGGATCCCCTGCTCGAGATGGCCTGCGAGCGCGGCATCCCTGTCATCGAGGACGCCGCGCAAGCCATCGGCGCGGAATACCGCGGGCGCCGCGCCGGAAGTCTCGGCGCCGTCGGCTGCTTCAGCTTCTTCCCGACGAAGAATCTCGGCGGCGCAGGGGAAGGGGGCATTCTCACCACCAACGACGGCCGCCTTGCCGAGCGGCTCCGCGCCCTCAGAGTGCACGGCTCCCGCGTGCGGTATTTCCACGACGAGGTCGGCACCAACTCCCGCCTTGACACCTTGCAGGCTGCCGTGCTGCGCGTGAAGCTGCGTTATCTGGAAGCCTGGACGGAGCGGCGAAGGGCTCTGGCAGACCTTTACCGGGACACCTTCCGGCGTCTCGGGACTCCTGTCCAGGCGCCGGAATTGCCCCCTTACCCTGCGCGCCATGTGTATCACCAATTTGTGATCCGTGCGCCGCACCGCGACCGCCTCCGGCAGTTCCTGGCCTCCGAGGGCATCGGCGCCGAGATCTACTACCCGCTCCCTCTGCACCGGCAGAAGTGCTTCGCACATCTCGGCTACGAGGAAGGCGCTTTTCCGGAGAGCGAGCGGGCGGCCCGCGAGGTGCTCGCCCTGCCCATTTATCCCGAGCTGTCCGACGAGACCGTGGTGGAGGTCTGCGAGGCCATCCACAGGTTCTATGCCGAATCTGCATGAGCGTTGCGGTTCGCCTCCTGACGCCTGAGCAGGACATCGCCTGGAATGACTTCGTCCGGCGGCACCGGCTCGGCACGCCCTTTCACCTCACGCTCTGGCGCGACTGCATCCGGGAAACTTTCGGCTATCAGCCCCGCTATCTGCTGGCCGAAAGGGGCGGCGAGGTGCGCGGTGTACTGCCGCTTTTCCTCGTGAAAACTCCGCTGGCTGGCAAGATCCTCCTGTCCACGCCGTTCGCCGTGTACGGGGGCATTCTGGCCGATGACGATGAGGCGAAGGAGGCGCTGAAAGCACGGCTCGAGGAGATGGCGCGCGCCGAGCAGGTTCAGTACGCCGAGCTGCGCAATGCCTGGCCCGAGCAGTGCGCCGGCCTTCACCCCGTGCGCCGCTACGTCACCTTCACGCAGGAGCTCAAGGGCACCGAGGAGGAGCTGCTGCAAGGGATCCCGCGCAAGACGCGCGCGGCAGTGCGCAAGTCGCTCCAGTGCAACCTGACGTCGCGCCGCACGCGGGACATCGACGCTTTCTGCCGGCTGTACCTCGCGAATCTGCGGCGGCTCGGCACGCCCGCGTTTCCGCGGTCGCACTTCCGCCGGCTGCTGGACCATTACGGCGAGGAAGCGTTCATCCTGGAAGTGCTCTCGGAGGGCAGGCCCATCGCAGCCGTGCTGACGTTCACGTTTCGCGACCAGATTCTTCCTTACTACGGCGCCTCCGATCCGCGCTTCCACTCTCTGCAGCCGAACAATTTCATGTACTGGGATCTGATGCGCACGGGACTGCGGGAAGGGGCGAGGCTGTTTGATTTCGGCCGCAGCAAAATCGAGCGCAGCGGGTCGTTCGACTTCAAGTCCCACTGGGGCATGCAGCAGCGGGAGTTGCCCTACGAGATCCTGCTGGTTCGAAAGAAGGAGCTTCCGGATCTCACGCCCAACAATCCCAAATTTGATTGGTTCCTGCGCGTCTGGCAAAGGCTCCCGCTTTGGTTGACCAACCGCATCGGCCCTTTCCTGATAAAATGGGTGCCCTGAGCTCAGCCGCTGGTTGCCGTTTCTGGAGGATTTCACCCGCGGCAGAAGGATCGGAGGGCTTGGGTTTCGAGCCGCCATGGAGGTTCGCGTAGAACAACTCCCGGAATCGGAATCGGAGCGGCGGCAGTTTCCGTGGCTGCTGCTGGCCTGGTTCGGGCTCCTCCTGGCCGCCTGCTATTATCCCGTCATCGGACGCATGGTGCGGGACTGGTATGTGGACGAGGACATGGGCCACGGCTTCTTCGTGCCCGCTGTCTCCGCGTGGATGATCTGGCAGAAACGCTCTGTGCTCCTGATGGCCGCCTACAGGCCTGCGCCGTGGGGGTTGGCTGTCGTGGCGCTGGGCGGCGTGTTGCTGGTGCTGGGGACTTACGCCGTCGAACAGACCGTGATGCGCGGCTCGTTTCTGGTTTCGCTTTGGGGCGTCGTGATCACGCTTGGCGGCATGCGCCTGCTGAGGGATCTCGCGTTCCCCCTCTTTCTGCTGGTGTTCATGATTCCGCTGCCGGCGGTGATCTACAACCAGATCACGTTCCCGTTGCAGTTGTTCGCCAGTCAGGTGGCGGAAACCGCGCTGAGTTTGATGGGGATCCCTGTGCTGCGGGAAGGCAACATCCTCGAGCTGCCGAGCCAGCGTCTCTCGGTGGTCGAAGCATGCAGCGGCATTCGCTCCCTCATGTCGCTCACCTATCTTTCCCTGATCTACGGATATCTGTTTGAGACCCGCATGTGGCTCAGGGCAGTCCTGCTCGTGCTCACGCCAGCGATTGCGATCCTCGTGAATGCGATTCGCGTGACAGCCACCGGACTGCTGAGCGAGTACGATCCGCAGCTGGCCCAGGGCGTGTTCCACAGCCTCGAAGGGTGGCTCATGTTCCTCATGGCGCTGGGCACGCTCGTGGCTGTGCACCGCCTGCTGGGCGGCATTGCGAGGCGTTATGGGCCGGTCCGCTGATTTTCTCGCGGCGGTCAAGAGGCGGGGGCCCGCCTTCTGGCTCAGCCTCCTTCTGATCGGGCAGGCAGCCGGCTATCATTTCCTGCCAAAGACCGAGCGCGGCTTCGTCACTCGCCCGCTGCGGGAGTTTCCCGCGCAGTTTGCAGGCTGGATCATGGCGGCGGACAACGAGATCGATCCTGACGTGCAACGCGTCCTGCGCGCCGATGACGTTTTGAACCGCGCCTACATCCGTGCAGGCGGGTCGGTTCCGGTGAGCCTGTTCGTGGCGTTCTTCCGTTCGCAGAAATCGGGCGTGGCGCCGCACTCGCCGAAGAACTGCTTGCCGGGCTCCGGGTATGCGCCGCTGGATTCCGGCACGCTGCGCGTGGAGGCGTCGCCCGGACGGCAGGTCGAGGTGAACCGCTACATCGTGGCGCGGGGCGACTCCCGCAGCCTGGTCCTGTACTGGTATCAGACTCCGGCTCGGATCGTCGCCAGCGAGTACGCGGCCAAGTTCTGGCTGGTGGCGGACTCAATCCGCTACCGGCGTTCCGACACCAGCCTGGTTCGAATCGTCGTCCCTCTTCGGGACGGGGTGGATGCAGAGCGGGAGGCCTCGGATTTTGCCCGTGCCGTCCTGCCCGTGCTTACGGGGTTCCTTCCCGGTCTTGATTCCGGCCGCGAATGAGCCGGACCAGCGTCACAGCAGCTTCGATCAGCAAGGAAAATATCCAGACGACCGCCCAGTCCGCCCACCGGCGCAAGCGTTTCATTCCACGTCCGGAAAAGCCAGCCTGAACTGCCGCTTCGGAAAGAAGTCCCGCACCGTGCGCTCCGGGGAGGTGCGCGCCGAGTACATCACCCTTCCGCCGGCTCGCGCCGCCATTTCGCGCGCCACAGCCAGCTCCTGATCCGCGTCGTCCAGCCGCGGAGCAGAGCCTGACTGAAGCCACTCCTCCGTCCATTCATTCAGCCGGCGTTCCAGCCGCAGGTCCGCGCATCGCCACTCGCCCCTCCGCAGCCATGCCCGGTGTTTGCCGATGCTGACGATCACTCCCATTCGTACACCAGCCGGATTCCCCATTCATAGCACACGGCCCCACTCCCGCGGAGAATTCCACTCTGCCGGGGCAACCATATTTCTTGAGCATGAAGATGGACGGTTCCGCACATCCGCAAGGCGCCGGAGAAGTCCGCCGCACGAGCTACCATTTTCCCCGCGGAATTCCCGCGTTCGAGAATGTCACCCGCTTCGAGCTGATCGAGAATCCTGTTTACGCGCCCCTCGTGGTGCTGGAAGCGCCCGAAGGACCGCCCCTGCGCTTCGCGTGCGCTCCGGTAGAACTCATCGCGCCGGACTACCAGCTGGAACTCTCGGAAGAGGAGACCGCCTTGCTTGGAGGCGGGGAGGCGCCCCTCCGCCTGCTGGCCATCCTGACGTTCCGCGAAGGTGCGCCGCCAACGGCAAACCTGCTGGCGCCCGTTGTGCTCAACCCGGCCACGCGCGTCGGCGTGCAGTCGGTTCAGGCCAGCCTTCGCTACTCGCATGTCCACCCTGTCCGGGAGGCGTCGCCATGCTCGTAATCCGGCGCAAGATCGGACAATCGGTCCGGATCGGAGAGGATATTCTGGTGGAGGTTCTGGAGGCGACTCCGAGCCGCGTCAAGATCGGCGTCACCGCCCCGCCGCATGTGCGAGTCGTCCGGTCCGAGGTGATCCTGGCGGAAAACCAGAACCGGGAAGCCGCCTCCGGCGCCCGGCCCGAGCTGCTTGCATCGCTGGCAAGGCAAATGCGGGGGCAGGCTGCGCCATCCTCGCTCAATCCCGCACCGGCTGGTTCCGGGGGAACGTCAACCCCCTGACAAGCCCTGAAAAAGCACGGGGACGGAGGAAGGTCGTACTGGGAAAATCAACTCCCGGAGGGCTCAAATTAGGGCTTTTCACCGAGCCTCGCCTAGGGTTCAATGGGGTTGATGACGCCTCCTCAGGTTTCTTTCTCGCCATCTCCTCAGGTAGTCGCCCTGAGTCCGGGGCGCATCTTTCTGACGTACGCCTACCTCCAGGTTCTCGACGTCATGACGACCATGGCATTTCTCCTGGCAGGCGTGCAGGAAGCCAATCCCCTGGTGCGGTATGCCATGCATGCCCTGGGGAGCCCCTTGGCTGGTCTGGTGGCGGTGAAGCTGGCGGCGCTTTTGCTGGGGCTGTATTGCTGGGGCAGCGGCCGCATCCGTTTGCTGCAGCGTGCCAACGCCTTCTTCGCCGTGTTGGTGGCGTGGAACCTCTCGTGCCTCGTTCTGGGGCTCGGCCATGCGCCGCGGCCCTGAATCTCCTCCTTTGCGGCCCTTTTAGAGGCGGTCTTTTCTCAGGTCTGGTTGGTCGAACTCATCAGAATCTCGGCGATTCTGTTGTAGATGTTGCGCATCGACTGCGTGGCCGTGTAGGGAATCAGGGCGGCGCAGGCAACCGCGATGAAACCGACGATCAGGGCGTACTCGATCAGATCCTGGCCGCTCCTCCCGCGGCGGCTCCGGAACTGGAGCAATTCGAGAACCCGATGGTGTAGCAACCACATCGCTGCCGTCAGGTGGCGCTGCATCATAGACCTCCAACCGTTCTGGTACTAGACCCATGTTGCACGCAGTTTGGAACCCCAGCAACCAAGCGAAGCCCGTAGAACCTGATCAAAGTTGTCTTAGCCAGAACCCGGTGCATTCCCCCTTTCCTGCTTTGCTGCCTGCGGCCGCGCCCGGGCGGCAGCCATGGATTAAACTGGTGCTTTGTCGCTGAAACTCAGCATTCTGATCCCCGTTTACAACGAGCGGACCGTCGTGCGGCGCAGCCTGGAGCAGGTGCTGCGCGCTCCGCTGCCCGAGGGCATGGAGCGGGAGCTGGTCATCGTCGATGATTGCTCGCGCGATGGCACGTGGGAGATCCTTCAGGAAATCGCCGCGTCGGAGCCCTCCATCCGGCTCTTCCGCCACGATGTGAATCAGGGCAAAGGGGCGGCGGTGAGAACCGCCATCGGACACGCCACGGGGGACTTCTGCCTCATTCAGGATGCGGATCTGGAATACGACCCGCAGGAGTACCCGATCCTGCTCAAGCCGCTGCTGGAAGGACGCGCCGATGCGGTTTTCGGCTCCCGCTATCTGGCGGGCGAGAGCCGCCGCGTGCTGCCCTTCTGGCACACGGTGATCAACCAGACGCTCACCCTGATCTCGAACATCTTCTCCAACATCCACGTCACCGACATGGAGACCTGTTACAAGGTCTTCCGCACCGACCTGTTGAAGTCGATCCCCCTGCGCTCGAACCGCTTCGGGTTCGAGCCGGAGATCACGATGAAGTGCGCCAAGCGCCGCCTGCGCATCTACGAGGTGCCCATCAGCTATCACGGACGGACCTACGAAGAGGGCAAGAAAATCGGCTGGAAGGACGGGCTGCAGGCGCTGGGCGTGATCCTGAAATTCTGGCTGATCGACGATCTGTACGCCGACACCCGCGGGCGCGAGGCGATCATCAATCTGACCCGCACGCCGGGCTATATCGAATGGCTCTGCTCGATCCTGCGGCCCGAGCTCGGCGACTCCGTTTTTGAACTCTCCGCGGGGCTTGGCACCTTCTCCGCGCGCCTGATGGGGCGGCGCCTGCGCTACGTCGCCGCCGACGGGGATCCGCTCCATCTGCACGCGCTGGAGAACCGTTTTCTCCGCACGCCAAACGTGGAGGTGGCGCGCTGCCGTGCGGACGAGCCCGCCGATTTCCAGCCCTGGGCGGGGCAATTTGACAGCGCTCTGGCGGTCAATGTTCTGGAAGGCTTGCCGCATCCGGAGGCAGCCTTGCAGGGGCTGGCCTGTGTGCTGCGCCCCGGCGGAAGGCTTCTGCTGGTGGCGCCGCAAGGGCCATGGTTGTATGGCAGCGTTGACCGCTCCATGGGGCAGCTGCGGCGCTTCTCGAAAAAAGACATGAGCGCCCTGCTCGAAGGCGCCGGCTTTGAGGTGGTCTGGATCCGCGACGTGAACAAGGCAGGCGTGATCGGCTGGTGGCTCGCCTCGCGTGTTCTGGGCAGGAAAAGGCTTTCCAAGCTCACGCTGAAGATCTTTGACAAGACGGTCTGGCTCTGGCGCCTGGCCGACCGGCTGCTGCCGTGGCACGGGCTCACGATGGTGGTGGCCGCCCGGCGCAAAGGCGGGGCGGATCCGGATCGGATAGACTGAAAAATTGCTCTCCCATGGGACAACGCTTCCGCCACGCGATTTGCAACGAGATTTACCAGGGATGGGACTTCGCCGAGGCCTGCCGACATATGCGGGCAGCCGGCTATGAGGGCATCGAGATCGCCCCGTTCACGCTCTCCGAAGATCCCTGCAATATTTCGGAGGCGGACCGCCGGCAATACCGCGAAATCCTGGAAGGCGAGGGGCTGCGGTTCGTCGGGCTGCACTGGCTGATGGTCGCCCCCAAGGGGCTGCACGTGACGACGCCCGACGACGAGTTGCGCGCCCGGAGCTGGGAGCACATCCGGGGGCTCATTGATCTGTGCGCCTCTCTCGGCGAAGGCGGCGTGATGGTGTTCGGCTCGCCCCTGCAACGAGGCACCACGGGCGGCAGCACGCGCGAGGAGGCCACCAAACGGTTCGTGGAAGGGCTGGCCAGCGTGGCGCCGCACGCCGAGCAACGGGGGGTCTCCATCCTGGTGGAGGCGTTGCCAAAGAACCAAACGGACGTGATCGGAACGCTGGCGGAAGCCGTGGAGGTGGTCCGTCAGGTGAACAGCCCCGCGGTGGCGACGATGTTCGACACGCACAACGCCGTGGACGAAACCGAGCCGCACGACGTCCTCATTGAGCGCTATTTTCCGCTGATCCGCCACGTGCATGTGAACGAGACCGACGGCGGCCATTGCGGCACGGGCGACTACGATTTCCGCCCCGTGCTCGCGCCGCTGGCGCGCCTGGGCTACACAGGCTGGATCTCGCTGGAAGCGTTCGATTTCACGCCTGGCCCGGAGCGCATCGCTACGGAAAGCATCCGCTACCTGAACTCCATCATCGAGGAGCTATGAAGATTCCCGTCGTGACGGGCGGAGCCGGCTTTATCGGCTCCGCTCTCGTCAGGCTTCTTCTGGAGCGCGGCGCGCCGCGCGTCGCCGTCATCGACAATTTCTCCTCCGGCAAGGAGGAAAACCTCGCCGAAATTCGCGACAAAATCGAAATTCACGCCGTCGATATCCGGGATTACGCCCGGCTGGCGCCCCTTCTCGAGGGCGCTCCCGTTATCTATCACCTCGCTGCCATCCCCTCCGTCCCGCGCTCGATCGAAGACCCTGTCCCCTCTCATGAATCCAACATCAACGGGACCTTTCATGTGTTGCGCGCTGCCGTCGAGGGGAAAGCGCGGCGTGTCGTGTACGCCGCTTCCTCCTCCGCATACGGCGACACCGAGACGCTGCCGAAAACCGAGACCATGGCGCCGCGCCCAAAATCTCCCTACGCGCTTCAGAAGTTGACTGGCGAATATTACTGCTCGGTTTTTGCGTCCTGCTATGGCCTGGAGACCGTATCGCTGCGCTTCTTCAACGTCTTTGGGCCGCGGCAGGATCCCTCGAGCCCATACTCCGGCGTGCTCAGCATTTTCATGACTCGCCTCCTCGAGCGCCGTCCGCCCGTGATCTTCGGCGACGGCGAGCAGAGCCGCGACTTCACTTACGTCGAGGATGTCGCCGAGCTTTGCTGGAAGGCGGCCCATGCTCCTGCGGCTGTCGTCTCCGGCAACGTCTACAACGCCGGCAATGGCGGACGCTACACGCTGAACGAAACGTGGCGGCTGCTATGCCGCATCGAGGGCGTCGACATCACCCCGGAATACGGGCCTCCGCGCCCGGGCGACGTCCGCCACTCGCAGGCTGACACGGCGGCGGCCGTGCGCGATCTCGGCCACGCGCCGCGCTTCACCTTCGAGGAAGGGCTGCGCCGCACGCTCGAGTGGTACCGCACTGTCTGGAAGCGGGCCTAGACGTTTCCGGCGGCCACCTGCTCGCCGCAGCGCTGCACGGCCTCCCACGTAGCGCGCACATCCTCCCGCGTGGTCTTGATGTTGCCGATGGCGATCCGCGCCACGAAGCGGCCGTCCAGCACGTTGCCTGAAAGAAACGCGACGCCGGATTCGTTCACCTTGCGCATCATGGCGCGCGTGGCCTCATCGCCGGCCCTCATCCGGAAGCACACCAGCGACATGGTCACAGGCGCCGCCAGCTCGAACAGCGGATGCGCGGCGATCTCCTCTGCCAGCTCCCTGGCCCACTGAATGTGCTGCCGGATGATCGAGCAGACCTTCCTGTGCCCGAAGCTGCGCATCACGAACCACAGCTTCAGGGCGCGGAAGCGGCTGCCGAGGGCGATCCGGTAGTCCATCAGATTCACGGCCCGCGGATCGTCCTGCGAAGCCAGATACGGCGGGGTCAGCGAATAGGCCAGCCGCAGCGCCTCCGGGCGGCGGCAGAAGAAGGCGCTGCAGTCGATCGGCGTGAACAGCCACTTGTGCGGGTTCATCACCAGTGAATCGGCATCCTCTGCACCTTCCAGCATCCAGCGGTTCTCTTCGAGCATCGCCGCTGCTCCGCCATATGCCGCATCGATGTGGTGCCACAGCCCTTCGCGCGCGGCGATCTCCTGGATCTCCTTCACCGGATCTACGCTCGTCACCGACGTCGTGCCGACGGTGGAAACCACGCAGAATGGCGTCTTGCCCGCCGCGCGGTCCTCGCGCACGGCTTGCTCGAGCAGGTCCGGGCGCATCCGGTACTGTGCGTCCACGCCGATCTTGCGCACGTTCTTCGTCCCGATGCC
>FWWL01008426.1_pt1 | contig 12742 bp, 9 predicted proteins | sample 2228331 | NCBI WGS metagenome assembly FWWL01 (sample SAMEA103939775, study PRJEB20133) | metagenome | reverse complement strand
ATCATAGCTGCGGTATTGTTCTCAATAATCGTTACCGGCAGTAATGATGGCGCTAACGTGTTGTAAATCGTATCCCCCGCGCTGGTCGCCGTGTGACGGAGGTGGACGAGGTAGGTTGTTGCCGGATCGAGCGCCTCATCGATTTGGTCATTAATAACCTGTACACTGACCGTTTGCAGCGTGTTCCAGTTGCCGGGTGTGAAGGTCAACGTCAGGGTGGGCTGTCCATTGAGGAGTACCTGATTTTCGCTCACGATGAGCGGTGAAGCCGGATTGACAATTTCCGGTGTGATCGCGATGGTCACCGGTGCAACAGGTTGGCTATTCAAACGCACAGTGTAGGTTGCAGTGCCACCTTCGTTAAGCGTTAGATTCGCTGGCGACAGCACAATACCCGCCAGATCATTGTCGATAACGGTCACTGCGACATTGGCAGTCAGTCCATTGTAGAAGGTATCTGCACTGGCGGCGCTATGCGTAATCTGCACCACCTCACTGATGCCCTCATCAATCTCATCATCAATTGCCCGTACCCGGACTGTTTGCAGGTCATTCCAGTTTGCCGGCGTAAAGGTTAATGTAATCGGTCCAGAGGTGGTCTGATTATTGAGCAAGACTTGATTCGACGGCGTTATCGTTACCACCACATTTGCCGTTGGTTGGGTTGCCAGTCGCACCTGGTAGAGTGCTTCTGTTCCACCCTCGGCGACCGTCAGGCTAAAGGGCAGCGTCACAATACCTGCGGTATCGTTATCCGCGATTCGTACACTCAACACCGGTAAACTTAACCCCTGATAAAATGGGTCGGTACTACTGGCAGCGTGACTTACCGTTCCCGGATGCGGTGTCGTTTCGGCGACCCGATCGTCAATGGCCTGCACCGTCACCGTTTGAGGAGTAGCCCAATTGTCGGGGGTAAAGGTGAGCGTTGCCGGTGTCGTCGTCACCTGGACGCCATTTAGCGTAATGATTACCGGTGCGGTTGGTCGGCTGCTTAATCGGATGGTATAGGTACCATTTGGACTACCTTCAGCCACATCTATGAGCGAGGGTTGCAAGATGATACCGGCCTGATCATTATCCTGAATTGTGAGAGTATGGACATCAGGTGAACCTAGTGTCGCATTGACTGGCGAAGTAAGCCGAATGATGATAGTCTCATCGGCTTCATCTTCTGGATCGTCAATAATGGGGATCAGTAGGCGTGCGGAACTGGCCCCTGCCGGTATGACAATCGTTCCGCTGCGTAAGCCGTGATCGGCCAGTGATGCCGTTCCGGCAATCGTGTAACTGACACGGGCATCCAATCCCGACAGACGATCCAGCCGTATGGTAACCGAGGCCAGACCATCCCCTTCCTCGACAATGCTCACGGCATTGGCAAAACTTATTACCGGTGGTGAACTGGTGTCGATAATGGTTACGCTGGCTGTGCCTGGTATACCTATGAAACCGCCTTCTGGGTTAAAGAGCCGGAGCGTGAAAGTTTCAGCCGGTTCGTACAGATCATCAGCGATGATCGGAACTGTAAACGTTTTTTGTTGTTCACCAAGGGCAAAGACCAACTGCCCGCTCGTTGTCGTGTAATCATCACCGGGCAAAGCACTACCTGCAATCGTTTCGTACCGCACCCGTACCGTCTGCTCGGCTGGCGCGCCCAGTCGAACAGTGACTGTCAGTGTCCCGACATTCTCGTTCACACTGATACTACCATTCGCAAAGAAGAAGATCGACTCGCCGGGGCGAGGTGTTGGCGTACTCGTTGGTACCGGTGTTGCCGTACGGGTAGGTGTGGCGGTAAACGTTGGTAGCGCCGTGCGAGTTGGCGTGGCCGTTGGTGTAGCTGTTGCCGTTCGTGTTGGCGTGGCAGTAGGTGTAGCTGTTGCCGGTGGTAATGTTGGTGGCGATGTTGGCGGCAACGTAGCCTCTACTGTTGGTGGAGGCGAAGGTGTGGCCGTCCGGGTTGGGGTCGCCGTCCGGGTTGGGGTCGCTGTTCGGGTCGGTGTTGCCGTCGGTGATGCGGTTGGCGTACTCGTCGGAGTAGCCGTATTCGTTGGTGTGGCCGTTGGCGTGGCTGTTGCCGTGGGGGTGGCCGTCGCCGTTGGCGTGAACGTTGCCGTCGGTACCTCAATCACGATGACCGGAACATCTGTTGGTTCGGTCTCTGGTGTTGTTACCGGAGTTGACTCTTCTTCTGGTGCAGCAATGACACTGGGGTTGAACGGTGGTAACAGGGGGCCACCGCTCCAGAAACTATAATCAGCCCTTCCGCTGCTACTCACGTCACCGCTGAACCACTCCATGCGCGGCGCAACCTGATCGATCATCAGGTTGATCACAAGCGAGATCAGCAGCAGTAATAGCAACAGAGAGCCGAGAATCAGCCAGGGCAATGGTCGTCGGAGACGATCACGGTCAAGCAGCCGATTCCAGGCCGGTTGCTGGTTTTTCAGGAGTGGCGGTATCATCGGCGTACCGTAATGTGAAGAAGAACGTACTTCCCTGACCTGGCGCACTCTCGACGCCGATCGTCCCCCCTAGACGCTCGATCAGTTGCTTGCAAATAGCTAAGCCCAATCCAATGCCACGTTCGCTGGAATTAATCCCCTCACTTGTCCCATCACCGCGAAAGAAGCGCTCGAAGATTTGTTGATGCAAGTTGGGTGGGATGCCACGCCCTGTATCACTAACCTCAATCCGCAATGTATCAGGTTGAGGCATAACACGAACGGTGATAGTACCGGCACTCGTATAACGCCGGGCATTGTCAAGCAACTGAAGCATGATGGTGCGGACATGATCGAAATCGGCCAGGACCTTTGGCAACTTCTTTGGTATTTCAACTTCAAGCCGCAATCCCTTTGCTTTGATCTGTCCTTGCGTCTGCCAGATTGCATCTTCGATTGGCCGCTGCACCTCAATCGGTTCGAGAGTGGATTTCAGTGAACCAGAGTCGAGATTAGCAATGGTGATGACATTGCTAATCAGGTTTGTCATGTTGTTTGCCTGCAACCGAATTGCTTCAACGAAGCTCTTCTGTTCATCTTCGAGTGGTCCGGCCAGACCACGCGCCAGCAGATCGGCGTTCCCACGAATGACCGTGAGTGGAGTGCGAAGCTCGTGGGAAATTGTACCGATAAAGTTTGTTTTTGCCCGGTCGACCATCACCTCTTCGGTGAGGTCTTGCAAGACGGCGACATACCCTAACAGATGCCCATCATCTTCACGTACATCTTCGACTGACAGCCGAACAATATAATCGCCAAGGGTATAGAGATTTTGGGCACGTTGATCGCCAAAGCCCGGAATACCTTCAGTCAGTGGTTCGAGCGGTAGATCACTGAGGCGTTTGGGTAGGGCTGTATCATCACTCAAACCAAGCAGGCGGCGTGTAGCGCGATTAATAGAACGAATCTCGCCATGGACATCAATAAAGATAATACCGTCGGTGATACTTTCGACGATTGCAGTGCGCTGGCGAGCTTCGGCACGTACCTGGGCAAGTAATTCAATCAGGTACTCGGTCATTCGATTGAATTGTCGAGCCAACACACCAATCTCGTTCTGCGTATTCACTGACGCACGTCGTTGCAGATCGCCGTTCACGATGGCACTGGCTGTTTCCGCCAGTTCTTCGAGGGGGCGGGTAATGCGACGGGCTACCCACAAACCGAGTACGGCAATGCCCAGGCCTAAGCTGAAGGTGATCAGTACCAGCAATGGGCTGATATTGTTCCACGTTAACAGCACCTCTTCGCGGGTACGGGCTGTTGCCATGATACCAGCACGTCCCCCACGGATGGTTAACGGTACATAAGCAAATTGATACTCGACACCATTGATCGTTTCGATGGTGAAGAGGGTTTGTCCATATGGATCAGGATTGGCTTTAACCTGTGAAACCAGCTCTTGCCGCAGCGGTGCAGGTCGCGCCTGACTGCTAAAGGTAGTGGCTATCAGATTTCCTTCCTGATCGTAGAGAATGATTCCATCTAATCGGGATTGTTGTACAACGGTGTTGAGCAGGTTATCGATACGAATTGCTACGATCAGGCCGCCAACCACCTCATTACCCCGTCGTACCGGTGCGATAGTTGCCAGGTAGAGCGTCTGCGTATTGCTAAACTGGATCAGGCCGGCGTATTTATCACCACGCTCATCGGCCTCACCATTGAGGATGCGTGACGTAAACCAGGCACTGCTGAGATCAATTGAGTCATGAGTAATATATGTCTCTTCACCGGCGAGCGGTGGCCGCTCAAAATCGACAATCGTGCGACCGCTGCGGTCAAATGCCATCAACCGGTCAAGGCGGACATCACTGCGACGGGTACCTTGCAGGAAGAAAGGTTCGAGGGCGAGCCGCAAACCTTCAACGTTGTTTTCATAGAATGCGTCGGCCACTGCCGGTGCATTGATGCTCTCGTTGCGCTGGGCGAAAGCTACTTCGCGTAAAAAGTTGAGATTCGCCTGTTCCTGAGCAAGAAAGGCATCGCTAACCGTGCGAGTTGCTGCGGCCAGCTCGTTGTCAAAGCGATCCTGTTGTTGACGGGCGAGAAAAAAAGCGACAATCGTCAATCCTACGATTGCTACCACAATCGCAAGGAGGAGGAAGGGGCCGATAATCTGGTATTTGAGCTGTTTTTGCAGCTCGCCAATCAGCCGACTCATGACTGTCTTCCTGTAGTACGTTGGTTTGTCGTCCGACAGCGAAAAGGATGCGTGTCATAAGCCTGTCTGTCTGAGTGACGTACTGTACTTCCACGTGCATCCCGCTGGTGAATGATACATTCCTCCATTTCAGGTCGCTCACCAATAGTATAAGACAGGTTATGACAATTGCGAATACCTTTATGATGCCAAATGGCTAACAGTTTATTTATGTACGAAAAGCCTGTAGTACGATATAGTTTAAGATAATGCGTTGTGATATCTGAAGCTAAAACCGCAAAAGCGCTTTTCGTCGTGTTGTCATGGTATAATGCCGTCGAGTGTTTGGATTCATTGTTTATTCATCTCTGTGCGGCGCCATGCAACTACGCTTTCTCGGCACCGGTACGTCGATGGGCGTTCCCGTTATCGGCTGCGATTGTCCAATTTGTACCTCTTCCGATCCTCGCCATCACCGGTTACGTACATCGGCGCTGATCCGCAGTCATGGTCTCACGATTCTGATCGATGCCGGCCCCGATTTTCGCATCCAGGCGCTGAATGCCGGTCTACGACGCATTGATGCGGTACTGTTGACCCACGCTCACTTCGATCACGTGGCTGGTCTCGATGATTTACGACCGTTCTGTTTGCGGCAGGGTTCACTGCCCGTTTTCTGCAGTGCGCGAACGCTGGCCGATGTACGACAGCGCTTTGCCTATGCGTTTGATGATACGTCACAGGGTTCTTCGCGCCCCTCGATTACCCTTCACGCTGTGGAAGAACCGTTTCAGATCGGGCCATTGACGGTTGTGCCGATTGCCGTTCCCCACGGTACCTGGATGATTACTGCCTATCGGATTGGTGCTCTTGGGTATGTAACCGACGCCAGTACGGTACCGCCATCCGCTGTTATGGCACTCCGTGGTGTGCGAGTTTTAGTCCTTAATGCGCTGCGTGCTGAGCCACATCCAACCCATCTCTCGATTGCCGAGGCGGGTCGGGTGGCACAAGAAGTCGGCGCTCAACGCACGTTTCTGGTTCATATGACCCATTCTGTTGATTATCGAGCCGACTATGGCCTGCCGCCTGAGGTGACCTTCGCCTACGATGGCCTTGAGATTGAGGTTTGATCCGCTGTTACCGAATAACACACGATGATTCGTTTTGCAATCGATGCCCGCTTACACGCCTACCGTCAGGGTGGTATTACCCACTACACGCGCAGTCTGGCGACAGCCATGATCCCGTTGCTCGGTGATGATGAGGAGTTGATCGTTTTGGAGCACGTCCGTGCCCGTACCTCGCTCGTTACTGCGGCACGCCGGAGCCGGTTGTTCACCCCACCGCATCATCCACTCGAGCAGCTCGCGTTACCAGTCGAAGTCTGGTTTCGTCGCCCCTCGCTGCTGCATAGCCCCGATTTTATTCCACCTTTGATCCGTACCTTCCCATCAGTCATTACCATTCACGATCTCGCATTTCTGCACTTTCCAGAAATCCTCGACCGGGCAGCACGGCGCTACTATGGTCAGATTTATCAGGCTGCTGCCAGCGCCGAGGCAATTATTGCGGTATCGCAGGCGACTCGTGATGATATTGTTGATCGGCTAGGGGTACCACCCGAACGAATCACGGTCATTTATGAAGCAGCCGATGCCCGTTTTCGTCCCTGGCACCTTCCTCCAGGTGCAACGCGAACGATAGATGGTCAGATGCTGAGAAACGATACGTTCTTGCTCTTTGTCAGCACCATCGAACCGCGCAAGAATATTCCTACGCTGCTGCGCGCTCTGCGCATCTGTTGTGATCGCCGACCATCGGTCAATTATCACCTGGTGCTGGCCGGTGCACGTGGCTGGCTTGATCAACCGATTTTGTCACTGATCGGTGAATTGGGTTTGCAGGATCGGGTCACCCGGATTGGCTTCGTTAGTGGTGAGGATCTGCACTGGTTGTATGCAGCCTGCCGTATCTATTTGAATCCATCGCGTTACGAAGGGTTTGGATTACCGGCCCTTGAGGCCCTGGCCTGCGGTGCGCCAACTATCGTCGCCGATACCAGCAGCCTGCCCGAAGTGGTTGGTGACGCCGCCTGGCTGGCACCGCCACTCGATCCAATTGCCTGGGCCGATCTGATCGAGAAACTCTGGCACGACGACTCGGCGCGGAAGGAACTCTCCCGGCGTGGGCCACAACAGGCGGCACGCTTTTCATGGACAACGGCGGCACAACAGACATTAGCCCTCTACCGCCAGTTAATCAGACGATTCTGAGGATGTGTAGAGCTGCTGCAACGCAACAGCTCTACTGTTTAACCCTCCGTTATTTCGGTGCGTAAAAGAGGATGCAGATGTGTTGCCGCTAGCCAGGCCTCGATGCCGGCCGGTGGCGAGATGCCCCGTTCGGAGATAATGCCGGTCAACAAATCGAGAGGTGTCCGGTCGGAATACGCGGTCTGCACCGTAATGCCCGGCGGTGCGTCTGGCCAGATCTGGTATGGCGCCATTGATGGATGTGGTGGTAAACGATAGCCGGGGGGGAGCAGTTTTTCACTGGAACAGAGCGTGTAAAACGGTACATCAGTCGCATGGGCGGCCAGGGCAAGCGGATATGTTCCGACGCGGTTGATCAAGCCGTCGCTACTGATCAGATCAGCGCCAACCAGGACGAGCTGACAGTGGGCGACCTGTGTGGCTGCTGAGGCATCGGTGATAAGCGTTGTGTTAATACCACTTGCGGCCAGCTCGCCGGCCAGCATTCTCCCTTCTCCAGCGGGGCGACTTTCCGTACAAATGACTCGTGGTCGCCGACCGGCGCGCTGCGCGTGACGCAGCGCCGCTCGCACCGTTGTACTGCGGCCAATGGTGAGAATTGTGGCTTCCTCGCTAATCAGACGAAGGGTTGTTTCAGCAATTGCTGCTTCATGGACATGCAGGCGGCGGCGAAAATCATTTGTCGTTTCATCGACCAATCGCAGCGCCGTCTCACTCTCGTCTGTCTCGTCGAGACGCCAGAGTAAGCCATTGACCAGATTCACCAGTGGCGCTATCGTTGGGTGGCTGCGAATTAATGCTCGCCCAACGGTAAGTATCTCGCGTTGCACATCAGCGCGATCAGCCATCGGTCGGCTACGTACTGCCCTGGCCAGTATCTCTGCACATTTTTGGGCTATTTCTACGGCACCTGAGACCGTATCGGCTGCAATTGCGGCAACGGATTGGGCGATAAATGGATCCATAGAAATTCCTGTGCCGGCATTCAACAAATACACATCACTGGCTTCATTGCCAGCCTTCACCTTCCGAATCTTACCATAGCACAGGTTGGTAGTGTTCAGAGTCGTTAATTTGTTTGCCGGTGAGGGAGATTGCGCAACAGTTCGGCCAGTTGTGGAATTGAAAACGGTTTGGAGAGCAATTTACCACGGAGTTGCTCTTTCTGTTCTGGTTTCAGTGTGCTAAGCGTGTCACCGCTGATAAAAATGATACGCTCGGCCAGGTGTGGATACGTGCGCCGAATCGCTTCGCTGAGATCAAAACCACTTTTTTGCGGCATTCGCAGATCGGTAATCACCAGATCGAACGGTTGGGTTGCCAGCGCTTTCATTGCCGCATCGACATCGCCAACTGTTGTTGTCTGATGACCCAGTTCACCAAGCAGGCGTTGCAGCATGTGCCGAATGGTTTCTTCGTCATCGACCACTAATACCCGTTGACGCGGGCCACTCTCTATCTCTAATGGTTGCTCTGGTGATGATGTTTCGGTAATCGATGTGCTGATCACCGGCAGACGGATGAAGACCGTTGTGCCTATGCCCTCATGGCTTTCAACCCAAATCTGGCCCTTGTGCTCTTGAATGATGCCATAGCAGATCGAGAGACCAAGTCCGGTACCCTGACCAACCGGCTTCGTGGTGAAGAACGGATTGAAAATCTTATCGAGATATTGGGCCGGAATACCGATACCGGTGTCACTAACGGTAATTTCAATGAACGAACCGTCACCTGTTTCACAGTTCCGGGTGCGAATGGTCAAGACACCGGAGCCTTTTTCACTCATTGCCTGGCGAGCGTTCGTGATGAGATTGAGCAGCACTTGCTGCAACTGATGGGGATCGGCTAGCGTTTGCGGCAACTCCGGATCGAGTTCGAGCTGGACAGTGATATTGTCTACTCGCAACTGATACGCTTGTAACGATAGCGTGCTCTGCACAACCTCATTTATCTGGACGAGCAGGCGTTCTGGTTTGTGCTCACGGGCAAACATTAACAGGTTCCGCACGATGCGACTGGCACGGTCGGCTTGTTGACGAATCTGTTCAACGTCGGCACGAACATCTTCCGGCAGAGTGCGATTGCGCATCAGTAATTGCGCATAACCAGAGATGCTTGCCAGCGGGTTGTTTAATTCGTGCGCAACGCCGGCGACTAACTGGCCAAGTGCCGAGAGTTTATCCGACTGAATGAGTTGCTGTTCCAGGCGACGCCGTTCGGTAAGGTCACGTCCGACACAAACAATCATTGCCTGGTCGTCAACGTTCAGGCGTTGTGCATTCATCTCAACAATCGCCAGCTCTTTTGATTGACGCTGGAGTGAAACGGTAAACGGTGGCTGTGGCAAACCACTCGCTACCCGCTGGAGCGCTTGCGCAATTGTGGGCCATTCCTGCGCCAGACACCAGCGTTGTAGTGATTGTCCAACGAGATCACTTTCTGCAACGCCGAGAATCTGCGCACTACTCTGGTTACCACTGATGATACGCCAGCTCGCGTCCAGCATCAGTATCATATCGGAGGCGTTGGTAAAGATGGTTCGATAACGTGCTTCGTTCCGCTGTGCTGCCTGGTACAGGCGAGCGTTTTCGAGCGCAATCGCTGCATAGTCGGCCAGGGCAGCGAGCAGATACTGGTCGCTCTCACTGAAGCTGCGATTGCTTCGGCGATGATTGACAACCAGGACGCCGGTAATCCGATCTCCAACCTGCAATGGTGTCTGGAGTGTTGCCTGAACGACGAATGCCGGTGCAATAGTGATCGGTTCACCGGTCACACCACTGTGCAGGCGTAGTGATTTTCCGCTTTGAATAACCTGACCTGCCAGCGAATTTGTAACTTGGAGACGGAGCTGGTGCGGTGACTCAACGGCGACATTACGGAATGCCAGGGGTATGAGTTCGTTCCCCTGATCACTGTATTGAAAGAGCATTCCCTCATCGGCCTGCGTGATATAGACAGCCGCTTCCACGATCCGATCCAGCAATTGACGCTGATCAATCAGCGCAGTGACCGATTTGCCAACGCGAGTAAGAACAGTTAACTCTTGCACCCGCTGCTGGAGGAGACCAACCAGGCGATCTCGTTCACGCTTCAGGCGCCGTTCGCGTAGAGCCTGGTCAATCGCTTCACGGGCTTCAGTATCGGAAAAGGGCTTGATGAGATAATTGCGGGCACCAAGGCGAAATGCTTCAACCGCAATCATTTCGGATCCGTGAGCAGTCATTAAAATGACCGGAATATCGATCCCTTCCTGGGTTAAGATGCGGAGAAAGTCAAGCCCGTTCATATCGGGCAACTGAAGATCGAGTAAAATCAGGTCAGGCTGATGGGCGCGCAATCGTGCCAGCCCACCCTGACCGGTGAGGGCAATTGCCGCCCGGTAGCCCAGCTCTGGCAGCACGGTGTTGGCCAGCATGCGCCCCACGTGCTCACTATCATCAACCACAAGGATCTCTTCCATGGTGAAGGTTCCGATTTGATCTCATGTAAGGAGAGGTTGGTCAGGTTGTAAGTAGTATATAACGATAACCAACTCTGGTGTAGAATTGTACATGGAAGCTATGCTAACTGCAACTTTGTAAAGGATAGCCATGGAAGCGGAAACGCGGCGAATTGTGACGACGCTGGGCGACATCAATGTCGATCTCGGCTTTTTGTTGCCGCACTTTCCTCGCGAAGGCGACGACAATCCGGCGATGGCGGTACATTGGGGTGGGGGTGGTGCCGGTCTCAATATGGCAGTTGCGGTTGGGCGGTTGGGAGCTATTCCCTATTTGATTGGTCGGGTTGGGAATGATCTGGCCGGCTCGTTTGCGCTACAGACGGCACGCACCCATGGTGTGCAGGTCAGTACAGTCCAGGTTGATCCGGGCGCTGCTACCGGTTTATGTGGTATTGTGGTGACCCCTGGCGGTCAGCGCAGTTTTCTGAGCTTTCGCGGTGCAAATGTCTTTTGTGATGCCTCTACAATTACGCCTTCGCTCATCCGCTCAAGTCGTTTGCTGCTGATTGGATCGCACGCCCTACTTGATGATCCACAGCGTTCAGCCGCACTTCAGGCAATGGAACTGGCAATCGAGCAGCGTTGCCCAATTGTGCTTGATCTTTGTTTGCCGGCGATTCGTGTTGCCCGCCGCTTAATCGTGCGGCTCTTACCACAGTTGTGGCTCCTGACCATGAATGAAGATGAACTGCGGGCCTTGTTGCCGGGTCAGAGTATTGCCCAGGCACTTGATAGCTTGCTGAGCGCCGGTGTGCAGCATGTGGCGATCAAACGTGGTGCCCAGGGGTGTAGTGTCGCCAACAATCAGGGACGCCGACTCGATGTTTTGCCGCCTGCGGTGTCAGTCGTTGATACGACAGCATGCGGTGATGCGTTTAGCGCTGCGTATGCCTGGGCATTGATCCACGGTCTCGATCTGTCGCAAAGTGCAACGCTTGCTAATCTGGTCGGTGCGCTAACAGCGACGCGCCACGGTGCAGTTGAGGCAATTCCTGCAGCAGACGAGATTCGGAGTCGGTTGAATGTCACTATCGCTGATCGCTTGTGGCCGTCTGTACCGTAAGGTACGGTAAGGAGTTTAGATATGCCCCCAATGTGGAAAGAACATCTTGATCGCTTGCGTTTGCGCGATTTGCGCGAGATGTTTCGTACTGCCAAGCCGATCATCGGTATGGTTCACTGCTGGCCTCTCCCCGGTGCTCCCGGATATACCGGCTATGGGATGCAAACAATCATCGAGCACGCTATTCGTGATGCTGAAGCTCTTGCCGAAGGTGGGTGTGATGGCTTAATTGTCGAAAATATGTGGGTTATTCCGTTTCGTGCTTGCCCTCACGTCCCGCCAGAGAGTATCGCTGCCCAGGCCGTGGTTGCTCACGCCGTGCGGCAGGCGGTTCCTGAATTACCCCTTGGGATTAATCTTGTTCACAATGGCGGTGTGGCTTTGCTGGGCATTGCTATTGCGGCTGGGGCCAGCTTTATTCGTGTGTGCATGTTCACCGGTGCCGGGGTGTGGGATGCCGGGAGCTGGGACGAAGGGTGTGCTGCCGATCTGATGCGTCGGCGTAAAGAGCTGCACGCCGAGTCGATCAAGATTTTTGCCGATGTTGATAAGAAGCATTCGGTACGTTTCCCAGGCATTGATCTGGTAACCCATATCGAATGGACACGATTTTTTGGCGCCGATGCAATCATCGTCTCTGGCCGTATGACCGGTGATGCACCGGATATTGCAAAGGTCAGGCAGGCACGAGAGCTGGCCGGCGATACGCCCATCCTGCTCGGCAGTGGTACTACCGAACAGAATATTGCTGCCTTTATGGAGGTAGCTGACGGGGTTATTGTTGGCAGCAGTATCAAACAAGACGGTGAGATTGCCAATCCGGTGGATGTGAACCGGGTGCGCCGGTTTGTGGCAGCGGCACGTGGCCGTGGCTAGGCTCATCTAAGATTATCGCTCTGCTCGTTGCTGGCTGTTCAATCCAGGTTATAGCACTGGCACCGTGCGCATGGTGCCAGTGTCTACCCTGCCTCTCGTACAGGTGCGGGATGTGACCATCGCTAACAGGTCATGGTTCTACACTTGCTATAGTACTTTTGGTTTGATTGAAGATAGTACTGATCTTGTTCCTCAACGGGACTATCACACTATTGCAGTGCTGGTTGCCGTAAGATAAGATGAAGTTGAACGGTAAACGTATTTGACATTCTACTCCGCCGTTCTTCAGGTCAGGTTGTTAGTACGGCGTTACGGAGTATCAACAATCGTTCGCCCATCATCGTAGCTAGCGTTGCAGCTTCATCTCACCAG
>FWWL01008776.1_pt1 | contig 12747 bp, 7 predicted proteins | sample 2228331 | NCBI WGS metagenome assembly FWWL01 (sample SAMEA103939775, study PRJEB20133) | metagenome | reverse complement strand
AACCGCCCGCTGCCCCTGTCGCGCCTGTGGTCGGAACGCCGCCGCCGGCGAGCGACCTGCCGGACTGGTTGCGCGACGTTGCGGCTGTGCCGCCCGAACCGCCCGCTGCCCCTGTCGCGCCTGTGGTCGGAACGCCGCCGCCGGCGAGCGACCTGCCAGACTGGTTGCGCGACGTTGCGGCTGCGCCGCCCGCTGCCCCTGTCGCGCCTGTGGCCGGAACGCCGCCGCCGGCGAGCGACCTGCCAGACTGGCTTCAGACACCAGCTCCATCATTTCCGGAAACACCGCCATGGCTTGAGGACGAACACGGACGTCCAATCTCCGCAGGCGCTGCAGGATTGCCGGATTGGCTGCAGGGCGCTGACATCGCGGCGCCTGATGCGCGTGACGGACGATCTCAGACGACAGAGTTTGCAGCCTCTCAAACCTCCAGCGACCTGCTCAGCGGCATGGATCTGCCGGAGTGGTTGCGTGTCGAACCCGAACCCAAACCAGAACCAGCGCCGGCCAGCGCGCGCGACCTCGACTGGCTGACGCGCCTCGGCAGTGTCGCAGAGGACGACGCAGGATTAGGGTCAGCGGTTGCAACGCCGAAACTCGCGCCTCCTCCGGCGCCGCAGCGCACCGAAGAGCAGCTCAAGGCGCTGAGTCTGCTGCGTCATCTGGCAGCTGAACCGATCCCGGCCGCTGCGCCATTGCCGGCGCCGGAGCGCGGAAGCGCCCTTCAGCGCATCGGAGTCGATCGCCTGCTTTCGATCGTTCTTTTGATACTTGTTATCATCGCTGTCGCGTTTCCGGGGATCGCGTCGTCCCTCGATGCGCCACCTGTGGTTCCTGCTGTATCCAGCGCTTACGATCAGATTGCAGCACTTGGCGCAAACGATGTCGTGCTCATCGGCTACGAATGGGACGCCAGACGGGTTGGGGAATTGCGCCCGCTCGAGCGAGCAGTCATAGGACAGCTGATTGCCCAGGAAGTCAAACTCATTCTTGTGAGCACCGATCCCCAGGGAACGCTGCTTCAGTTCGATCTGCTCGATACATTGCGAGATGCCGGTTACCGACAGCAAGGTGAGGGATACCTTCTGCTGGGGTACAAACCCGGCGGCGAAATAGCGCTTCGAACGTTGGGACGCGATATTCAGACGGCGCTGCGCAGCGATTATCGAGGGGACGATGCAACCGGCAGCGCGCTGATCATGGGTGTCGACACGGGTCGTCCGATTATGAGTCTGAATGACCTCTCACTCATTATCGTTCTGGCGGACGACACACCCGATGTGCAGGGGTGGATGGAACAGGTGTACCCGCAGGCGCAGGCAGGCGACCGTCCGGTGTCGCTGATATTCCTGCTGCCAGAAGAGGCCGCTCCCATCGTTCAGCCATATATGCGCCAGCCAGGTGTCGCCGCCATCGCCGGGCAGCGCGGCGCGCTGGCATTTGCGGCGCATACCCAGGGCGGTCGTATGCCAGAAGTTGCCGGAGCAGCGACGCAGCAGCGATTGACCATGCTGTTGTTCGTCGTTGTGCTCGTGTCCGGTCTGGTGATCAGCGGCGTCGGCGCAGCACGCGGGAGGCGTCCGTGAGTCAGGATGTCATTGTCAATATCATTGCCGCATTGCTGACACTCATGGTGCTGAGCAGGGTAGCGGGCGATAACCCGTTGTTTCGTATTGCGCAGTATCTGTTCGTCGGCACGTCCCTCGGGCTGGCGTTCGTTGTAGCATACCATCAGGTGTTGCGTCCGGCGGCGCTGGCGCTCATCAACGGCTCGACGCCTGCGGTGTGGCTCTATGGCGTGCCGTTCCTGCTCGGCGCGTTGCTCCTGCCCCGTATCACAGAGGACCAGCGATTGTCGTGGCTGGCGAATATCCCCCTGGCGCTCGTTTTTGGGGTTGGCGGAGCGCTGGCGATCGGCGGCGCCATCATCGGCACACTGCTGCCGCAAATCCGCGACACGGCGCGTCCTCTGGCTGGCGGAACAGGGGAGATTGTCGGGGTGGTTGTGCTTGTTGCTGGCACTGTGTTGACCCTTGCGTCCTTCTATTACACCGCGCCGTCGGAAAGCCGCGGCGGACGTATCATCAGAGGCGCGGCCACCATCGGCCACTGGCTGATTATGGTCGCATTCGGCTTTTTCTTCGCCGGTGCGCTCCAGAGTTATCTGAGCGCACTGGTCGACCGCGTGAACTTTGTGCTTGCCACGGTGCGCAGTTTGCTGGGCGCGTAAGAAAAGGAAATCAGGCGCAGCATGTCCGTTCCGATCGCATTGCATGCCTTTCTGGTGGCCGATATCGGCAGCACGATGACTCATGTGTGGCTGGTTGACGCCGTCGATGGTGAAACCCGCCTTATCGGCTATGCCGAAGCGCCGGGCAGCGTTGCTGCAATGGGAGATGCAACGCCTGCCATTATTGAATCTGCACGGCGCATCGAAGAACAAACCGGTCGCCGTCTGATCGATAACAACACGCTGGTGACACCGAAACAGGCGGAGGGTGATGGGGTTGACGGCATTCTTTTCTGTAGCAGTGCAGCAGGCGTCATGAGTCTGATCATCGCGGCGGTCGCCGGCGATATTTCGGCGCGGAGCGCGCACCGCGCCGCGCGCGCCACGTATACCCGCGTGCTCCAGACCATCACGCTCGATGACGCGGTTCGACAGGATCAGGTCGGGGTTATGGCGGACTCAGGCATGACCTGGATCGAGCGTCAGGTGCAAACATTGCTTGGGGTGCAGTCCGACGGGGTAGTGATTGTCGGCGGGATCGAAGGCGGCGCTCACGATGCGCTCATACGCCTTGCGCATATCGTCGGACTGGCATCACGGAGCGTCCAGATTGATGCGAAGGGTGAGCAAACGCGCAGCGTCGCCCGGCGACCGATCATCTTTGCAGGGAACAGCCAGGCGCGCGATGGAGTGGCAGCGGCGCTGGCAGATTACCCCGATCTCATCATGGTCGATAACCTTCGCCCAACCCTGGACACCGAGCGACTCGATCCGGTGCGACGCGAAATTGTGCGCATATACAACGAGCAGATCGGTGCTCGCTTTGCTCGCACATCCGGACTCCAGCGTATGTCGCGCGCTCCCGTGCGCGCTTCGTGCGACGCCGCCGGCGTGATGACCCGATTCGTCGCCGAAGTGGCTCAGTGCAATGTGTTGGCGCTCGATGTCGGTTCGCTCAACACCACAGCGCATCTGTGCAGTCAGGGGCGCTACAGTCCGGTTGTTTCAGGCGGCGTCGGCAGTGGATATGGCATTGGGGCGCTTCTGGCACAGCGTGGCGCCAATGCCATTCGTCGCTGGTTGCCTTTCCCGATCAGTGAGCGCGATCTGGTGCACTGGCTTCTCAACAAGATGCTGCGCCCGCATATTCCTCCTCTGACTCGTGAAGAACTGCTGATTGAGCATGCTGTGGCGCGCGAGGCGCTTTCGTGCGTGCTGGAGGCGCTGCTGGAAGAGCGATCTGACGCGCGGTATGATCGCGTCTTTGTGGGTGGCGGGGTATTGCGCCATGCGCCGCATCCCGGTCTGGCGGTGTTGACCGTTCTCGATGCACTGCAACCGACATCCAGCGAGAATGTGATGGCGCTCGATCTGCACCTCGATAGCCTGGGGTTGATGAATGCCTGTGGAACGCTTGCCTTCTCTGAACCTGACGCAGCGCTGACGCTGTTCGAGCGTGACCTGATGGGCAATACGCCGCTGGCAACGGTGATCACGACGCTTGGCGACGGACGAGTGGGAGAGATAGCCGTCGAAGCCGAGTTGCGGGTGGAAGGAGGGGCGACGCAAACCGCGCGCGTGGCCCACGGCGAGATTGCGCGTTTGAGCCTTTCTCCTGATCGGCATGGCACGTTGACGCTGCGACCGGCTGCTGGTGTGCGGATCGGGCGCAACGCGCCAGGCGCCGAAGTGGCGTCGGACCTGGCCGCCATTCACGGCAGCGCCCTTGGCATCGTTATCGATGCGCGCGGGAGACCGCTGCGCCTGCCTGATGAGCCTCAGGCGCGGCAACAGGCCCTCTGGTCCTGGTTGGTGGCGCTTGGGGTCGAGCGCGAACCGTTGCCCTATCCGGCGCTCGACTCCGTCGTCGAAGCGCCGCCTCCGGTTTTGTCCTCTGCGCAGGGTGAGCAGCGCAGCAGTCGCGTGTCACAATCACGTGTCGATGAGCGCCAGATCGCGGGTTCCGGCGATAGTATCGCGAGTGATCTGGCAAAACTGCGCGAGACAGTCGAAGTTCCGCAGAAGAAACGAGGCTTCTTCCGCCGTCGTTAGCGCCTATCCGACAAACCGCCCCTTCGATACGCGCTGCGCGCTACTCAGGATGCGGTTTGTCGGTGTCCTGTGTTCTTCGGACAGGCTCCTGGTGGCTGCCCGGCTTGAACCAGAGCGCATTGCAATGCCATCGCAGTGCAGCAATCTCCAAATCAAAAATCTAAAATCAAAAATCTAAAATGGTCTTACTCCTCGGTGATGGTCACCTTCAGCATCTGCTCACCCGGTTTGGTCGGACCGGCATCCGGGTCGCGCAGCGGAATGCCGTCCACAATCTCCTGCCCCTCGATCACCTCGCCGAAAATGGTGTACTGCCCGTTCAGATGCGGCGCCGGCGCAGTGGTGATAAAGAACTGGGAACCGGCGCTGTTGGGCAACGGCGTGCGCGCCATGGCAACGATTCCAGGTCGATCAAAGATCATGTCCGGTCCGAATTCATCTTTGATGGTATACCCCGGTCCTCCGGCGCCCGTTCCGGTTGGGTCGCCTCCCTGCGCCATGAAGCCTGGCAGCACGCGATGCCACGTGACGCCGTCGTAGAACCCTTCGCGCGCCAGGAAGACGAAATTGTTGACCGTTTCCGGCGCAAGATCGGGACGTAGCCTGATGACAATATCGCCGCGCGGCGTGGTGATGGTTGCCGTGTAGGTTTTCGAGGGGTCGATCTGCACAGGCGGCGGCGCGGTGTAGAACCCATTGCGCGCCGCGACGTCCGCCGGCAGGGGACCTGGAACGCCGCCCGTTGCCGGCGTCGCCGCGGCAAACGGCGGAACCGTCGGCTCAACGACCTGTGGTCGCCCTCCGGATTGCGCGAGCATCACACCAAGGACGACGAGAACGGCGACAACGGCGACTGCAGCGATGATCCCGGCCGGCGAAACTCCCTGCGGCGCCGGTTCCTGCACTTTTTTGTTCCGTGATGCCTGACTCACAATCGATCTCCTTCGATGGCGTAGAAGGCGCTGCCATTCAGCATGCACTGCTCTGCGGGGCGCAGGTGAAAGCGTGGCGCTGCCGACTCGATGCGCTGGTTGCCTGCGCAGACAGACCGATATTATACCATTTTAGATTTTAGATTTTAATTGTGGCATACTGCGTCTGGCGAAGCCCGCCTTTTGCAGGAAGAGCCGGCAGGCGGCGAGCAAGGTCTGGCATCAGGCGTGATCCGGCTGCGCTGGCAGGGAAGGTTCTGCCGCGTCCCGCATCGATGCCTCAGCCTGATCCGCCAGATGCTCGAGCAGCAACCGATGGATGAACTGCCAGCCGCCGCCCACACGTTGCAGCAACGCCCGCGCTGCGCAATAGTCGCAGAAGCCGATCACATCAAGCGGCAGCGTGCCGCGCCACGCCAGCAACAGGCGAAGCGCATAGTGCCTGATGACCGTCTCCAGCACGACGAGCAGCCCGCCGAGCAGCCCGCCGAGCAGCCCGCCGCCCAGCCCGAAGACCAGCCCGTTGCGCAGCGAGGCGCGGATGCCGGCGTTGGGGTGAACGCGAACCGCCAGCTGTTCAGCCTCAAACCCGCCGACCAGCCCGACGAGCAGCCCGCCGAGCAGCCCGCTGCTCAGCCCGCCGACAAAGGCGCCGATCAGCCAGCCGATCAGCCCCACCCCCGGCTCGCCGATCACCTGCGCGGCGGCAGCCATAGCCTCCACAACAATCGATCCGACGAACAGCCCGACGAGCAGCCCGCCGCCCAGCCCGCCGAGCACTGCACCGACCAGGGCGCCGCCGATGATGCCGCCGGCGAGACCGCCCAGCGCAGCGCCGATGCCGCCGCCCAGCCCGACGAGCAGCCCGCCGCCCAGCCCGCCGCCCAGCCCCTCCCACGCCGCGCGCCATGACCAGGTGAGCCGGTCAACGACCTTAATGTCTGAATCCAGCCCGCCGACCGGCCCGCCGACCAGCCCGAAGAGCAGCCCGCCGACCAGGATAGACAGCAGGCGGTAGCGCCAGCGGTCACGCTTCGCCAGCCAGTCGGGCTGCATCTCCTCGATCTGATAGCTGCTGCGGCTGGCGCTGCGCAGCCGCCACGCCAGCCATGCCAGGCGGCGGCGCGTCACCGCGGCATCGGCGAAGCGCGGGTCTTTCGGCTTGTCCGTCCGGGCAGCGCCCGCTCGATGTAGCGGTCGAACACCTCGGCGCGCCGCTCCGCCATGCTTACGCCGCGCAGCCGTACCGCCGGCACATCCGCATACGCGAAAGCAATGATGCTCAGCATCAGCGGCGTGGCCGCCACGGCGCCGGCGGCGCCGTCTCCGCCGAGCAGCGCCGGGTCTTCCGCCAGCAAACGGCGCACCCCTGCCAGGTGCTTTCCGCCCGCCCTGAGAAAGTCGTCGATCTGCTTCCGACTGAGCGGCTGCACCACCACTGCGCCATTCAGCCGCAGGTCGGGCAGCGCTGCGTACTCGCGCTCGCGGCAGCACACTACCAGCGACTCCAGACTGTGCTCCGCGCGGTAGGCGTTGATCGCTTTCACGCACGCCGCTCGCCGTTCCTCCGCCACCTCATCGAGGCCGTCGAGCAGCGGCAGGATGCGGTTGCGTGTCACCCATGCCTCAGCCAGTCGCTGCGAAACGCCGTACTGCGCGCGCAACTGGGCGACCAGCCACTGTTCCAGCGGCGGTCGGTCGTTGCCCCACGCTGAGAGGTCAAACTTGACCGGGATGGGATGGGTCTCGTCCTGTTCTGCGCGGTCGAGCAGGCGGCGCATCAGGTCGAGCAGCAGGGTCGTTTTGCCCGACCCCGGCGCGCCAAGGATGAGCAGGCTGCCCTGATGCCGGTCGTACACCTCTGCGACCGAGGCGCCGTCGGGCAACAGCGCATCCGCCTGCCCCGGACGACGTTCAGCCAGGAGATGCCGCCACGGCGGCGCCACCGCTTCAGGACGCTCCGCCAGCCCCAGGGTGATGAGGGTATCATTCCAGAGCGAGTGGTGCAGCACGCCATTGATCCAGATGAAGCGCTGGTGTTCGATCATGGTTTGCCGCAAGCGGCGCTCATTCGGGTCAACCACAATCGCGCGGTCATCATTATCGGTCGAGGGCTTGCGCTCGCGTATGGCCAGCACGACCGCCGCCGCCAGGCTGACGCCGCCGGCGACGTACAGCCAGGATCGATACTCGGACCACTTTCCCAGCAATGCTTCGAGCTCGTTTGCCAGCAGGTTAGAGACAATGCCGCCGATAAACAGCAGCACAGCGGTCACGGCGGCGCTGAGCGCGCCGAGCAGACGATGAGAACGTGAGAAACGCACCCGATGCATCGGCGATGCCTGACAGGTTGTGCAGTGCAAAACAACTGCACTCTGCTCACGCGCAGAATGCACAGGAACGTTGTATCACGACAGAAACGCAGTGTCAAGCGCCGATGGGAGGGTGTGCAGGCACGCGATGGCATGAAACGCCATAGTGCGACAGCAAGACATTGTTAACGAGACGTGGCTTGATGATCGCACCACGAAGACACAAAGTCCACAAAGGCCACGCTTCTCGATCGCGCGTTTTCGCGCCCGTTGCGCCTGGTCACCATTGTTCAGGGGCAGCGCCCGCGATCATGCATCGGCGGCGGGATGGCGTTCGCAAGCGCCACAAAACGTCGTCCCGCCGACGCGCAAATACCACGGGTGCGATACGTCTGAGCATGTACTCTGTCGTGCCTGGGAAATCTTGTTGTAGTGCCGGCCGGCCCTTTACTATCTCAGCGTGTGAAGATACAATTCTGTCTGACAGTGTTATCTCGTGGACATTGAAGACATTATTGACGCCATTCGTCACCATCGTATTCGCATCACTGAGAGCCGATCCACAGTGTTTGGGCGTACAATGCCACGACAAAATGGGCTGTGTTGATCACAGTGTACCGGCCCGATCCTGAAAGATGGATCGACTGGCGCATCAGGAGAAAGAGATGAATCCCTTTGATAAAATGACCTGTCTGTTTTAGCTTGTAGATTTTGGATTGGAGATTGCTGCGATAGCGTTGTGATGCGCTCTGATGAGCGTGCGCATGCGGCTTGTTCAATTCCAACTGGTATATGACCGTCTTCTCAAGTGAGCCAGGCAAACCTGTCGCCACACTGTCGCCCAACAAGCGCTTCCAGCGGACGTTCGCTCCGTTCGCGCCGCTGAAGCGCAAGCCGCTGGGCAGCTATTGATCTCGCTCTGACAGAGCACAGAGCTGGCGATCTGATCGTAACGAACCTGCAACAGGCCACCGTTTTGGCTTACCTTAACGGTTCCTGTCAATGCATTCCCGTATTTCAGCATCGGTGGGATTGGCCTGCCCGATACCAAAACAAGTTATCCAGCAACGTTTATTGAGTATTGAGGGCTGGCGCATCTGTTCAACCGTCATGCCAGCACAGGGACCGGATGACGGAGGCTCTGCGGTTGGCGGTAAGGCGGGCGCTGCGGTTGGCGGCAGGGCAGGCTCTGGCGTAGGCTGTTGAATCGCAGGGGTGGCTATCTCCTGAATGGGCAGCAACTGACCGAGGAGTGTAAGTTGTATGGTGATAGTTTGTGCTGACTCCTTAGTATAAGATGTGTTATTGTTGAAAGGTACCAGTATCAGAGTATTGTACGAACCCTCAGCCCTGTTCAGGCTGAAGTTTTCTACGAACAGGCGGTAGCCTGTTTCAGAGAAAGGGTCGTGATAAGAAAGGTAACCGAATGGCGCACCTGCCAGGGCGACGGTCCGTCCACCTGGCGATATACCATAGACCAATACCCCTGCGTTTTCAGGCGCATGCACGGCGATCATCAACTGGGCTGGCTGTTGAAACGCTTTTATTGTGTTTTCGTCTTTCTTAAGGAAAGAGATGCGCAATCCTTCGGCAGACAATCCGCCCAGTTGAAACGAGGCTTGTAACGATGCAGATTTTCCTCCAGTCAATTGCCCGCTTTGCGTGGTGGAAATTTTTGCCAGGGCCTTATTGGTATTGAAATCAACCTGTGCATTGCCGTTTTCAGCCAGATTGCCGGCGACTACGAACGCCTGATATTGAATATCGGGCCCATCAAACGTACCCAGACTTTGCGGCGTAGTGAAGTAAGTCTCTAGAAAATTCACCCATTCGATGGATGGTGAGGCATCATACTGCATCATGAGTGTGTAGAAAAATGCTTCAGCGGCGGTTTTGCCATAGGTTTGGGATAGGTTGCGATAGAAATCTCTGACCAGACCAGGCCCGAATTTATTCGTCAGGTAGCGAATGAAAAAGCTGACGCCGTAGCCATGATCCTGCGCCTGGCTCTTCTCTGCGAAGTAAAGGGGGGTACGGATAAAGTTTCTATTTTGGGCTGCGTTAGGCGGAAGATACGAGGAGTCTTCTACTGCGTAGGGTTCAAACCATGTGGCGGTGGCTTCGTCTAACCAGAGCGTTGGCAGCGGGTTGATGGCTTTTGTATATGCCCAGCGAGGGTCAGCAACAAATTGCGCAAAGTGCATCAGCTCGTGTCCACTGGTTGCCATCAACTCACGGAGGTTTTCTTCGTAAAAATCTGCATTGAAAAAGGTGCTACTTAACTCAAGCGAGCAATTGGAAGCGCCAAATTTGCTGGGAACGAATTGCCCATATTTACCTTTGAGCGGCTTTATGATAACGTGAATGGGTTGCACCTCACCAAAGGAAAAACCTAACTCACTTAATTTCTGGTACTGATACTCCAGCATAAGCACCCCGCGTTCCACCATCTGGCGATCAGGAAACTTTGAGCGGTAAGCAACACGAAAATGGTCGCTAACAAGATAATCGAAAATCCAACCCGATTCGGCGCGAATGGTGATTGTGTCAATTTGAGAATTGCCTTGCTGTGCTGCTTCCTGAACGTGCAGCGCTGGAATAGTGTTGTGCAAACTCGCTGCAGAAAGATCGCTCTCAGGCAGAGTGCCTATACGATTTGATTGCTCAAACGCCAGAGCTGTGGACAGACTGCCTGTGGATGGATTGGCTTCCGTAGGCATGGGGTGCACTGCTCGTTGAGGCCCGTAGCTGGGTGTCACGACATCTTCTTCAATCACCAGAATGGCATTGTCATGGATATGGTCAGGCGATACGTTCAGCGAAACCCGTATTGTCCCATTCAGCAAGTTCAGCGGGCCGCGCAGGATATAGCCGATCGAACGGTATGTGAGACCCTCACTATCCTCAGCAGGAGCTCGTTTTTCACGCAGCACCTCAAGGTGCAGAGGTTGTTCAACGGCGCCAGCCGGGATTTCAAGATGCAGATCGTCAAATTCGAATGTGCCGCCAGAAAGATCAATCTCTAGAGTCCCCAGTGAGACCTGATTATCAGAGCGATTGATCAGGAAAACAATGAGAGTCGCTGCTACGAAGCACACTATCACGAATAGTGCGGTTACACAGCCTATAGCGGAATAGAGTTTTAGACGGTTCTTTTTTGGGGGGATAGGGAGAGGAATAATGTGCATAAGTTTTGACCTCCTATATCGCTACTATACCTCTTTTTTTGAATATGAGCAACTGCTTACCCTGATGGGAGGGTGCGGGTTTGAAGGAAGGCGGGATAGAATGGCAGACCATTGTGGCGGGTGAATATGAGTATGCACGCGGGACGTCTGCCGCTCAGAAAAGAACCGGTCATTTCACCAAACATCCAGTGTGCGAAAGGATCGGTACATCTGGTATCATGGCAAATGCATATCTGTGAGGAATACTATGAGTGAATCTGAACAGACGAGCAGCCGCAAGCTCGATCACGTGCGAATTGTGCTGGGCGAAGATGTGACCGCAAAAGGGGTGACAACCGGTTTTGCCGCCTATCGCATGCCGCACGAGGCAGCGCCGGAACTCGACCTCGCCGAGATCGATGCCAGTCTGACGTTTCTCGGCAAACGAATGCGCGCACCACTTCTGATCAGTTCGATGACCGGCGGCGCGCGTGATGTGGCGCGCATCAATCTGGCGCTCGCCGAAGCTGCTGAGGCGCTCGGGCTGGCGATGGGGGTCGGGTCGCAACGCGCCGCGCTGGTCGATCCGCGCCTGGCCGATACCTATCGCGTTCGCCACGTCGCGCCGACGATTCCGCTGCTGGCAAACCTCGGCGCGGTGCAGCTCAACTATGGGTTTGGCATCGATGAGTGCCGCCGCGCAGTCGAGATGATTGAGGCGGATGCGCTGGTGCTGCACTTCAACGCGCTGCAGGAAGCCGTTCAGCCGGAAGGGAATACAAATTTCAAAGGATTGCTGCGTCGGATTGAGGAGGTCTGCACGCACCTCGACGTTCCGGTGATCGCGAAGGAGGTCGGCAACGGCATCGGCGCCGCAACAGCGCGCCGCCTGGTCGAGGTGGGGGTGAAAGTGATCGACGTCGCCGGCGCAGGCGGCACCAGCTGGAGCGAAGTCGAACGCTTCCGCCACACAACCGAACGCGGCGCACAGGTGGCGGCGGCGTTCGCCGGGTGGGGCATTCCGACAACCGAAGCCATCCGGCAGGTGCGCGCCGCGCTTCCCGATATTACGATCATCGGCAGCGGCGGTGTGCGCAGCGGCGTTGACGTGGCAAAAGCCATTGCGCTTGGCGCTGACCTCGCCGCGACCGCGAAGCCAGCGCTCATCCCGGCGGTCGATGAACGCGGCGCTGCGGCGGTCATCGAGAGTTTGCAGGGGTATATCGACGAACTGCGTATTGCGATGTTCTGCACCGGTTGCGCTGACCTGTCGGCGCTGCGGCGACTGCAACTCGAACGGGTCTGAGCGTTGTACGCCTGATGGTCGCCGCCATGTATGTGACATCCCTCAGTCTGCGTGATTTCCGTAACTACGAACGGCTCGATCTGAAACTCGAACGTGGTGTGACGCTGCTCTACGGTCCTAACGCAGCGGGTAAAACGACGGTGCTGGAGGCGATCTACTTCCTGGCGACAACCCGCTCGCCGCGCGCCGGCGCCGATCGCGAACTGGTGCGCTTCGAGGCGCAGGGAGACATTGGCGTTCCACCGTTTGCCCGCCTGGTATGCGATGTTGCTCGCAACGATGGGCATGTGCGGCTCGAGGTCGTTGTGCAGCGCCGTGCCGAAGAGGAGATGGCGACCGGTACGGCGCCGACGATCAAGACAGTGCGGGTCGACCGGAAAGCAGTCCGCGCCCTCGACCTGGTGGGCAACCTGCGCGTCGTGCTGTTCACTCCCGCCGATGTCGCGCTGGTGACCGGCGCGCCTGCCGAGCGTCGCCGCTACCTCGATGTGACCCTCTCGCAGATCGATGGGCGCTATGTGCGCACCCTGGCGCACTACCAGAAGGTTGTTCAGCAGCGCAACAGTCTGCTGCGCGCCTGGCGCGAGGGACGGCGTCCGTTGCGCTACGCCGACGATGAACTGGCGTTCTGGGATCGGGAACTGGCGATGGCGGGCGCGTATCTGCTGCGTGAACGGCTGCTCGCCGTCGTTGACCTCAATGCGCTGACAGGACCGCTCTACTGTCGGATGTCGGGCGGCGATACGCC
>FWWL01008773.1_pt1 | contig 12748 bp, 12 predicted proteins | sample 2228331 | NCBI WGS metagenome assembly FWWL01 (sample SAMEA103939775, study PRJEB20133) | metagenome | reverse complement strand
TCGTCAACGTAGTCTTACCATGATCTATATGACCTATCGTACCCACATTCACATGCGGCTTCTTCCTCTCAAATTTCTTCTTACCCATATCCATTCCTCCGTTGAGATATTACAAGAACTACCATCTGTAATGGGCAAAGGCCCTGTTGGCCTCTGCCATCTTGTGGGTATCTTCCCTCTTCTTGATAGAGGCACCCCTTTGGTTAAAGGCATCTATGAGTTCAGCGGCCAGCTTGGCAGCCATGCCCTTTTCAGACCTAGCCCTGGCATAATTTATAAGCCACTTTATACTCAGAGACTGAGCCCTTGCCGGCCTTACCTCCACAGGCACCTGATAGGTTGCCCCTCCAACCCTCCTGGACTTTACCTCCAACAAGGGCTTTACATTCTCCACTGCCCTCTGAAAGACCTCTAAAGGCTCCTGTTTTGTACGCTGCGCAATTATTTCCAAGGCCTCATAAAATATCCTCTGTGCAGTACTCTTCTTCCCGTCCCACATCAGATTATTTATGAACTTAGATACCAAGACACTCTTATACTTTGGGTCGGGTAAGACCTCCCTCTTCTCAGCCTCTCTTCTCCTCGCCATATCCCTTCTCCACTAAACCCTATGACTTCGGTTTCTTTGCACCATATTTGGACCTTCCTCGCCTCCTATCGCTCACACCACTGGCATCCAATGTCCCACGAATGATGTGATATCGCACTCCAGGCAGGTCCTTCACCCTGCCACCCCTTATCAGGACCACAGAGTGCTCCTGAAGATTATGACCAACTCCAGGTATGTATGAGGTAACCTCAATCCCATTGGTAAGCCTTACCCTTGCCACCTTCCTCAATGCAGAATTGGGCTTTTTGGGGGTAGTGGTATAAACCCTTACACAGACCCCCCTCTTTTGGGGACAGGATTCCAATGCCGGGGACTTTGTCCTCCTCTTTGCCTTCTCCCTACCTAGGCGAACTAGCTGGTTTATAGTTGGCATAAGCACCTCTCCTCTGTTACTGACACAAAACTGACTTTATATACCCCTTGCCAGACTCTGTCAACAAATTTATTCCGCAATGCCTATATCCACATCAGCGTATTGACGGAGGCCAGTCCCAGCTGGAATCAACCTCCCCATAATGACATTTTCTTTGAGGCCTCTTAGGTAATCCACCCTCCCTGCTATGGCAGCATCGGCCAACACCTTTGTAGTCTCTTGGAAGGACGCAGCAGAGATCCAGCTATCAGTACTTAAAGAGGCCTTGGTGATCCCCAGCAGGAGAGGCTCCCAGGTGGCTGGCTTGCCCCCACTTGCTATCACCCTCTCGTTCTCTTCCTGTAGCTTCCATTTTTCCACATTTTCGCCAGGCAAAAACTGGGTATCTCCGCTATCTATAACTGTCACCTGCCTAAGCATCTGTCTTACTATTACTTCCATGTGTTTATCATTGATATTTACTCCTTGGAGCCTATAAACCTCTTGGATTTCATCCACCAGGTACCTGGCCAGCTCTTCTACACCCAATATCTTTAATATGTCGTGGGGATTTACTGATCCATCCATTAGGGGATCTCCTGCCCTCACATAGTCCCCGTCTAGGACCGTCACATGTTTTCCCTTTGGGATGTGATATTCTTTTACATCTCCCACCTCTGGGGTAATTAAGATTATCCTTTTACCTTTAACGTGCCTTCCAAAGGAGACCACTCCATCTATCTCACTTACAGTGGCTGCCTCCTTAGGCCTCCTCACCTCAAAGAGTTCAGCAACCCTTGGAAGGCCCCCTGTGATGTCCTTGGTCTTTGTGGTTTCTCTGGGTATCTTGGCAAGCACGGTGCCCGCTGCTGCATAGTCCCCTTCATTTACCATCAGGATCGCACCCACAGGGAGGTAATACACTGCTGGTTTGTTTAGGTCTGTGTATACAGTATTGCCATCATTGTCTTTTATTATAACCCTAGGCCTTATATCCACTTCCTTGGACTCCATAATGAGCCTACTTACCTTTCCTGTTAGAGGGTCCTTCCTTTCCTGCATGGTCCTACCCTCTTCCACATCACCAAATTCCACATACCCTGAGACATCGGTAATAATGGGAGTGGTGAATGGATCCCAGCTTGCCAGTTCTTGATTTGGGGTAACAAAATCCCCTTCTTTTACCTTTAGGATGGCACCGTAGATTATTGGGTATCTTTCCACTTCTCTGCCTGACTTGCCCACAATGGCTATCTCCCCATCCCTGTTCATAACTACCTGTTCACCATCTGCATTGATAACCGTCTTTACCTTTATAAGCCTTACTGTACCTTCGTATCTGGGCCTGATGGTGCTCTGCTCCACCCTCTTGCTGGCGGTCCCACCTATGTGGAAGGTCCTCATTGTTAGCTGGGTTCCAGGCTCGCCTATGGACTGGGCAGCAATTATGCCCACTGCCTCACCTATATTTACCTCCCTACCATGGGCCAGGTCTCTACCATAGCACTTTTTACACACCCCTCTCTTGGACTCACAGGTGAGGGCAGATCTGATCTTTACTCTCTCAATGCCTGCCTCTTCAATCCTTTTCACCTTTTCTTCGTTTAGTTCCTCATTGGCCCTCACAAGGATTTCCCCGGTAAAGGGGTCATGTATGTCCTCCAAGGCCACCCTTCCCAGGATCCTGTCTCCCATTCTCCTTAAGATCTCACCACCTTCCACCAGTGACCTTGCCCATATACCCTTTCTGGTCCCACAATCCTCTTCGGTTATAACGCAATCCTGGGCCACATCCACAAGCCTCCTTGTGAGATAGCCTGCATTGGCTGTCTTAAGGGCTGTGTCTGCCAGTCCCTTTCTTGCGCCGTGTGTGGAAATAAAGTATTCCAGGACAGTCAAACCCTCTCTCAGGTTGGATGTGATTGGTGTTTCTATGATATCCCCAGTGGGTTTTGCCATGAGCCCCCTCATCCCTGAGAGCTGCTTCATCTGGTCTTTGCTACCCCTTGCACCAGAGTCAGCCATCATGTAAATGGGGTTAAAGCTGGGGGCCTTCTTGATCTCTCCATCGGGGCCCACGAACTCCTCCACACTCACCTCATTCATCATCTCATTGCTGACCTTGTCAGTACTCTGTGTCCAGAAGTCCACCACCTTGTTGTATTTTTCACCAGCCGTTATAACACCATCATTGTACTGGCGCTCTGTCTCCTTTACCTTTGCTGCTGTTTGATCTATTATCTCCTGCTTTTTCTTTGGGATGATCATGTCCTTTACGCTGATGGAGATACCAGAGGTGGTGGCAAACTTGTAACCCATGTCCTTGAGCCTATCTGAAAGGATAACTGTGGCCTTTGTACCTGTATTGCGGTAGGCCTCATTTATCAAGTTCTTCAGCTCATTCTTGGTCATAACCTTATTTACAAGGGAAAAGGGTATTTCCTTTGGCAAAAGCTCACTCAGGATCACCCTCCCAGTGGTAGTCTCCACCAACTGGTTTTCAATCCTTACCTTAATGGCGGCATGAAGATCCAGTTCCCCAGCATCATAGGCCATTCTCACATCATCTACGCTGGAGAATACCTTCCCCTCACCTTTGGCAAAGGGCTTTACCCTTGTTAGATAATATAGACCAAGGACTATGTCCTGCGTGGGGAAGATCACTGGCTCACCATGGGCAGGAGAAAGTATGTTATTTGTGGACATCATTAGCACCCTTGCCTCTATCTGGGCCTCTATTGACAAGGGCACGTGCACGGCCATCTGGTCACCATCGAAGTCTGCATTGTAAGCATGGCAGACCAAGGGATGAAGCTGGATCGCCTTCCCCTCTATAAGAATGGGTTCAAAGGCCTGGATCCCTAATCTATGCAATGTGGGTGCCCTATTGAGGAGCACACAATATTCCTTTACCACCTCATCCAAGGCATCCCATACCTCTGGGGTCTCTTTCTCCACCAACTTTTTGGCGCTCTTGATGCTTGAGACAAGGCCTTTTTTATCCAGTTGGTTGTATACAAAGGGCTTAAAGAGCTCTAGGGCCATTACCTTTGGAAGGCCACACTGATGTAACCTTAAATCAGGCCCCACCACAATCACTGTCCTACCCGAGTAATCCACACGCTTCCCCAGGAGGTTCTGTCTAAACCTGCCCTGTTTGCCTTTAAGCATCTCACTCAATGACTTAAAGGGCCTTTTATTGGGGCCTGTTACAAGCCTTCCCCTCCTCCCATTGTCAAATAGGACATCCACTGCCTCCTGGAGCATCCTCTTTTCGTTTCTAATTATAATGTCAGGGGCATTTAGCTCTTTTAACCTTTTGAGTCTGTTGTTTCTATTAAGTACCCTTCTGTACAGGTCATTTAGGTCTGAGGTGGCAAATCTACCACCATCCAGAGGCACAAGGGGCCTAAGGTCAGGAGGTAGCACCGGGATCACCTTTAAGATGGTCCATTCAGGCCTATTTTTGCTGTTTAAAAAGGCCTCTATTATTTTTAGTCTCTTCCCCAGCTTTTTCTTCTTTGCATCGGACTTGGCCTGGAACATCTCATTCTTTAGGCTAGCAAAGACTTCCTCTAAATCCAGATCCTTTAAAAGCTCAAAGATGGCCTCTGCACCCATTCCCACCTTGAATCTATCACCATACTCCTCCCTGGCCCTTATCAGTTGTTCAGGGTTCAGGATGGTATACCTATCCAGACCTGTGTCTCCAGGATCCATTACTATGTAGCTTTCAAAGTAAATGACCCTTTCCAGGTCCTTTAGAGTAAGGTCCAAAAGGTTCCCGATCTTGGAAGGAAGGCATCTTACAAACCATATATGGGCAACAGGAGATGCCAACTCAATGTGGCCAAGGCGTTCCCTCCTTACCTTGGACTGGATCACCTCCACACCACACTTCTCACACTGGATGCCCCTGTGCTTCATCCTCTTGTATTTGCCACAGCTACACTCATAGTCCTTCACTGGCCCAAAGATCTTGGCACAGAAAAGCCCATCCCTCTCTGGCTTAAATGTCCTGTAGTTTATGGTCTCTGGTTTCTTTACCTCTCCGTGGGACCACTCCTTTATCTTTTCAGGGGATGCAAGGGAGATCTTTACAGCATTAAAGCTGGATGGATCCTTAGGTCTTGAAAAGAAATTATAAATGTCTTCCATCTTAAATCCCTCTTAATACTTAAAAGGTCACGTCTTCAAAGAGCTGCACGTCCAAGGCTAGGGCCTGTAGCTCTTTTACCAATACCTTAAAGGACTCTGGTAGACCAGCTTCCAACACATTGTTCCCTTTAACTATCCTTTCGTACATCCTGGTCCTGCCAATAACATCATCAGATTTAACTGTTAAAAACTCTTGAAGGGAGTATGCGGCTCCGTATGCCTCTATTGCCCAGACCTCCATCTCACCCAACCTCTGCCCACCAAACTGGGCCTTTCCTCCCAATGGCTGCTGGGTGACCAGTGAATAAGGTCCAATGGATCTGGCATGTATCTTTTCGTCCACCAAGTGGTGAAGCTTCATTATGTACATACTACCCACTGTTACAGGGTAATCAAAGGGCTCCCCTGTTCTTCCATCATACAATATGGCCCTACCAGTAGTACTCAATCCCGCTTCCCTTAAAAGCTCGTCTATTTCATCTTCTGTGGCACCATCAAAAACAGGGCATGTAACAGGTATCCCATCCTTGTACTCCTTGGCCAGTTGAATCAGTTCTTTGTCGTCCATCTGGGCCATTATCTCATCATACTGGTCTTTGAAGATCCTCTTAAACCTCTCTCTAAGGGCATGGGAATCCGCCAGTTCTTCTGCCAGCCGGGCCACCTGTTTCCCAAGCTCCTTGCAGGCCCAACCCAAATGGGTTTCAAATACCTGACCCACATTCATCCTGGAGGGGACCCCCAGAGGGTTAAGGATTATGTCCACAGGAGTGCCATCGGCAAAATATGGCATGTCTTCCACTGGAAGTATCCTACTTACCACACCCTTGTTTCCATGTCTCCCGGCCATTTTGTCTCCCACTGAGAGCTTCCTCTTTACAGCCAGGTATATCTTTACCATCTTCACTACCCCAGGAGGTAGCTCATCCCCCTCACTCAACCTCTCAATCCTTGCCTTGTAGTAGGCCTCTGCCTTATCCCTTCGAGACTTATAGACCCCAATCACAGAAGTAAGCTTCTCAATTATGTCCATGGGTGCCTTAAGATCGGCATTCTGCCACAGGGTTATGGGGACCTTTTGTATATCCTCTTCCACTATGGCCTCATTGGCCTTTTTGTACACAGTCCTTGAGCCCTTTTCCCTCAGATCTGTCTTGAGCTCCTTGCCCACGAGTAATGCCTTTAATTTTTCCCTTGCACTCCTCTCGATGAGCAAGAGTTCATCGTGTAAGTCTTTTCTTAACCTTTTCTCTTCTTCTGCCTCTATGGCAAGGCTCCTTGAATCTTTCTCTATTCCCCTCCTGGTAAATACCTTGGCATCTATCACTATACCTTCCACACCAGGCGGTACCCGTAAAGAGGTATCCTTTACGTCCCCTGCCTTGTCTCCAAATATTGCCCTCAATAACTTTTCTTCAGGGGATAGTTGTGTCTCACCCTTTGGTGTAATCTTCCCCACAAGTATGTCACCGGGTTTGACCTCTGCCCCAATCTTTATTATTCCGCTTTCATCTAAGTTCTTTAGGGCCTCTTCACCCAGGTTGGGAATATCTCTTGTTATCTCCTCCTTCCCCAACTTGGTATCCCTTGCAAGTACCTCAAATTCCTCGATGTGGATGGATGTAAAGACATCATCTTTTACCATCCGCTCACTCACTATTATAGAGTCCTCAAAGTTGTAGCCGCCCCAAGGCATAAAGGCCACTGTTACATTTTGACCAAGGGCAAGTTCTCCCCTGTGGGAAGAGGGGCCATCGGCAATCACCTGACCAGCCTTTACGATATCACCCTTTTTTACAATGGGCCTCTGGTTATAACAGCTGTTTTGGTTTGATCTCTTATACTTTATAAGCCTATAGATCTGGATATCTGACTCCTCTGAAGCTCCATCCTCTTGGCTGGCTATAACAATCCTGGTAGAGTCAACCTCCTCCACCACTCCTGGCTTAACAGCCAGGACAGAGGTACCAGAATCCCTTATTACGACCTTTTCCATCCCAGTGCCCACCAGTGGCGCACAACTCTTAATAAGGGGTACTGCCTGCCTCTGCATGTTGGATCCCATCAAAGCCCTGTTTGCATCGTTGTGTTCAAGGAAGGGTATCAGGGATGCCGACACACTTACCAATTGATAGGGGGATACATCCATGTATTTTATCTCCCTGGATGGGACAACAGTGGGCTCGCCCTCTTTCCTGGCCGGCATTTCATCAGCCAAAAACCTGCCATCAGGGTCCAGTGGTGCATTGGCAGGGGCAATGGGAAAGTCCCTTTCATCCAAGGCAGAGAGGTTGACTATCTTGTCCGTCACCTTGCCTTCCTCTACTAACCTATACGGGGTCTCAATAAATCCAAATTCATTTACCTTGGCATAGGTACTCAATGACACTATCAGTCCTATATTGGGACCTTCTGGTGTCTCTATGGGACATATCCTACCATAGTGGGTGGGATGCACGTCTCTGACCTCAAAGCCTGCCCTTTCCCTTGTCAATCCGCCGGGACCAAGGGCGCTAAGTCTTCTCTTATGGGTAAGCTCAGAGAGGGGGTTTGTCTGGTCCATAAACTGTGATAACTGGCTCGTTCCAAAGAACTCCTTTACCACTGCAGAAACAGGCTTTGAATTTACAAGGTCATGGGGCATAAGGGTCTCCACCTCATTTAAGGTGATCTTTTCCTTAATGGCCCGCTCCATGCGCACAAGCCCAATCCTGTACTGATTCTCCAAGAGCTCACCTACAGTGGCTACCCTCCTGTTAGCAAGGCTGTCAATATCATCGGGTTTGGCTTGGAGGACCTTGACCCTTATGAGTTCCTTAATCGTGGCAAGGATATCCTCCTTCCTCAAAAGCCTCTCATCCAATGGGAGGTCCTGCCCCAGTCTGTGGTTGAGTTTTAACCTTCCCACCCTTGAAAGGTCATAAGTGCTCAGGTTAAAAAACAGATTGTTTATAAAGGCAGTGGCTACCTCCAAGGTAGGAGGACTTGATGGCCTCATCTTTCTGTATATGTCCAATACGGCATCATCTTGGGTTTGTACCTTGTCTAATGTTAGTGTATCCCTTATGGTACTATCATATGTCTCGCTCTCTAATAACATCCTCTTTATCTGCCTTATGCCCCTTTCCCTCAGCTTTTCTATTAGATCAAGGGTAATGGGGGTATTGATCTCCGCAATAACTTCACCTGTATTTTCATCAATAATATCTTCATAGAGGATCATACCTATTATGTCTTCAACATTGAACTTGAGCCGTGTTATACCTGCTGATGTAAGAGCTCGGTGTATTCTTCTATTATATTTGTCGCCCTTTTTTGCAATCACTTTGTTTGTAACAGGATGAATTATATCCATGTTAAGGACAGTCTGATTAAGATATTCCAGCTTTGCCTCCCTCCAGCAACCATCCTCATCTAATTCCAAAATTTCATATTCATAGAAGTAGTGAAGTATTTCCTTCTCAGAAAGTCCAAGAGCTTTCAAAAATAAGGTAACAGGGAACTTTCTTCTCTTGTCTATCCGCACATACAGATGATCTTTGGGATCAAATTCAAAGTCCAACCACGAACCCCTTGCAGGGATTATCCTGGCAGTACAGACTGTTTTCCCTGTGGCCTGGGTCCTAGCCTTATCCTGGTCAAAGAAAACGCCTGAGGACCTGTGGAGTTGATTAACAATAACCCTTTCTGTACCGTTTATAATGAAGGTGCCCCTCTCTGTCATAAGGGGTATTGTGCCAAAATATACGTCCTGTTCCTTAATATCCCTGATGGTCTTTGTTCCTTCTTCAACATCGGTGTCAAATACCACGAGCCGTACTGTGAGCCTTAGCGCTGTCTCATAGGTGGAGCCTTTATTGACACATTCCTCTTCACTATATTTGGGCTCTTCAAAGGTATATTTTACAAATTCCAAAGATGCGTTACCCGCAAAGTCTATTATGGGAAAGACACTTTTGAATGCCCCTTGAAGCCCGATCTCATCCCTCTCAGAGGGTGGCTCATCCATCTGCAAGAACTTCTTATAGGACTGTTTCTGAAGTTCCAGCAAATGGGGAACCTCCAGCTTCGTCTTTATGTTACCAAAACTTTTTCTTGGCGTTGCCAAACTCAAGGTCTCCATCTCCATCCTATCCCTAATATATTTTTGGGGGTGCCCCTGAGGGCACCCAGTATTTACTTGATCTCCACAGTGGCGCCTGCCTCTTCCAGCTCTTTCTTTATCTTCTCTGCCTCTTCCTTTGACACCTTTTCTTTTACCGTAGATGGCGCACCATCCACCAGGTCCTTGGCCTCTTTCAGACCCAAGTTAGTAATAGCCCTTACCACCTTTATCACCTGGATCTTCTTGTCCCCTGCATTGGTGAGAATCACGTCAAACTCAGTCTTTTCCTCTACAGGTTCCGCTGCCTGGGCAGCAGGCCCTGCTTGAGGAGCCGCAGCCACAGCAACAGCAGCGGCACTAACACCAAACTTCTCTTCCAATTCCTTTATGAATTCCGACAGCTCCAATACTGTCATATTTGCTATAAAATCAATCACATCCTGCTTTGTTACATTTGCCATCTATATCTTACCTCCTTTATTGTTCCTTTTGCTGTTTAATAGCCTCCAGGGTGCGTAAGAACTTGACCAACACACCAGAGAGAACCCTTACAAAACCGGCAGGCACAGCCTGCATTGTGCCAAGGAGTTTGGATAGCAGCACCTCCCTGCTGGGGACCTCTGAAAGCCTCCTTATCCCTTCCTCATCCAGCAATTTACCTGAGATCTGCCCTGCTTTCAATTTCAGGTTCTGAAACTCTTTTGCCATGGCAACCAGGACCTTTGCCACTGCCACCACATCATTACGGGCAATGGTAACAGCGGTTGGCCCTTTCATCATCTCTGTCAGGACCTGACTCTGCGTGCCTTCAGAGGCAATCTTGAGCAAGGTGTTCTTTATGACCTTCAATTCAGCATCTGCGTTTTTGAGCTCTCTCCTCACCTTGCTTATGGCAGCCACATTGAGGCCTTTGTAATCCACCAGGAAGCATCCTGGACTCTTGGCAAGCTTTTGCCTCACTTCTTCCACAAGTTTGGTCTTTTCACTCCTCTTCATCCTTCACCTCCCCTCTATAGATATTTAGTCAAAGGCAGAGGTGCGCTGTTTGTTGCACCGTCTCGGTAGGCCAAATTAAGCCTTTCCCCCAATGGGCAAAGGCACCTACTGTCTTTGACGAAAAGCAAAAGCATAAAAGACCACTCCCCAACTGGGATTGGTCCATACCCTATATGGGTTAATCTTACACAGCCTGTAGTCTTATTTTTGCGGGATCTACCTTAATTCCAGGCCCCATTGTGCTAGATATTGCAATACCCTTCAAATAAGTCCCCTTGCTGGTAGCAGGCTTGAGTCGGATAATGGTCTCCATAAATGCGTTTATGTTTTCCACCAGCTTTTGGCTCCCGAAGGATACCTTGCCCACAGGGGCGTGTACAATACCAGCCCTTTCTACCTTAAACTCAATCCTCCCTGCCTTCAGCTCCCTTACAACCTTGGCCACATCAAAGGTAACTGTTCCTAATTTGGCATTGGGCATCATACCCCTGGGTCCCAATATCTTTCCCAGCTTGCCCACAAGACCCATCATATCCGGTGTGGCCACGGCCTTGTCAAATTCAAGCCATCCGCCTTGGATCTTTTGTACCAGGTCCTCTCCACCCACAACATCAGCCCCTGCCTCTAAGGCCTCTTTCTCCTTTTCTCCCTTGGCAAATACTGCCACCCTTATGGTCTTACCCACACCATGGGGCAACAGTACAGAGCCCCTTACCATCTGATCAGCATGTCTTGGATCCACCCCAAGTTTTACTGCTATGTCCACTGTCTCATCAAACCTGGCATAACTTGTCTGAAGGGCAAGCTCCACTGCCTCTTCCAAGGTATACTTTCTGTTCCTATCCACCTTTTGTAATACTTCCCTGTATTTTTTACCCCTTTTAGGCATCTCTCATTCCCCGCTCTAATCTAGTATAGTTAGCCCCATACTCCTGGCAGTACCTTCAATGATCTTCTTGGCAGCATCCAGATCATAGCAATTCAGGTCCTCCAGCTTGAGCCTGGCTATTTCTTCTATCTGCTGTCTAGTCACAGAACCAACGGTCTCCCTCCCCGCCTGGCTGGAACCCTTGGCAATCTTTGCCATCTGCTTAAGCAAAATAGAAGCAGGAGGGGTCTTTGTCTCAAAGGTAAAGGACCTATCAGAATATATGGTTATCACAACGGGAATAACTACCCCCAGCTGATCCTGTGTCCTTGCGTTAAAGGTCTTACAGAACTCCCCTATGTTTACGCCATGCTGACCCAGTGCAGGGCCAATGGGTGGACTTGGGTTGGCCTGTCCCCCCTTAATATGTAATTTAACCTGTGCCACTACCTTTTTTGCCATCTTCCACTCCGCTAGATCTTATTTACCTGCATGAAATCCAGCTCCACTGGGGTGGCCCTGCCAAATATAGTAATGAGAACCCTCAATTTCTCCTTGTCCTCTTTCACCTCTTCAACCACCCCTTGGAAATTGGTAAAGGGGCCATCTATTACCCTCACCTCGTCCCCTTCCTCAAACCTATATTTGGGCCTGGGCCTTGCTAGGCCCTCTTCCATCTGTTTTATTATGTTGTCCACCTCTTCCTGAGGAAGCGGACTGGGATTCCTGGCACCACCCACAAAGCCTGTGACCTTGTCTGTGCCCATTACAGTGTGCCAGGTATCGTCATTGAGGACCATGTTTACCAAAATATAGCCAGGATAAAACTTACGCTGAGTTGTCTTTTTTTGGCCCTTCCTGAGCTCTATCACCTGCTCCACAGGCACAATTATATCCCCAAACAGGTCCTCCTGCCCCATGGCCTTTATCCTTTCCTGTAAGGCCTTTTTTACCTTCTCTTCATACCCAGAGTAAGTATGGACAATATACCACCTCTTTTCCAAACCTACCTCACCCTATAATGGCCTTTATCACCTTGATTACGCCAAAATCCACCACCCCCAAAAAGAGGGCCAGTGCCAAAATCAAAATTATCACCACACCTGTCACAGAAATCAACTCTTTTTTTGTGGGCCATTTCACCTTTTTCAGTTCCAGTTTACATTCCCTCAAAAAGGCCACTGATACATTATAGCCGTTTTTTACCTTCTGAGCTAATCCCGGGCCCTTTGCCTTTGTTGGTGTCTTTGCCTTTTGTTGAGCAGGCATCCTAAGGGTCTTTACCTTTTCTTCCAACTGTTATCTCCTGATTCAGGTCTTTAAGGTAATAAGATGGCAGGCCAGGAGGGATTCGAACCCCCATCACCCGGATTTGGAGTCCGGTGCTCTAACCGTTGGAGCTACTGGCCTGCATAACAGAACCTATTTAGTCTCTTTGTGCGAAGTATGAGTCCTGCAAAAAGGGCAATATTTCTTTAATACCAGCTTATCCGGCGTCCGCCTCTTATTCTTTGTGGTGGTATAATTCCTGTTCTTACACACCTCGCAACCCAATATGATTATATCTCTCATCCCTTACTCCAAATTATTCCAATATCTCGCTTACGACCCCTGCACCCACTGTTCGACCACCTTCCCTGATGGCAAACCTCAGCTCCT
>FWWL01008772.1_pt1 | contig 12749 bp, 10 predicted proteins | sample 2228331 | NCBI WGS metagenome assembly FWWL01 (sample SAMEA103939775, study PRJEB20133) | metagenome | reverse complement strand
GTTTATAATGCCTTGAGAACTGATTTAAGCAAAGAATATATCGATTTTATTGGAAAAAATTTCTGGATTAATGATTATTCAAAATTTATGGCTTTAAAAGGATTAAATCAGGAAAGCTGGCTTACCTGGGATAATAAATTGAAGAAAAAGGAATTATCTAAAGAACTAAAAAAAGACATAGAAAGAGAAAAAGACTTTCATGCTTTTATTCAATTTCTGTTTTTTAGACAATGGAATAAGCTAAAAAGCTATGCTAATTCCAGAAATATTTCAATAATAGGTGATATACCTATATTTGTTGCTATGGATAGTGCTGATGTCTGGTCAAATCCAGAACTTTTTCAGATTGATGATAATTTATCTCCAACGAAAGTTGCTGGAGTTCCTCCGGATTACTTCAGTCCAACCGGACAATTATGGGGAAATCCTCTATACAATTGGGAAAAATTAAAAGCAACCGGCTTTAAATGGTGGTTAAAGAGGTTTGAAAGTGCTTTTCAATTGTTTGATTTTGTTAGAATAGACCACTTTAGAGGATTTTCTGAATACTGGGCTATTCCCTATGGAGAAAAGACAGCAATAAATGGACAGTGGGAAAAAGCATATGGGAAAGATTTATTTAACAAAATTAGAAAAAAATTTATTAAACCACCTATCATAGCTGAAGATTTGGGAATAATTACTGAAGATGTGGTTAAGTTAAGAGAAGAATTTGGCTTTCCCGGGATGAAAGTTATTCAATTCGGTTTTGAAGATGGCCCAGATTCTATACATTTGCCACACAATTTTAAAAATTATAATTTCGTGGCTTATACCGGAACCCACGACAATGACACATTAGCTGGATGGTTTTTAAATCTTTCGGACCAAAAAAAAGAATTTTTGTTTAAATATCTTAACATTAGAGATAAAATAAACGATAAAGATATTGTTTTTTTAATAATAACTGAAGTCTGGAAATCCATAGCTATGTTTTCTATTGTCCCGTTTCAGGACTTGATTGTGTGCGGTAGCGAAGCAAGATTAAACACTCCGGGAACCTTTGGAAGAAACTGGCAATGGAAAGCTAAAAAAAGTGATTATGATAATTTTCCTATAGATTTTTTAAAAGAGATAACAAAAATTTACAACAGGTAATTTTTTGTTAAAATAAGAGAGTAAAAATATTTTTCGGTTGACAAAATATAATTTTGTTTTATACTAAACCTATACTCCAAGGAGGGGTGTATGGCTTCGGAGTTGATTACAGGTAAAAAGGAGTTTAAAGTAGTTATAGGCACGGAAAAATATAATTCAGATATATCTTTTTTTATTTCTTCCTATAAGTTGCCAGGTCAGTTACGTATTTATAGTTTATTTACTCCAGAAAAGATTGTTAATTTTTCCCTAGAAAATGAATGTTTTCTTATTATACTTGATGATAAACTTGATTATCAAAAGATAATCAGGAATGTTCAAGACCACGATAACTGTAAACATTTTATAGTGATAACAAAAGATAGTTTTAATATGCCAAATGAATTCTTTTTTGAAAACACTATTTTTATTCATCCAGCTTTTTTAAAATCCAATATTTTTTATAATTTTTTTTATCAGACCCTTGCGGTTCATTCTTACTCTATAAATTACGATAACTTGCATAAAAAGTATAAAAAATTACGAAATGATTATAACACAGAAAAAACACTGAATAATTTAGTTTTTAATCATGTAAAGGAAGGTTTAATAATTCTTGACTATGATCTTAATATCAGGTATGCAAATAAACAGGCAGGATATATTTTAAAATTTGAAAATAAAGATTATCAAAATATACAGTTAACCAGCTACCTTAAGAGTATGGAAGAACCAGACTTAGAATCTATTTTATTTGATTGCAAAATAAATAGAAGAAAGATTAAAAAAAATATGCAAACTTTCACTTTGTCTGATAGACAGATTATATTAAATTATGAATTTATTCCTTTGAATGAAAATGATGAAGCTAATAACATAATGTTTCTTTTTGAGGATGTAACATTACAAAAGAAATTATGGGATGAGATATCAAAGAAAAAAAATCTTGAAACCTTAGGGCTTATTTCTGAAGGAATAGTTCATGATTTGAACAATAATCTTACTAATGTGATTGCAAATATTAACTTGATGAAACAAATGGTTAATGATGACAATTTAAAAGATTATATCATAGATATAGAAAATTCAGCGATGAAATCAAAAAATATTATTAATGACTTTGTTCATTTCTATAATGGAAATATTCCTACAACAAGCAAGGGAAATTTAAAAGAATTATTGAATGAAATTATAAGATTTGTTTTTAGAGGAAGTAATATAAGCGTAAATCTAAATGTTGAATCAGATCTTTATGAAGTGGAATTCAATAAATCTTTACTTGCTCAGGCTTTAAAAAATATATTTGTAAATTCAAAAGAAGCGATATCAAGATCGGGGCACATAATAGTTAATATAAAGAATCAGATAATTAATAAAACTACAACTGAAATACCAGAGGGAAAATATGTTACAATTTCTATAGAAGATGATGGAATGGGGATCCCAAAAGAAAATCTACCTAAAATCTTTGAACAAAACTTTTCGACAAAAGGAAAAGATAGAGGTAGCGGACTTGCAATAGTAAAGAGCATAATTGAAAACCACAATGGTTTTATAAGGGTTGAATCAAGAGAAAAGATTGGAACCATGTTTCAGATATTTTTGCCTGCCTGTGAAGCTTCAAAAAAAAGTGTTACAAACAAAGAAAGAAAAAATATAAAAAATGACTCAACTATTCTTGTTATTGAAAATAATCCGGAAATAATTGAAACACTAAAAAGAATTTTTCTCTACCTTTCTCTTAATGCTGATTTTTGTAATAAGATAAACATTATAGAAAACAAAATTAATAAAAATTATGACTGCATTATTATTGATTCAAGTAATATAGAAGAAAAAAATTTAAACAGGATAATAGAAAGATTCAAAAGTATAAACAAAAATATCAAAATAATTTTATTAACTCACAAATATAGATTTGATAAAGAAAAATTAAACAAAATGGAATTAAATGCCATAATTTTTAAACCATTCGATATAGAAGAATTTAATGAAGTTTTAGGAGAAGTATTATCATGAGGTAAAATTGATAATTATTATCATTTCATCTATTATATATATTATTAATCAGGTTCTTTTGAGTTTAATTAATTTTAAGTTATTTTAATTTCTGTTCTTGTATGAAAATAAAAATATAAAAAAAATTTTAAAAAAATCTTGACATATTATTAATTTAGATAATAATATAAATAATACTAAATTTTTTAATGTTTAAACAATTGAGAGGGGTAATCTTTATGTATTTGAAAGATTTTATGAGCAACTCGATCTCCGATGACGCAGAATTTGAAGATCTGGAAGATTTTGATTATGTTGATCAATTTGTTTCCAAGGATGATGAAGATTATGATGATTATGATGAAGACTATGATGATTTAGATGATCTTTATGTTGATGAAGAGGATGACTTTCTTGATGATGAGGATGAAGAACTGGAGTATGAAGACGAGTTTGATGATTATGACAAAAGTGATGATGTATTCGATGGAATAGATGAAGAAGTAGAAGTAGAATTTATATGTGAAGACTGTGGGCATAAATGGCTTGAAATGGTTCCAGAATCTGACGAAGAAAACGACTCTATAGATATAAGTTGTCCTATATGTGGGTCAGGAAATATTACCAGTTTAAATTAAAATTCTCCAATTAAATCAAAAAAATTGAAAGAAACCAGTCAATAAGTTATTTTTATAAATTTTTATAGGAATTGACTAAGATGAGTAAAACAAAGATAAAAATTTGGCTGGTTTCTGAATCCGTGTTATGGAAATCTCAAGTTTATGTTGTTGATTATGTAGAGAATTTTTTTGCTAAAGAAGCGGTTACTGTAGAATGGAGATTTATACCGTGGGTTAATTTATGGGGGGAGCTAGTCTCTGCATTTAAATCAAAAAATCCTCCTGATATTTTTGAGATTGGAAGTAGCTGGATTAGAACTTTTGCAGAGTTGAATTTTCTTTCTCCTATTAATTATGACTTTAGAAGGGACATTATAGCAGATTGGATTAATGAAATTTCAATAGTTAGAAATGAAAAAGTCGCAATTCCATGGTATCTTGATTTATCTCTTTTAATCGGAAGAAGAGATATTCTAAATCAATATGGTATTAATATAGATAATTTTACCTTTGATACATTTTTATCCACATGTGAAATTATTGGGAAAAATTTTCTTCCATTAGGCTTTTCATTTGTTTCAATACCATCACTACTACATAATTTCATTTCTTTCTTCTGGGCAAATGGCTGGGATTTTCCCGATTTTTCTAAAGGAAAAGTCAATATTTTTACTGATAAAAGATTTATCGATACCCTTTTATATATTTCAAAACTGTGGCATGTATCTAAAATGCCAAAAACTATAGCTCTTACAGATTACTTTCTTATTCAAGAGGCTTTTTTTAGAGAGAATGGATTTGCCTTCTTCATTACACACTGGTTGCCAAATTTTATAAATATTTTTGAACTTGATAAAGATGAAAAATTTAAAATTTTTGAGTTTCCTTATGGAAAGGCAGGAAACTTTCAATGGAGTGGCGGCTCTTACCTTGCAATTTCTTCTATGAGTAAAAAGAAAGAAATTTGTTATGAAGTTATTAAATATTTCATTTCCGATGATTTTTTAACCCAGAAACTAAAAAGAGAAGGAAAGTTTTCTCCCTATCTAAGTATATATGAAAAAAAAGAAAATGAAAAAATAAAAACTTTAATCCAAAACTCTAAATCATACCCTTCAAATCCATTATGGTTTTCTATAGAAAAGATGCTTTATAAGGGGTTAAGCGAAATTTTATGGTGTTTACTTGATTTTCCAGAAATTAATGAAGAAGTTTTAAAAATAGCTTCAAAATGGGATAGAAAACTCAACAAACTTATAGATATAAAATGGGGGATTTTGTGAAAAGAAAGTCCATTAATACATTTTTCTATTCAATGCTTGCGGTAAAATGCACAAAAATGCTTTATAGACATAGAAAACTAAAAAATGGACTTTTTAGAATGATGATAACAATGTTTAATTTTTTCAAAAATAATTTTAGCGAGATTTTTCTCTATTTAACATATGAAAATAAAGATATTTTGAAAGAAGAAGTTTATATTAATGATAATGGATGTTTTATCGGAAAAAATATTATTTCTACAATACAACTTTCAAAAAAAATTACCGAAAAGGGAGAAATATTTTATAGAATTTATGAAAGAGGAGAAGATATTATAATTCCTTTAATGAGCGGAAAAAATTTTCTTGGGATTATTCAAATGACGTGTAGAAATGGTTTTAAACCTTCAAAAAATTTTTGTGAAGATTTGAAACCAATGCAAGAAATTTTAAGTCAGGGTATTCAATATTTAATATCAAGAATTAAAATAAATGAAATTTCTCATATTCTTAAAAAAATAAATAAGATTAATAAAAAATTAATTACACTAATTGAATCACAAAATATGGAAAAAAAACTTATAAAAATTCTACTAGAAGAAGTAGGATTTGAAAGAGTAATCATATATTTCTTAAATGGAAAAAACAAAGCATTTCTCTATGTTGGAATATATGGAAAAAGAAAGATTTTTAAGTATAGAATTCCTAAATCTCAATTGATGGAGTATGTCTATGAAAATTATAAAGAAATTCCTCATATTCATATTCCTATAGAAATAAACTCAAGCCAACATGGGGGAATAATAGTTGATAATTTTTTAACTTTAACTGAGTTTAGTAATGAAATTAAAGAATTTTTCTTGGAACTTGCGACAGAATTATCTTTACTATTTGAAAACTCTACTTTATTTAAAAGCATAAAAAGAGATGCTATTTTCGATCATTTGACTTCATTATATAGACCTAAATATTTCTACGAAAAGGTTGATGAAGAACTAAAATATGTTGATAAAGCTGCAATTATATATATTGATTTTGATAAATTTAAAGATATTAACGACACCTACGGACATCTGGTTGGAGATAAAGTGCTTGAGATAGCAGGCAAAATAGTGAAAAAAAATCTAAGGGCAACCGATATTCCTTGCCGACTTGGTGGTGATGAATTTGTAATATTTTTACCAGAAAGCGATAGAGAAAAGGCTATAAAAATTGCTAAAAGAATATTAGAGCATTTTAAAACTCATCCATTGAAGATAAACAATAATACCTTAAACATTTCATTAAGTGCTGGTATATCAGTGTTTCCTGATGATTCAAAGGATAGAGAAGAACTTCTTGCAATTGCAGACAAATCTCTATATTATGCAAAGGAATCTGGAAGAGGAAGAATAGCCTTATCTGATAATATTTGGAGAAGATAAAAAAGAGGCTCGCTACATCGAACTTCCCTCTACCGCTACAATCGTCCCTCTGGAGGATAACGCAAGAATTTTGGTCAAATCTCTCGGGAGTTAGAATCGGCAAAAACTCACCTTTCTACCAAAATTTCTCACTTTTTGTAAAAAAGTGGGGAAAAATATTATGTTCTTTCTTTCTCAACGATGAGAAAGAAAGAACGAAAGAAAGAATCGCTTTCGCAATCTAACCTCAAGCAAACTTGACATCCTGTCTTCGGTAGTAAAATCGCTCAGCTGGATTTTATCAGCCCAGCTTATGAGTAAAATCTATAGTATAATCGCTGGGAACCCCACTGATAAAATCCAGCTTCGCTCAATAGTAAAGCAACAATGCTTGAGGACGGTGATTCCTTCACCTTTAGATTGCGAAAGATAATATCTGGTTAAACATAACTTTTAACTTTTAACTTTTAACTTTAAAACTTTATAACTGAAAAGTATGATTTTTTCAGTGAGTTAGAATCAAAATCCAACGGTGGGAAGATGTTGGTTAAACAACTAGCCCTATCCTAAAAGTTTAATTCATCTACCCCAAGTTAAAGCATAAACAAGGCTAAAACAAAAGACTACCACTTAAAGCAAACTTTATAACTTTCAACTTTATAACTGATTAAAGTTTAATTTTATTGCACTTATTTAATATTAGAGTTATAATTTACTAAAATTAATTTTCAAGGGGGAAAATATGGAAAACCTTGTTAGACTTACCGCTCTTCAGATTTTAATACCGACTGTATCTACGGGATTGCTTGCTGGTGGAACACTTCTGTTTGTTTTTATCTTTGCTCTTTATAAAGAAAAAAAATATCTTGCAATTACTCTTCTGGGCTTAATCGGTATGATATTTGTAGGTAGTGAAGCTGCGACCTTATTTATCGGGGGTCAATACAGAAATATCGAATTGGCAAGGCAATTTCAGAGAATCGAACAAATAGCTGCAGCATTTTTTCTATTCATTCTCCCATATCTTGGTGGTAGTTTATTTAATTTAACACCTAAAGAAGAAAAACTCAACAAAATATTAACATATACTGGGCTTGGGCTTGCTATTTTCTTTACTATTATTGCTTTTGCTTTTCCTGATTTATACATATCTTTTACAAGACATCATCCTAAATGGCAGATTAATGAAGCTGATTATGGGAGAGGTGATATAGGAATTCTTTATTTGGTCAGGGATGGATTTTTAGGAATATTTATAATTTACTTTTTAACTATGATAATAAGAAATTTAATAAAATATAAAAATTTTAAACTTTTACTATTGCCTCTTATTGGAATACTTGTAGGTATTTATTCTGCTGTTGTTGATATGTTATATCCATATACAGAAATAAACTATGATCTATTTCCTAAAGAAATATTTTCAAGATTTAGTTTTGGGATCACATTTTTTATTGCTACCTGTATGATTGGGCTAACAAGGAAATTTATAGAAAGTGCAAAAGAACTTGAAGATACATATAGAAAGCTTGAAATATCTGAGAAAAAGTATAGACTCCTTGTAGAAGGAACACAGGATTGGATATTTAGCATGGATGAAAATTTTATGATAAAAACTGGTAATAATTCTTTTCTTAAAGATAATGGAATAAAAGAGTCAAATCTCGGCAAAATTCATTTTCTGGAACTCGTTTTCTTTCCTGAAGAAGCATCTATCATAGGAATACAGGTAATAAAAAATGAAATCTCAAAACTCCTTAAAGACGGCTCTCCAATATCTTTTAAATGTTTCTTTAAAGGATTGACTCAACTTGAACCCAAAGAATATAACGTAAAGATGGAAAATATTTCAGTCGAAGGTAAAAAAGAAATTCTATGTAAGGTTACAAAGATAGAAGAAGACCCTCTTTTAAAATATTTTCATTCTGAGAAAAAGAAATATATTTTACCAAATAATATACTTGTAGCAAAAGAGATGTCAAAACAAATGGTCAAGAATTTAACAAAATATATTGATAAATCTGAAGTCCAGCTACTTGAAATGGCAATATTCGAAATGATAATTAATTCGATAGAACATGGAAACTTAAAAATAAATTTTGAAGAAAAAAGTATAGCCTTACAGAAAGGTGAATATCTGAATTTCTTAATGGAAAGACAAAATCTTCCAGAATACAAAAATAAAAAAGTTACAATAGAATATACAATTACTCCAGAACATGCAGCATTTAAAATATCTGATGACGGGGAAGGTTTTGATCATAAAAAACTGATAGGAAAATCTGTTGATGAAGTAAATGATCAGATGATAGCTCATGGAAGAGGGATAAGCCTTACTCAAAGTTTATTTGATGAAATAAAGTATAATGAAACCGGAAATCAAGTACTTTTAGTAAAAAGGATTAAAAACTAAATCTTACCCTTATTCATCTGAAGTTTTAATGCAAGTTCTCTTATAAAACTTGAAAGTCTTAATCTGGTTTCATTATTAAGATAGAGGAATATTAATCCATATTCCTTTCTTCCACCTTTTGAAATAAAACTTTTTGAAAGAGAACATTCTATATTTGTAAATATAAAATTTCTTTCATTTATAACATAACTGAAAGATAGATGATATACATTATTCCTCTGGAGATTTTCTTTACTTGCTATTCTTAAACCTTCAAAACTTATATCTAAAATCTCTATGTCGTATGGTATATTATTTTTAGGATTAACCAATGAGCCCTTTGCATCTTTCAAAGTCAGTCGTGAATATCTCCTCTCATAGCTTAAAGTTAAATTCTCTGGTTTCTTCAGGACAAGAGAAATATCCTGTTTTATGCTGACTATTGTAGAAAGACCTCTTAAAAAATGCTTGCCAACATTATAATTTATATAAACTGGCATACCTTTAAGAAATTGAAAATTAAGCCCAACTGGATACTCTACTTCTATATATTTGTCATTTGCAGCAATCACTTTTGTTGAAATGAGGTTTAAAACTCCTTCTTTCTGTAAATCCATTTCTATATTATATCCTTTAAGGATTGGGTAATTTGTTTTGATGAAATTCTTTACATCTCTATCACTTACTTTTAATCTATTAACATTGTAATATAAATATTCTGCAAATTTTTCAAAGATTATAGATGGAATACCTTCTGCTATGAATTCTTTTTTCTTAAATTCTAATATTATATCTGAAAGAATCTTTCTTTGATATGCATTAAGTCCAGAAGTGCTTTTTATCATATCTGGAACTATAGAACTTATTGTTTTTAAAAAACTATATTTTTTACCTTTTATATTCTTCTTATAGTAGTCATTTATTAACCAGATAATAAAAAGAATAACACCAACTATAATAACAAAATACAAAAAATCAAGTGGATTACCACTACTTTTCTTTAATCCCCCAGATATTCCCCGTAGAAATTCGGAAGTCTGATCCATATTACACCTCCTACCACAGGTTATTTAAAAGGGATGTCATTCAATCAAATGATATTTCATCTGTTAGTTCATTTACATCATTTGGTTTAAAAGGGAAAAATTTTTGAAGCACCTCCCCAACTTTTTTTATACCTATAACTATTCCTTCACCAAACTTATCTTCTTTAAAATAATTCTGACATTCAGTTACAATATCTTGCCAGAATGAGCTACTTACTTTTTCGTTTATTCCACTATCACCGATAATTGCGAACTGTCTATTTTTTATAGCAAAGAAGAAAAGCACTCCTGTTCTCTCTTTTGTCTTATCCATCTCCAACTTATAGAAAACCTTTTTTGCCTCTTCTATTATATCACTTTTTATTTTTTTTGCAATATGTAACCTTATTTCACATATAGATTTTTTTTCAACCTCTTTTATCTCATCAATAATCTTACGTTGTTCATCCTTTGTTAGAAATTTTTTAGGATTTAAACTTCTACCAGCTTCCACTCGCACCTCCTCCACCAAAACTTCCTCCACCTCCAGAAAAACCACCCCCACCAAAACTTCCTCCACTTCTATAACCACCACTTCCTATAGTATATCCACCTCCTCCACCAGAAGATAGGGCTATATAATAAAGCATTTTAAAGATTACAAAAGTTATACTAAATAATATAAACCATTTAAAAAATGAAAATCTCCTTATACCGGATGTAAAATATCTAAAAATATCAATAAAAAAGATAATCACAAAGAATATGATAATAAATATAGCTATCTTAACTAAACCTTTTAAATCTTTATTTCCTTTTTTTTCTGCCATTTTCTCATCACCCAAAACTTGTAAGATTCTTACTAAAGTTAATTCTATACCCTTTTCATATTCTTCATTTCTAAAATAGGGGGCAAGAGTATTTCTAATTATATCAGAACTAATCGCATCTGTGAGTTTATGTTCAAGACCATATCCTACTTCAATTCTAACCCTTCTCTCCTTCAAGGCTATTAATATTATTACTCCATTATCTATATTTTTTCTGCCTATCTTCCATTTTTCCGCAATTTTCATTGAAAAACTTTCAATATCTTCTCCTTGAAGAGTCTCCACAATTATAATAACTATCTGATTCCCTGTTTTTTCTTCATAATTTCTTAAAACATTTTCAATTTTTATTACAAAATCTTTAGAAAGGATATAAGCAAAATCATTTACCCTACCAATAGGTCTATCTGGGATTTGAAAAGGAAAAATGGAAGAGAAAAAAATAATATTCAAAATAATAGCATGAACTAATTTCATTGTTACCTCAAAATATATAATCTCCAGAGCAGCAACAATAAATTACTACTCTGGAATATATCAATCAAATTTTACTTTTGGAGCTTTTTCTGCACCCTCTTCTGCCTTAAAATATGCCTTTTCAGAAAAACCAAACATATTTGCTATAATATTGGATGGGAACCTTCTTCTAAAGCTATTAAATTCCTGTGCAAGGTCATTATACCTTTTTCTTTCTACTGCAATTCTATTTTCTGTTCCTTCAAGTTGAGATTGTAGATTTAGAAAATTTTCATTTGCCTTAAGCTGGGGATAATTTTCAACTACAACCATAAGCCTTGAAAGAGCTCCAGAAAGTTCTCCCTGAACTCTTTGAAATTCCGCAAATTTCTTTGGGTCATTGACAACAGAAGAATCAAGTTTCATTGAACCAATTTTACTTCTTGCTTCTGTTATAGCTTGAAATGTTTCTTTCTCATGTTTTGCAAAACCCTTTACACTCTCAACAAGGTTTGGTATCAAATCAGCCCTTCTCTGATAAACATTCTCAACCTGAGACCACTGAGCTTTAACCTGTTCATCAAGAGTAACAAGTCTATTATAACTGCCTACAAATATTCCACACCCACCAAGCAAGAACAAAATAATTACCCCTATTACTATCCAGCTTTTATTAATCTGCATTTCGTCCTCCTATTTTAATATAACACATATTTGGTTAAAAGACAAACTGGATTATTTTAATTTTTCTTTTAAACTCTTCAATATTTTTATTTCTTTATTTTCAATAAGTATATCTTCATTATTTAACGGAATTAAAAGTCCTTTTTCTATCATTTCCTTTGCTTTTTCTTTGTTATTTTGCTCTATTAATAACTCTGCATAAAATCTATATGCAGTTCTATTATTTGGATTAATTGAAATTGCCTTTTCATAATCAGCTATAGCCTTTTTAGTATCTCCTACACTTATTACTGATGGAGCTTTATGATATACCCTTCCACGCACCATATAAAAATTGCCACCAGAGAATTTTTCAGAAATTTTTATTCCTTTATTGCAGGCATCCATTATGGGTTTTATAGCTGAGAGACTCTGCATAACTCCATTCACTTCACCCCATGAACCAAGACAAACAGCAAGCCAATACCATCCTTCTGGAGCATCGGGTTTTAATGCTGTGGCTTTCTCTGCTGCAATTTTACCAAGGTCTAATATTTTTTTCTTCTCCTCCCTATCCTTTACAAAATTATCAGCATAATAATGTGAAATTCTTGCTATCTTCCATAATACTTCATAATCATTTTGATTTTCTGAATATAAAGATTTCATACTATCAAATGCCTTTTTAGCCCCCTCTAAAGTATTTCTTTCACTCCAGAAATCTTCAATAGAAAAACCCAAACTTACAGTAAAAATTAACATAAAAAATACTTTCTTCATAGAAAGCCTCCTTTAAAATTTTGATATGTTAATAAAAATATTAGAGATATGTTAAAATAAGAAAAAAATTATGTCAAAGAAAAAGATATAGGCTCGCTACATCGAGCCTCCAGCTACCGCGACAATCGTCCCTCTGGAGGGTAACGCAAGAATTTTCGATAAAATCTGGCAGAAGTGTAATCGGCAAAAACTCATCTTTCTAAC
>FWWL01006074.1_pt1 | contig 12753 bp, 13 predicted proteins | sample 2228331 | NCBI WGS metagenome assembly FWWL01 (sample SAMEA103939775, study PRJEB20133) | metagenome | reverse complement strand
CGCTTACGTCCTGCCCACCAAGAGGATAAAGCCCCTTACCGTAAACGGCAAGACAGTCCACACCGTCGGCATACTCATACACTGGGGCAACGAGGGTATAGTCAAGGGTGCCATAACCAACCTGATATCCCCCTACGTTTGGGACCCCAACTCCCAGACGCCCGAGTTTAAGGGCTTTCTGTGTAAGGTGGAGAAAGCATAAGGAGGTGATGTCATGAGCGTGGTAACCACCGAAGGAACGGTAGGCATGGGGATAAGGAGGCTGTCCGCCTCCCGCCTCCCCGACCAAGACATAAAGAGGGCGGAAGAGCTCGCCATACTTGTGGATGTGTCCAGCTGTATAGGTTGTAAAGCCTGCGAGGCTGCGTGCGCCCAGTGGCATGACCTTAAGAGACCCATCTTTGCCCAGTTCACTGGTTATCAGTCCACATCCGACTTGACACCCGACATCTTCATGTACATGGGCTTTAAGGAAGCGGAGACGGAGAAGGGTCTGGTGTGGTTTATAACCAAACACCAGTGCATGCACTGTGCAGACCCGGGGTGTCTAAAGGCCTGTCCTTCCCCTGGCGCTGTCATACAGTATCAGAACGGTATAGTGGACTTTGACCACTCCAAGTGTATAGGTTGTAAGTTCTGCCTGTCTGGCTGTCCCTTTGACATCCCAAGGTATGATGCCAACAACAAGCCTTGGAAGTGCAACTTCTGCGTAGACAGGGTGTCTGCGGGTCTTGAACCCGCATGCGTCAAGACGTGCCCCACCAACTGTCTGCACTTTGGGACCAAGAAGGAGATGCTCTTCAGAGCCAACAAGATAGTTGAAAGCCTCAAAAAACGCGGGTTTGACAAGGCGATGGTTTACGACCCTCCGGGTGTGGGCGGCACAGGCTACATCTACGTGCTACCCCACGGGGACAAACCCGAAATGTACGGCTTTCCCAAAGAAGCGAGCATATCGCCTTGGATAAGCCTTTGGAAGGGTCCGTTAAAGCTCTTTGGAAGCATAGTCCTCTGGGGCACGCTTTTGGGTGCCTTCCTACAGCTCATACTCTTCGGTCCCATAAAGGTGGGTAAGAAGGAAAAGGAGGAGTAAGATGGAGGATGTAAAGAAGCTTGAAGAGGTAGAGGTAGAAAGGTTTTCAAGGGCGGACAGGTTCATACACTGGCTTACTGCCGTGCCCTTTGTTTATCTCTTCCTGTCAGGTCTGGGTATGTACTCTCCCAAGTTTGCCTGGCTTTTGCCCTTTCTGGGCGGTAGGGAGTTCTCCGCTTGGCTACACAAGTGGGCGGGCATACTCTTCTCCATCGGAGTTTTCCTCATGTTTATAAAGTGGGCGAAGGACTTTGTATTGTCCGCCGACGATGTGGAGTGGCTACGCAAGGTAAAGCACTACATAAAAGGTGAGGAAGAAAAGCTTCCGGAGGCTGGCAAGTACAACGCGGGGCAGAAGGTATTCGGGTGGATGGTGTTCGTAGGAGGTCTTGTGTTCCTCCTTACGGGTATAGTCATGTGGTTTCCGGAGAGCTTTCCCGTAGTCCTTGTCAGGATAAGCATATTCCTGCATGGGCTTGCATTCATACTCGTGGGCGCGGGATTTATAATCCACGCGTATATGACAACTATAGGCGTGCCCGGTTCCCTGTCTGGCATGGTTACCGGAAAGGTTAGCGCCCTCTGGGCTATGTCTCACCATCCCAAATGGTTTAGGGAGGTCTTCAAGAAGTGAGCATATTCGCCATCAGAAACAGGGAGTACGCCCTTGAGCGTATTCCCTCCCTTTTAAAGAATTACCCGGAGAGCAAAGAAATACTGGACTTTTACAGACACGTTCTTGACTTCCAACTCAATGTCTACAAGGATTTAAAGGACGGAGATTGGAGAAAGAACATAAAAAAACTTTACGAGCTCTTGGAGCTGTGCTCCCAATATGGAAGCCAAAGGTTAAAGGAAAAGACTCAAGAGTTCTTGGAAAAGAGCCAAGAGGAGCTCCAAAGGGCTGTGGGTGAGTTTTTAAAGGAGAAAAGCGCTCCGTATGAAGAGAGGTTCTTTTTTATATCCTTCCTTAATCCCTTCATGTCAAAGGGAGCGGAGAAGGCGGAGATTGACAAGACGGGATGGCTAAAAAACAAGTGTCCCTTTTGCGGTTTTAAGGCTGTAGTTTCCTACCTTTCGGACACGGAAGAGGTTCAAGGTGGAAGGTTTCTGGTGTGTCAGGTGTGCAACTCCGAGTGGCTGTATAACAGGGCGGAGTGCGTAAGATGTTCAAACAATGAAGACAGCGAACTCCATTACTTTTACGATGAGGATAAAAAGGCAGTTCAAATTCAAGCCTGCGACAGGTGCGGGACATACATAAAGGTGGTGGACATGCGTATAGACGGGCTGGCGGTTCCCCTTCTGGAAGACATAGCGAGCCTGAGCCTTGACCTCTGGGCGAGCCAACAAGGGTATGTAAAGTTTGAAAAGAATGTCTTTGGTCTATGACGAGAAGGGATTTAATGAGCCTTTTTCTGAGTCTACCTTTTGTCTCTTGGGCTAAGAAGATGGAAGACATAGACGTCCTGGGCTGTAAGATAAAGAGGGATAGGCTCTACAGGGTAAACGAAGACAGGATTATATTCCAGTGGGTAAAGCAAGAATCAAAGGGTGTTTACTCTGTAGGTTTTATGCAGGTGCTTTCCTCCATGCTCTACCCCCTTTACAGCGTGAAGATAAAGCCGGTAGGGACGGTAGTAGAGTTTGACAGCAATCTGGCGGTGGTGGAGACGGGCAAGAGGGTATCCACCTTCCCCTCACCCATGGGGGGTAGGATAGTCCAAGTAAACAAAGACGTGGAGAAGGACCCCAGCAGAATCATAAACTCTCCCTACAGCGCTTGGTTGGTGATGATTGAGTCCGAAGATGAGGAATCCATAAGAGGGCTCAAAAGGGCTGAGGATGTGGTGGAAGCGGTCAGGGGTGTTATAATCAGGGAGAAGGTTGATTGTCTTCCCAAGAGGTAGGGAGAGTTTGAGCGGCTGGTGCGCTCCCGGGACTTCAAATCCCGTGGGGGGTTGCTCTGGCAGTCCCCGGAGGGTTCGATTCCCTCACTCTCCCGTGATTTTTTGTTAAACTCTTTTTTGTGTTCTCCTTTGAAGCTCTAAAGCACGACGGAAAGGCTCGGCGAGGAAGGCTTACCACACCCCACGGGACCATAGAAACTCCGGTTTTTATGCCCGTGGGAACGCAGGGCACGGTCAAAGCTATGACTCATAAGCTCTTGCTGGAGGTAGGCACCCAGATAATCTTGGGAAACACCTACCATCTCTACTTGAGACCTACGGCGGAGATTATAAAGGAGGCGGGAGGACTGCACAGGTTCATAGGCTGGGACAGGCCCATCCTAACCGACAGCGGAGGCTTTCAGGTCTTTTCCCTCTCAAGAAACAGGAAGGAAGGTAGGTCAAGGGTCAGGGTTCACGAAGAGGGCGTGGAGTTCAGGGACCACCTGGCTGGAGATTACCACTTCTTTACACCCGAGAAGGTCATAGAGCTTCAGGAGGTCTTCGGCTCGGACATCATCATGCCACTGGATGAGTGTGTGGAGTATCCCACCACCTACGCCTATGCTAAGTCCGCCATGGAGAGGACCATAAGATGGCTTGACAGGAGCATAAAACACAAAAAGCGTCAGGACCAAGCCCTCTTCGGTATAGTTCAGGGTGCTTTTTTTGAAGACCTCAGGCTGGAGTCCGCCATGATGACGGTGGAGAGGGAGCTCTTCGGATACGCCATAGGAGGCGTCTCCGTAGGAGAGCCAAAGGAGGTGATGTATGAAGTTGCACGGTTGGTGTGCGACGTCCTCCCCTGGGACAGACCGCGCTACCTTATGGGCGTGGGTATGCCGGAGGACATAGTGGAGGCGGTGGCGGTGGGCGTGGACATGTTTGACTGCGTCGCACCCACGCGCATGGCGAGGACGGGCACTCTCTTTACATCACGAGGGCGTATAAACATAAGGAGCGAAGCCTATAAGAAGGACCTTAGCCCCCCAGATCCCGAGTGCGACTGCTATACATGCCAAAACTTCACCAGGGCTTACCTAAGACATCTTTACAACGCAGAGGAGATAAGCGCTTACATACTCAACACCATACACAACCTACGCTTTTACCATCGCCTGATGGAAAGAATCAGGAGTTCCATAGAGGAGGGAAGATTTGAGGAGTTCAGGCAGGAGTTCCACAAGAGCTACGGCACTGAGTACGTTAAGTAGGCTCGGGAAGAAGCTCCTTTTTCTGCTGACAGCCTTTGTCTTTACCTTCTCCACGGAGACACAAGACACCGACATAGCCCGCTCGGACTTTTTCAAGGGATACATGAGCCTGCAAAACAGGGACTTCTCTGGAGCCATACAGAACTTCAGCCAAGCTTACATGAGGGACAGGGAAGGCTATTACGGCGAGCTCTCATACCTGTATCTGGGTAAGTCTTACGCCCTGCTTTCTTACTACACGGGCAGGAAGGAAGGTGTTTACTCCGCCATAGCCTTCCTCAACATGTATCCCTTCTACTACAAAAAGAACAACTACTTGGACCTACAACTGGAATTTATAGGAGATGCCTACATACTTTTGGAGATGTATGACAAAGCCAAGGATGTTTACTTCTCACTTTACAAAAGGACGCAAAGCCCGTTGCACCTGGTTAAGTTCCTGTATGCGAGTGTCATGCTGGGAGAAAAAGACGCAGAACTTTTAAGCACCCTTGACCCTAAGGGGCTCGGGGAGGAGGAATACATCTACCATCTCATACTCGGCTACAACCAGTTTAACTTGGGCGACTACGCATCCGCCCTTCATGAGCTGACGCTGGCAAGGCAGACCAACAGGTATTTGGAGGATGACCCCCATTTTCTGTACAGGTACGCCATAAGCCATTACATGTTGGGCGATTGGAGAAGGGCTGTATTCTACATGGAACTGCTCGCAAGAAGAGACCTATACGGAAGGTATGAGGATTATACAAACTACTACCTGACCCTCATATACCTCGGCACGGGCAACTACACCGACGCTTTGAAGAGGGTAGAGAGCGTGCTTAAGAAAGGGCTCACCTCAGACGTCTACGCCCGTCTGCTTTACTCCCAACTCTGGGCTTACCCGGATTTTTTGGAAAAAAACAAGGACCGATTCCCAAACTATCCGGAAGAGCTGGTGAGAATGGCGTGGATAGACAAAAACAGAGAGCTTTCCATACAAGCCATTCTGGGCATTTACTACCTCTCCTTAAAGGACCGCAGGGTTTACGAACCGGAACTACTAAGGCTGAAGAAGTTAAGCACGCCTATGCCTTCTGAAATACGGTTTGAAGGTCTTAGGGTAAACGTAAGCCCACTGCTTTTAAGCCTCAGGCAAGTCTACGAGAAGATAGACCCTTACTCGGAGGATCGCTCGCGTTTGCTCAAAACCCTTTATGAGACAAACAGGAACAACTTCCTCGCTCTGTTCTCCGCGGAAAAGCTTGCAAGGGCCTTGGTTTACATGGGTGACGATAAAGCCCTGGAGGTAATACCCTTGGTTGAAGAGCCCGTGCGCTCTTTCCTGATGGGACAGATGCTCCTGCTCAAGGACGACCTTAACGGTCTGAACATGATAAGGGCATCTCTTAATAACCTACAGGGAGATGACAGAAGGGAGGCGCTTTTTATCTTGGGAATAATGGAAAAGAGCAAAGACATGCTGGAGTCCGCCCTGAAGGATGAGCGTCTCCCCAAGCGTTTGGGAGCTTACTTACAGCCCGCACTCTTTGAGCTCGCAGATTGGTATTACAGCAGGAAAGATTACGTGAAGGCAAAAGAACTCTATAAACGTTTGATTGAGATGTCCTCTGAGGAAGACCCCTTTTACTGGATATGCGCCTTCAGACTGGCTTACTCTTCAAGCTTGACGGGCGACACACAAACGCTTAGGTGGGTTGTCAAAAAGGTGGAAAAGAAAGATAATATAATAAGCAGGGTTATAGTAGAACTTTGGGGGTAGTGCTATGGATATCTTTAAGGGGGTTGAGAAGGTAAGACCTCACCTGAGCTACGCATGGCAAAGGCATAGAATTCTGGTTAGCAACATAGCCAACGCGGACACACCCTTGTACAAGGCAAAGGACGTGGTCTTTAAGGTAGAAGAAGCCAAACACCTGAAAACCACTAGAGATAAACACATAAGACCCGTGGCACATGAAAGTTTTAAGGTGGTTGAGATAAACAGACCACTGGTGGGCAACGACATAAACAATGTGAGCCTTGAGGAGGAGATGGCAAAGATGACCCAGAACAGGCTGGCTTATGAAACCTACATGAGGATGGCAACAGGAAGCCTGCAAAAACTGAGCGATGTGATAAAGGAGGGTAGGCAGTGAACGACGTCTTTAGAGCTTTGGAGGTTTCCGCATCGGGCATGCACGCCCAAAGGATAAGGATGAACGTGGCGGTCTCCAACATAGCCAACTTTGAGTCCTACACCGCGGGCGGAGAACCTTTCAGAAAGCTCATGCCCGTGTTTGAGGCGGTAGAGACTCCCCAGAATCTCCAGAAAGGCGTTATACCCGTCAGGGTGGTGAGTATAATCCAATCCGATGAACCCTTCAGAGTGGTGTATGACCCCTCAAACCCCAGGGCGGATGCCCAAGGTTATGTTAGGCTTCCCAACGTGGAGCTTGTTAAGGAGATGGCGGACATGATTACCGCCTCAAGGAGTTATGAAGCCAACTTAAACGCCTTCAACACAACGGCGGACATGGCAAGGAGGACCTTAGAGCTATGGAGATAAGAGGCTTTGGGATAGGTTTGTCTCAAGAACTCAAGAAAAGAGCGGTAAACCCTTCTGCCTTCGAGAGGGAGCTTTCTTCTTTGATAGACAGGGTAAATAAGGAACAGATGAAGTCCGAAGCTATGAAGGAGGCGGTCCTTAGGGGTGAGGACATACCCATGCACGAGCTGGTCCTGCAGTCCCAGAAGGCTAAGGTTGCCCTAGACCTCTTGATTCAGATTAGGAACAAGCTCTTGGAAGCCTATCAAGAGCTCCACAGGATGCAGGTCTAAGATGGCTGATTGGAGACAGACTCTCCAAGCTTACAGGCAGAAGTTTTTGGAACTTCCCCTGCAGAAAAAACTCCTGATCCTTGCCATTCCCCTATCCGCCGTGCTTTTGCTCCTTGTCCTTACCATCTATGCCACATCTCCCAACTACGGCGTCCTTTATACGGGGCTCTCCCAAGAGGACATGCAGGCGGTGCTTTTGGAGCTTGACAAGGAAGGAGTAAAGTATAAGGTGGGTCAGGATGGTAAGAGCGTGATGGTTCCCGAAAACATGGTGGCAGACCTTCGGCTAAAGCTCGCAGCCAAGGGCATACCCAACAAGGGTATAGTGGGCTATGAGGTCTTTGATAAGACAAGCTTCGCGGTGTCGGACTTTCAACAGCAGGTCAACTTCAAAAGGGCTGTGGAGGGCGAGCTTGCCCGGACCATCCTTAAGATATCCAGCATAGAGGATGCGAGGGTAAACATAGCCCTTCCAGAAAAGTCCATATTCGTAAGGGATGAGGAAGAACCTTCTGCGAGCGTTTTTGTAAAGTTAAAGCCGGGGCAAGAACTTACCGCAGAGCAGGTAAAAGCCATACGCAACCTGGTCTCCGCAAGCGTCCCCAAGTTGAAGCCCCAGAGCGTGGTGGTCGTGGACGATAAAGGCAGGGACCTGACCGCCCTTCTGGACGAAGAGAGTGCCAAAGTGGGAGAGAGGGAGCTAAAGCTAAAGCTGGAGTTTGAGAGAAGCTTGGAGAAGAAGATACAGACCGCTTTGGAATCCGCCCTTGGTTATGGTAAGGTAAAGGTCAAGGTGAGCGCAGACTTAGATTTTTCCAAGGTCAAGCAGAAGGAAGAGCTCTACGACCCAGATATGACTGCGGTGGTTAGCCAGCAGAAGAAGAAGGAAAGGACGCAGTCCACGGGACCAGCCGGTGTCCCTGGAGCTCAGGCTAACATTCCTCCCGGCGCGGGTCTCGGCGCGGGAGGACAGCTAATCTCGGAAAAGAGCGAGACCATAACCAACTATGAGGTGAGCAAAAGGGAAACTTACACCGAGGGTCCGGACTTTAAGGTCAAGAGGTTGAGCGTAGGTGTGATGCTTGACGCCAACCTTAAGGACGTTGACATCAACAAGATAAGGAACATAGTAATAGCGTCCGCCGGCGTGGACCTACAGCGCGGAGATGTGGTAAGCGTTGAAGCTCTGCCCTTTAAGGCCGTTGCACTACCCGAAGAGAAGCCTCCTTACATAGACTACATAAAATATGGACTTTTGGGAATACTGGCGCTGGGGACCTTCATGGTCCTGTTTATACTGCTAAGGAAGATGAAAAGGAAACCTCCGCCCTTGCCTGCACCCGTGGTAACGCAACCACCCCCGCCGATGGAAGCCCTGGAAGAAGTAAAGGGTATAGAGGAGATAAGGCTTAAGGCTAAAGAGATGGTGACGGTTGAAGCGGTTGCCAAGGTGTCCAAACAAGACCCTGAAAAGGTAGCAAGGATAATAAAGAGCTGGTTGAGGAGTAAGACATAGCCATGGCTGACCAGATTTTAACGCAAGAGGAGGTAGAGCTTTTACTCCAGACCTTAGGGAAGGGGGAGAAGGAAGGGGAGAAAAAGGTTCCCGAAGGTGTAAAAGGAGTAGAGCCATTAGACCCTTCGCTGTTTGAAAGGATATCGGCGGGCAGGATATCTGGCTTGGAGCTCATCTTTGAGAGGTGGACAAGCAACCTAAAGAGAGCCCTCACACCCGTAGCACCTGGTATAGGCAATGTATACAAAGAAGGCACTTCCATAATAAGGTTTTCAGAGTTCATACAAAAGCTTCCCGTGCCTTCAGCCATAGGTTTGGTAAACATAACGCCACTGAGGGGGTACTGCTTCCTCATAATAGACCCAAAGCTGGTTTACTCAGTGGTCAGTAGTATATTCGGAGGAACCAGCAAACCATACAAGATAGAAGGTAAGGAGTTTACAAGAATAGAACTCAGGATAGTTGAAAAAATGCTCAAAGCCATACTAACCGAGCTCGAATCTGCGTGGAACTCTATCATGGAAGTGGAGGTTAACCTTGCGGGGATAGAGATGAACCCTACTTTACTCACGGTATCCAAACCGCGGGAAAAGGTGATACTGCTTAAGATAATCGTAGACTTGGAGGGTGTATCGGGATTTGTATACTTCGCCATACCAGAAGAAGCTATAAAGCCTTACATAGAACTGTTGAAGGGGATACGGGAAAGCGAGGGCGAGACAACCTTTAGGATGGTGCAGGCGCTCAAGGATGTCCCTATAAAGGCAGAAGTTATACTGGGAAGGGCGGTTTTAACACTTAGGGATGTCCTCAACCTAAAGGAGGGAGAACTTCTAATCCTTTCAAGGAGCGTCAGAGAGCCTGTGGAGGTTAAGGTGCAGGGAGAAGAGAAATTTCGCGCGGTGCTCGGTCAGGTGGGCGGTAGTAAAGCGATTAAAATATACGATTACGTGGAGTGATAAGTATGGAGGAGAAAGAACAGCCCAAGGAGGAAGTTCAAGAGGATGTAATGAACATGTGGGCCCAGGCATTAAAGGAGCAGGAAGAGCTTTCAAAAGAACCTGCTCAAGAACAAACGCAGGAAAAGCCTCCCTCTCCCAAGATATCCGAGGAACTCCAGCGCCTTTTGGACATACCTTTAAACATAGAGGTCGTCATAGGGTCTACCGTCATACCTTTGGGAAATCTGATACAGCTCGGACCGGGTTCGGTGGTTGAGTTAGACAGAGGCATAGAGGACCCTGTGGACATCTTCGTAAACGGCAAGCTGATAGCCAAAGGTGAGATGGTGATAGTGGGTGATAAGTTCGGTGTGAGGATTACAGAGATCGTAGGGAAAGAAGAAAGAATTAAGAGCCTTTCAGGTTAGGGCGTCCATAATCTTTTTCTTCTCTTCTTCCACAGCCCTTCCCAGTTCCCTCCCCTCAAGGTGTTTAAACTTGCTAACATCCGCTTTTACAAACCTTAACCTTTCCATGTAGAGCTTTACCTTCTCCCTGATATCTTCATAGGTCATAAGAAGCAAGAGCGGTGCCAAGGGCTTGCCCTTGAGTATGTCGTAGACCTCCGAGTTTTTCTGAGCCTTTTGTAAGGAATCCCTTATCCTATGGAGCTCCTTCTTGCACAGCTCGTAAGCGGACCTTACCCAGCCAGGTGCGCTCATCTCCACCAGAAGCTCCCTCCCTGCATCAACTCTTAGCAAGATTATCATCAGGTAAATCCAGCCATAATCTAAGGCTTCTTTGGGAAACTCAATCCTGTGCCAGTCTATTACCTGCTTAAGCTTTAAAAGACGCTCCTCCAAGTCTTTGGACCAAACAAAACCCGGGATTATCTGTTCAAGGACCCTGTATTTCTTGTAGAGCTCCAGAATTTCCAAAACCCTCTCCTCCATGAGAGCCAGCCTCACTTCGTTAAACAGCCTGCCCTTGGGTGCAAGCTTTATAAAGGAGACTGCGGATTTGAGGAGCTTCTCCGTTCCCTTTGAGAGCTTAAAGCCCAATCTTCCCGCAAACCTCAGAGCCCTGAGAATCCGCACTGGGTCTTCCACAAAGCTCAGCGGATGTAAAACCCTTACAATTCTGTCTTTGAGGTCCCTGTGCCCGCCGAAGTAGTCTATGAGGGTTCCAAAATCCTCTCCGTTGACCGAGATGGCCATGGCGTTTATGGCAAAATCCCTCCTCAGCACATCCTCCCTCAGGCTGGCATACTCCACACAAGGGTAGGACCCCGGATGGGGATAGCTTTCCCTACGTGTGGTGGCAAACTCCACCTTTATGTCTCCCACCTTCAGGTGCGCGGTCCCGAACTCGGGAAAGGGATGCACATCTACACCGTGCCTGTATGCAAACTCCTTTGCCACCATTATAGCGTCTCCTTCCACCACAAAGTCTAAGTCGTATACCTTCTTCCCCAGAAGCAAGTCCCTTACCACACCGCCTATGAGGTAAGCCCTATAGCCCAGACTCTGAGCCACCTGACCCACCTTCCTTGCCAAGTTCTCTATGTAATCGGGGAGCTTTACCTTTCTGGTGTAGCCCTTGGTGTGGGTGTAGTGTCCCCTGATGGCGTGTATGATATCCATACGTGTTACAACACCCAACGGATAGCCCTGCATATCCACCACAGGTATGAGCTTTTCCCCAAACTTGGATAGCATCTCTTCCGCCTTCCATACCAGGTCCTCTGGAGACAGCGTATGCAAATCGGTGCTCATAAACTTCTCTATGGGCTCTTTTACCATGCTTTTGGGCACTTTCATCAGGCTCTTCTTAAAGACCACACCCACCAGCCTGCCCGTGTCGTCCACCACCGGACAGCCTGCAAACCCCCTCTGGGAGAGCTCCAATATGGCTTGTTCTACGCTTATGTCTTTGTGGAGCATAAAGGGTGGTGCGGTCATGATGTCCTTTATGCGTAGGTGAACCCTCTCGCCCTTGAGCACGGAGGTAAGCACCGACCTGAGGCGCTCGGCGGACACGCCCTCAAGCTTTAAGGCGCTTGCAAACTCATGCCCTCCACCTCCTAAGGTCTCCAGCACCTTTGACACATCAAACCCACCCTTGATACTTCTTCCGAAGAGGTATGTCTTACTCCCCGCATCCACTATGACAAAGAAAGCATCCGAGTCTTTGACTTCCCTGAGGTCATACACAAACCGTAGAACATCGGGCTTGTAATCTTGAGCCTTTATAACCACTATGACCACAATCCTCCCATCAACAAAGAGGCTCTCTACGGACTCAAGATGCTCGGAGAGGAAGTCTATGGTCTCCTTACTGAAGGTCTCGTGAAGTATATTTCTGATGGTCCTTAGGTCCGCTCCCTTCTCCAAGAGCCAACCCAGAGCTCTCAGGTCGCGGGGTGTGGTCCCCTCGTAAGTAAAAAATCCGGTATCTTCGTATATGCCTAAGGCGAGCAGGGTGGCGGATTCGGGGTCTACGCTTATACCTGATTGGATGAGCTCCTCCACCACGAGAGTGGTTGCACTCCCAACGGGCTCCATCCTACCCTTTACTCTCTCCAAGGGCTTGGGATGATGGTCGTATACATAGACATCCTTTACCCTGTTTCCGTAAAGCGAAAGGTAGTCATCCAAACGGTGGTGGTCTGTCAGGATTAGCTCAAACTCCTGTAGGAGGTCTTCAACGATGCGAAACCTGTGCCTGTAGAGTTTAAACACCTCGCTTGCCTTCCTTGAAAGGTAGGTGGGTCTTAAGAGCACGCTATCGGGGAAAAGCAAAAGAGCTCCGTAGGCAGACGAAAGGGCGTCCAGGTCTGCACCCTCTTCCAAGATGATAACTTTCATAAAGTTAATATACTACAGAGAAGGGGAGACACCAATCACTGGGGTTGTTGGAAAACCTCTAAGCGAGATTTCCCAACAATTTACCCCTACCAGTCTCATGGGTCAATCCCATGAGACGGTCCAACCTTACCGCTATTCCCTCTAAGAGGGAATTCACGGATGCCTGAAACCTTAACCATTTAAGTCTGACAGGATTGCAAACTTTGACAAACAGAGTCTTTAAGTCCCAGTCAAAAGCTCTTAGAAGGTCTTCCCCTAAAGCCTTGAAAAGTCCAAGCCCTCTCTTGAGTATGTTTAAAGCGGAGTTTAGGTCTGCATTGAAAACTTTGTTTAAAGCCTTGTCTAAAAAG
>FWWL01008770.1_pt1 | contig 12755 bp, 10 predicted proteins | sample 2228331 | NCBI WGS metagenome assembly FWWL01 (sample SAMEA103939775, study PRJEB20133) | metagenome | reverse complement strand
ATCATCTCTCAATTTGGACGTGTTGTCCAAATTGAGAGGTGGGGTTCTAGGCGAGACAACATGGTGATGGCGTTTCGCTTGCCCCCACGATTGACTCCGATAAGACGGGTTCGTGTGTCCGATTGGTCGGTGTTTCGAGGTTCATCCTGCTATCGGGAGAGTGAAGCATGGCGCTGACAAAAGAGAAGATGGAAGCCTGGTTGCGACGGATTCTCGGTGTGGACAAAGTCAGCATGGGCCTTCTCGACTACATTGCCGGCATTCCCCGGGTCAAGGACCTCACAGATGTGCCGGCGGGGACGCCCGTGCTCGTTCGCGGTGACCTCGATTGCAAGCCCGGGGCAACGGTTGGAGAAGGTGACATCCGCCTCCGTTCCATGAAGGAAACTCTCGAGTTGGGACGTCAGCGGGGGTGGATTCAGGTGATCTTTGGGCACATCGGCCGCGATCCTCAACTGAGTCTGGAAAAGGTCTGGAAGCGGTTGAGTGAAATCCTGGGGTGCGAGATCGTCTTCATCCGCGACTGGTTTGACTCCGAAAACCTGAAAATCCGCCAAGAGGTCGTTGATGCCATCAAGGCTGCCAAGCCAGGTGACGTCATCTTGCTGGAGAACACAAGGAAGTACGATATCGAGCGTGTCCTGTGGAAGGCCAAACCCGCCGATATTCCAAACCTTGTCGAGAGACTCACCAATGTCGCCAACGAGTTCGCGGAAAAAATCGCGAAGGTTTACGTGCATGAGGCCTTCTCCGCCGGAAGTTTGGATACATCTTCGGTGGTTGTCACGGCAGCGATGGAAAAAGTCGCCCTGGGCGAATACGCTTATGGCGAGTTCTCAGGCCCCTTGGCCGACTGTCTCAACGCCCAACTTGTGATTTCCAGCGGTCTCAAGATCGACAAGCTGGACGATCTGGAGGCCATGATTAGCCGGGGCAAGATTCGCTGGGTGTTTACTGCCGGCTCACTGGCAATGGGCTTGATCAAGGCCGCCTATCAGCTTGACGGTAAAGATTTCTGCATCGGGGTGGCCGAAGATCCTACCCACAAAGATCAGCCGTACTACATCCCGCCAGAACGAATTGAACAGGCCAAGAAGATGATCGCCAGCGGTCGGGCCCAGGGTATCCAGTTTGTGATGCCGGTGGATTTCGTCCTCCAAGATGGCCGTGTGGCGACAACGCTTTCACCGGGTGATCAACAGTTCGATGTGGGTCCCGCAACCTGTGAGTTGTTTGAGCAGAAGATCGGCGAATTCTTGGATTGGGCAAAAACGCTCAAAGAACCCGCCGTAGCCTTCCACAACGGTGTCTTCGGGAAATTCGAGGACCCGAGATTCGAGAATGGGACGCGGCGATTCATGGCCCAATTGAAGCGGATGAAGGATGCCGGTGTGCGGGTGTATGTCGGCGGCGGTGAAGGCGGTACGGCCTTGGAGAAATACGGCCAACCCGACTGGGTTACCCACAATTTCACGGCAGGCGGGACCGTGTTGAACGCCCTCGGCAGCGAACCCGTACCGTTCCTTGTGGCCCTCCACATGGCCGCAAATAAGAAGTAACGATCCCGAATCGAGCAAGTAATCGACGCAAGCCTCCTCGACTTGAACCACCGCCTCGGCGGTGGTTTTTTTGGGCTATTAGTGACTCTGCGGAAGGTCGAACAACCGGGAGTAAAGAGTGTCGGCGGCAACGGTCTCACGGGGTCAACCGGGTATGCAACATGGGCGAGATGTGACAAAAGTGCTGACCTGGTGTTTGGGATGGAAATGATTGCTGGGCCATCCCGGCGCCGTTCGAAACAGGGTGTAGGTGGCGTCGAGTTGCGACGGGGCTAAGCGTACGTTTTTGTCCTATCGACCGGTCGTGATGGCATCACTTCGAGCGGAATTAGGCCGTGATCTCGTGGCACTCCTGCTTTTGGGAGTCGTCTTATTCTTTGGAGCCAGCCTCATCACGTTTGACCCGGCCGATCCCCCCAGCGATTTGGTCTTCCCAACCCATGAGCAGGTCACGAACGTCTGCGGCCCTGTGGGAGCGACTGTCGCCTTTTACGCCCTGGAACTCTTCGGCATCGGGGCCTGGTACGCCGTGTTATCGCTGTCGGTTTTAACGATTGTTCTGCTGTTGCGACAACCATTAACGCGGCCAAATACGCGTGTTTTTGGCTGGCTCCTCTCGATCCTTGGGCTAACAGGGTTGGCCGACTGCGTTATCCCCAACTGGAGTCCTGGACCCGTCATCGGTCCAGGGGGCTATGTTGGAGTAGCCCTTCGCTGGCTTCTGGAACAAAAACTCGGATTCGCTGGGACGGTCGCCACATTGTTTGCCGTGTTCTCGATCGGATTCCTCCTTTGTACCGAGCTATCGCTGGTTCGTACCGTTCTCACCGCCTTATTGTGGCCGCTCAAGGGTATCCTAAAGGGACTGGGCGAAGTGGTCAGTGGATATGGCTTAGGGCGACCGGCATCTGAGGGTAAAGAACACGATTCTCCAGTACGGGTGAAGCGGCCGGGCGAAATCGCCGAAGAGGCGGCTCACCCGTTGAAAGAGGTCGCATCTGAAGGAAGCGAACCAGACGAAGCTGATACTCCCCGTCGTGGACCGTTGATCAAGGCCCCTGCCCCGCCGAAAGAAGACCAACCGCAACACGCAGAAACCGTCCGGAAACCGGAAGCAAATGATCGCAAGGCGGGAGAACTTCGAATCCGCAAGCCAACGCGTCCGCAAAAGGAAGAGCTTCTGGATGTCATCGATTCGTCGGCCGATGAACGCCGGCATTACAATTACAAGTTGCCGTCTTTGGACTTGCTTCTTGAGCCTGAACCGTTCCACTTCGAAGAGCAGGAGAAAGAAGTCCGCCGGAAGGCCCAAATTCTGGAAAAAACGTTTGCCGACTTCGGCCTCCATGTGCGAGTGGTGGAAATCCAGACCGGACCCGTCATTGCCCAATTTGAGGTCGAACTTGAGGCGGGTTTGCGGCTGAGCAAGGTGACCGCCCTGGCCGATGACTTGGCCATTGCGCTTCGCGTGCCCAGCGTCCGTATCGTGGCTCCCATCCCGGGCAAGAATACCGTGGGGATCGAAGTCCCCAACAACGAACGCCAAATTGTGCGTCTGCGAGAGGTCATCGAGGAAAGCCACGGAAAGTACCAGGCCATGCGGATCCCCATCTTCCTGGGGAAGGATGTGGCCGGTAATCCCATGGTTGTGGACCTTTCTACGATGCCGCACCTTTTGATTGCAGGGCGGACCGGTACAGGAAAGAGCGTGTGCCTGAACTCGATCATCCTTTCTATCTTGATGACCAAGACGCCCGATGATGTGCGGCTCCTGCTCATTGATCCCAAGATGGTTGAACTCAGCCCGTACAAGCGGGTACCCCACCTCATGCATCCTGTGGTGACGGATATGCGCAAGGCCGAGGCAATCCTCGCCTGGGCGGTGGAAAAAATGGAAGAGCGGTACGCCCTGCTGGCCCGGGCGGGCGTGCGGCATCTCAGCGTGTATAACCAACTTGGCGAAGAGGAGCTCATGGAGCGAATTCGGCCGGAAAGCGAGGAAGAACGCGCCCAAATCCCCACGCACATGCCGTATATCGTGATCATTGCCGACGAGATGGCCGACCTCATGATGACTGCCGCCAAGGAGGTCGAAACCCATATCATCCGCCTTGCCCAAAAGAGCCGTGCCGTCGGCATCCACCTCGTCTTGGCCACTCAAAAACCGACGGTCGATGTGATCACGGGCCTCATCAAGTCCAACTTGCCTGCCCGTATCTGTTTTGAGGTAGCCAGCCGCGTGGATAGCCGCGTCGTGCTGGACGAGATGGGGGCAGAAAAGCTCCTCGGCAATGGCGACATGCTCTTCCTGCGTCCAGGGACAAGCACGCTGATACGCGGCCAAGGTACCTACGTCAGTGACGACGAGATTAATCGCGTCATTGATGCCGTAGCCGTGCACGAACCGGAATTCGTCCAGGAACTTGTCCAATTGAAGCCCTCCCAACCCGGTGATCCGAACAAACCGGGATTGTCCGCCCGCGATGAACTTTATGAGGCAGCTGTGGACATCGTCATCCGGGAAGGCCGTGGTAGCGTTTCCTTGTTGCAAAGGGCTTTGGGGATTGGCTATGGCAGGGCCGCGCGTTTGATCGACTACATGGAGGAAGACGGCATCGTTGGCCCGTACAACGGCTCGCAAGCCCGAGAAGTCCTTATGTCCCTTGAACAATGGGAGGCGATGCGACAAAGCAGTGGACAGGCCACATCTCAACCTGGATCACCTCGGTCGGCAACCCATCCCACCGCGAGCAACACCGGACGTTCCCATCGCATCGTCCTTGTCTCTGACTCGGGGGATGATACTACCTCAGATCGGTCATCCGTTCCATTTGGGGCGTTGCCACCCCATCCCGATTCGGCCCCGCCTGCCCAACCTCCGACAAAAGTTTAAGCGAGATCGGCCCAAGCCTTCACGAAGACCGTACTCATCGTCCCTTTGATCACCCGGGACTAAAGAGACTTTAACGGTCGAGGTCACGCCGACCCACTTTCGCCGGGTGATTTTTCCTTTTCAGAAGTGCTCTGGCTTGCCAACCGAGTTTGGACCTGCACAAAGGTCAGCCGCAACTCATGGAGCATCTCCTCCATGGCCCGAGATTCCTCCTCCGATATGTTTCCCCTCGTCTTCTCCAAAAGGAGGCTGACCGTATCGATGAGATGTCGCGCCCGATTAAGCCGCACTTCGATCTTACCGGTGAGGGGATCCGGAAGGAGTCCCAAAGCCGCCAGGGCCTGCATGGCGAGACTGCTGCCAAGTGCCGTCAACGTTGGCGGGGGCATAGGCGGGTCACGATCGGCCTGAGCATCCGCCTTCTGAGCCGCTTCCCGTTTTTCTCGCTCGACGCGGGCTTTCCAGTCCTCATCCACAACAGTCCGCCGCTCCTGATCCTGGTGGCCATCCGGTTCTTTTTGTCCATCGGCTAAGCGACCTTCCGATGAGTCGCTCATGAAGAATCCTCCAGACATGAAAAACCTCAGAGGCTATCCAAGAGCACGCACAAGTTTTGCGGACATCCTCTATCAGTTTGGCAGTTTGGGCGGGCAAGTCAAGAACGGCCAACAAAAAAACCACAAAATCCTTTGCGTTGGAGTCGCCTCCGGAAAAACTTCTCCCCATTGGAAATGTTCAACACGGCCACGACGATGCGTGGCCCTTCACTGTCAATGTTCTATCATTGCCCCTCCTGGCTTGAACATCATGAAGTCTCACGAACCGGCAATCCTCCATTTTCAATGTTGTATCATTCCCCATCCTGGAGGGTCAGGCGTTGTCATGGCCACGTCAATCCACAAAAAACTGGGCAAACTCCAAGTGTGCTCCAAGCTTGTATTTCGCCAGATTTGCCGTATATTGGGGGTTATGTTGCCAAATCTTGGGGGGATTTTTGTTCGGGAATGATGCCCGTTTCCTATGACGGGGAAAGCGAGACCCGCAGTGGTTCCTCGCTCGGGAAACGGCAAACTTCATCAACAAGGACCAGGAGCCGCGAGCATGTCGGTCGGAGAATGGGTCAGCAGTAAAGTCTTCACACTCGTTCATCGCCATAACCTGGTTTATAACACGTGCTGGGAAGACCCTCGTCTGGATCGGGTGGCACTGAATATCGGACCCGAGGATACCATCTTGGTCATCACCTCGGCCGGGTGCAATGCCTTGGACTATGCCCTGCTTGGGCCCAAGCATATCTACGCCGTGGATATGAATCCCCGGCAGAATGCCCTCTTGGAGTTGAAAATGGCGGGCATCCGCCGCTTGGATTTTCCGACCTTTTTCCAGATTTTCGGTGAAGGCCGGTACCGCGGCGTCGAAGAGGTCTATCGTTCGTCCCTGCGGCGGGAACTTAGTCCCTTCGCGCGACGTTACTGGGACAAGCACATCAAGCGATTCTTTGGTCGCAAGCGGTCATTTTACTTCCGTGGAACGGCGGGTACCTTTGCCCGGGTCATGAATACCTACATCACCAAAGTGGCTCGGGTCCGCCCATGGGTGGAGAAGATCCTCAACGCCGAATCTCTCAGTGAACAGCAGGAGATTTACGAAAAGCACCTCAAAGAACAGGTCTGGACCCCTTTGTTGCGTTTTCTCCTCAGTCGGGACGCGATGCTCTCGCTGGTGGGTGTTCCGCGGGCCCAGCGACAGCAGATCGAATCCCAGTACGAAGGAGGTGTCGCCCAATACGTGCAAGACTGTGTGGATGCGGTCTTCGGCAAGCTTCCGCTGCGAGATAACTATTTCTGGCGTGTGTACATCACAGGCAGTTATACCCGGGAATGCTGCCCCGAATACCTCAAGGAAGAGAACTTCTATTTGCTAAAGAATGGGCTGGTCGATCGTATCTCGACCCACACCAACACTGTGGAAGGTTTCCTCGTGGAAAACGACGTTACCATCAGTCGTTACGTCCTCCTCGACCACATGGATTGGCTTTCGGGTCGCTTCTTCCCCCTGCTAGAAGCCGAATGGCAAGCCATTTTTGATCGGGCTGCCCCGGGCGCGCGTGCCATCTGGCGTAGTGGCGGTTTGCGAACGGACTTCGTCGATCGCGTTCGGGTTCAGTTGGGCGGTCGGACCGTCACTTTAGGCGAGCAACTGACGTATCATCGGGAACTCGCAGCCGAATTACACGCCAAGTGCCGCGTTCACACCTACGGAAGCTTCTACATCGCCGATCTGAACGTCCCGTAAAAGTCTGCACATCCGCGGCACAACAAGGGCTGCATCTGATTTCCCGAGGAGGTTGATTCATCCCATGGGTCTTTGGACCGATCTGAAAATCCTCTATCGTATGGTCTTTCATCCGGGTCGGGGACAGGATCACGCCTCGCGGATGGAAAGTTTTTATGCCCCTCAAGCGGCCTACTACGATAGCTTTCGACGGCGACTCCTCAAGGGTCGGGATGACCTTTGGCAGGCTATTGGCGTGCCGGAGAACGGACTATGGGTGGATCTAGGGGCCGGTACCGGGGCTAATGCCGAGTATTTTGGCGACGATATTCATCGTTTGCGAAAGGTAATCCTGGTCGATCTGTCGCCATCGCTACTGGCCATCGCCCAGGAGCGGATTAGGGGCCACGCGTGGACCAATGTGGAAACTCAGGTGGCCGACGCCACAGTTTTCCAACCACCGGAGCCTGCGGACGTTGTGACGTTCTCCTATTCGTTGACGATGATCCCGGATTGGTTTGCCGCCATTGACAACGCCTGGCGGATGCTCAAACCCGGTGGGAAGATTGGCGTCGTCGATTTTTACGTCTCCCGCAAGCATCCCGCCGTGGGGATGAAACGCCATGGGACATGTGCCCGACTGTTCTGGACATTCTGGTTCAACTACGACGACGTTTTTCCATCACCGGATCATATACCCTATCTTCAGCGCCGGTTCCGACAGATTCTGCTCGAGGAGCGGCGAGCCAAAGTCCCGTATTTGCCGCTAGCTCGGGCACCATATTATCTGTTTAACAAAAAAAAAACCGAGGAGTTGCCATCGCCCCCTTGATCTTCTGCATAGCGTGGCGTTTCTTTCAATATCAACTCCTCCATGTGGCGGGACTTGCCCTGAGGGGTGTCTTTACGCTAACGTAATGACTGTTTTCCAGGTCTGCTTCTTCTGTTAACGCTGCGCGTTGGTGGATCGGAGGCGCGATATGTCGCATCAAATCAATCGGGTGGTGCTCACCCTCATGGCCCACCCTGATGATGCCGAGTTTTGCTGTGGTGGTACGTTGGCTCGCTTGCGGGAACTCGGTTGGGAGGTCCACATCGCAAGCCTTGCCCCCGGTGATTGTGGCACCATGGTGGAAAACCGCTGGGATATTTCCAGTCGCCGTACCCGCGAAGCCGCTGCCGCAGCCCGTGTCATTGGGGCCACGTATCATTGCCTCGACGAACGCGATGGATTCATCGTTTATGACAAACCGACCATTCAAAAGGCCGTTGATCTGTTCCGCCGAATCGCCCCAGGGCTGGTGTTCACGCATGCCTTGCGGGACTACATGATGGACCACGAAATGGCTGCCCTCATCGCGCGGGCAGCCAGTTTCCTCCATGGGGCGCCCAATGCCTCGGCATTCCCCCTGAAAGAGAATACCGGCGTACCGTATTTGTACTACTGTGATCCCCCGGAGGGTCTGGACCCCTACGGGCACCCGATCGAACCGACAACGTATGTCGATATTTCGGCCTATCTCGAGAAGAAGGCGGAAATGCTCGCCTGTCATGAAAGTCAACGGGAATGGCTCCGCGAGTACCACGGGATGGATGAATACCTCGAGTCCATGCGGCGGCTCGCCCAATGGCGGGGGCAGCAAATAGGGGTAGCCGCCGCCGAGGCATTCGTTCAGCATCGAGGTCATGCTTACCCCCGAAACGATCTGCTTGCCGAGCTTTTCCCACGGGGAAGCTAAAACAACAGGGAAGATTTGGCTGCTCGTGTGACACAACAAAAGAATTGATAACAGAGGCAAACAACCACTTGTGGTTCGTGTCGAAGTTTCACAATCGTTGGGTGGGTTTCTGAGAGAGTGGTGAGGTGATGGCCATGGCGAAAAAACAATCGAAGGGAAAAGCGACCAGTGGGGCAAGACGGCCGCTCACCGCGAGAGAAAAACAAGTCGTTCGCCTGATTAGCTTGGGGTGTTCGGTCAAGGAAGCAGCCGCCATCTTGAAATTGGCGCCGAGTACGGTCGATAACCACAAGGCCAATGCCATGAAAAAGCTCGGCGTCAACAAATTGCCGCTGGTGACCCGAATGGCCATCAAACTGCGCATCAGTCCTCTGAACGACCGTCTGACACCGCTGGAGAAAAAGCGGAGCGGACGGAAAGCGGATGGGTGGAACTGATTTGGCCATCCCATTCTCGATGAGGGGATGGCTAGCTCGTGCTCACTCTTAGGGGGTGGGAGACTGCGGCGCTGTACCACCCAAACCTTGCGCCTGCGGAGCCGCTCCGGCAGATGGACCGGTTTCCGAGGCACGCTTGTGGCGCAGGACAACCCGAATGCGGTAAAGATCCCGTGAACTCGAAGCGGCCGGCGTCACATTTCGCCGCGCGCTTGTTCCCACACCGGGTTCTTGAGGCTGGACCTCCCCTAAGACTGCCCGTCCTTGGTCCGCCGGTTTCGCCTCCGTAGGAACCGCGGCCGCCGACGGGGGTGCGGGAGTCGCGGCCTTTGGAATGGAAGGCAAAACTCGTGATCGCGCCGTGGCCAGGCCTTCGGGCCCTCCTTTCGCCGCAATTCGGTCGGAAACCGGATAACGGCTTTCTTCGAGGACACCCGCCAACTCTTGCGGAATCGTGATGTTGCGGATCTGACCGGGTTGGGCCCCCAGTTCCGCAAGAACACCCTGGACCTGGGCTAACGTAGCCGAGAACTCGATGACGGCCTCCTCAAACTCCTCACTTTCCCGAAATGCCACTCGGACATCTGGTCGAGCCCCTTCCTGGTCACCACCGCCTCCCGTCGCCTGTTGCTCGCGGCGATCCTCGCGATTGGCGGCGAATTCCCATGCCGCATCCAGGGCCGCTTCTTCAGGAATCGCTTGGTGCTTGCGAATCACTCGTCCGACGAGTGTCTGGAGTGACACCTTCTCGGTAACGTCACAAATAATCTCATACGACGCTACTTGAGAATCGACAGGCGACGTGGTACCCATCCGCGGTGCCGCCAATTGATGGCCCATCATCGGGACCATCCGTTCAATGACCACCTGCGGTGCTTCCTCAGCAGGGACCTGCCGCCGGTCGGCCTGAGCCGGCCCGCTGGCTATCGCCGCTCCACCCGCTGTCTCCGGCGCCGCTTCGGCAGGACCAGGCTCAGCAGGACGGCCCATCGAATCCTGGGAAGCGGATTCCGCCATTTCCCTGGAACGGCCGGACGGAGCAGCACGGAACTCGGCGACCCCCGGGAATCGCTGCTTTTCAGCCGCTACTTCTTTTTCCGCGTTATCCCGCCGGGCGACCTCCACCTGATCGCCACGCCGCTCCAATTGCGGCGAAATCAAAGCAATGGCAATTCCGATTGAAGCAGCAATCAAGGCCCATCCAAGATTCCTCGGCCGGACCAATCGCTTCAAAAACTTGGCCAGCGATCGCTGAGACGGTTCAGCCGACGCCGCCATAGCCAGCCCTTCGGCTTGGCCCAAACCTTCTCGACCGGCACGTCGGTGCTCAGCCAGGGCAACCACCGACCGACTCAAGTCCCGCGGGATGGGAAGACGCGGGAGCCTTTGAATGAGCTCTCGCTGGGCGCGGAGCTCTTCCACCAACTGCCTGGCAGCCGGATCGCTCGCCAAGAGTTTCTCGACAATTTGCCTTTCCTGGGGGGATAATTCCCCATCCAGATAGGCACTCAATCGGTCATTGTCGAGCCAAGCCGTCATGGGAGGTATTCCTGGCCATTTTGCATGGCGTTCGCACGGATGGTTTTCCTGCGATCGTTCTTCGAGCCCTCGCACAAGACGTTGTCTTGCGTCCCCCGACACCTATCAGAGGGATGCCCAAAGGAACCCACCGTTCAACACCCTATTCCTTCGCTTCTACTGATCACCCGAAACCCGGTTATTTGACGTCCTCCTGCCACACTAAAGTTCCACATAAATTTCGGAAAAAACTTCTCAAGTTTTGATGTTCCGCTTCAAGGGCTTGGAAATCCCGTCTGTGAAGGGCATTCTCCCCATGATCCTGAATGATTCTTACTGCCTGCTGCTCATGCCCGAGCTATTCATCGCTCTCGAAAGCATACATCGAACCCACGAATTTAATGATCACCATGTTTGTCACAATAGATCATATTCTGAACTTTTCAGTTTGTCCCGCAGTTCCAATCTCGCCCGATGGAGTCGGCTTCGCACCGTACCAATCGGAATCGCCAAGATTTGGGCAATTTCCTCGTAACTGTATCCGTCTAAGTCCCGTAGGACGAGGACGGCGCGATGATCTTCGCTGAGCGTCGCAATGGCCTGGCGGACCTTTCTTGCTAGCTCTTCCCGCTCAACCTGAAGCGACGGTGAGCATCCGGGATCTGCACTCTCGTGGCCTGTCTCGGCGTAGAGCCGGTCCATGGACTGGACGGGCTTTCTCCGTCGGTGATACGTCGCCGCGATGTTGAAAGCGATGCGATATAGCCAGGTATAAAACGCGCTTTCCCCTTGAAATGACTTCAGGTTCAAATAGGCGTGGACAAAGGCCTCTTGAACCACATCCATGGTCTGGTCCGCGTCGCCCACAAAATGAAGCATGGTGTTGTACAATCGGTCCTGGTACTTTTCGACCAGCTTTCCGAATGCGACGGGCGAACCGCGAAGAACGTCTTGTATGAGAGCCGAATCCTCTTTCACTGTTTGCTCAACCGATCACCACCGTAAGCCCTGCCGTCAACGCCGCGATTGCCCAACTTCCGGTAAGACTTGCCCCTTGTCATCCTCAAGTCTCATCATGAGATTATTGGGGCATGTTGTCAAACGGTGGTTTGCTGGAGCTTACCCAGTTTTTTTGTGGTTTGACATGGCCAGGACACCGCCAACCGTTCCAAGATCAGCGGTAACGGTACAACATCAAAACTGGAGGGACGCGCGCCGTCGCGTCTGCCGACGCACCGGTTGATCATCCGTTCTCGTTCGCGGCCACGACGGCGCGTGGCCCTCCAAAGATTTTGTTTGGACGGCGCGTGGCTCTCCAGACATTTTGTTGGTAGGATGGCGCGTGGCTCTCCAGACATTTTGTTGGTAGGATGGCGCGTGGCTCTCCAAAGATTATGTTTGTACGACGGGGCGTGGCACTCCAAGGCAGACTATGGATTTTGCCCCATCAAACGTATATTTGCACCTGGTTGCCTTGCTGTTCAAACGTTGGGAGCGTGGCCAATTGCCACAAAAAAGTGGGTAAACTCCAGTGTGGTACCCGTTGAGCAACGGAACAATTGTAATTAATATACTAGGTTGTGCAGTTTATCTTTTTGGTTCCCGGAGAACCTTTATTTAAGCCTATCGCTTCGATAAGAACGCAACAGAACCTTAAGGGTTGTGCAGGCTAATAGAAAAGGGGAAAGGATCAATTGATAGTGATGGTTTTGTGGATCCCCGTTTGAGTTATTGAGCGAAAGGAGACATGTTGTGCTAGCGAAGAAAGTAAGTACATCGCAGATGGGATCGTTAGGTCGTGGACGTAAACGGTGTCCGGAGTGCAATGCCATTGTCGCTGCACGGGCACCAGAGTGTCGCTTCTGCGGGCACAATTTCTTGGACAAACCCCGCAAGGCTGGGGCGGCCCGGCGCACGGTCTCCGACCAGGCCGCCTTCGAGAAATTGGTGGCATTCATCAATGCCCAAGGTGGATTGGAAAATGCGAAAAAGGTCATTAGCGAAGTCCGCAGCCTCGTAGGCTATATCGGATCGCTGGAATTGGTGTCTCAGCAGTTGGAGCTCGTCGATCTCATCAAACAGCAGGTTAAAGCTTAGAGGGTTAATCCTCGCACTTCGGGCCATGAACCCGTTTGTGGTCCCTCTGGATGACGGTCGTTGACTGCCGGTGCGGCAGTTGCAAGATTCTGCGCCGTTTCCGCCATTTGTCAGATCATGGCCTACAGTGCGATCCGGCTCGCTTAGGGCACCGCCAAGCGTGTCGAAGCAAATGGCGGCTCATATGGGGCACCTCGTCAATGAAACGCGAGACGACCAACAATCAAACTCGGTAAAA
>FWWL01008767.1_pt1 | contig 12757 bp, 16 predicted proteins | sample 2228331 | NCBI WGS metagenome assembly FWWL01 (sample SAMEA103939775, study PRJEB20133) | metagenome | reverse complement strand
GCATCGATCAACTGCTTGTGAGCCGCGGTCTTGCGGAAAGCCGCACCCGTGCGCAGGCGCTGGTGATGGCGGGCATCGTGTTTTCGGGCGAGACCAAGATCGCCAAGCCCGGCCAGCAGGTGGCGGAGGATGCGCCGCTCGAGGTGCGCGGGCGCGATCACCCCTGGGTCAGCCGCGGCGGGCTCAAGCTCGCCCATGCGCTGGACCATTTCGGACTCGATCCCGCCGGCGTCACGGCGATGGATGTCGGCAGTTCGACCGGCGGATTCACCGATGTGCTGCTCACCAAGGGCGCGGCGCATGTCATCGCGGTCGACAGCGGCACCAACCAGCTTGCCTGGAAGCTGCGGCAGGATCCCCGGGTCACCGTCATGGAGCAGACCAGCGCGCGGGTGCTGACGCCGGAAATGATCCCGCAGCCCTATGGCTGGGTGGTCTGCGATGCGTCCTTCATCTCCCTCGCCAAGGTGCTGGAAGTGCCCCTGCGCCTCGCCGAGCCGGACTGCCGCCTGGTGGCGCTGATCAAGCCGCAGTTCGAGGTCGGGCGCGAGGAAGTGGGCAAGGGCGGGGTGGTGCGCGACCCGGCGCTCCATGCCCGCGTGTGCGACGAGGTGCGCGGCTGGCTGGAAGACGGCGGCTGGACCGTGCAGGGCATTGTCGAGAGCCCGATCACCGGGCCGGAAGGCAATGTCGAGTTTCTCGTTTCGGCACACCGGGCCGCGTGAAGCGGGCAAAGGGCGGGCGGCTGGCTTGCTAAGCCGCGCAAGCCTCGGCAAACATCGCCCCGCATCCCGCGAGGATTCGCACAATCGAGAGGACGCATGAGCACACTGGCTTCCAAGGCGCAGTTGCGCGCGAGTTTCCTGCGCTGGGCGCTGTTCGCGGTGCCCGCCGTGCTGCTGGTCTCGTTCCTCACCCAGCTGTTCGTCGCCACCGGGCCCGACAACTACTGGTTCGAAACCCTCGTCAAGCCGTCGTTCAACCCGCCCAACACGCTCTTCGGGATCGTCTGGCCGATCCTCTATGTGCTGATGGGCATCGCGCTGGCGCTGGTGCTGTCGGCCTGGGGCGCACGGTACCGCACCGCCGCCATCGTCGCGTTCGTCGTGCAATTCGCGCTCAACCTCGCCTGGAGCCCGACCTTCTTCGCCCTCCAGCGGATCGACTGGGCCCTGGCGGTGATCGCGGTGCTCGACGTGGCCGTGATCGTCACCATCGTGCTGTTCTGGCGGGTGCGCAAGCTCGCCGCGTGGCTGCTGCTGCCCTATCTCGGCTGGATCCTCTTTGCGACCGCGCTCAACTTCCAGTTCCTGCAACTGAACCCGGAAGCCAGCGGCAAGCCCGACACCGGCGGCGCGGTGCAGACGATCGAGCTTTAGCTCTCTTGCGTTCCGCCACCGCCGGGGCCACATAGCCGCCATGCAGAGCCAGAACCCGCTGATCGCCGATTTCGTCAAGATGGTGAACGGAGCCGCCGGCACCTTCGCCGGCATGGGCCGCGAGGCGCGCGAGAGCGCCCGCGAACGCGTGCGCGAGGCGATGGGCGGGATCGACTTCGTTTCCCGCGAGGAATTCGACACCGTCAAGGCCATGGCCGCCAAGGCCCGCGACGAGAACGAAGCGCTGCTCAAGCGCATCGAAGCGCTGGAAGCGAAGCTCGGCTAGTTCCGATCGGTATCGTACCGGTGAAACCTTTGCCTTTCTCGCTGGTTAGAAGTGGGAAGGAGCTTCTCCATGTTCACCCAACTCAATCCGGCCATCCCGATGCACGTGCTTGGCAAGGGGGACGGGCAGGCCATCGGCATGATCGACTACGGTCCGGAACACAATCTGCTCTGGATCACGGCCATCGACGCGACGGGAGAAATCTGGTGCGCGCCCAATCCGCAAGTGCGAATGCTGCGCAACTGGAGCATGGGCCGGGGCGAAAGCATGGCGGTACGCGCTTCGAAGGAAGCACTGGCCAGCTGATCTCCGGGTTGGGCATGCGGCCGTGAACCTGCGCGCCTCTGCCATCGTTGTCGCCGGCAGGCCTCATGGCGAAACCGCAGTGATCGCCCGGCTGCTGACCGAGGATTTCGGGCTGGTCGCGGGCTATGTCGCGGGGGGACGTGGACGGAATTTGCGCCCCGTCGTGATCCCCGGAAACCTCGTCGAGCTGGAACTCAGGGCCAAATCCGATAGCCAATTGCCCTTTGCGAAGCTCGAACTCGTCGAAAGCTGCGGGCCGTGGCTGGGCGAACCGCTACCTGCCGCGGCGATCCAATGGGCGACCGCGCTGACCGCCAGCGCGCTGCCCGAACGCAATCCCTACCCCAGCCTTTTCAGTGCGCTGGAAGCGCTTCTTCATGCGGTGTGCCAGGCGCCTTCGGCGCGCGGTTGGGCTCCGGCCATGCTCGCCTACGAGGCACTGCTGCTGCGCGAACTGGGCTATGGCGGGGAGAAACCGGAAGCGGGCGAGTTACCCGAGGTTTTGTCGGCCATGGAAAAACTGGCTGACCCGCTGCAGCGCTATTTGCTAGCCGACCGGCGCGGCGACACGCTCGCGGCGCGCACGCTCCTGCTCGAGCGCTTGCGCAAGATGGTCTGAAGGAACGGCACCAACACCCATGAAAATAGCGGTTTTTCCCGGCGACGGTATCGGCCCCGAAGTGACGACGCAGGCGGTCCGCGTGCTCGAGGCGCTGGGGCTGCCGGGACTGGTGCTGTTCGAAGGGGACGTCGGGGCAAGCGCATACCGCAAGCACGGTCACCCGCTGCCGCAGGAAACAATTACCATGGCGCGCGAGGCAGACGCGATCCTGTTCGGGGCGGTCGGCGATCCGGCGTGCGACCATCTCGAACGCGCCCTGCGGCCCGAACAGGCGGTGCTGGGCCTGCGCGCCGAGCTGAGGCTGTTCGCCAATCTGCGGCCCGCCACGCTGTTCCCGGGGCTTGAGGAGCATTCCGCACTTCGCCCCGAAGTCGCCCGCCAGATCGACCTGCTGATCGTGCGCGAGCTCAATGGTGACGTATACTTCGGCGACAAGGGCAGGCGCGTCACCGCCGGCGGCGAACGCGAAGGGTGGGACACGATGTCCTACACCGAGTCCGAGGTCCGCCGCATCGCCCACACCGCTTTCCGCGCGGCGCAGGGACGCAAGGGCAAGCTCACCAGCGTCGACAAGGCCAATGTGCTGGAGACCAGCCAGCTGTGGCGCGACGTCGTGATCGAAGTGGCGGCGGATTACCCGGATGTCACGCTCGACCATCTCTATGTCGATAACGCCGCAATGCAGCTCGTACGCGCACCGGGGCAGTTCGACGTCATCGTCACGGGAAACCTGTTTGGCGATATCCTGTCCGACCAGTCCAGCATGTGCGTCGGATCGATCGGGCTGCTGCCCTCGGCCTCGCTGGGCGAGCGGCAGACCGCACATGGCATCTTCGGCCTTTACGAACCGATCCACGGCAGCGCGCCCGACATTGCCGGGCAGGGCAAGGCCAACCCGCTGGCGGCGATTCTCTCTGCCGCGACGATGCTGCGCCACAGCTTCGGGCTCGAGGAGGCCGCCGCCCGCATCGAGGCCGCCGTCGGCGCGACTGTCCGCGACGGCGTACTCGGCGGCGATCTGGGCGGGACCGCCAGCACGCAGGAAGTGGGTGACGCGGTGCTGGCCCGCCTCTAAAGGCGCGGGCGCATGCTCGACCTCGCCATCATTTTGCCGACGCTCAACGAGCGCGACAATATCGCGCCCTTGGTTCAGCGGCTCGATTGCGCACTGGCGGGCTTTGTCTGGGAAGCGATCGTCGTCGACGACGACAGCGCGGACGGTACCGCCGATGCCGCGCGCGAACTGGCGCTGGCCGACCCGCGCATCCGCGTGATCCAGCGCATCGGGCGCCGCGGGCTGGCAAGCGCAGTGATCGAAGGCGCCTGCGCCACCGCCGCGCCGGTGATGGCGGTGATGGACGCCGACCACCAGCACGATCCGGCGCTGCTTCCCGCCATGCTCGAAAAGCTGCGCGGCGGCGCTGCCGACCTGGTGGTCGCCAGCCGCTTTGCCGACGGGGGAAGCGCAGCAGGCCTGGCCGATGCGCGCCGCGAGATGGGATCGCACATGGCCAACCGCATGGCCCGCAAGTTGACGGGGGTCGAGCTGACCGACCCGATGAGCGGCTACTTCATGCTGCACACTGCGCGGGTGCGCGCGCTCGCGCCGCAGCTGGCGGGCATCGGTTTCAAGATCCTGCTCGATATCCTCGCCGCCTCGCCCGAACCGCTGCGCGTGGCCGAAGTGCCGCTCCAGTTCGCCGAGCGCCGTGCCGGGACGAGCAAGCTCGACCGCGCGGTGGCGTTCGAATTTCTCGTCGGGCTCTACGAACGCTATCTCGGCCAGCTGATTCCCACCCGCTTCGCCCTGTTCGCCACCGTCGGCGGGCTGGGGGTGCTGGTCCACATGCTGGTGCTGGCGCTGTTCTTCCCAGGCATGACGGCAACCTTCTGGAAGGCGCAGGCGCTGGCGACCTTTGCCGCGATGACGTTCAACTTCTGGCTCAACAACTGGCTGACCTACCGCGACCAGCGGCTGCGCGGGCCGGCGGCGCTGCTGCTGGGCTGGGGCGGGTTCTGCCTGACCTGCTCGATCGGCGCGATCGCCAACGTCGCGCTCGCCGCATGGCTCAAGGATGCGGGCGTGTTCTGGGTGCCCGCCGCACTGGCCGGGATCGTCATCGGCGCGGTCTGGAACTATGCCCTGTCGAGCCGCTTCGTCTGGGGGCGGTACTAGACCCAGCCCGCAAGCCAGGTCCAGGTGACGAAGCTGCCCGAGGCCTTGAGCCGCATGGCGGTGAGGATGGGGAAGAAGAATGCGAAGAAGGCCGCGCTTGCGAGCAGGACGCCGTAGCTGACGAGACCCCAGCCCCGGCGCCGAAGCGCATCCAGTGCCAGCGCCAGTGCGGCGAGCAGGAAGCAGCTCGGCAGGAAATAATGGTAGTAGAACTGGATCGGCTTCGCGGCGACGATCCAGAAGCCGAAGCTCGCCGCAAAAAGGATGGTTACCGCCTGTGCGTCGCGGCGGCGGCGGTCGAGCCCGGCCCAGGCGCACCACAGCAACGCTGGCAGGCCGGCGAGCATGGTGAAGGGGTTGCCGACCAGCAGCACGCCGCGCCAGGCACCGTCGCTGAATTCATAGAAATACCAGATGCCGCGCAGGTTGAGCAGCCACTGCGGCCAGTTGCTCTGGTACGGATGGGGCTGCTTCACGCTCTGCTGCAGTTCGAGCATCCGCTGCTGGATGGCGATGAAACCGCGGTCGCCGAGGCTGTCATGCTCGACGACCAGCAGCGGTGCGAAGGTGAGCGCGTAGATGGCCAGAGGAAGCGCGCCCAGCCACAGCGTCGCCTCGAGCAGCGAGACGCCGGGGACGGGCGCGCCGCGGCGGCTGGTGAGCAGTCGGCGGCGTCCGGCGCGGGCGCGGACGAGGAGGAAGGCGAGGCCCGGCAGCATCGCCAGCGGGGCGGCATTCCACTTGGCCGCCATCGCAGCGCCCAGCGCTACTCCGCCAAGCGCAAGCCGCTTGCGTCCTTCCTCCGGCGCCCTGACGGCGCGGGCGAACTGCCACAGCGCCACGGCCATGAAGGCCACCATGAAAGCATCGAGCATGGCGATGCGGGCATGGACGAGGAGGAAAAATCCCGTGCCCAGCAGCCAGACGAAGGCGAGGGTGGCGAAACGGCTGCGGCTCGCCTCCCACATGGCGCGGCCGAAGGCGAACAGCGCGGTTGCGCCGGCCAGAGCCGGCATGATCCGCCAGCCGAAAGGATTGTCGCCGAACAGGGCGATGCCGGCCGCGAGCAGGATCTTGCCGAGCGGCGGGTGCTCCGCATTGAGCCACGCACTGCCATCGAGCATCGACCGCGCCGCGGGCAGGTAATGCACCTCGTCGAAGTAGGCGATCGAAGGCGTCCCGATCCGCCACAGGGCCATTGCCAGGAACAGCCAGGTCAATGCCAGCGTCGCGAATAGCGGATCCTGCGGTCGATCGTGCGACGAAGTCATTGCCCGCGTCGGATACTGGCACGCGCCCTATTCGGCAAGCCGGCACTCTCTTGGCCGTCGAAACGCAACGGATTGTCGTAAAAGCGTAATTCGCATTGTAAAGCGGGAACAATTTACCCGCTGGAACGTAGGCCGGGTGACATCCAAAGGGGATCCACAATGACGCTTACCAAGAAACTGCTGTTTGCCGTCGCTGCAACCGGCCTCGTCGCGACTCCGATCGCCGCGCAGTCGGTGGCCCGCGTGTCCGCTCCGACCGAAGAAGTCTCCGAAAACGGGGGCAGCTTCGGCCCCGCTGCGATCATCATCGCGATCGCCGCGATCGGCATGGGTATCCTGCTGCTGACCGACGACGACGAGCCGGCCAGCGCCTGAGGCTTCACGAACATAAGGCTGGCCGACAGGTCCGCCACTTCAGACTTGGAACGGCGCATCGGCAACGATGCGCCGTTTTTTTATGCCGCTTCTGCGGCGCCTGCTTTTTCCTCGAGCCAGAACAGCCGCGCAGCCATGGCCAGGAGGCCGATGCTGGCGGTCGCCATGACGAAGGCATACCAAGGCAGGAGCGCCATGCCGGCCGCGCGCGCCCGCGGGGTGATGAAATAGAGCGCCGTGCCGGTCGCGAACAGCAGGTCCCACCAGACCTGCACCCCCCAGAGGTTGAGCGTATGGTTGGTCCAGACTTGGACGACCCCCTCGCGGTAGATCGTGACCGCCGAAAAGCCGGCGAACGCTGCCGAAAGCGCTGCGGCAAGGGCGGCGCTGCCGGTGACGCGGCCCTTCACCAGCGTCCAGACGGCAGCCGCCAAGACCCCGGCCAGGCCGGCGGCACACAGTATTTCATAGGCTGACATCGGCCTCGGATCCTTTCGACGGGTAGACTGCCGGGGCTGTAGCGCGGTGCAGCGTCGGGGCTAAACGCTTTTCGGCATCCGGGCCATATTACTGCGCCGCGCCTGTGGGCGAAGCCCCCGACCGCGCCACCGCGCGTATCGACCAGGCCTTGTGAGCGGCAGGGGCCGACTGTGTTGGAAAGGCCACGCGCACGGCCCAAACGACACGGTATGAAGTCGTTCGTCGTGGATTCCTGTCGTTTCCATACAATTTCCCCTTCCCTCATCGCGCTAATGGGGTAGCAACAAGGCGGGACAGCAGTGTTCCCAAAAACTGGGCGCACAACAAGATGGCAAACGCCAACACACGGAGACTACAATGAAGCTTAAGACACTGGCACTCGGCCTCGCAGCCCTTTCGGCTGCCGTGGCTCCCGCCGCAGCTTCGGCCCTTTCGGCCGAGCGCGTTTCGGCTCCCGTTTCGGAAGCCAGCGAACTGAATGGTGAAAACGGCATCCTCATCGGCGTTCTCGCCGCTGCAGCGATCATCGCCGGCATCATCATCATCGCCGACGACGACGACGAGCCGGCCAGCGCCTGATCGCTGGCGGATTCGTTTCGCACAATCCGGAAATGGCGGGTGCGCTTCGGCGCGCTCGCCATTTTTGCTGTCCGGCATCCACGCAGCACCTGCCAGTGGCCATAAAGCTTGAATAGCGGCGCACCGCTCGCCAAAGCGGGGCGATGAAGAAAACCACCGGCATGGACCGCTCGATCACCCGTTCCTGGCGCCCGGCCACGCAGGCCGTCCGCGGCGGGACGTGGCGCAGCGAACACGGCGAAACCAGCGAAGCGCTGTTCCTGAGTTCGGGCTATACCTACGACGATGCGCAGACCGTCGCCGACCGCTTCGCGGGCGAGGCGCAGGGCATGACCTATTCGCGCCTCCAGAACCCGACCGTCGCCATGCTGGAGGAGCGCATCGCGTTGATGGAAGGGGCCGAGGCCTGCCGCGCGCAGGCGACCGGCATGGCGGCGATGACCGCCGCGCTGCTCTGCCAGCTTTCCGCCGGCGACCACGTGGTCGGGGCGCGCGCGGCCTTCGGCTCGTGCCGCTGGCTGCTCGACCACCTGTGCCCGCGCTTCGGTATCGAGGTGAGTGTCATCGACAGCACCGACAATGCCGCGTGGGAGGCGGCGATCCGGCCCAACACCAAGGTGTTCTTCTTCGAGACGCCGGCCAACCCGACGCTCGACGTGGTCGATCTCGCGCATGTCTGCGGCGTCGCGAAGGCGCATGGCATCACCACGGTGGTCGACAACGCCTTTGCCACCAACGCGCTGCAGCGCCCGATGGACTTCGGCGCGGACGTCGTCGCCTACAGCGCGACCAAGCTGATGGAGGGGCAGGGCAGAGTGCTTGCCGGCGCGGTCTGTGGATCGCAGCAATGGATCGACGAGGTGCTGCTTCCGTTCCAGCGCAACACCGGACCCAATCTCTCGCCGTTCAACGCCTGGGTTGTGCACAAGGGCCTGGAGACGCTCGACCTGCGCGCTGTGCGGCAGAGCGCAAACGCCGTGAGCCTCGGCCGCTTCATCGAACCGCGCGTCCCCCGGATGCTCCACCCGGGCCTGCCGAGCCATCCGCGCCATGCACTGGCGGTGTCGCAGATGAAAGCTACCGGCCCCATTTTCGCCTTCGATGTCGGCAACCGGGAGACCGCCTTTGCCCTGCTCGACGCTCTCGAGCTGGTCGATATTTCCAACAACATCGGCGATTCGCGCAGCCTGATGTGCCATCCTGCCAGCACCACCCACGCCGGCATGACGCAGGAAGCGCGCGACGAAATGGGCGTGACCGAAGGCCTGCTGCGCATCAACGTCGGCCTGGAGGATATCGAGGACCTGAAGGAAGACCTCGAGCGGGCGCTCAGGGCAGCAGGTTTGTAGCCTCGCTATCGTCTGCGCCCTTGCCGTTCGCGGAGTCGGTCGAGGTCGGATCCCAGTTGCCGGTGAAGGGCCCGCTTACGAGCAGCAGCACGAGAACGATCGCGGCCACGATCCCGGCGAGCCAGATCTCGCCCATGCCGCACAGCAGGCCGATCACACCGGCACACCAGATGGATGCGGCCGATCCAGCCCCTTGCACGTACTTGCCCTGACGGAACATCGCCCCGGCCCCGATGAAGCCGATCCCGGTGATGACGCCTTCCATGACCCGGGTGGGATCGACCGGATCGCCGCCCTCGGTCATCAGTTCGAACGATCCGATGATGAGCGCGCAGGCGGCGACGGAGATGATGACGAAGGGCCGGAAATCGATCGGCTTGCGGTGAACAAAGCGTTCAAGGCCGATGAGCAGGGGGAGAAACGTGGCTGCGCCAATGCGGATGAGTGTGTCGAGCCAGCCGATCGTGCCGGGTTGAAAGAGGTCGGTCATAGGCGCTGAACGTTGCAGCGCAGGGAAGTTTCCTTCGGGCAAGCGATCGCTGCAAATCTGCGCGCCTCTCTTTTCAGTCAGCGCCTCACGTAAGGTTCGCAAGCAATTCCGTCATTGTCGCGATCGAGTTCCGGCCTGTAACCCGGCTCGCCTCGGCGGATGTCGAAATATCCAGCCGCATGGGCTGCAGCGCAGGTTGAAAAAAATAGTCTGCGCAACGGGCTAGACCGAGCAGGTTCCTCGGGCTGCGGCGGGGGTAGCCCTCTCCTGTTCTCGTGACAGTGGTATTCCCGCAAGCGCCGGTCAGTGTGACAGCCCTGTCGATCCAGTTCTGCCGGATGGGACGACGACGGCGCCGATGCAGCAAGAAAAAAAATCGAGCAAAGGAGGCGAATGACAAAACGCACAGGCTTCAATATCACCTCTGCGGTTTGCTCGAAAGGCATCGGAAAATGACCAGAACCGTCGAGTTCATCTTCGATATCGTCAGCCCCAACGGCTATCTTGCGTGGTATCCGCTGCGCCAGATCGCCGCGCGGCAGGCGGCCGAGCTGCTGGTTACGCCGGTCTTCCTCGGCGGAATGCACAAGCTGACCGGCAATGCCCCGCCCATGATCCGGGATGCCGATGTGAAAGGCAAGGTCGCGTATTCGATGCTGGAGATGCGGCGCTTCGTCGCGAAGCACGGGTACGACAGGTACCGCCTGCATCCGCAGTTTCCCTTCAATTCGGTCACCTTCCAGCGCATGCTGCTCGCCGTTCAGGGGAGCGAGCGCATCCGGCTGGTCGAGGCGCTGCTGCCTGCGGTGTGGGAAGACGGGATCGCGGTGGACGACCCTGCGGCCATCGGCAGCATGCTGGCGGCGGCCGGGTTCGATGCCGAAGCGCTGCTCGCTGCATCACAGGACCCAAGCATCAAGCAGCAACTCATCGACAACACCGAAAACGCCGTGGCGCGCGGAGCCTTCGGCATTCCGACGTTCTTCGTCGATGTCGGCGAGGGTCAGGAGATGTTCTTCGGCAAGGAGCGCCTGGGCCAGATCGAGGAGATGCTGGCGGGCAGCTGAGCATCAGCTCGGCAGGTAGACGGTCTTGGTCTCGGTAATGACCACCGGGAACGAGATGATCGGATAGTTCGCCTCGGTCGTGTAAGTCGCGGTGACCGTGGCCGTCCGGACGCCGTTGGTCGTGTTGCGCGTCATGCCCAGGTTCGACAGGCGCGTAGCGTTGAGTGAGGGCAGCTGCGCCCGCATTGCGGCGACGACATCGGCTTCGGTGGCCGTGCGCTTGACCTTGGCCAGCCGTACCCCTTCGCCCACCGCATGGCGCAGCGAACCCTTGGCGTGGAGGACCTGCCCCGCCTGCAGCGTGGCGATCATCACCACCGCCAGGACGGGCAGGGCGAAGGCGAAGTCGATCGTGCTCGACCCGGTCCGGTCGCGCAGCAGCGCGCGGGAGAAGGCGGCGGGCATCACTGGAACCGCACCAGACTGTCGCCGCGCACCGAGACGGTCTGAGCAAAAGCCTGGATGCCCAGCACGCGGCCAAGCCCCGACCAGTCGAACTGCGTCGTTACCGGGCGCGTAATGGCGATGCTGACGTAGCGCGCGGTGACCTGCCCGGCGGTGCACACGCCTTCGAATTGCGCCGCGCGGGTGCCGTTGCAGGTGCGATAGATTTCCACCGTCACGTTGCTCTGGTCGACGCCCGCGGCCGCAGCGGCTTCGTTGCGGTAACGGGTCACGTCGTTCGAATTGGGGCGCACGGCCAGGGCGTAATCGGTCGTCCGCTGGGCGGCCTGTTCGTATTCGATCTTCTTGCCGACCAGCATCGAGGCATCGATCATGCCCAGGCTGAGCAGGAACAGGAACGGCGAGGCGATGCCGAGTTCCATCGCGCCGAAGCCCGAGCAATCGCGCAGCAACCGGGAAAAGAAGAAACAGATCATCGGTTCACTCCACAACCCGGACGATGCGCGCGGCGGGGATGAAATCGCGCACTTCGTCGCCGCAGTCGTTGTCCAGCCTGCTGCTGCCCGTGAAGCGCACGACCCTGGCGATCAGGAGGAGGCAGTCGGCCTCCTGCGTCGCGCCGCCGGAGAAGCTGAGATCGGCCGTCGGCATGTAGATGATGCCTTCGAACTTGAGATCGGCACCGCCGTTGATGGTGTGCGTCGCCGGTCCCAGCGGGTTCTGGTAGAAGAGGATCCCGGCCCAGGTCGCGTTTTGTTCGTCGGTCGGTGCCGAGATGTCCACATCGGCGCCGCCGTTGATCGAAACCGTGGCGATGTCGCTGGCGTTGCTGCCGGTCAGGACGAAGGTGACTCCCTCGCCGGTGACCTTGGCTCCGCTGTTGATGGTGAGCGAGTCCCCGTCGATGATGTAGACGCCCGGGCTCAACGTGACATCGCCCTTCAGATCCATGCCGTCGCAGAACCGGCCGGGTGTCAGGGTGACGGTATCGTTCGGCTGCGTGCGGCCGCTCTGGGTGGTGCAGGCCGACGGCGAAGCAGGGACGGTGAGACCGCGGCTGGCCAGCGGGTCCGGCACGGCCAGGCCGTAGGGCAGCAGCGTCGTGCCCGCAGCAATATTGGTCGCCGCATAATCGATGCCGCCCACGGCATTGATCGGGTTGGATGTCAGCCTGCTCGAACCCGACAGGTCGATCGCGATGCCGCCGGGCGAGTTGGCCGAAGTGCCGCAGCCCAGGTCGACCTGCGCGCTGCCCTGCACTTCGACGCCGGTGCCGCTGGTTGCCAGCGAGATGACGCAATATTCGCCGCTCGCCACCGTCGAGGCGACCGAGCGCACCTGGATCACGGGCGGGGCGTTGAGGAACAGGCTCGAGAACGGGAGGCGCTGGGTGGTCGTGGCGATCACCTCGATCGCGCCGGTATCGCCGGTGTAGCTGCCGCTGGTGGGCGGATTGCGCACCGCGGTGATGTTGAACGAGCCGGGATAGTTGCGGCCCACCTCATCGCGCGCCGGGGTGTCGAAACTGGTCCCGGCATAGAGCGACAGCGCCCCGGCCATGGCGCCGGAATCGACGGCCTGCTGCAACTGGCGCTTCCACAGGTACCATTGCACCGTGTCGACGCCGATCCCGGCCGCGCCGACCAGGGATGTGGTGCCGATGGCGACGATCACCATGACGTTGCCGCTCGCATCGCGCCGGACCGCTGCGACGCGGTCGGCCAGGGCCTTGCCCATTCCTGCAATTCGCTGTGCGATGCCACGCATGGCGAGCGTTCCCCCGATGGATTTACTCCAGCGTAATCGGCCGCCACCTGTTAACGACCCTTAATAATTCGAGGTTTACCGGAAATTCACCATACAAATCGCTGGCAGGATTGATTTTAAATCCTTCTTTCTTGAAAAGACCGGACTTTCTCCCAGGGAGGCTATTTTTAGAGGTGTATTTGAGTAGATCTTGGTCAATCAAGTG
>FWWL01008117.1_pt1 | contig 12757 bp, 17 predicted proteins | sample 2228331 | NCBI WGS metagenome assembly FWWL01 (sample SAMEA103939775, study PRJEB20133) | metagenome | reverse complement strand
TATCCTAACATTGCTCTTCATATAACTGCTATATACATTCTCACTCCTCCTTACCATAACTCTTATCTGCTTATCTGATCTACTCATAGCATAGACTCTACAGTTATCCCAATCTAAGATGGGATTAGTATTCTTATAGAATGCTTTCTTGCTTCTTTTTAGTTCTACATCATAAATATATCCTCTATGTGAGAACCATACATAATCTATCAATAATATATTAAATAGGAGCCATTCTTTATAAATATGGTGTAAATTAAATTGCGTAAGGTTTATCTATACTATGCTTATGCTTGAATATATGGCAAGGATTCATGCTCATAGAAAAGGCAAGTCTCATTCAACAAGACCAGTAAAGCCAGATCTCTCATGGGTAGATCTTAGTAAGGAAGAGATAGTAGGATTGATAGTAAAGATGGGTAGAGAAGGATTATCTCCAAGTGAGATAGGCTTAAATCTTAGAGATAGATATGGCATACCATTAGTAAAACCAATTCTAGGCAAATCTATTACAGATATATTAGTAGAGAATGGAATAAAGAATGAAGTTCCAGAGGATCTGGCAAATCTATTGAAGAAAGCAGCAACTCTAAAGCAACATCTAAAGCAACATCCAGCAGATAGGAATAATGTTAGATCTCTAGAGCTTATAGAAGCCAAGATACATAGATTAAGCAAGTATTACAAGAGAGAAGGGTTATTACCAATGAAATGGAAGTATGCAGCAGCAATAGCACAGTTAGAATGATCTGTGAGTTTTATGAGCCTAGAGCAAGGTTTGCATTATATCTCAGATAAGATAATGCATGCTATAGCAAAGGATAAGGATATAGTAGTAGTTACTCATACAGATGCAGATGGTATAATTGCTGGTAGCATTATAGCAAAGATGCTCATTCGTAAGAATGCTAGATTCACTATTAGAACAGTAAGTGATATGAACGAGAATACCATTAAAGCATTAAAGGATGAGAAGCGTGATTTCTATATAATAACAGATCTAGGTGCTGGTTTTGCTAATAAATTTAATGAATACTTTGGTGATTCATGGGTTGTTTTGGATCATCACCAATTACCAGAAGAAGAGATGGAGAATGATAACATGCTTAATGTATGGAAGTATGGAATTGATGGGGGTAAAGAGGTATCTGCAGGAAGTCTATGCTATCTCTTGGCAGAATCCATGGATGCTAAGAATAAAGATCTATCTGCATTAGCCATAGTTGCAGCTATAGCAGATAGACAAGATCAAGGAGATAAGAGATCACTAGTTGGACTAAACAAGGATATAGCAGATACTGCCAAATCCCTTGATTTATTGGATATAGATCTAGATCTTATGCTTGTTGGTAGAGAGACAAGGGCTATACATGAATCTCTAGCATATACATCATTCCCGTATATTGAAGGCTTGACGTGGAATCCATCATCATGCTTATCCTTATTAACTAACGCTGGTCTAAAACTAAAGGATAATGGCAGATGGAGAGTATTAGCAGAGTTAAATGATGATGAGAAGAGAGTATTGCTAGAAGCAATAGCAAAGTTTGTAGCAGTAACATCTAATGCTAGCAATATAATAGATGATCTCATTGGTTACATATATACATTATTAAAAGAGGATAGCAGAAGCATGCTTAGAGATGCTAGGGAGTTTTCTACGCTCTTGAATGCTTGTGCTAGAATAGGCAAAGCTGGTGTTGGTATTGCTATATGCCTAGGAGATAGAAACTCCATGCTTAGAGAAGGGGAGATGATAATAAGTGAGTATAGGAATAGATTGAGTGAGTATCTCAATAGATTATTCCAAGAGGGATGGAGGATAAAGGATGATGGCAAGATGGTTCTAGTCAATGGAGAGAATCTCTTAGCAGAGGATATGCTAGGTGCAGTATCGTCATTGCTAAGTAGTTCACCATCTATGCATGGAAGGCTAGTAATAGTATGGACTAGAGCAAAGGATGATAGCTATAAATTCTCATCTAGGAAGGGTTTGCAATCTAGATCATCTGCAAATCTAGGCTTGATAATGAGGACTTGTTCTAGCAAGGTAGGAGGTAGTGGAGGTGGTCATGATCCAGCAGCAGGTGCAAGGATACCAAGTAATAAACTCGTAGAATTCTTGGATAGTCTAAAGGCAAGTATCCATGCAGCAGATTAGGGTTATAACATCGTTTAAGATAGATAAGGAAGTATCAAATGCAATACTAAAAGCATTGACTCCTGATAACATAGACTTTCCACAAGGTTTAAGTATGGAAATTGTAGAGAATGATGGTCTAAGTATAGTATTTACATGTAGCGATATTAGCAAGATGAGTAGCATGATAAATATGGTAGATGAGGTATTAGAGCATGTATCAATAGTATTAGACATGATAGGCGATAAGGATGTTAGATCCTAAACTAATTCGAGATAATCCAGATATAATTAGTGATATGCTCAAGAAGAGAGGAGTCCAATTCCCTCTAGATGAACTCATTGAGGTTGATAGAAAGAGAAGGATGCTAATCAATGAAGCACAAGGACTAAAGCATAAGAGGAATGTCATAGCAGAGAAGATTGCAAATATGAAGAAGAGAGGGGAGGATATAACTAGAGAGATTGATGAGATGAAGATTGTATCTAAGATGATAGATGATATAGATGAAGAGGTTAATAGATTACAGAATAGATTTAAGGAATTAAATCTAATGCTTCCTAACTTAATCCATGAATCAGTACCATATGGCAAGGATGAGAATGATAATATAGTTATTAGAAGATGGGGAGATGCTAGAGAGAGCAATGTTAAGGATCATATAGATCTAGCAAACATGCTAAATCTAATAGATATGGATAGAGCAGCAAAAATAGCAGGCTCTAGATTTTATATATTAAAGAATGATCTAGTTAGATTGAATGTAGCATTGATAAACTTTGCTCTAGATTTTATAGAGAAGAAAGGATACTCTCTAATCCAACCTCCATACATGATAAAGAGGGAGGCTATGGAGGGTGCAATAATCCTTAGTGATTTTGAGGATGTTATATATAAGATTGATGGAGAGGATCTATATCTCATAGGCACTGCAGAGCATGCTATAGCATCAATGCATATGAATGAGATAATCATGAGCGATGATCTACCACTGAGATATGCTGGTCTGAGTCCTTGCTTCAGAAAAGAGGCTGGTGCTCATGGCAGAGATACAAAAGGCATATTTAGAGTGCATCAGTTTGAAAAGGTAGAACAGTTTGTCTTCTCAAAACCAGAGGATTCATGGGAAGAGCATGAGAGGATGATAAGCATAGCAGAAGAATTCTTCCAATTGCTTGGCATACCATATAGAGTAGTGCTCTTATGTTCTGGAGATCTAGGTAAGATATCAGCAAAGACTTATGATCTAGAAGGTTGGTTTCCTGCACAGAGGAGATATAGAGAGTTAGTATCATGCTCAAACTGTTTGGATTACCAAGCAAGGAGGTTGATGATAAGATACAAAGATAAACCCAATGAAGAGAGTAGATACCTTCATACTCTTAATAGCACTCTAGTTGCAACAGAGAGAACATTAGTAGCAATAATGGAGAATTATCAGGCTGAGAATAGCATTAGAGTCCCATCTGTATTAAGAAAGTATATGGATAAAGATGAGATAACTCTAAGAGATACAATTTAAATAACTAGCATATTGAAAGGATTGTATGAGTGCTACAGCATCATTAAGGAGAGATCATGATATAATAGAAAAGGTATTGAAAGCTCTAGAGGCTACAATAGCATTATTTAGAGAAGGGCATGAAATACCTATGGATGTATTGAATGATACTCTAGATTTTGTAGTAAACTTCATAGATAGATGCCATCATGGTAAAGAGGAAGAAGGCTTATTTCCATCTCTAAATGAGAGAGGATTGCCAAGGGATCAAGGGCCTATAGCTGTCATGTTAAGGGAGCATGAAGAAGGGAGAAGATTGACTAACATGCTTAAGGATGCTATAGATAGATATGCTAATGATAAGAGTGCAAAGGATCTTATAGTTAGAATAGCGGAGCAATACATAGCATTATTGACACAACATATATGGAAAGAGAATAACATACTCTTCAATCTAGCAGATTCTATACTATATGAGGATGCAGATAAGATTGCTACCAAGTTAGATGGTATTGAAGAGGAGAAGATTGGAAAAGATAGGGAAGAGTATACAAAATTAGCAGAGAGATTGGTATCATTAGTTAGAAGATAGTATATTATAGATACTATATAGAACCTCATTAGGAAGTATGGAGGTATTTATATAATTGGCTATGTAATGATATCATATGAAATTAATATCTAAAATAAGAGAAAAATTGCTTACATATCCAATTAAAGATAGAAAGACAACATCCATAGTAGTTAGCAAGACTGAAAGGATCTTTGGAGAGAGACCCCCAATAACGTTTGCAAAGTTATGGGATTATTATTGCACAGATCCTACTATTCAAAATGCTATAAACACATTTAGAGATCAGATTGTAGGCTCTGGCTTTTATGTTACATCTAATGATGCAAAGGCTATTGAGATAATAGATGAGTTTTGTGATGCTTTAGACTTTGATAACTTGTTATACGATGTTGTTGGAGAGATGCTTGTCTGTGGTAACTCATTCATAGAGATGTTAACCCCAGATTACCTTGAGTATCTCTCAAGAGTTCAGATAACCACTATAAAGAAGATCATTAGAGATGAGTTTGGAAATGTTAAATCTATAGTGCAAGAGATAAATGGAGAAGAGAATCATCTAGATCCTAGAAACTTCATACACCTTAAGCTATTTGATGTAAATGGCAATCCATTTGGTATAGGATTGTTCCATGCATTGGCAGTAAATCAGGTGGTAGATGGTGAATTAAGACCTAGCATAATAGACTCTATTGCTAGCATAAGAGATTCGATGGTTAGGATATTTGAGAGTTATGCTAGTCCTAAGGATATATACATATTCGAGAATGCTAGTGAGCAGTTCTTACAAGAGCAAGCAGAGAAGATCAGGCGTATGAAGGAAGGGCAATCATTCATTACCAATAAAAAGTTTGAGCATAAAGAGATAACCATAGATCCAAGATCAAGGTTTGATAAATATGTAGAATTCTTACAGATGCAATTAGAGTTAGGTTCTCAGACTCCAGCAGCAAAATTACAGACTACAACTGGATATACAGAAGCGAGTGCTAGAGCAGTTATAGAATTGGTAGAGAGAAGGATAATAGGTATACAGAGGAGGCTCAAGAGGTTGATCGAGAAAGAGATCTTTGATAGAGTGCTAATTAGAGAAGGATTTGATGTAAGAAGTGTTAATTTGGAGTTGCATTGGGGTTTGCCAGATATACCAACGTTTGACATGCAAGATGTCTTTAGAGCAGTAGAGTTAGGAATTGTAAGCAAGAACGAGGCTAGGAAGATACTCCAAAGATCTGGCTGGATCTTAGATCCAAACGAGGTGTGAGATATGACAACTACAGTAAAGAAGAGAGATATCAAGGTTGAATTTATAGTTGGTATAGATAGCATGTATTATGAAAATAAGTATCTACATATCGCAGGTTTATTATCTATACCACGGGTATCATTAAATGGCTGGATCTATCTACCAGAGGAGTTAGCAAACCAAGATGGAAAAACTGTTCCTATGTTCTTCGAGCATGAGGAATTGTTCAAGGAGGATGCAAATCCAATTGGAGTAATGCATACAATCTGGGATGATGCATTAATGCAATTAAACTATGAAGCCATAATATTTGATGAAGAGAAGGCTAAAGCTATCATAGATAAAAAGTTCAAGCATGTGAGCATGGCTGCTACATGGGAAGATTATGATATCATAAGAGGATGGTTAGTTCCTAAAGGTATAGAGATAATTGAAGGTTCTTTAGTATTAGAGCCAGGAATACCTGAGAGTAGTGTTAGCATAATAGATTATGTAAGCACTGATCCAGTATCAAATGATAAACTCATACCAACTAAATTATGCGATTCAAACCTTTACTATTCTATTTTGCTTGATTCACATAGAACAGGCATAGTTGAAAGCTTGCCTGTGTGTGATAAGAAGATGGTGGATGAAGAGATAAACAAAACGGAGAGTAAGAGGACTGTAATGATAACCGATGTTAACATAATAAGGAAGATCTTGGAGTCTAACAATAAGGTAGTTATAGATGCATTAAAGGATTTGGTTGATAGCAAACCTAAACCTACAGCCAAGGTAGCAAATGAGAATAGTACAAATAGCAAGGATATATTCTATAGGATAGTAAGTGACTCGCTAAAGAGGTTCTATACATTAGATTGGCATTATATAAATGAGCAGCTTAGAGCAAATAACGTTAGTGCAGATGCCATAGGATTGAGCGAGTTAGGAAGCAGTGCTGGAGCACAATGGCTGGAGAATATAACCATAATTCCAGCAGGCTTGAATGCAGGGTTAAGGAGTTCATGTGAGACTGTAATCCTAGAGCGAGGAGCAAAAGAGGCTCACTTCACACTGATCTCAACACCAACACCAATAGATGGTAATGCACCAAATGTACCAGCAGATGTAACTCAAACTGTAACTGATATAGTAGCAACTCCAGTTGAGAGGGTACTTAAGCAAAGGATTACAGATCAGGCTATGAGAGGAACATCAGCAAATCTAGCAGAAGCAATAGTTAATACTTTTAGAAATGCAGAAGTGCTAGATGAGGATAGGAAGATACTTAGCGAGTTAAATAGTATACCTATAGCAAACCTTGCTGCTGATATATATGCTGGAAACGCTCTCTCAGAGAATGATATTGCTCGTACTGATAGATTTACTAACGATCTATTAGCAAAGGCAAAGCGAGCGTTGTTAAGGAGAGGATGGGAGGAAGCGAGGATCTCTGGTTCTCTAGTCTGTGTCATGAGTCCAGAGCAGATGGAGCAGTTGATGAATGATAGCAATATACAGCATTTTATAGAATGGGTGGATAATGGCAATACAGTCAAAAATGGCAGTATACCAAGGCTTCATGGAATAGATCTATTAGTAAGTACTGAAGTACCAACTGGTACTGGTTCTGGTTCACCTCCAGTAACAACACACAGAGCCTTTGTATACGTAAAGAATATTGCTGTAGGTTTAGCGTTTAGTAAAGAGTTACAGATAGAGAGCACTAGATATCCAGAAGAGAGGGCAACTACCATAGTAGGTAGTTATGAGTTAGCAGCAAAGGTAAAGAAGGCAGATGCTGTGGTAAGGATAGTAACTTATGGAAGTGGTTAACATGAAATCCCAACTTTATTTTATTGATAGAGGTGTATGAAATGGTTTATGCTAGCATAGATAAGATTAAGGAATGGTTACAAGGTATAACTAGTGCAGCAGATGTAGAGTTAGCCAATATACAGAATGATATAAGTTTAGAGATAGATAGGAGGTTATCTCTTGTAACAGATTTGCCTATAAGAGATCATCTATTAATAGATGAGATAGCAGTATTTGAGGCAAGATTATCATCTTTATGGTTTAGGTATAGAAGGGCTGGGATGCAAGAGAGGGAGATGATAATGAAAGAGATAGATGCTACTTGGGAAGAGTTTGATAGATTTTTAGTAAATAGGTTTGGGTATGGTGTTGTAATTGGTTGAAGCATGCATAACATTAAGAGCAAGGGAGCATATAAAACGAGTATTTGCTATCAAGGATGATATAAACAATGCATACATAGTGCTAAGGGATAAGGATGGCAAGTTATTAGATCTAACTAGCAAGGCTCCTAGAGTAAAACTCTATACAAATGATAAACTAATCCTAGATAGAGAACTTGAAGTAATTGATGCTACGAATGGTATAACGAGACTAACCCTAGATTATTTGAGCGAGGGTGTATACGAAGCAAAGATAGAGTTTGATGAAGGTTATAAGCATATAGAAGAGTTTCTTGTGGTGATCCAAGAATGATAGATCAGATAGTTCAGAAGGTAATAGATATAATTAGAGATGGAGCAAACAGAATTCCTGAATTAAGTGATGTAAAGCGTGTATACTATGGTAGACTACGCATGTTAGCAATAGATTATCCAGCAGTAGTTGTATGGCTAGAGGAAGAGTTGCCAAACGATGGTATAAAAGCCGACTCTTCTAGGATATTATACAAGGATGTTATTGGTATAGCAGTATTAGAAAGGAGTGTTGATGAAGATGAAGGGGAGAAGAAGGCTATAAGGAAGGTTGTAAAGATAGAAGAGTTGTTACGAGCAAATCCTACACTCGATGGATTGACTGCTGATGAACCCTTACAACCTATACCTAAACGAGTATTACCTGTAAATCTACGTGATTTTGCTATCACTGAAGTTAGTATGATGGTAACATACAGGAGGTGGGTTGATGCTTAGTCGAGAGATCTCTGCAAGTATAAATTGCATAGATCCGACAGAGCCCAGAAGGGCTGATGGAGGTGAGAATGATGGCTAGATACATAGGATTAGCAAAAGAGAGTAGTTATGGCGATGGATTGGCACCAACTGTATTTATGAGTGCTTAGCGAGAATGTAAGATACAATCCACAATACATATATCATAGAACTATAGAGGGAGGTAGGAAGTTACAGACAGCACAATCTACAAAGAAGCACTCAGTAGGTAGTATAAAGTTTATACCTGTATATGATCAGGGCTTAGGAGAGATACTCCACATGTTATTTGGAAAGGTTACTAGCACTGAAGAAGAGGCTGGTATAAGATACAAGCATGTTTTTGAACCAGCAGAGTCTCCAAACGAGGTAGTCTCATATACAATAGAGAAGGGTCTAGATGCCATAACAGCAGAGAGATATGCAGGTTGTTCTGTCAGCAAGTTAAAGATGATAGCAAAACCAGCAGATTTTCTAATCATAGAGGCTGATATATTTGGTAAGAAGCCTTCACTAGTAGCATTGGCAACTCCTACATTTAGTACTCAGGATTACATATCTGCAGGGCATGCAGTAATGCAGACTCTAAATGGCTTCAACGTTGTATATGAGGAGTTTAGCATAGATATTCAAGGTGGCATAGTTCCTCTCTTTACCTCAGCAAGTGATGAGATAAAAGGATTGGATCTAGAGCCAGTAAATGTAAATGTCTCATTTACAACTAGGTTTAGATCTGTGCAAGATCTGCAAGACTTCTTAGATGGTATACAGAAGAGTTTTGTATGTAAATGGCAAGGATCAGCATTGGGAAATGCAAACTACTCATTAACAATAGATATTCCAAGACTAAACTTTGATGAGGGAGATCTAGCAATAAACGAGCAAGAGCGTTTAGTACAGGTTAGAAGTGCTACAGCAATAGACTCTTCATTTGGGTTGATCAAGGTAATACTAGAGAATAATAAAGCGAGTTATTGAGGTGAGATGATGAAAGTTAACAAAACCCAGCATAACTGGGTAACCATCAATCTTTTTGTAGGTGAGGGGTATGAGCATTAGCATAGGATTAAGATCTAATATTCCAGATCTTGTAATGATAGGCAAGCAAGCATTTAGAGCAAGTGTTAAAGAATTCTCCAACGAGATACTTGAAGAGGTTAAGAGTAGAACACCAGTAGATACTGGGAGGTTAAGATCTAGTCTCACACTCTCATTTGAGGAGCATGATGATAGCATGATTGCAAAGATCGAATCTTTAGCATATGCATTGATACTAGAAGAAGGAGCAAGTCCTCATACCATATCAGCAAATAAAGCAAAGGCTTTACATTTCTTTGTAGATAATAAGGAGATCTTTGCAAAGAGCGTTAGGCATCCTGGCATTCAAGGAAGGTTCTTCATAAAGGCTAGTATAGATAAGACGCTTCCAAAGTTTGCTAGCATATTTGCAAGGGATCTAGAGGGGTTATGAAGAATGAATAGATTGGTAAATAGCAAAGATAGAGTTATAGAGAATATGATCAGAGATATATTTAATGTTTTGAATGATAATATCATCAAATACGATCTAACATTTGAAGAAGTGTTAACTATAACAGAGAAGGTAAGACTGCATATACTTGCTAAGTATATAGATTTTAGATTATTAAAGATGAAGGAGGATGATAAGATTTGAATAGGATAACTATAGAAAGTCCATGGTCAAAGCGTAAATATATAATAAGGGAATTGGATCCTGCTATACTCTCAATATTTACTAAGCAGGAGAGTAGCGAGATTAAGAACTTACGCTTAAAGATAAGTGATATACAAGAAGATATAGCAAGGGAGATTCAAAGACAGGAGGCAAGTGGAGAAAAGGATCAGAGCAGATTGGATGCCTTACAAGCGCAACTCAACTCATATCTAGAAAGGCTTAATGAATTACTAAAACTAGATGAGAAGGAGATAGAGAATAGGTATAAGATAGTAAAGTATGGCCTAGTCGAGCCTAGAATAAATAGCCTAGATGATTTCCTTGATCTAGGAAAGGATGGTACATTTGTATATTCAAACATAATAGCGTTATCCCAAGTACCTGAGAACTATGCTGAGATAATCCAATCCTTATTTCGACAGAGAGAATATTCTAGTATTAAAGGTGATAAGAGTGGCTAGAGTATTTCATATAAGACCTAGCGAGATAATAGATCCAGATCATATCTTTGGCAATATATTTGCGTTTGAATTTGATGCGTTCTGTGCATCGTTAGCAATGGAGATGATATCTGATGGCAGACTCGTATGATATGAGTAATGAAGAACCTAGATGGGATATAATAAGCAATGTATATCAAGAGATAGAGAATATACTATGTAATCATATAAATAATGATAAACTCACTTTCATAGAACTTGAGACTATAATAAAACTCCTAAGCCTTAGATTGCTTAGTGCTGAGATCAAGCATCTAACATCTACCTTCCTTACTCAATTTTATAATTTGAAAGATGATGCGAGGTGTTATAGATGAGTGCAAACATAACATTGCTCATAAATGCAGAGAATAGAGCAAGCCAAGTATTATCAAAGGTACAGAGTGATGTAAGCAAAGCACAAGAGAGTATAGTTAAGAGCAATCAGCAGGTAATTGAATCTACCAAGAGGCTTAATACAAATATACTATCTGCTGCATCATCATTTGCTTCTCTAGGGGCAGGAGTAACAGCATTGTATACTAGCTTTAGTAATCTAGATAAGGCAGAGTTAAGAGTAGCAGTAGCACAAAAAGAGGTTACGTCAGCACAAGCAACTGCATTACAAGCACAGTTAGCATATCAAAAGGCATTAGAGAGGTTTGGGGAGAGTAGTGAGCAAGCACAACAAGCATTGCTTAGGCTAAAAGCATCTCAAGAGCAATTAAGGATAGCAGAAGAGAGGGCAAGATTAGCACAGAATGATCTCTCAGATGCATATCTAAACTTTGCTGCCAATCTAGCACCACAAGTGATAGCATTAACTATTGGCATGCAAGGTGCGTTTAAGGCATTAGGAATAACTAGCCTTACACAATTGGTTCCATCTATAAGAGCAGTAGGAGTAGCACTAAAGAGTGCATTCATTACAAATCCAGTAGGGATAGCAATAATAGGCATAAGCACAGCAGTAGCATTACTTGCTACAAATACGTTTGGCCTTAGAGATAGGATAATTGAATTAGGCAATACAATATTAGGATTTATAGATAAGCATCTAAAACCATTAGCTGATGCGATAAGATTGATATTAGATGCTATCAAGCCTATCAATGACTTCTTTGGTTCTATCTTTACTCCAAATATTGCTAACACTAGTAATGCTATAGATGATCTGAAGAGGATAAGCATACAATCCTTTGATGATATAGAGGAGAGTATGAATAGTCTTAGCACTAGCACTAGCCATACATTTGCAAGTATAGAAGATTCATCAAAAGAGTTTAGCAATATACTAAAGCAGAGTTTGAGTGAAGTGGAAGAGAGCATAAAGTCTAGTTCTATAAGCATCAGAGATGATCTAAGCAATGGTATAGATATGTTTAATATGATTGGAGATACTGCCATAGATGCTTCTCTAAAGATGGATACACTATCAAATGTAACAAAGTTTACCATGAAAGAGATTAGTAATAGCATAAAAGAGAATGCATCGATCATTCTAGATAACAATAAGAAGATTATAAGTTCAATAGAAGAGACAGTAGTTGCACTTACAAAAGGATCTATAGCATCTAAAAACATTGCTAGGAAGAGCGGAGTAATTGAGTTACCAAATGGTTTCATAACTCCTGCTGGCACTATAGTAGAAGGGAGATTAAGCAATACTACCATGGTATTAAAGAGAGAGATAGTTGAGGGTATAAGGAGTGGTAAGATAACTAGAGTTACTGCTGAAGATTATATTGCTGCTGCACATGGGTTTGAAGGTATAGTAACAAAACCAACACTCTTCCTTGCAGGTGAATCTGGAGCAGAGTATGTAAGGATTAATCCATCTAGCAATAATCTATTTAGGCTTGTAGTAGAGTTTGTTACAGATGATGGTAGAAGTCTAGGTTCAGAGACTCTGGATCTTGTAAACAAGGAAGCAAAACTTAGGTTAAAGGCAAAGGGGGCTAGGCTATTTTGAAAAAATATTTTAAATTTGCTCTAGTAGATAGGTATGGTTTTGAGTATAGTTTAGATGAAGAGTGTATATCTCTAAGGCTAGTTTTAAGAGAGAAGAATGAGCATACACTACAAGTCGATCTAAAGAATATAACTGATAACCTAATAGGTATATGGCATTTTGAGCATGATGCTAATGATGAGAGTGGCTATAATAACCAT
>FWWL01008766.1_pt1 | contig 12760 bp, 11 predicted proteins | sample 2228331 | NCBI WGS metagenome assembly FWWL01 (sample SAMEA103939775, study PRJEB20133) | metagenome | reverse complement strand
TCCAGCGCCGATGGTACTTGGACCGCAGGGTCCTGGGAGAGTAGGACGTTGCCAAGCAGGAGCAGATAAGCAAAAGACCCGCACATGATGTGCGGGTCTTTTGCTGTCTGGAGCTTTTGTTGCCGAGGAAAGCGAATTAGCTGCAAAACCGCAACTAATCTCACGCACTCCCGCTTTTTCTCGGAATTAACTGCAAAACCGCAACTAATCTGACCTGTATGGCACTGAGAATCGCAATTTGGTACGATTAATTGCTTTTATGCAACTAAATGCATGGGTTTGATCAGCTTGACACGAATTAATTGCTTTTTCGCAACTAATCTGACATCAAGCAGCAAGTCAAACAAGATTTAATCAACCGACAGAGCATCCAACGTTAAAGAATAAGCCATCAGTTTCAAATTACAGCCATTGAGTTTAAGGAATTAGATGGGGTAAACGCGTATAAAGCGATTAGGAAACTGCTACAATAAGTAATACCATTTTAAGAAAATAGAGTGAAGCCTACTACTTGCAAAATTCAGAAAACTCATTATAATGGAGATATAGTCAAAGATAGTCAAAGTCAATTTATTGGGAATGGAGGTCCATGGATGCGCAATGTCTCGGACATCATTGAACAGTATCTGAAGCATACTTTACAGCTTAGTCCGGATAATGTGATTGAGATTCAGCGGAGCGACCTGGCCGACCGGTTCGAGTGTGTACCATCCCAAATCAACTATGTGATTAGTACTCGTTTTACGGTAGAGAAAGGTTTCCTAGTGGAAAGCAAGCGGGGTGGCGGTGGATATATCCGTATCCAGAAAGTTGACCTTCCTCTCAAGGAAGGGATTCACGTGCATATCTTCCGAACGATAAGCACGCATATTGACCAATCCAGTGCTGAAGGTCTTATTTACCAGCTCGAGGATGGGGAGCTAATCACTTGCCGGGAAGCCAATCTGCTGCGAGCAGCCATTTCTCGGGATGTACTCACATTCAAGCTGCCTCTCCGCGACGAAATCAGGGCGAAGCTGCTCAAAGCAATGTTGATTGCTCTTTTAAGTAAATGATCACTTGTTTTGAATGACGCTTGTGAGGTGCATTTGCTTCACAATTCCGTGGAGGAGGGACGATAGGGTATGCTTTGTCAGGAATGCAACAAGAAGCCGGCTACTCTACATTTTACGAAGATTGTGAATGGGGAGAAGACGGAGTTTCATATTTGCGAATCATGTGCTCGAGAGAAGGGTGAGATGATTCCAGGTACGCCTAATGGTTTTTCCATTCATAATTTGTTATCGGGCTTGTTAGATTTCGATCCTTCCACAGGCGCTTCCTTTGGTCAGAAGGCAACTTCTGCACTTAGATGCGATCAATGCGGGTTAACTTATGGACAGTTCAGCAAATTGGGACGTTTTGGATGCAGCTCGTGCTACAAGCATTTTACTGACAAACTTGATCCTCTTTTGAAGAGGGTTCACGGAAACGTTGTACATGTCGGCAAAATCCCGAAACGCTCAGGCGGACTTATTCAGCAAAAACGTGAGATCGAAGAGCTGAAGCATGAGCTTCAAGCCAGAATCCAAAGTCAGGAATTCGAATATGCTGCAACACTAAGAGATAAGATCCGAGAGTTAGAAAATAAATATAACGGCGTGCAAGGCTGAAAAGAGGTGATCGTTCATGTCTTCCCGAAAATATATGGAGCATGCGCTTAGTGAGTGGATGAATGCCAAAGGGCCTGATCAAGATGTGGTCATAAGCAGTCGGATCCGAATAGCCCGTAATCTTAGCACATATCCATTCCCGATGCTGTCTACCAATATCCAATCTAAAGAAGTGCTGAATCAAGTGCGGCAGATGATGGATAGCGATGAGTTGAATACGATCAGTGAGTTCCAGTTCATTCCCCTTGAACAGCTAAGTGACTTAGAGAAACGGGTTCTCGTCGAGAAACATCTCATCAGTCCGAATTTGGCCAATGAGGCAAGAGACGGAGCATTTATTCTCAGCCGTAACGAATCGGTTAGCATAATGATCAACGAAGAGGACCATCTTCGCATACAATGTTTATGTCCGGGTTTCCAGATAAGAGAAGCGTGGGATTTGGCGAATCAGATCGATGATGTGTTTGAATCACAGCTTGATTATGCTTTTGATGAGCATAGAGGTTACTTGACCAGTTGTCCTACGAATGTAGGAACAGGTATAAGAGCTTCGGTCATGATGCATCTTCCTGCACTCGTTATAACTCAACAGATGAACCGCATTTTATCTGCGATCAATCAGGTGGGTCTAGCGGTAAGAGGACTTTACGGGGAAGGCAGTGAAGCGACGGGTAACGTGTTTCAGATCTCCAATCAGATTACACTTGGTCAGTCTGAACAGGAGATTATAGATAATCTATACAGCGTAGCGCGTCAAATTATTGAGCACGAGCGTGCGGCAAGGCAGAAGCTTGTTAATGAGTCCCGACTGCGAATAGAAGACAGAGTCAAACGATCCTACGGGATCTTGTCTTATGCTTCTATCATGGATTCTAAAGAGGCTGCACAGCGGTTGTCAGATGTTCGTTTAGGCATTGATTTAGGCATACTGGAGAATGTTTCACCAAATGTACTGAATGAATTGTCGGTACTGACTCAGCCAGGATACCTTCAATATTCTGCTGGAGCGAAGCTGTCGTCAGACGATCGAGATATTCGCCGTGCCGAATTAATACGCGAGAAGCTATGTACTACTTGACACATTAATACTCAGTTCTTGTTATAACAATAAATGGAGGTGTTTGGCATGATGTTTGGCAGATTTACGGAGAGAGCTCAGAAAGTACTGGCCTTAGCACAAGAAGAGGCTGTGCGCTTGGGACATAACAATATTGGTACAGAGCATATTTTACTTGGACTTATTCGTGAAAGTGACGGAATTGCAGCAAAAGCACTTGTAGCTTTGGGCCTCAGTCTCGAGAAAATACAGGATGAAGTGGAATCGCTGATTGGGCGCGGTCAAGAGCAGCCAACCAACATTGCATACACGCCAAGAGCGAAAAAGGTAATTGAGCTGTCCATGGACGAAGCGCGTAAGCTTGGGCATACGTACGTAGGAACCGAGCACATTCTACTAGGTCTTATCCGTGAGGGTGAAGGCGTTGCGGCTCGTGTGCTTAACAACTTAAGCGTCAGCCTTAATAAAGCGCGTCAGCAGGTTCTGCAGCTTCTAGGAAGCAGCGAGGCCGTGTCCTCGAACCAAGGGACTTCAGCTAACGTGAATACTCCTACATTAGACGGGTTGGCCAGAGATTTGACCGCCTATGCCAAAGAAGGAAATCTGGATCCGGTTATCGGCCGGGCCAAAGAAATTGAACGTGTGATCCAGGTGTTAAGCCGTCGTACGAAGAACAATCCTGTTCTGATCGGAGAGCCTGGGGTAGGTAAAACTGCAATTGCGGAAGGACTTGCCCAACGGATCATTAACAACGAAATCCCGGAGACTCTGCGAGACAAGCGTGTAATGACGCTCGACATGGGCTCGGTAGTGGCAGGGACCAAATATCGCGGAGAGTTCGAAGATCGTCTGAAGAAAATTATGGATGAGATTCGCGCAGCAGGTAATATTGTGCTCTTTATCGACGAACTGCACACTCTTATCGGTGCAGGCGGGGCTGAAGGCGCCATTGACGCCTCCAACATCCTGAAGCCAGCGCTTGCGCGCGGCGAGCTGCAGTGCATAGGTGCTACCACTCTGGATGAGTATCGGAAGTATATCGAGAAGGATGCCGCCTTGGAGCGCCGTTTCCAACCAATCACAGTGGATCAGCCTTCTCCTGAAGAAGCTATTCAGATTCTGCACGGATTGCGTGACCGTTATGAAGCTCATCACCGGGTGAAAATTACGGATGAGGCTATTATACAGGCCGTTAAGTTATCCGATCGCTATATCACCGACCGTTTCTTACCGGATAAGGCAATCGATCTAATCGATGAGGCCAGCTCCAAAGTAAGACTACGTTCCTATACCATACCGCCGAACCTGAAGCAATTGGAGACTCAGCTTGATAATGTCCGTAAGGAAAAGGATGCAGCGGTGCAAAGCCAAGAGTTCGAGAAAGCAGCTTCTCTCCGAGATACGGAACAGAAGATGCGTGACGAGCTTGAAATCACGAAGAATGAATGGAAAGAAAAACAAGGCAGAACCGACTCTGAGGTTACTCCAGACGATATCGCGCAGGTTGTGGCAAGCTGGACGGGAGTGCCGGTAACGAAGCTGGCTGAAGAAGAGACCGAGCGCCTGCTTAAGATGGAATCGATTCTTCATGAGAGAATTATTGGTCAGGATGAAGCCGTCAAAGCGGTAAGCCGAGCCATTCGCCGCGCTAGAGCGGGGCTTAAGGATCCGAAACGCCCAATGGGATCGTTCATCTTCCTGGGTCCTACGGGTGTAGGTAAAACAGAGCTGGCTCGTGCTCTTGCTGAATCGATGTTCGGAGATGAGAATGCGGTTATCCGGATTGACATGTCCGAGTACATGGAGAAACATTCGACTTCTCGTCTAGTCGGAGCGCCTCCAGGATATGTAGGATACGAAGAAGGTGGACAACTGACCGAGAAGGTTCGCCGTAAGCCCTACTCTGTTGTGCTTTTAGACGAGATTGAGAAGGCTCATCCTGAAGTGTTCAATATCCTGCTGCAAGTTCTAGAGGACGGCCGTCTGACGGATTCCAAAGGACGTACAGTAGATTTCCGCAACACACTGATCATTATGACATCCAATGTTGGCGCGGATACAATCAAGAAAAATACTTCCTTAGGCTTCACGGCTGTCAATGACTCAGGTAAAGATTACAATGTGATGAAGGATAAAGTCATGGCGGAGCTGAAGAAAAATTTCCGACCAGAGTTCCTTAACCGGATTGATGAGAATATCGTCTTCCACTCCTTGGATGAGGAGCACATTGCCAAGATTGTTACCCTCATGTCTGATGAGCTTAGCAAGCGTCTGCGTGAGCATGAAGTGGCATTCACTTTGACAGACTCAGCCAAGAAATTTCTTGCTAAGGAAGGATTCGATCCGACCTATGGCGCAAGACCGCTTCGCAGAGCGATCCAGAAGCATATTGAGGATCGTTTATCCGAAGAGCTGCTACAAGGCAGTATAGCCAAAGGGGATTCATTGACCATTGATGAACAGAATGGTGAGTTAGTTGTACTGAAGAACCAAGTTTCGACTAATTGATATATAGCACATGGGTAAGCAACCCCACGTTCTCTGAGTGATCAGGGCGTGGGGTTTTGATTGTGATACATGAAAAATATTCCATTGTGGGGTTTTCAGTATTTGCATCACATGGTAAACTTTGATTACTATGCAAAGCGAGGATATGTAATGGCTAAGCTCAAAACTAAATTTAGCTGTCAAGAGTGCGGGTATGAATCGCCAAAATGGTTGGGGAAATGCCCTGGCTGCCAAGCTTGGAACAGCTTTGTTGAGGAGATCGAGACACCTGTGCGCGCACGGGGATTGTCGAGTTCAACAACTCTTACGAAAGAATTGCCCGTATCGATCATAAATATAGAAAGTAGTCAGGAGAATCGCATACTCACCGACATGACCGAGCTCAATCGAGTATTGGGAGGCGGCATTGTACCAGGGTCTCTGATCTTAGTAGGCGGCGATCCAGGGATCGGTAAATCCACTTTGTTGCTGCAAACTTCTTTTAGCCTGACAGCGAAGAACTTGAAAGTGCTATACATATCCGGAGAGGAATCTGCAGCGCAGCTGAAGCTTAGAGCAGATCGGCTGAACGCGCTATCCGAGAATTTGTTTGTCCTGTGTGAGACGAATATGGAATTGATTGATGAGGCCATTGAGAGTACGCAACCCGATCTTTTGGTGATCGACTCGATTCAGACCGTATACCATCCTGCTGTTACCTCTGCGCCAGGCAGTGTATCGCAAGTACGAGAATGCACAGGCCATTTTATGAGAATTGCCAAAGGAAAAGGTATCGCAACCGTGCTGGTAGGGCACGTTACCAAGGAGGGAGCAATTGCGGGCCCTCGGCTCTTGGAGCACATGGTGGATTGTGTTCTGTATTTTGAAGGAGAGCGGCATCATACTTATCGGTTACTGCGAGCGGTTAAGAACAGATTCGGATCTACCAATGAAATCGGAATATTCGAAATGAATGAGCTTGGCCTCAGAGAGGTTACTAATCCTTCTGAGCTATTCATTGCCGAACGACCTCTTCATGTTTCAGGATCAACAGTAGTAGCAAGTATGGAGGGTACGAGACCCGTCCTAGTCGAGCTTCAGGCGCTTGTCTCCTCAACGAATTTTCCTAGCCCTAGAAGGATGGCGACGGGCGTCGATTATAACAGACTCACGTTGATCATTGCGGTATTGGAGAAAAGAATTGGTTTGTTTTTGCAGAATCAAGATGCTTATCTGAACGTTGCAGGAGGCCTTAAGTTGGATGAACCTGCCGTTGATCTGGCTGTTGCTGTAGCGATTGCTTCCAGCTTCAAGGATAAACCGGTGAATCCTTATGACGTTGTCATCGGAGAGGTTGGATTAACCGGAGAAGTGCGCGGTGTGTCCAGGGTTGATGCAAGAGTCCGGGAGGCGCACAAATTAGGGTTTAGAAGAGTTATATTACCTGCCAAGAGTACCAAAGGGTGGAATCCACCTGATGGGATTGAGATAATAGCTGTTAACACAGTAGCCGAAGCGTTGAAGGCGACTTTAGAGTGAGAAGTAACTTTCCTACGGAAAGTTTTAGGAGGTCAGCAAGTGAAAGAAGAAGCTCCACGCGATAAAATGAGTCAAATTTTGCAGTTGGTCGCTCCTGGCACCTCTTTTCGCGAAGGGCTAGAAAATGTGCTTCGCGCTAAGACAGGAGCTTTACTCGTAGTAGGCTATAGCCCTGAAGTAATGGAACTCGTGGACGGGGGCTTTTCCATAAATTGCGATTTCTCTCCCAACTATTTATATGAGCTTGCCAAGATGGACGGCGCTATCATCCTTAGCGAGGATATCAAACGGATTCTGTATGCCAATACACAGTTGATCCCGGATTCTTCCATCAGTTCCATCGAGACAGGGATCCGTCATAGAACGGCTGAGCGAGTGGCCAAGCAGACAGGCAAACTTGTTGTCTCGATCTCTCAACGCCGTAATGTGATTACCGTGTACCAGGGAAATCTACGCTACTCGCTTAAGGATATCGGGGTTATTCTGACGAAGGCCAATCAAGCCATTCAGACTGTAGAGAAGTATAAGACTGTTTTGGATCAGGCATTGACCAATCTTGGAGCGGCCGAGTTCGAGGAATTGGTCACGTTACAAGAAGTATCAGGCGCTATTCAACGTATTGAAATGGTGCTCCGCGTGAAGACGGAGATCAAACGATACATTACCGAATTGGGTACTGAGGGTCGCCTCATTCGCATGCAGTTGGAAGAGCTTGTTGCCAACACCGAACAAGAAGAGATGCTCCTGATTAAGGACTATTGCAAGGACAATTCGGACGAGAAAGTTAGAGAAGTGATCGCAGGTTTGAAGAAGCTCAGTGCGGAAGAGTTATTGGATCACCAGCATCTTATAAGGCTTTTGGGCTTCTCCTACTCCAATTCCATGCTTGAGGAACCTGTCTCTCCGCGCGGATATCGGATGCTGAGCAAGCTTACGCGATTGCCTGCTATTATCATCCATAATCTTGTAGAGCGATTCGTACATCTTCCTCATATGGTAATGGCCACCATAGAGGAACTAGACGAGGTGGACGGCATTGGAGAGGTTCGTGCAAGAGCCATTAAGGAAGGTTTGAAGCGTATCCAAGAGCAATTGTTCATTGACAGACATATTTAAAACGCATACAATCATAAGATAGATTGGACGAACAATTGTTTCCTGCTCCAACTCAACAAACCATGATAACATGGAATGAATTGAATTGGGGCATAGTACATTTAGAGGTGGAGCTTGCATGATTAAAAATTCTATTCCCAGCATGTTTACCGTTGGTAATCTGTTCTTGGGGATTATTGCGATTATTTTGGCTTTCAATTCCAGCCCGGACAACTCAAACGCAGAATTAGCCGCTATATTCGTCATCGTAGCCATGCTTCTCGACGGGCTCGATGGACGAGTTGCTCGAGCATTGAACGCGCAGAGCGAATTCGGCAAAGAGCTGGATTCCTTATCAGATGTCATCTCATTTGGTGTCGCACCAGCATTCATTATGTATGTAGTGGCTTTTCAGGACTTGAACACGGCTGCGCTTGCTTGGATTGTAACAGCTATCTTCCCGATTTGTGGAGCGCTAAGACTGGCTAGGTTCAATGTAGTCGCTGGTACACCTGGTTACTTTATCGGTCTTCCAATTCCTGCGGCGGGTTGTGTACTCAGTACATTAGCTTTATTCCATGATGAGATCTCATCGACCCTATTACTAATTTCAACACTCGTGTTATCCTTTTTAATGGTCAGTACTGTAAGGTATCCGAACTTTAAGAAAGTGGGTATTCCTAAGGCAGCAGTGTGGATTACACCCATAATTGTGGTCGTGGTCGTTATTCTGGCCATCGTATATAAAGGCATATTGACGAAGCTATTGTTCGTTCCGTTAGTGCTATATGCCCTATATGGATTGAATGGCCTAAAAAAAAACGTTAGAACACTCTCCAGAAGAAGGAAACGCAATAAGCCTGGTGTAGACGAATCCACTAAATCAAAGAAGCACGGATAACTAAACATACAGTTTCGAAAATAAAAAGCATTTATTTTCCATAAGGGAAAATAAATGCTTTTTCTGTTTGTTGTATGCCATTCTTCACGACAAGTTGAATATGCCTAATGTCGTGCACTTTTGAGATTCCTTTTCCAATATCGCATCCATATTCAGGTCTAGCAGGTTACACATCGAAGACATGTAGAACAAGTTCTTGCCCAATTGCACAGTGATGGCATCTACGCAATTCTCACATAACTGACCGTTGACATGGGTCTGGGCGAAAGATCGAGCATCTTCAAGAGATAGCTCCGCGGGATAAGGCTGTTTATTAGCCTGCAAGCTAATACACCCGCATTCGGTAATCGCTTTTATCACACTTCGGTTCATAGAAGCGCTTGATTGCTGAGTCTTGGATAGGACGTCCAGCAAGCTTCGATGACGGAGCAGCAGATCGGACACTTGCTCTTGAAATTGTTTCAAGGTTAAGTCGCTCATTCCATTCACCTCGTGTAAGAACTCATTTTTTTCATTATAAAAGAAATGGAAGTATTATTCAATCTAACATGACAGCGTTTCCTTTATAAACATTTTACAAAAAAAGTTATAGGTGAGAGATTAGTGGAACTGAAATTGGACCATAATTGTAAAAAGAGAGATATTTCCGGCTTATAGTATCCTCATTTGGCATTGTTCACATGTTCAAACTAGGACCGGATATGTCCCGTTTATGGAGGTGAAGGTTAAAATGGTAATTCGTTATGGAAGGCTGCTGATGGCTTTAATCGGGGCTTTGATTGGATACCAGTGGCAAGAACTAATCGGGCAATTGTTCTTATTCATGGTGAACCTTTTGTTTGAGGTGGATGCGATTGCTGGACAAGCTTTCGTGTGTGCTGGGATTATGGCAGCTCTGTTCTATGGTTTTACGACAGGTTTAATTCGATTTGGGCAGGAGCGCTTGTATAAGTGGGAGGAGCAAATGGCCCGCATCCCTTCTCCAGAGTTGTTCTCAGGAATAGCTGGTATTGTAGTTGGTCTTGCTATATCTGCTTTGTTATTCCCGATTCTGACCAAGGTTGGATGGCTAGGAAGTGTGCTTGCTGTAAGTCTTACCGCCTTGCTTGGTTACATTGGGTTCCGGGTCGGATATGCTCGCAAGGATGATGTGATGGATTTATTCGCTTCCAAAAGCGAGAAGAACAAACGCGGAGGAGCTTCTGCGGATATTCACAAAATATTGGATACAAGCGTCATCATTGATGGCCGTATTGCGGATATTTGTAAGACTGGCTTCATAGAAGGGATTCTGGTCATACCAGAGTTTGTCCTGGAAGAGCTTCAACATATTGCGGATTCCTCTGATCTGCTTAAGCGCAACCGCGGTCGGCGGGGACTTGATATTCTGAACAAGATTCAAAAAGAGCTAGATGTGAAGGTGTTAATTTATGAAGGAGATTTCGAGGAAATTTCCGAGGTAGACAGCAAGCTGGTACGGCTAGCAAAGGTATTACAGGGGAAAGTCATTACAAACGACTTCAACCTCAATAAAGTATGCGAATTGCAGGGCGTATCGGTTCTGAACATTAATGATTTAGCCAATGCGGTTAAGCCAGTCGTCCTGCCAGGGGAAGAAATTCTCGTTCAAGTGATCAAGGATGGCAAGGAGCACGGTCAAGGGGTTGCTTATCTTGATGATGGGACGATGATTGTAGTAGAAGGCGGCCGGGATTTCATCGGCGCGACGATTGAGGTGTTGGTTACGAGTGTTCTGCAGACTTCAGCAGGGCGTATGATTTTTGCCAAACCGAAATTATTGGAAAAAGCGCAGTAAAACGATTATGATAAGATACATCTAATTGTTTTACGGCAGGAGTGAGTCCTATAGATGAGTAATGTAGGCGTAATCGTTGTTGCCGCAGGAACCGGAACACGAATGGGTACGCCTGAGAGCAAGCAATACTTGATGCTCAGCGGTAAGCCGATTCTGGTTCATACCCTTGAAAGATTCCAAGCAATGGACATCATCGATACGATCGTGCTTGTTGTAGGGGCAGGTGATATTGCTAGATGCCAAGATTACATAGTTCACAATGGCTTGAGCAAAGTGTCAGCTGTCCTTGCTGGGGGTGCAGAACGGCAAGCATCCGTATACAACGGAATACAGGCGATGCCCCAGAGCATCGAGTGGGTTGCGGTTCATGATGGTGTCAGGCCTTTCATAGGAGAGGCGCGAGTTCGCTCGTGCATAGCGGAAGCCCGAATAACCGGAGCGGCCGTACTGGCTGTGCCGGTGAAGGATACAATTAAAGTCGCGGATAAGAGCGGAGTCATCCAATCGACGCCGGACCGAAGAAGCTTGTGGGCCATTCAAACCCCGCAAGCTTTTCGTCTTGATTTGCTGCGGGAAGCCCATGAGCAAGCAATCCGTGATGCATACACCGGAACGGATGACTCTGTTTTAGTGGAACGTCTAGGGATTCATGTGCGGATTGCAGAAGGAACTTATACGAATATCAAAATCACAACGCCGGAAGATTTGCTATGGGCAGAGACGATTGCAGCGCGTTATGGAGGAGAGGGAATCAAATGATACGAGTAGGAAATGGCTTTGATGTACATCAACTAGTGGAGGGTCGTAAGTGCATTATTGGCGGTGTCGACATTCCTTATGAAAAAGGATTGCTCGGGCATTCCGATGCGGATGTGCTGCTGCACGCGATTAGTGATGCAATACTGGGTGCGTTGGGCCTTGGTGATATTGGCAAGCATTTTCCCGATAATGACGAAGCTTTCAAGGACGCAGATAGCCTGAAGCTGCTTGAACAGGTATGGGAGCTTGCTCAAGAGAAGGGGTATAAGCTTGGCAACGTAGACTCCACAATTATTGCTCAGAAGCCTAAGATGGCCCCTTACATTCCGCAGATGACGGCTATCATTGCACAGGCTCTAGGAGCAGATACAGATCAAGTGAATGTAAAGGCTACGACAACAGAGCAACTAGGGTTTACCGGGCGTGGCGAAGGAATTGCTGCTCAATCGGTTGTGTGTTTAATGAAAGTTGTGCTATGATAGCTTCTAATATTTTTGGATGGAACGAATGGGAGGAGTAAAAATTATGTCTAATGAAGTTCGCGTCCGTTATGCTCCAAGTCCGACGGGACATCTGCATATCGGGGGAGCAAGAACGGCACTTTTCAATTATCTTATGGCACGTAAAAGCGGTGGCAAGTTCATTGTCCGGTTCGAAGATACAGATCAGACTCGTCATGTAGAGGCTGCCATCGACAGCCAACTCGAGGGTTTGAAATGGCTTCAAATGGATTGGGATGAAAGTGTGGACATCGGCGGGCCGTATGCTCCATACCGCCAGATGGAGAGGCTGTCATTATACAAGCCTTTCATCGATAAGCTGTTAGAGAACGGGACCGCATATCCTTGTTACTGTTCCGAAGAAGATTTAGAGCGGGAGAGGGCGGAACAGGAAGAATTAGGGGAAATGCCTCGATATTCAGGAAGATGTCGTCATTTATCTGCGGAGGATAAAGCGAATTACGAATCTGAGGGACGGAAGCCTGCAACTCGCTTTCGTGTGCCTGAGAATCAAACCATTCAGTTTACGGATAGAGTGCGTGAGACAGTTGAGTTCGACTCAAACGGTATTGGGGATTTTATCATTGCACGGCCAGATGGGATTCCGACTTATAACTTTGCGGTCATATTAGACGATCATTTAATGAACATTACGCTTGTGATCCGGGGTGAAGAGCATGTGTCTAACACTCCGCGGCAAGTTTTACTTTACCAAGCTTTAGAAATTCCTGCTCCTGAGTTTGCTCATTTATCCATTATTCTAAATCAAGATCGGAAGAAAATGAGTAAGCGGGACGAATCCATTATTCAGTTTATAGAGCAATATGACGAGCTCGGTTACTTACCGGAAGCCGTTTTGAATTTTATTGCTCTACTAGGTTGGTCTCCAAAAGGGGAGGAAGAAATATTTACGAGAGGGGAGCTCAGTGAGCAGTTAGATCTTTCACGTATATC
>FWWL01008765.1_pt1 | contig 12761 bp, 10 predicted proteins | sample 2228331 | NCBI WGS metagenome assembly FWWL01 (sample SAMEA103939775, study PRJEB20133) | metagenome | reverse complement strand
TCGGGGCGGTTCGCAGAAAGTTGGGATGGTTCAGCAGGACTCACAAGCCGTGATTCACTCCCGCACTGCAATCCCCCCAGCCCCCCTTAATAAAGGGGGGGAAGTGAAGGGGGATCTAGAAATAGTTAGTGGAGGGTCATCTGCGGGAGGGCTACTACACCCTGCCTCTCCCTTAGTGTTATCACGGAAAAAAGATGCTTACTAAATTCACTCCAGATTTGACATTTAAGTATTTTTAAAATACAATTCTTTTATGCTCCGGGGATTTATAAAAGAGTTTGTAAATAGGGTATTAGACCTTTTTTTTATCCGGGACCTCGTTGACCTTAAAAGGGGCAGGTTCTGGCTCAAATGGACGCGCATCTTTGCCATTGCAATCCGGGAATTCATCAAGGATAACTGCGGACTGAGGGCATCCGCGCTCACATTTGTGACCCTTGTCTCCATTGTCCCCGTATTTGCCTTTGCCTTTTCAATAGGCAAGGGCCTTGGCTTTCACGAACACCTGAAGGAATTCTTAATAAACAAAATCACAGGTGGTCCTATCTTTGAAGGAGAGGCAGGAGCGCGCCAGATTGTACTTGTCCTTGAAAGGATTTTTGAATATGTTGATAAGACCAATTTTCAGACGCTGGGTGTAATCGGGACAATTATGCTCCTTTACCTTGTCATCAGATTGCTCAGTTACATTGAAAAATCATTCAATGCTATATGGGGGGTTGCAGTTCAGCGTTCAATTATAAGAAAATTCACCGATTATTTGAGCATTGTAATCGTTTTCCCGCTCTTTGTTCTTCTTGCAGCAACAGGAACTGCAGCGCTCACAAGCCACAAATTTCTACTCCTTCTTGATAAGATTGGCACTGCGGGAATTTTTTTAAAAATGTTATTAAGATACAGCCCCTATCTCTTCCTCTGGATTGCCTTTGTTGCTGTTTACATGGTTATGCCAAACACAAAGGTAAAATTTTCTTCAGCCCTCGCTGGTGGAATCATAGGTGGGACATCATGGCAGATAGCACAATGGGTATATTTTCATTTTCAGGTGAGTATATCAAGATATAATGCAATCTATTCAACGGTGGCTGCACTGCCTGTTTTTCTGATCTGGCTTCAACTTTCCTGGATGGTGCTCCTCATGGGAGCGGAGATTGCCTGCGCCCACCAGATGGTTAAGACCTACAGATTTATTGATGAAGATGCTATTTCAGCCAGGAAAACATGGGAGGTGCTTGCCCTTGGTATTGTTACAATGATTGCCAGGAATTTCCTTCAGGGAAAGAAGCCCATTGGTATCAAAGAACTTTCAGAGACGCTTGGAGTGAAGCCGGAGATTATTAACCCCATTATTTTATCTCTGCGGAAAAAGGAAATCCTGTTTGATAGTTCCGGTGAAAATAATCTACTCCTTCTCTCTGTCTCGCCTGATAAACTCTCAACCCTTGATGTCCTTAATGCAGTTTCCGGGGATTTCAAGGCCGATGTCAATTTAAATCGTATTTCTCCAGAGATTTATAGATTTCTCGGAGATGTAGAGGAGACTTTACAATCAAAGTACAGAACTCATACAATTGCCGATCTCATTCAGAAGGGATAGCAAATTAACTCAATTTCTTGACTCCATAAAAAATAATGATTATAATTATTAAAAAGGAGATGTTATGCAAATAGAAACGATTTCAAGCTGGTCAAAACGGATTACAATTGAATATCCTGAAAGTGTAGTTAAAGAGAAGGTGAATGAAGTATACTCGGAATTTGAAAAGAAAGCCAAGGTGCCAGGATTCAGAAAGGGCAGGGTTCCCCGTGATGTGATAGATATGTATTTCAAGAAGGATATTATGGAGGAGGTTAAGGAATTGTTGCTTCAGCGGGGATTTGAGGAGGCATTAAAAGAGTCACAGATAGAGGTAATTGCTAATCCCATGGTTGAATCAATAGAGTTAGATGAATCAGGTTTTAGAGCAGTTCTTAATGTTCAGGTCAAACCGGAGATTGATGTCAAGGATTATTATTTTCTTAAGTCCACGGTTGAGCGGATTTCCATTTCCGAGGAAGAGATAGAGAATGAACTAAAACTACTCCAGAGGAGTATGGCAGTTTTGAAACCCCTTGATACGCCTCGCCCCGTTGAGAATGGTGATTATGTTCTCCTTGACATAAAAGAGACAGTCAAGGGTGGTAAGCCAGTTGAGTATAAGAATAAATTGATAAAGGTCGGTGCTGGATTAATTCATGAAAAAATTGATAAGGAACTCCCCGGTATGAAGGAGGGTGAGACGAAATCGATTAATATCCGATTCCCCGAGGATATTCCGGATAAATCAATTGCTGGTAAAGAGTGCAACTATCAGATAAAGGTCAAGGGTATTAAAACAGAAGTGCTTCCGGAGATTAACGATGAATTTGCTGTCTCCCTCGGTAATTATAAAAACCTTGAGGAACTAAAATTAGCGATAAGTAAGAAAATAGAAGCGCTTAAAAATATAGAAAAAGACAAAAAAATTAAAAGGCAGATCATTGAGCAACTTGTTGAAAGGAATAAAATAGACATTCCCCCGGCGCTTGTTCAGGAGGAGGTGGAGATAATTGTTCGTGACCTTGTTGAGGGGGGTGTAGGGCCCGAACATTTTACAGAGGAAGTCAAAAAGAGTATATATAAAGAGGCGGAGTTGCGTGCAAAGAGCAAGTTGATTATAGAGAATATTGCCAGGAAGGAGGGCATCTCTGCCAGTGATGAGGAGGTTGTTGCCACACTACAGAAGATTGCGTCAGCCCAGCATAAGAAGTTTGAAGAAGTTGAGCATCTTCTTGAAGATCCGAAGGTTGCAGAGGCAATACGGTTTGGAATTATTGAGGAGAAAACCATGAATTATCTTAAAGAAAAAACAAGAATAGAAGAAAGATCACCAATATTATGGACGCCCGGTTCAGATGAGGAGATAAGAAAATGAATCTGGTTCCAATAGTAATTGAACAGACCAGCAGAGGAGAACGGGCATACGATATCTTTTCAAGATTGCTCAAGGACAGGATAATTTTTATTGGATCTCCAATTGATGATACTGTGTCCAATCTTGTAATTGCCCAGATGCTTTTTCTTGAAGCGGAGGACCCGGACAAGGATATTTACCTTTACATTAACACGCCCGGAGGTGTTGTTTCTGCTGGCCTTGCAATATACGATACTTTACAGTACATAAAACCTGATGTCCAGACAATCTGTATAGGTCAGGCAGCCAGTATGGGTGCTGTATTGCTTGCTGCAGGCACAAAAGGGAAGAGATTTGCACTGCCCCATGCAAGGATTATGCTTCACCAGCCGCAGGGCGCTTTCCAGGGGAGTGCAACAGATGTTGATATACATGCGAGAGAAATTCTGAAGATGCGTGAAGAATTGAATAAGATATTGGTGAAGCATACGGGTCAAAGTATTGAAAAAATTCGTAAGGACACTGAAAGGGATTTCTTTATGAGTGGAGAGGAAGCGAAGGCATACGGTATTGTTGATGAAGTCGTATATTCAAGAGAAAAGGTTCCTAATAAAATGTAACACAATGGAGGTAGTAAGAAGTGGCAAGAAGAATTGATAGTGCCAGTGATTTAAAATGTTCCTTCTGCGGAAAGAGCCAGCGGGAGGTTAAAAAATTGATTGCGGGTCCAACTGTATTTATATGCAATGAATGTGTTGAACTCTGTAATGAGATAATTTCAGAAGAACTTGAGCGTGAAGAGATAACTACAAGGAAGGCATCCTCTTTAAAGCCCAGTCAAATAAAGGCATTTCTGGACCAGTATGTCATCGGTCAGGAAAGGGCAAAGAAGATTCTTTCCGTTGCAGTGCATAATCATTATAAAAGAATTGACTCAAGGTCAAGGTATGATGATGTTGAGTTGCAGAAGAGCAACATCCTTCTCATCGGACCTACGGGGACCGGAAAGACGCTACTTGCTCAGACGCTCGCCAGGTTTCTTGATGTTCCATTTACAATTGCTGATGCAACTACGCTTACAGAGGCAGGCTATGTAGGTGAGGATGTAGAGAATATTATCCTTAATCTGCTTCAGAATGCGGATTTTGATATTGAGAAGGCATCAAAGGGAATTGTTTACATTGATGAAATTGACAAAATTGCCAGAAAAACAGAAAATCCTTCTATAACCAGGGATGTGTCAGGTGAGGGCGTTCAGCAGGCGCTTTTAAAAATCATTGAAGGTACAATTGCCCATGTTCCTCCAAAGGGAGGTAGAAAGCATCCGCAGCAAGATTATATTCCAGTGGATACCACAAATATTTTATTCATCTGCGGGGGTGCCTTTGAAGGGCTTGATAAAATTATCAGCGCCAGGCTGAGAAAGACAACAGTGGGGTTTGGTTCACAAATAATGAGTAAAGAAGAAATGAAATTAGGCGAAATCCTTGAGAAAGTTGAACCAGAGGATCTGCTGAAGTTTGGTCTGATTCCCGAATTTGTCAGCCGGTTGCCTGTTATTGCTACACTGCATGAACTTGATGAAAGGGCGCTGGTGGATATTCTTGTAAAGCCGAAGAATGCGCTGGTTAAACAATACCATAAACTTTTTGAAATGGAGAACGTAAAATTAAAAGTAACTGATAGCGCTCTACAGGCAATTGCAAGAGAAGCAATAAAAAAGAAGGGAGGAGCAAGGAGTTTACGTGCTATCCTTGAGGATATAATGCTTGATGTAATGTATGAAATTCCATCGCAGTCCAATGTCAAGGAGTGCATAATAAATGAGGATGTGGTGATGAAAAGGGAAAAGCCGATCCTTGTTTATGAAAAAAAGCTTGAGAGCGCATGAAAAAAGGAGGATAGATGTTTTTCTTAAAAGATGAAATAAATAAATTTTCTAATGAAGGAAAGATCTTGCCATTGATTCCTCTCCGGGATCTGGTAGTTCTACCATATATGGTAGTTCCACTTTATGTGGGGAGGGAGAAGTCAATTGCAGCACTTGATGAGGCGATGAAGACTGAGAAGGATGTTGTCCTTGCAGCGCAAAAGAAGGCAAAACTTGATGACCCTGGACCGGAAGATATTTATGAAGTAGGAACCCTTGCTTCTATTCTGCAGATGTTGAAACTTCCTGATGGTACTGTAAAGGTTCTGATGGAAGGTAAGAAGCGGGTTCGGATTAAGAATTTTATTAATACCACACGACTTTTTACAGTTCTTGTAGAGGATATACCTGATATTGTTGAATATTCAAAAGAGACAGAAGCATTGATGAGGAATATAATAAATACCTTTGAACAATATATAAAATTAAATCCCAAAGTGCCTCCTGAAATGTTAGTTTCCATTCAGTCAATAGATGACCCATCACGGCTCAGTGACATTGTGGCGTCCCACCTCAATTTAAAGATTGAGGAAAAACAGAAGATCCTTGAAATAGCCAATGTAAATCAACGGCTTGAGAAGGTATTTGAGGCAATTCAGGGAGAGATGGAACTTCTTGAACTTGAAAAAAGGATAAGGAATCGCGTAAAGAAACAGATGGAGAAGGCACAGAAGGAATATTATTTGAATGAACAGATGAAGGCGATTCAGAAGGAACTGGGCGAAAAGGATGAGATGCAAAGCGAAATTGCTGAACTTGAGGAGAGGATGAAAAAAAAGAAACTCTCTCCTGAAGCGAGCAAGAAAATTGAACAGGAAATCAAGAAACTTAAACTTATGTCTCCGCTCTCAGCAGAGGCGACTGTTGTGAGAAATTATATTGACTGGGTGCTTGCATTGCCATGGAATGAAAAAACAGAAGAAAAAATGGACATAAGTGAGGCAGAGAGAATACTTGATGAAGACCACTATGGCTTACAGCAGGTGAAGGAAAGGATTCTGGAATATCTTGCGGTCAGGAGCAGGTTGAAAAAGATGAAGGGCCCCATTCTCTGCTTTGTGGGACCCCCGGGAGTTGGAAAGACATCCCTTGCGAAATCAATTGCCCGGGCAACAGGCAGGAAATTTGTGAGAATTTCCCTTGGTGGTGTGAGGGATGAAGCAGAAATCCGTGGACACAGAAGGACATACATCGGAGCCCTTCCAGGGAAAATAATCCAGGGGATGAGAAAAGCCGGCTCAAGCAATCCGGTATTCTTGCTTGACGAGATAGATAAAATGAGCGTTGACTTTCGTGGTGATCCCTCTTCTGCCCTCCTTGAGGTGCTGGACCCGGAACAGAATTTTATGTTCCAGGACCACTATATTGACCTTGATTACGACCTCTCAGAGGTAATGTTTATTACAACTGCGAACATGGTTCACACAATCCCACCTCCTTTGCTTGACAGGATGGAGGTCATTCGTCTGCCAGGCTATACCGAATACGAAAAGTTTCATATTGCCAAACAATTCCTGATACCGAAACAGATGGAGGCCCATGGATTGAATAAGGATAATATTGCATTTACTAAAGAAGCAATTTATGGAATTATACGGCAGTATACAAGGGAAGCAGGCGTCAGAAATTTAGAGAGAGAAATAGCGACAATCTGCAGAAAGGTGGCAAAAAAACTTACCAAGGAAAAGATAGAGAAAAAGGTAACCGTTCATGCAAGAAGTCTACACAAATTCCTGGGAGTTCCTAAGTTCAGACATTCAACGACAGAAGAAAAGGAAGAAATTGGTGTTACCAACGGGCTTGCATGGACAGAGTTCGGCGGTGAATTGCTTCAGACAGAGGTTGCCCTTATGCCGGGTAAGGGCAAATTGATAGTAACCGGTAAGCTGGGTGAGGTAATGCAGGAATCAGCGCAGGCAGCGCTCAGTTATGTGCGCTCTCGTGCAGAGATTTTTGGCATTGAGAAGGATTTTTACCAGAAAGTGGACATTCATATCCATATTCCTGAAGGCGCAATTCCAAAGGACGGGCCATCTGCGGGAATTACAATGGCGACATCCATTGTCTCTGCCCTGTTAAAGATACCTGTCCGCAAGGATGTTGCGATGACGGGTGAGATTACCCTTCGTGGACGGGTTCTGCCTATCGGTGGATTAAAAGAGAAACTCCTCGCAGCACACCGTGCCAAGATTAAAAATATTATTATTCCGAAGGAGAATGAAAAAGACCTTAAAGAGGTTCCAGGAAATATTCTAAAGGACATGAATATAATTCTTGTAGAGCACATGGATGAGGTAATAGTGAAGGCACTTCGTGCTGATGATCCTTCTAAGATTCTGAGAAAGGTTGAAACGGATAAAGAGCCGAAGGCAGAGGAGATAACTCAGCCAGCAAAGCCCCCGGAAGAAGAGATCAGAACCCATTGAATTTTTTTCATAGAGGAATCAAAATTTTCCAGTAATGTAACCGAGAAGATGGCTTCCTGTTTCCTCTCCCCGAGAATAAATGATATCGCTATCTTCTGGATACTCAATTCTGCTGGTCTCAAGATGCTTTTTAAAAAGAATATTTGTGCCATATACACCAACTTCAATCTTATTTTTCAACACCGAATATCCTGCTCTGAGATTTATGGCAGTCCATGGCTTTACATAGCTTACAGTATATTTTTGTAATGTCTCCTGGTTTATTCCAGGGAGAAATATGTCCTCTTTATATCCATCAGAATAGTTTACTGTCACTGAGCCGGAGAACCTGTTGAGGTTGTTTACAATAATGCCCGCGTTGATCTTATAGTTAGGATTTGTATCGTTGGGATTAATGTGATTCAGATCCTTCTCTTTTGATCTATCAATGCCATAAAATAAAGAATAATTTGCAAATATACTTAATCTTTTTGTAATCCTCCAGTCAAGGGTCGCTTCTCCGCCGAAGGCCTCGGCATTTTCTGCCACATTACGGAAGACATTGTCTTCAGGAATAAATTCAATAAAATTTCGGAGTTTGTTGTAATATGCAGAGGCAGTAAAATTTATCCACTCTATTATTGTTGAATAATCTATTTGAGTGGTTGTAACGACTTCATTTAAAAGGTCTCCACCGGAATTAGTATACTCTATGTAATTCGGCTTTCTGTATCCTTCTCTCTGAGATATCCGCATTGTGTTATTCTCATCTATGAGGATAGTTATACTTCCCATGTAACTATTACCCGGATCAAGAACCGAGTTCCAGTCAAACCTGTAAGAAAATGACAGCATGAGTTTTTCAAAGGGCTTAATCTCATCAAGAATAAAGATACCTGCGCCCTTCTCTGTAAAGCTTCTGCGGAGGAGATCGGGGGATTCGTATGCAGTGAGTGCCACTTCGCCTCCCGCAAGAACTGTGTTCCCGAAGCTAGTGGAAAAAGAATATTTTGATTCAAGACGGAAATCATCGGAGCGCAATAAAAATGGTAGTACATTTGTTCTAAAGATAGCCAACTTATCTGATTGATTATCAATTGCTTCAATTCTAAATAAATTATCCCGGCTCCAGCAGGTATTGAAATAGAATTTGTTAAAATTAATCTTCATCCGGGCATAAGCAGATTCTGAGTGAAAATTATAGTCACCATTTGTTGTAAATCCAGGGAATTTTGCTTTATTATACCCACCACTTAACTCAAACTTAATGTTATATAATGATGAGAAAGATGTTTTAAAGTTTACTGTTCCACCGCTTAGCGCCTGGACATCGGGGATGCTGTAGTAGTCGCTCTGGATGAAACGGGCTGAGAGAGAGGATGAAAATGAATCAAACTTTTGATCTGCATGTAAATATGCAGAAACCGAATTTAGATTCCCTGCAGATATTTCGCTTACAAAATTATTTCCTCTTTCCTCCGAGAGTGGAGTGACCTCTATAACTCCTCCGTCAGCATCTGCGCCGTAAATGTATGACCCCGGGCCCTTTAATATCTCAATCTTCTGAATATCATGAGATGGTAACAAAAGACCTGATAGAAAAATTGTTCTGGATACTGGTGAGATGAGTTTTCTTCCATCAACTCTCATTTGAATCTTGTTGTTTCGCGTAGCAAAGCCCCTTATTCCGACGAAGGAAAAGCCGTTCTTCACTGTCCTTATGTCCATTCCACTGAAATTTGTCAGTGCCTGGGCAATAGAAAAATATGGAAGGTTCTTAAAGATGTCCCGATCAATTCTCATAATATCAAGGGATGATTCCCTTATGTTCTGCTCATATCCGGAAGCAAGAGAGGTTCGTCTTTCTTCAGGTGTTTCTCTTTCAGATTCCTCAGGGACTTTTTTATATACACTCACTCTGTATGGATGTTTATAGTCATGAAATAATCTATGCGGTTCATTCTTGATGTCAATTGCAGATATGAAATATTCAATCCATGGCGGGGTTATATCTTCTGATGGAATTTTGCCTGTAAATGTGGCTCCTTTTCTCTTCAACAAAATTATTTTAAATTCTTCATTCGCTGGATTTCTGTAACTCAGAAAGGCATGCGAAATATTCTGTGGTTCATATATTGAGATTGTCACTGTAAAATCTTTTCCCTCAATCAGAAATTCGGGAGGAGTGTGATATACATTGAATGTAATGAGGTTTTCTGCACAAAGAAAAAAAACCCCACCTTCAATCAGGGTAAATAGTAAAAGAAGTATCAGATTACAATATCTCCGCATTTTTACAATAAATAAAATATACTTGAACTCAATGAAATGCAAGGTTAAAATTACATTAATGAAAACGCTGGCTATTATTGTATCAGCAGGTAGAGGGAAAAGGTTCGGCGATTCATTACCCAAACAATTTCACCTTATTGCTGGCATCCCTGTTATTGCAAGAACGCTTCTGTGCTTTGAGAGGTCAAAGATTATTGATAAAATCTGCCTCGTAATTGATAGGAGATATGAAGATTATTACCAGAGGATTAATAAGAGATACAAATTTCAGAAGATTTTTAATATTGTTCAGGGAGGTAAAGAAAGACAGCACTCCGTCTATAACGGATTGATGAGTTCAGGGGAGGAATGGGATATAGTTGTCATCCACGATGGCGTGAGGCCCCTGGTGACAGAAGAATTATTGAGGTGCGTTGTTGGTGCAGCAAAAAAATTTGGCTCTGCTGTGCCGGGTGTGAATCCATACGATACATTGAAGATCAAATCAAGGCATTCTTATGTGGAGGAAACGCTGGACAGAGAAATAATCTCTTCAATACAGACGCCCCAGGCATTCCGATATGATATCATTAAGGAGGCGCATGTGAGGGCGCTGAAGGAGAAATATATTGGAACAGACGATGCAGAACTTGTGGAGCGTCTCGGGAGAAAGGTCAGGATAGTTGAAGGCGATCGCAGGAATATAAAGATTACAACAAAATATGATATAGCAATAGCGGAGGCATTGCTCAAATTTTTGGATTAGATGCATTGCGAAATATATGAAATGTGCTATAATTTTAAGGTTTAAAGGACTTATTTATGAATTTTAGAATAGGGTTCGGTTCGGATATTCACAGGTTTGTCAGCGGGGCAAGGAAATTGATACTCGGGGGAGTGGAAATACCATATCATAAGGGATTGATTGGCAATTCTGATGCGGATGTCCTGTTACATGCTATATGCGATGCCATACTTGGCGCCATTTCAGAGGGTGATATAGGGAAGCACTTCCCGGCTGATGATGAACGGTATACTGATGTTTCAAGTCTGGTTTTATTGAGTGAGGTGGCACGCATTGCATATTCAAAAAAATACAGAATTATGAATATTGACTCCACGATTGTGTGTGAAAAGCCCAGAATCTCTCCCTTCATTCCCAAGATGGTTGAAAATATATCAAATGTGCTAAAAATAAGACCTGAACAGGTGAGCATAAAATCAACTACCTCAGAGGGGCTTGGATTTACGGGAAGAGGAGAGGGAATCCTTGCAAATGCAGTAGCCCTTTTAGTAAGTGATTGATGAAAATTTTTAACTCCCTTACAGGCAGGAAGGAGGAATTCATCCCTGTGGAACCGGGGGTAGTAAAAATTTATGTGTGCGGAATTACCCCCTATGATTATTCCCATGTGGGCCACGCAAGGGCTGTAGTTGTATTTGATGTCATTACAAAATATTTTAAGTTTAAAGGATTTGATGTAAAATATGTCAGAAATTTCACAGACATAGATGATAAGATAATTAAAAAAGCAAATGAGGAAGGAGTCCAGTGGGAGGATATTTCTGAAAGGTTTATACAGGAATTTTATAAGGATATCAGGGAATTAAAGACAGATAGTCCCTCTGTTGAGCCAAGGGTTACAGAGCATATAGGTGAAATCATTGAGTTTATTAAAAATCTTATTGCAAGAGGCTATGCATATCAGATAGATGGCGATGTTTATTTTGAGGTAAATAAATTCAATGAGTACGGAAAACTATCCCGTAGATCTCCTGAGGAGATGCTGGCGGGAGCGCGGGTGGAGATTGATCCGCGGAAAAGGTCGCCCCTCGACTTTGCCTTATGGAAGGCGAGCAAACCGGGTGAACCATCCTGGGAGAGCCCATGGGGTAAAGGGCGCCCCGGCTGGCACATTGAGTGTTCTACGATGAGCATTAAATACCTCGGGGAGACCTTTGACATCCATGGGGGAGGAATTGACCTCATTTTCCCCCATCATGAAAATGAAATTGCCCAGTCAGAAGCAGCAACGGGTAAGAGATTTGCAAACTACTGGATTCACAATGGAATTATAACTATAAATCGAGAGAAGATGTCTAAGTCACTGGGGAATATTTATAATTTAAAGGATGCCCTGGATAAATTTGACGCAGAGGCATTTCGCTTATTCCTCTTGAGCAGTCACTACAGGAGCCCCATAGATTTTTCAGAACAGGCCCTCAGGGAAGCAGAAAGGGCCCTGGAGCGATTTTACACAAACCTGATAATTCTTAGAAGTGGAGGAGTCCAGAAGGGTGAGAAGAAGGAAGAGGCAATTCTGGGAAGAGGATTAATAGAAAAATTTATTGAGTATATGGATGATGATTTCAACACACCCTCTGTAATTGCTATGATTTTCTCTGCCCAGAGGGGCTTAAATTATAATCCAGGGGAACTGAGAGACACAATAGAGGCAATCAAGAGGATTTCTGAAGTACTTGGTGTATTTGGTTCCGAGCCCGATGAGTATTTAAAGCGATTGAAGGAAAAGAAGGTTCGCCTTTTGAATATTAATACCGAGGAGGTTGAAAGATTGATTGCCAGAAGGACAGAATTGAGAAACCAGAAGAATTATAAAGAGGCGGATGCTCTGAGAAGTCAGTTAAGAAAGATGGGGATAATCCTTGAGGATACTCCAAAGGGCACTATCTGGAGGGTGGAATAACTGGGATTATAATTTGATGAAAGGGTGCCTTTCCTCCCTTAAATACTTCTAAACACCGATGTTTATCCGGATACCTGAAAGAAAGCAAAAGACATAATGGAGGCGGCGAGCGGATTTGAACCGCTGAATAGTTCCCCCTGAGGGGGTTCTGAGGGGCTGCGCCCCTCAGCGGTTGCTCCGCAACCTGCTCCCCGCTCCCCCAAGGTCGGCGGGAGAAGCTCCTTCACCACGCTTATTCGTCTCCATCGCTTCCCGCCATTACATAGCTGGTGGAGGGTATCGAACCCCCGACCTTTTCCCCCTGAGGGGGTTCTGAGGGGCTGCGCCCCTCAGCGGTTGCTTCGCAACCTGCTCCCCGCTCCCCCTTATTCAGCGGGCGTTTTTGCTAATATTTATCCGGATACCTGAAAGAAAGCAAAAGACATAATGGAGGCGGCGAGCGGATTTGAACCGCTGAATAACGGTTTTGCAGACCGTCGCCTTACCACTTGGCTACGCCGCCAGTGAATATTAT
>FWWL01008764.1_pt1 | contig 12765 bp, 11 predicted proteins | sample 2228331 | NCBI WGS metagenome assembly FWWL01 (sample SAMEA103939775, study PRJEB20133) | metagenome | reverse complement strand
GAGGAAATTTCTAAATTAATTGAAAATTTTATACCGGAGAAATCAATAGGTGATTACTTATTTTACAGGGGAGTTTTAGGGGCAGTCTTTAATGAAAACATATTAACTGTGGAAAAATTTCTTTTCCTTTCTCTTATCTCGGGAAATCCCTTATCAATGGCTCTGCTTTTTAAAATTTACGAAATTGAAGGAGAAAAATTTAAAAAGAAAAAATTTTTAAAGAGAATTTTGAAACATAACATAAAACTAAAATAAAATTATTTTTTAAAAGGGTCCGATTCCCTTTTAAAACTTAAAACCAAAATGCTTCATTTTATAATATCTGTAATAGCCTTAGGAGGATATAAATTTAATCCCCCTTTTAATCTTCCAGAGCTTCCCCCTCAACTGACAAAAGAAAAAAGTGATGTCTACATTGTAGAGCTCAAATCTCCCATCTATGAAAGCTATAAGGAGGAAATTAAAAATCTGGGAGCCGAGATTCTCCACTACATACCTGAAAATGCCTTTGCAGTTAGAATAAAAGAGTCTGAAGCTTTAAATAAAATTAAAACCCTCGATTTTGTGTCCTGGATAGGAATATATCAGCCTGCTTATAAAATCTCACCTAATATAGGAAAAAAGATAAAAATAAAGGGGGAAAGATACGAAAATCCTTACAAAAACATATACTACATTCACTTTTTTGAAGATGTTGACCCAAAGCAAGCTGAGATTTCCCTTAAAAACTATGGAGCTGAAATTGTTTCAGAAATAAAAAACCTCACACACCCTGTATTTACTATCAAATATAAGGGAGACATTTATAAACTTGCCTTTGATGATAATATCTTCTGGGTTGAAGAAAAAAGACCCATGTTTAAAATGAACGACAGAACATACTGGGTTATTCAAAATAATGTTCAAAATACATCTCCTATATGGGATAAGGGAATACATGGTGAGGGGCAGGTTATTAATATAATGGATACAGGAGTTGATACAGCCTCATGCTTTTTCAGGGGCGGAAAAATAATATGGAAGGAAAGCTACTCAGGATTTTATACAGATGCCTGTGATATAGGGCATGGAACCCATGTGGCAGCAACTGCTGCAGGTTATGATGTTACAAATTCACTTAATCAATTTAAAGGAATGGCTTATGCAGCAAAACTTACAGTTCAGTATACAGGTGATGACTCCTGGACATGTCTCGCTGGAGTGCTTTTTATTCCAGATAACCTTTATACTGCCTTTTCAAATGCCTATAACAATGGAGCAAGAATATTTTCCAATTCCTGGGGAGGAATGGATACAACAGTATACACTACCTTTGATGAACAGGTGGATAAATTTATGTGGGATTTTAAGGATGCAATATGCGTATTTGCTGCAGGAAATTCAGGAGGAAGTATGGATCCTTTTTCCGGTGAGGTTTATGATAGTGTATATTACAGAACAGTTGGACCACCTGGTGCGGCAAAGAATGTTTTAACTGTTGGGGCAACACCTCCTCCACCAAGGCATGATATTTCTGCTTTTTATTCAAGCAAGGGACCCGCTTTTGATAATAGAATAAAACCCGATGTTATGGCTCCTGGTGGAGACCATAAGGATGCTGCAAATTTAAATAACCCTGAGTATTTTATACACTCAGCTGATAATGACCCACAAAGTAATCCCACATGTGATACAATTGCTTCCCCCTTTGAAGGGACAAGCATGGCAACACCTGCGGTTGCAGGGGCTACTGCTCTTGTTAGGCAATATTTTACAGAGGGATGGTATCCTACGGGAACAAAAAATCCCTCCGATGCCTTCATACCTTCTGGTGCACTTCTTAAAGCAATTTTAATTGCTTCAGCAGAGCAAATGAATGGGCAAGACCCTGACCAGATTGATTCACGAAAAGTATATCCTATTCCTGATTCCTCTCAGGGATGGGGAAGAGTAAAGCTTGAAAATGCCTTATATTTCCAGGGAGACGCAGATAATTTATATGTTGATGACAATACTAATGGATTATCTACAGGACAATCAAAAACTTATACAATTAATGCAACAGGAGGAAAATTAAAGATAGTACTTACATGGTCTGACTATCCAGCAACTGCGGGTTCAGGAATTGCACTTATCAATAACCTTGACCTTATTGTGCAGGGTCCTGGTGGAACCTATTATGGAAATTATTTTTCAAATGGTCAGTCTCAGCCAGGGGGACAAAGGGATAATAGGAATCCTCTTGAGGTTTTCTATCTATCAAATGCAAGTTCAGGGATATATAATGTGAAAGTTGAAGCTTCAAATGTTCCAAATGGTCCTCAACCTTATGCTCTTGTTATAACAGGTAAATTCCAGGGAGTAGGGATTGAAGAAGAAAACACATTTATTAAAACAAAAAAATATTCTCTTTTTACTCCTAGATTCTTATCTTCTGTCAATTCTTATGAGATAAAATTCGGGATACCGGAAGATTCAGAGATAAAACTCTCCTTATTTGATGCTTCTGGAAGGGAAATTTCAGTAATCAAGGAAGGGAAAGTAAAAAGTGGTTTATACAGAATCCTTTGGAACTCTTCTGAAATAAAAAGGGGAACATATTTCATTTACTTAAAAACAGATAAAGGGAAATTAAAACAGAAATTTATAAAACTAAAATAAAGGGCTTTGAAAGAAAAAAGGGAAGGTAGAATACAATATATAGAGGGATAAATTATGGCAGGGCATTCAAAATGGGCGCAGATTAAACATAAAAAGGCAAAGGCTGATGCCCAGAGAGGTAAAATTTTTAATAAACTTATAAGGGAAATTCAGGTGGCAGCAAGAATTGGAGGAGGGGACCCTGAAAATAACGCAAGATTAAGGCTTGCGATTGAGAGGGCAAGAGAGCATAACATGCCCTGGGATAACATAGAAAAGGCTATTAAAAGGGGAACCGGAGAAATTGAAGGAGCTAAATATGAGGAAGTAACCTATGAGGGATACGGACCCGGGGGAGTGGCAATTTTTATAAAGGCTACAACTGATAATAAAAATAGAACAACTGCTGAAATAAGGCATCTATTTTCAAAATATGGAGGAAATCTTGGAACAACAGGAAGTGTGAGATGGCAATTTGAAGAAAAGGGAATTCTTCATCTTCCAAAAGAAAAAGTAAAGGAGGAGGAATTAATAGAAATTGCCCTTGAAGCAGGTGCAGAAGACATAAAAGAAGAAGGAGAGTTCTTTAATATTTACACCTTGCCACCTGATTTTCTTAATGTAAAAAATGCTTTAAAAGAAAAAGGAATTGAAGCAGAAGGTTCTATACAGATGATTCCGAAAAATCAGGTAAAGATTTCAGGAAAGGAAGCAGAAAAATTAATGAACCTTTTAAATTCCCTTGAAGAACACGATGATATCCAGGAAGTTGTTGCAAATTTTGAAATGAGTGAAGAGGAATTTGCAAAACTGGTGGGAACCTGAGAAAATTAAAAGAAAAAAATATTTCCTCGGAATTGACCCAGGACTAAAATATACAGGTATTGCAGTAATTGACCATAATAAAAAAATTATCTTACTTAAAAATTTAAACACAGAAAATAAAAAAATTTTCGGGGAAAAAATAGAAAGTATTTTGAAAAAGTATAAACCAGAATTAACAGCCCTTGAAAGTGTATTTACAAAAAGAAATCCAAAGGAGGCAATTAAACTGGGAGAAAACAAGGGAATAATAATTTTTTTGCTTGAAAAGAAAAATCTTAAATATATAGAAGGCTTTTCTTCAAGCTGGAAAAAGGCAATAACAGGTTATGGAAAAGCAAAAAGTTATCAGGTGGAATTTATTTTAAAAAATTTCCTAAATGGAAAATTTAAAAAGAAATTATCAGAACATGAAATAGATGCCTTAGGATTAGCCTATTTTGCCTATTTAAGATGTTTTACAGAATAAAAGGAAAATTAACGGTTAAAAGACCTTTTTTCTGTGCAATTGAAACACAAGGTATAGAATATGGAATTATAGTTCCTTTAAAAGTAATAAATGATTTACCTAACGAGGGGGAGGAAATTTCCCTTTATATCCATCCTCTTGTATCAGAAGAAAAAATTGAACTCTTTGGATTTTTGGAGGAAAGGGAAAAAAATTTATTTGAAAAGTTAATATCAATTTCAGGAATAGGCCCAAGGGTTGCACTTCAGATTCTCTCTTACTATAAAGCCGATGAATTTTTTAATTTGATAAAAAGAAAAGATGAAAAAGCAATATCAAAAATTAAAGGGGTTGGGAAAAAAAGGGCAGGTCAGATTTTGCTTGAATTCAAAGATTATGTGATTGAGGAACATTTTGAGGGAATAAATATTGAGGAAGCAATATCAGCCCTTGTAAGACTGGGAGTTAATAGGAGCGAAGCGAGGGAAATTGTTATGAATAAAATAAGAGAAAAAAAATATAAAAATATTCAGGAAATTTTATCTGATATATTAAAAGGGGGAAGTTAAAAATGGAAGAAATTTTAATATTTCTTGTTCAACACGGAGAGGCAAAACAAAAAGAAGAAGACCCTGAAAGAGGTTTAACAGAAAAAGGGAAAAAGGATTCAGAGAAAGTGGCAAAATTTTTGTCAGAAAGGGGAATCAGGGTCAAAGGAATTTATCACAGCGGGAAAAAAAGAGCAGAAGAAACTGCTTTGATCTATGCAGAGTTTTTAAAGCCTTTAAAACTTGAAAAATCTGAAAATATGGACCCACCTGATGAGCCTTTTTTATGGGCTAATAAGATTAAAGATATAGGGGAAAATATAATGCTTGTAGGACACCTGCCCCATCTTTCAAAGCTTGCTTCTCTTTTATTAACAGGAAATCCGGAAAAAGAAATAATAAAATTTGAGTACGGCTCTATTCTTGCTCTTGAAAAAAAAGAAAATTTTAAAATTAAATTTTTTATTATTCCCTCTTTAATTTGATAGAGGAAAAACTTAAAAAGCTTTCTTCAAGGAATATAAAAGAAAAAAAGGATTTTGAAAGCTTTTTGGAAGAATTTTTTCAGATTTTTGACGAATATTTCACTTTGGGACAAAAAGCCTTTATAAACTGGACAAGATGGACAAATAAAAAGGAATACGAAGAAGAATTTAAAAAGTTTATAAGGGAAGTAGAACCTTTATATAAAGAATATTCCTTTTTAATTTTCAAAAAAATAAAAAATTCAGGATTTTTTGAAGAACTTAACGAGATTATGAGGAAAATTATTGATACTAAACTTAAAATTTTTAGAAGGGAAAATATTGAAATAGAGAAAAAAGAAGAGGAATTTGAGATGGAATATGGAAAATTAAATTCTGAATTTGTTTTTGAATTTGATGGAAAAAAGCTTACCCTTTCCGAAATAGAATCAAAGCTTGAAAGTGAAAATAGAGAAATAAGAGAAAAAGCCTTTAAAACAATTTATGAAAAAATATATGAAAAAAGAGAAAAATTGCATTTTATTATGGATAATCTGATAAAACTAAGAAATCAAAAGGCAAAAAACGCGGATTTTGAAAATTATAGAGACATGAGATGGACAGAACTTTTAAGACTTGATTATAAACCGGAGGATACAGAAAAATATAGAAGAGGGGTTAAAAAATACATTTTACCCTTATATGAGGAATACCTTGAATACCTTAGAGAAAAGCTTCAAATAAAAGAATTAAAACCCTGGGACACCTATGCTTCTTTTTTCAAAAAGGGAGAAAGAAAATTATTTGAAAAAGAAAAAGAATTTTTAAATTTGGGACTTGAAGTTGCAAGTTTAATAGACCCTTATTTTGCTGAGGTGCTTGATACTTTAGAAAAGTTCAAAAGGCTTGATTTAATGGCAAGAGAAAATAAAGAGCAGGGCGGGTATATGACACATACAGAGGATGTGAAACTGCCTTTTATTTTTATGAACGCTTCAGGAAAACTTGAGGACTTTCTGACTCTTATGCATGAACTTGGCCATTCTGTGAATTATATGTTATCAAAACATATATCCAATCCTTTTTTAAGAATGCCTTCCTCTGAGTTCGCAGAGGTGGGTTCAATAAGTATGGAATTTTTTGCCCTTGAAGAACTTAAAAATAAACTTCCTGAGGATATTTATAGAGATTTATTTGTAAGGTATTTTTCCTTGATTTTAAAAAGATTGCTTCATATAGGGAAAATTGACGGATTTCAGCACTTTTTGTATTTAAATCCTGAGGCAAATGAAAAAGAGAGAGATTTTTATTTTATAGAACTTGATAAATCCCTTTCTCCCTCAAATGTTAAATGGGATAATTTTGAAACTTTAAGAAATGTAATATGGTATAAGCAGATTCATATTTTTAAATATCCCTTTTACTATATTGATTATGGAATTGCTTTAATAGGGGCTTTGAACTTGTGGAAAATTTATAGAAGGGATAAAAAAAGAGCAATTGAATTTTATAAAAAAGGTATGTCCCTTGGAGGAACAAAAAAGTTACCCGAGCTTTTTAAAGAAACAGGGATTGAATTTGGATTAGATGAAAACTCAATATCAAAGGTTTCAGAATATTTAAAGGAAATTTTAAATTCTATAAAAAAAGATGCCCCACTTTTATTCCCATAGTGTTTTTACTCACAGCCTGGCTTATAATTTTTGAAATTATTCTGCCTTTACATACAAGACTATCTAAGTAATAAGGCTTTTAACCTATTCATCCCGCAGAAATGGCCCTGCACCCCAACATCCTTTTTTACTCAACAAGGCTTTCTATTCTTTCCTCTCCAAAAAGTTCATTAATTTCATCAAAAAACTCCTCATTAAAGGAAACCTTAAAAACCATTGATTTATAAATCCTCCTTTTATTCTCATTTTCAACAGAAAAATATAAATCAAATTTGCCTTTATATTTATTAACAATTTCTTTGAGTTTTTCAATTTTTTCTTTACTCAGCTCATCAAGGTTAATTTTAATCATTATTCCCCTTACTTTCCTTGCAATTGCCTGTTTTAAAGGCATTATCTCCCTTGCAAAAATCCTTGATGAACCCGAAGTTATGTCTCCTTCAATATAAAAGGGAGTAAGCTTTTCAAGATATTTTTCAATCCTATCCTTGAGTTCATCCAAAATTATAACCTGAAAAGAACCCTCAAAATCCTCAAAATGAAGAATATAGTAAGCTTTTTTACCATTATTTATTTTTGCCTCTATTTTATTCAGTACCCCACAAATCCTTATATTACTCAAATTTTCCTCAGAAACTTCCTGCAAATCCATTGAAGAATGAGTTGATAGAAGCTCAACAAACTCTGAATAGGGTTCAAGAGGATGATTCTTAAAATATATATTCAAAACCTCCCTTTCCCACTCCATAACTCTTAAAGGGTCTCTCTCAAGTTCCATCTTATCCTCCTTTCCACCAAAAAGTGAAGGAGAAGCTGCTTTTGATACTCTTTTCTCTAACATGCTCATCAACTTTTCCCTATCAGGGTCAAATATATCAAAAGCTCCTCCTTTTATTAATGCCTCTATAACCTTTTTTGAAACCTTCTTAGAATTCACCCTCCTTATAAAATCATCAAAAGATGTAAAGGGTTTCTGATTCCTGAGGGCTATAATATTATCACAGGCAGCTACTCCAACATTCTTAACACCTAAAAGCCCATATCTTATCTTATTTTCACCTTCCACTTTAAAATACTTATCAGAATTCAAAATACAAAGAGGCAAAATCTCCACCTTATCCCTTCTTGCCGCTTGAATAAAGAAAGAAAGCTTTTCAATTTTATTTATTTCACTGTTAAGAGTGGCACAGTAAAACTCAGTCTTATAGTGTGCCTTTAAATAAGCTGTAATATAAGACAAAAGAGCATAACCTGTGGAATGGGATTTATTAAAAGCATACTTTGCAAAGGAATGAATCTTCATCACAATATCCCTTGCTGTCTCCTCAGGGATCCCCCTTTCTACCATTCCCTTAACAAATTCATTCATTATTTCTTCTCCCATAAGCTCTTCCTTTTTCTTACCCATTGCCTTTCTCAAAATATCCGCCTTTCCCAAGGAAAACCCGGCAAGATGATGGGCTATAAGCATAACCTGCTCCTGATAAATGATAAGCCCAAAAGTCTCTTTAAGAAGGCTTTCAAGAAGAGGATGAGGATAAGTTATGGGGACTTTGCCCTTTTTCCTCCTCACATACTCCTCTGTTGCTCCTGCTTCAATTGGTCCAGGCCTATAAAGGGAAAGAATTGCTATTAAATCAGAAAAATCATCTGGCTTTAATCTCTTTAAAAGCTCCCTCATCCCCCTTGATTCCAGCTGAAATACCCCCTGTGTTTTTCCCTTTGAAAGAATTTCAAAGGTCCTCTCATCCTTAAGGGGAATATTATAAGGATGAACTATTATTCCTTTCTCCTTAAGCATTTTACATGTATCATCAATGAGAGTTAAGGTTCTTAATCCCAGAATGTCAATTTTTAAAAGCCCAACCAATTCAAGGGAATTCATTTCAAATTGTGAACATACCGTCCCTTTTACATCCTTATAAAGAGGAACAAAATCGGTTATCTCTGAAGGTGCAATAACAACTCCAGCAGCATGAACAGAGGCATGTCTTGCAAGCCCCTCTGCTTTTTTAGCATATTCAAATATCTTCTTATAATCCTCATTCTCATCCACCATTCTCTTAAAAACTGGATTTTCAAAATAACATTCCTCAAGTGTAGAAAATTGACTTTCTCTTGCAAGTTTATCAACAAAGGAATATTCATAACCAAGAACCCTACCCATATCCCTTATCGCCTGTCTTGCCTTCATTTTTCCGAAGGTTATAATCTGGGAAACATTCCTTTCACCAAATTTCCTTTTAATGTATTCAATTACCTCATCCCTTCTCTCATCTCCAAAATCAATATCCACATCAGGAGGAGAAATTCTTTCAGGATTTAAAAATCTTTCAAACAAAAGATTGTACTTCAAGGGGTCAATCTCTGTAACATCTAAAGAATAAAGAACAAGAGAACCAACAGCAGAACCCCTTCCAGGTCCCACAGGGATTCCTTCTCTCCTTGCAAAATCAACAATGTCCTTTATTATCAGAAAATAACCTTGAAAATTAAGTTTTTTTATAATTGAAAGCTCCTTTTCAAGACGCTCTATATACTTTCTCTTTATATCACCCTTAAATTTCTCTTCAAGCCCCTTATAACTCAAAAATCTCAGATATTCAAAGTCATTATCAAATTCATAAGGTATATCAATTTTTGGCAAATAAAGTCCATGACCAAGCTTTAAATCAAGTTCAATAATATCCGCAATCTCCCTTGTATTCAGAATTGCCTTTTTATCATAACTGAAAAGATTTTTCATCTCCTCCTCTGTCTTAAAATAAACCTCCCGTGTTTTAAACTTAAATCTCTCCTCCTCCTTCAAAGTTTTACCTGTCTGAAGAGCAAGTATTGCCTCGTGAAATTCAAAATCCTCCCTTTCAAGATAATGAACATCATTTGTTGCCACATATAAAAGCCCATATTTTTTTGCAAGCTCATATAAAAATTTATTAACAACTATATTCTCCTCAAGATTTAAATCCATAAGCTCTATAACACAATTTTCTCTTCCAAAAATATCTATATAAACCCTTAAAAGACTTTCTGCCTCCTCCTTTTTACCCTCAAGTATAAGAGAAGGAATTTCTCCCTTAAGACAACCTGTCATAAAAATTAAACCCTCTGAATGCTCCTTTAAAACTTCTCTATCTATCCTTGGCTTATAATAAAAACCCTCCAGGTACCCAATTGAAGAAAGTTTAATTAAATTCTTATATCCCTTTTCATTTTTTGTAAGAAGTGTTATATGATTGTAAGGGTCGTATCCCCTTGGAATTTCCTTTTCCTTTCTTGAATTTTTTGCAATATAAAGCTCTGCTCCTATTATCGGCTTTATCCCCCTTTCCTTTGCCTTCTTATAAAACTCTATCACAAAGGGATAAGCTCCATGGTCAGTAATAGCACAAGCCCGCATATTATTTTTTTCACATTTGTCAAGAAGCTTATCAATTTTAATTACACCATCTAAAAGGGAATATTCTGTATGTAAATGAAGATGAACAAAATCACTCATTTTTATCTAAAATCCTTACTCTTCTCCCCTCAATTTTTAGTCTTCCCTCAGCAAAAAGTTTAATTGCCTCAGAATAAATCTTATGCTCTTCCTTTAAAATTCTCTCGGTAAGTGTCTCTGGTGTATCTTCTTCAAGCACAGGAACACATTTCTGCAAAATTATAGGTCCTCCATCAACTGTTTCATCAACAAAATGAACCGTGCATCCCGCCAACTTAACTCCATATTCCCATGCCCTTTTTTGTGCCTCAAGTCCCTTAAAAGCCGGTAAAAGGGAGGGATGTATATTCATAATTCTATCTTTAAATTCCCTTAAAAGAGCACCTTTTAAAATTCTCATAAATCCTGCAAGAACAACAAGTTCAACTCCCTCCTCCTTTAAAACTCTTGCATACTCCTCCTCTTTCTCAGGTTCAAGGGTATGCTTTTTTTTACCAGGATCAAGATAAATTGCCTTTACTCCATATTCTCTTGCAATTTCTAAAACCCTGGCATCCTTATTATCAGAAATTACTACTTTCATTTCACAGGGAAGGTAACCTGATTTAATATTTTTTAAAATTGCCTCAACATTTGAACCCCTGCCTGAGGCAAGGGCTCCTATTTTTAACTTCTTCATTTCTCTTTAAATAAAACACTTATGTCAGGCTCTGTGTATAAAAAACCCGTATTTTTTAAATTCCTCACAATTGAAAGGTAAGGAAGGTCACTTAGCTCGGATATTTTCTTAAATTTTGGCATAGATAGCTTTATTTCCTTAAATTCTTCATCTGCAAGGAAATTTGCATTTAAATCCTGAACACAATAGGAAATATAAAGGGTTTTGGCCTCCTCTGGATTACTTCTTATAAAATCAACTGCTTTATCCCATATTATTTTAAACCTTTCATAGGCTCTAAAATTATAAACAAGTGTAACCTTTGAGCACAAAACGCTTCCAATTATATAGGAGGCACTTATATATTCTCTAAAAACATCATCTATAAGTATACCTTCTCTATTTTTTATGAGATATTCTCTGAAGGGTTCATAAACAAGTGCAAATCCTTCTTTCACCTGAGGAAGAAGGGTTACATATTCAAAAACATTCCTTAAATCAAACTCAAAATTACTCTCAAACTTTTTTGCTATCACCTTACCCTCCATTTTCCCAGAAGGGATAAAAAATATTGATTCCTTTATCTTTTTAATATCCTTTAATTTTCCAAAGCTAAAAATTGAGGCATAGATAAAATCTGTATCGGTTTCTATATCAGCTATAATCCTGAAATTTTCAATTTCATCCTTTTCCCTTATAAAGAAATCTACAGGTGGAAATCCCACAAGAATATCAACCTTTCCTTTTTTTAGATTATCTAAAACCTCAGGAGCAGAGGTTTTAAAAATTTCAGCTTCAAATTTCTGCTCCTTGAAAAAACCTTTTTCCTTTGCCACAAAAAGAGGGAAACCCGCAGGAGAAGGATAATACGCAATATTTGCCCTTATTACCTTTGCTTTCTCTATTTCAGGATACTTAATTATATAAATTAATATCCCCAAAAGCACTATATTCACAATATATAAAATTTTTTTCATATTATGATTTTAAATTATTTTGAAGTTAATTATCAAGTTCTTTATAATTTAATTTAAAATGAAAAGGGAATTTTGTGTTATAGGAATTGGAAGATTCGGGAAGCTGCTTGTTGAAAATCTTTCAAAGCTTGGTGCAAAGGTGGTTGCAATTGATAAGGAAGAGGAAAAAATTCTCCCTATACAGGAGATTGCCTTTGAATCCTTTGTAATGGACACAACAAATGAAAAAGCCCTTTCAAGCCTTGACCTTCAAGAATTTGAGGGAGTTATTGTAACAATTACAAATGATATTGAGGCAAGTATTATGACCTGCCTTCTTTTAAAAGAAAATAAGGTAAATAAAATAATAGCAAGAGCAAGAGATGAACTCCATTCAAAAATTTTGGATAAGATTGGTGTTTCAAATATAATATTTCCTGAAAGGGAGATAGCCGAAAAACTGGCAAGAAACCTTTATTCACCCGGACTTTTTGAAATTATTGAACTTTCAGATAAATTTGTGCTTGAAGAAAGAGAGGCATTAAATGAATTTTCAGGTAAAACCCTTTCTGACCTTAAATTCCGCTCAAGGTATGGAGTAAATGTTATCGCAATAAAGAGAAAAGTGCCAAAGGTGGATAATAGGGGAATAACAACCTTAGAAGATAATGTTATAATAGGACCGGGTGGTGAGGAGGAAATTTTAGATGGGGATATACTTATCCTTCTTGGAGAAAAGGAAAAAGTGGAAAAGTTATTTTCAAAATGAAGGAAGAACTTTTTGACCAGGCGAAACTTTTAATGCTTTCCCAGAATTACAGGGAAGCAAAGAAAATACTTGAAAAACTCTACAGGGAAAACCCTTCTGACATTGAGATAATTTATCATCTTGCTTTATTAAAAGAGATTCTAAATGAAAAGGAAGAGGCAAGGGAGCTTTATAAAAAAATAATAACAATAATCCCGGAACATAAGGAGGCTAAAGAAAGATTAAAAAAAATGGAAGAAGAATAATGGAAATATTAAGATATCTCTCTGAATGCGAAAATATTGAAGATATAATAAAAAATCTTAGAAAATATTTTGAGGAAAAATTTAAATCAGAAATAAAATTATATAAAACTAAGGAGATAAGGGA
>FWWL01008763.1_pt1 | contig 12766 bp, 11 predicted proteins | sample 2228331 | NCBI WGS metagenome assembly FWWL01 (sample SAMEA103939775, study PRJEB20133) | metagenome | reverse complement strand
TCCCGCTGCGCTTCGTGGCTTGCCACTAACAGCCCCGAAGGGGCTTTCGCTCTGAGCCCGACGGTTTAGCGTCGGGCGGAGCATGCTCTGTCCCAACTCAAGTCCGAACTTCAGGGGAAAAGTGCATTTCAGTTTTGGGACAAGGGGTGAGATGCCAGACGACGGGGGGAAGGGGCAGGGGGATGAGTGTAAAGGAGCGCCGTTCCTAAACAGAGGATGCACAAGTTGCCGAACCGTGGCAAAGAGGGTATACTCATGCGGGAGGGCCCGCCGCGCTCGGAGCGCGGTCGGCTGCCAACCGCATAGATCGCACGGGAGGTTCCCGATGGCTCTCTGGCAAACGTACTACACCCCGACCTCTCTGGAGGAGACTCTCTCTCTGCTGGCGAAGTACGGTCCCCAGGCCCGTCTGATTGCCGGAGGGACGGACCTGCTGATAGAACTGGAGCGCGGCACGCGAACGGCAGCGGTCCTGATAGATATCAGCCGGGTGCCGGGATTGGATGGCATCGCTCTGGACGGGGGAACCCTTCGGCTGGGACCGCTGGTCACCCACAACCGGTTGGCCGCCTCCGCCACGGTTCGGGAGCGGGCGTTCCCGCTGGCGCTGGCGGCCTGGAGGGTGGGTGCCCCCGCCATCCGCAACCGCGGCACGCTGGGCGGCAATCTGGTCACCGCGTCCCCGGCCGGGGATACCATCCCCCCGCTGGTCGCGCTGGGGGCTACCCTGGTCCTGCGGTCGGCGCGCGGAGAGCGCCAGGTCCCCATCCGGGAGTTCTACAAAGGGGCCCGGCAGGTGGACCTGGCCCCGGATGAGATGCTGGCGGAAGTGCGCGTCCCGGCGATGTCTCCCGACGAGCAGGGGGTCTTCATGAAATTGAGTTTGCGTCAGGCTCTGGCGGTCTCCGTGGTCAACGCCGCGGTGGTGGTGCGGCTGGAGAACCGCGTCGTTACAAAGGCGCGGATCGCTCTGGGCAGCGTAGCCCCGACGGTCATCCGGGTCTGCGAAGCGGAAGGGGTACTGGTGGGCGGCCCCCTGACGGAGGAGCGCATCGCCGAGGCGGCGGATCTGGCGGCCCGCGCCGCCGTCCCCATAGACGATATCCGCGCCGGGGCGGAGTACCGCCGGGATATGGCGCGCGTGCTGGTCCGGCGCGCCCTGACCATCATCGCCCAGGGCCGGGAACGGGACGGCTTCCCTGACCGCCCCCCCCTACTCTGGGGTCGCACCGACGGCCGCTTCCCCCGTCTGGCCGGCAAAACTGTCCGCCACACCGTCGGCGGCGACGAGCCCATAGAGTGCACCGTCAACGGGCAGAATCACATCATCCGCGGGGCCAACGGCAAGACGCTCCTGCGAATGTTGCGGGAGGACCTGGGCCTGACCGGCACCAAGGAGGGCTGTGGCGAGGGGGAATGCGGCGCCTGTACCGTCTGGCTGGACGGCATCGCGGTGCTCTCCTGCCTGGTCCCGGCCCCGCGCGCCCACGGCGCCCATATCGTCACCGTGGAGGGGCTGGCGCAGAAAAACGCCCTGCATCCTATCCAGCAGGCCTTCATTGACGAAGGGGCAGTCCAGTGCGGATACTGCACCCCCGGATTCCTGATGAGCGGGGCGAAACTGCTGGAGGAACTGCCCAACCCCACCCGTGAGCAGATTCTCCACGGCATCGCCGGAAACCTCTGCCGGTGCACCGGGTACTACAAGATTGTGCAGGCGATAGAGCGGGCCGCGATGGCAAATAGTCGGTAGTCGGCAGTCGGTAGTCGGCAGTCGGCAGTCGGCAGTCGGTAGTCGGTAGTCGGTAGGAGGGACATATGATGACAGCTGAGGAGTACATACAGAGTTTGCGGCAACTGGGGCCGCGGACGGTATACCTCTTCGGGGAACGGGTGGAGAATCCGGTGGACCATCCCCTCATCCGCCCGTCGGTGAACGCCTGCGCGATGACCTACCGCCTGGCCGAACTCCCCCAGTACCAGGACCTGATGACGGCCACGTCGGCGCTGACCGGGCGGCGGATCAACCGCTTCGTCCACCTGCACCAGAGCGCCGACGACCTGGTTCGGAAGGTCAAAATGCAGCGACTGCTGGGGCAGATGACAGGCACCTGTTTCCAGCGATGCGTCGGGCTGGATGCCCTGAACGCCGTCTGGAGCACGACGTACGAGATAGACCAGAAATACGGCACGGACTACCACGCGCGCTTCCGGCAGTACGTCCTGGAGTGGGAGGAGAAGGACTGGACGGTGGACGGGGCGATGACCGACCCGAAGGGGGACCGTTCCCGGAGCCCATCGGCCCAGCCCGACCCCGACCTGTATGTCCATGTGGTGGAGCGGCGGCCCGACGGCATCGTCGTCCGCGGGGCCAAGATGCACCAGACGGGCATCCTCAACTCCCATCAGATTCTGGTGATGCCCACCGCGGCGATGCGGCCCGAAGAGAAGGACTACGCCGTCTGCTTTGCCGTCCCCGCCGACGACCCGTCGCTTGTCTACATCTACGGCCGCCAATCCTCGGACACGCGCAAACTGGAGAGGAGCCCGGTGGATGTGGGCAACGTTCACTACGGGGGACAGGAGGGGATTGTCATTTTCAACGACACCTTCGTCCCCTGGGAACGGGTCTTTATGTGCGGGGAGACGGAGTTCGCCGGGGTGCTGGTGGAGCGGTTCGCGGCGTATCACCGGCAGTCCTACGGAGGCTGCAAGGTGGGGAACGGGGATGTGCTCATCGGCGCGGCGGCCGCGATCGCCGAGTACCAGGGGGTGGCGAACGCCAGCCACATCCGGGAGAAACTGACCGAGATGGTGCATCTGAACGAGACGCTCTACGCCTGCGGCATTGCCTGCTCCGCCCAGGGCGCGCCGACGGCGGCGGGGAACTATCTGGTGGACATCCTGCTGGCAAACGTCTGCAAGCACAACGTCACCCGGTTCCCCTACGAGATCGCCCGCCTGGCTCAGGACATCGCCGGGGGGCTTCTGGGGACAATGCCCTCGGACGCGGACTTCTCCTCGCCGGAGGTGGGGCCGTGGTGCCGGAAATTCCTGGCCGCGGCGGCGCCCTATCCGCTGGAGCACCGGCAGCGGATGCTGCGGCTGATAGAGGCGATGACGATGGGCGCGCTGGCGGTGGGGTATCTGGTGGAGTCTATGCACGGGGCGGGCTCGCCCCAGACCCAGCGCATCGTCATTCAGCGGCAGGCGAACCTGGAGGCGAAGAAGGCGCTGGCGCGGCGTCTCTGCGGGATAGACCCGGACGACCTGATGCCGAAAGAGTAGCGTCGCTGCGGAGTGGCAGACATCCGGCAGGGGAAGCAACACCTTTTCCCCTGCCGGGTGTTTTTCTATATAGGCGGCACAGGCGAGGGGCCTGTTTCCAGATTTCTGTCAGGAGGGATACCATGATCTGTATCGCTTATCCCGATCTTGCCGCAGTTATTATCGCTTATCTCATCGGTGCGATCCCCTTCTCCTACCTGATCGCCCGCTGGCGGGCGGGCATTAACATCTACGAACACGGGGAGGGGAACGTCGGCGCTCGCAACGTCTACCATGTGGTCGGGCCGAAGTGGGGGGTGCTGGCGGGCGTGCTGGACGTCGGCAAGGGGACGGCCGCCTGCATCCTGGCCCGGCATCTGGCGGTCTCCCAGGCGGCGTTCCTGGCCGCAGGGTTCGCCACCCCGATGGGCCACAACTTCTCCCCCTTCCTGCGCTTCCGCGGCGGCAAGGGGGTCGGCGCGACGATGGGCTTCCTGCTGGGGTTCCTGCCCCTCTCCACCCTCTTCGGCGGCCTGTGGATCGCCGCGATGTATCTCCTCTTCCGCGATATGAACAAAGCGCTGAACTTCGGCATCCCCGCCGTCATCCTTCTGCCGCCCGTCTTCGGCGCGCCGTTCTGGACGGTACCGTATATCCTTTGCCTCTTCCTGCTGCTGGCCGTCAAGAAAATCATAGATATGCCCCATGAGCGGGAGGTCTGGGCCCGCAGCCCGTGGAAGGAAGGGAAGCCGGGGTTCCATTCCGAGGAGAACGGCGTGGAGCAACCGGTGCCTCACCCATGACCCCGTTTCCTTCTCCGACCCTCATTCCTTATCAGGTGGCCCTGACGGTCATCCTGCTGGTGGTGGGGCTGAACCTGCTGGCCAATCTTCATATGGTGGGGAAGGCGACGCCCCAGCAGGTCAACCCGGCGGGGCTGGAGATGGTCTCCGTGCTGGTGCCGGCCCGCAACGAGGCGCGCAACATCCGCCGCTGTCTGGAGTCGCTCCTGGCCCAGGAGTACCCGCTGATGGAAATCCTGGTGCTGGACGACAACTCCACCGACGAGACGCCCCAGATTGTAGCAGAGATGGCCCGCCGGGATCCGCGGCTGCGCCTGATCCAGGGGCAGCCGTTGCCCCAGGGCTGGATGGGCAAGAACTTCGCCTGCCACCAGCTGGCCCAGGAGGCGCGCGGGGAATGGCTTCTTTTCACGGACGCCGACACTGTCCATCATCCCCAGGCGCTGGCCTGGGCGCTGACGGCGGCAAAGCAGAATCGGGCCGATCTGGTCACCCTGATCCCGCGCGCCGTCACCCATACTGCCGGGGAGGCGCTCCTGCTACCGATTATTCCCTTCGGGGTTCTGGGCTGTCTGCCGCTGGCACTGGGGGAGCGATTGCGCATCCCGGCCCTGACAATGGCGATCGGGACCTTTTTGCTCTTCCGGCGGGAAATGTATGAGCGCGTTGGAGGACACGCGGCGGTGCGGGGCGAAATCGCCGAGGACGCGGTCCTGGCCCGGCGGGTCCGGCGGTACGGCGGGCGGGTGGTCCTGCTGGACGGCGCGGACTACCTGGACGTCCACTTTTACCGGGGGTTCTGGGAGACCTGGCACGGGCTGGCGAAAAGCGCTTTCGCCGCCCTGGAGTATCGGCTGCCGCTGGTCCTGCTGATGATGGCGTTTTACGGCTTCCTGTTCCTCTGGCCGGTGCTGCTGATGTACTGGGGGCTTCTCCAGGGGCGGATGGGGGAACCGGCTCTGCGGCTGGCTCTGCTTCAGGTCTTCCTGAACAGCGGTCTCTGGTACGCGGTGGCGGTGCGCTGCCGCCTGCCGCGCATCACGGCTTTCCTGTACCCGATCACGGTGCTGCTCGTCCTGCTGGTGGTGCTGGATTCCATTCGGATGGCCTTCTGGAGCGGCATCGGCTGGAAGGAGCGGGTGTACCGCGTGCGCGGGGACATCCTGCGGCACTGAATTTTTTACGTTTTACGCCTTACTTTTTATTCTGAATGACCTGCTCGCAGATGCGCACCCCCTTGAGCGCGTCGTTGGTCCAGTAATCGGCACCCACGAACTGGCAAATCTGTTCGTTGATCATCCCGCCGCCGATGATGATCGGGATAGGGGTGGGCTGGGTGACGCGCAGCAGGCGAATCGTCTCCCGCATGCTCTCGTAGGAGGACGTGATCAGGCCGGAGATGCCGATAATGTCCGGCTGCCAGGCCAGCGCGCGCTCCACGAACCGGTGCGGTGGGACGTCCACCCCCAGGTCTTCCACCTCAAAGCCGAAACTTTGCAGGGCGATCTGGACGATGGTCTTGCCGATGTCGTGGATGTCGCCATGGGCGGTGCCGATCAGCACGCGTCCAAAGGCGGAGCCTTTTAGCGTCGCCCGGATTGCCGGTTGCGTGATCTCCAGCACCTGGCGGAATATCTCCCCGGCCATAATCAGCCCGGAGAGGTAGAAAATCCTCTGTTCGTACCGTTCCCCTACCAGCCGCATCCCGGCCTCACAGGCTGCGATGATCTCCAGGGGGTTCTCGCCGGCTTCCAGGGATCGGCGCACCGTCTCCAGCACCCCCTCTTCATCCAGGGCGGCAACTTTTTCCTTCAGCGAATTCCAGATTTCAGGGTCCACTTACCATTCCTCCACATCCGGCCCGATCCGGGTCACCAGCCGGAATCGGTCCGCGCGACAGATGAACCAGCCCCAGGCGATGGGCTGGTTGGTGAAATCGTAGAAAATGTGCTCCAGGCAAAATGCGGGGGCTCCGGGGAGAAGTCCCAGCAGGCCCGCTTCTTCGGAGTTCAGGCGGACGGCTTCAATGGAAAGGTCGCCCCGCCGTACCCCCTGACTTCCCTGCCCCTTGAAGAGGCCCTCCAGAGAGGTAATCTGCAGTTCGTCTTCCACTACCGGGCGTCGGGGGTCGTAGATCAGGTACTCCCGATGGTACATGGTGGGTTCCTGGTTGCGGTAGACGAGGCGGCGGAGATAGATGACCCGCGTGCTCGGCGAAATGGCCAGTTTTCGGGCAACCCGCTCGTCGGCAGGGAGAATCGTGGCCTGCAGCAGACGGACGGTGCGCTCGGCCTCTTCGCCGCCGCATTCCCGAAGGCGGAACGCAGCCTCGGTGATGACCAGTCCCCGGACGAAAGTTCCCTTTCCCTGGGCAGTGCTGACGATGCCGCGGTCCACCAGAATGTTGATGGCCCGGCGAACGGTCATTGGGCTGACGCCGAACTGGGCGACCAGTTGCGCCTCGGAGGGCAACTGGTCGCCGGGGCGGTAGACTCCCTCGGCGATCTGCGCGCTGAGGATGCGCGCCAGTTGCGCGTAGGCTGGCTCATACGAATCGCGGTCTATCACCCACTTGTTTCCCACTTGACAACTTCCCTATAGAAGTGTATAATATAACCACACGATCAAAACCAACCAGGAAAGATGCCCGGCATGGGCTGTCACTTGTATTATAGCCGGAACTCACGATATTGCAATTTCCCCAAGAGGAGACAAATTGAACCCGCGCATATTCGTCCTGGCTTGCGCCACTGTAATTGAGGAAATGCTTCCTCTGATGCCCCCCGATGCCGGGTATGAAGTGCTGGATTTCGGCCTCCATGTGAACCCGGAGCGCCTGCGTTCTACCCTCCAGGAGCGGGTGGACCAGGTCCCCGACACGTACGACGTCATCCTTCTGGGGTACGGCCTCTGTTCCCAGGCGGTGATCGGCCTGCATGCCCGACGGCATATTCTGGTCATCCCCCGGGTGGATGATTGCATCGCGATTTTCCTGGGTTCGCGCGCCGCTCAACGGGAACAGAACGCCCGGGAGCCGGGCACCTATTATCTGACCAAGGGCTGGATTGAGGTGGGAGACACCCCCTTTGCCGAGTACGACCGGCTTGTCCAGCAATATGGCCGCGAACGGGCCGATCGGATTATCCGGCGGATGCTGAACAACTACACGCGGCTGGCGCTGATCAACACGGGCCAGTACGAACTGGACCGGTATCGGGAATATGCCCGTCGGACGGCCGAACGGTTCGGGCTCCGCTACGAGGAGATTCCCGGGTCCACGGCTCTGATAGAGAAGATGCTTTACGGCCCCTGGACCCCCGATGAGTTTGTTGTGGTGCCGCCAGGCGGGACAGTGCGTTACGAAGATTTCTATCCTGAATCCCGGGAGGAGATATGCGATAACAGGACTTACCCGTTAGAGGCGCGATGAGGGTGGCCTCCCAGAACAGGAAGGGCGGGAAATCCAGGAATTCCAGAAGGCTACTTGCACAACGATATCGTCATCTACCTGTTGGACCGCGTCGTCGCTTTCAATCCCACTCACATAAGGAGGTACTTCAATGAACGCCTTCCTGGTCATTGCGGCGAGTTTCATCATCAGCGCGGCGGGTTCGCTGTACGCATCGGTGATGCCTGTTCAGGCTCAACAACTGGGGGCACCCTCCTGGGTTGTCACCGCTATACCGATGGGACTCCCCTCCCTTGTATCCCTCCTGTTGCTCCTCCCTATCGGAATCCTGGCCGACAACACCGGCCGGCGCAAGGAACTCCTGCTGGTTGTGGCTGTCTTAACCTTCATCGCAGATGTGGGTTTGGCCCTCTCCCATTCGTGGGTCTCGCTTACCCTCTGGCGTCTTCTTTCGGGCTTCCCCTTCGCCTTCATGTCCCTGTTCGCCGTGATTCTGGCTTTCATGCTTCCGGAAGAACGGCGGGGCATGGCGATGGCTCTGGGGATGGGCAGCGCGATGCTGGGCATGGGCTTGTTCCAGGCGCTCAGCGGCTACCTGCTTCAGGCCTTCGGCGGCTACTCCGGGCTGTATTACTTTGCCGCTGCGCTGGCCGGCCTGGGCTTCCTCCTCCTGCTCCCGGTAAAGGCGCCGGTGGTGAAGAATCCCACGACGATTTCCGGGGAGGACTTCAAAGGAGTCCTGAGCAACCGGAATATTCTCCTGACCGGGCTCGCGTTGTGTGTGTACCTGATCGGCTGGCAGATGCTCTACGGTTCCCTGCCCGTCGTCCTGACCAACTTCATAGAAACGCCCGTTCACCTGCAGACGGTGTTCTTTGCCGTTGCCTCGGTGATGCTGGGCTTTGGAACTTTCATCTGGGGTCCGGTGATTGACAAAATAGGGGCCAAGAAGGTCCTCCTGCTCGGGATCACGATGTCGGCCGTCGCGACCCTTCTGATGGCGCTGTTCGGGAAGTCCGTATGGCCCTATGTCATCCTCTTCTGGATCGCCACCCTCGGCGGCGTGTGCGGCTCCCCGGCGTCTTCTACCATTGCCACCCGGAGCGTTCGGCTGGAACTGGCTACGCTGGCGGTGAACACGATGTTCATGGCCGTCACACTGGCCGGGATCATCGGCGGATTTGCCGCCGGGCCAATCCTGGCCGCCGCCGGCCTGGCGGGGATGCTGTTTGTGGCAGCGGCTCTCCAGTTTGTGGGAGACCTGTTGCTTCTCCGATTGCCCAGGATGTAGCGAGTAAGGCGGTGCTCCGCTGCCGGCAGGCAAGGAGCACGCCTTCTTTGACGGGGGAACAGGAAGGGCTGAGGTTCAACTTTATCTTCAGCACGACGTCCCCAGAGGTAATTGGTATGACCATAGAAACCCAGAACCACAAATCGCAAGGAGGTACAAAGTGAGTACGAAAGATGCGTTGATTCAGGCCCTCGCCGATATGCGGGAGGAAGAGGCGGTCGGGCTGGCACAGCAGATGGTGGAAAGCGGCACCGACCCGCTGGAAATTCTGGATGCCACCCGCGCGGCGATGGACATCGTCGGCCAGCGGTACGAGAAGGGGGAGTACTTCCTGCCGGAACTGCTGCTGGCCGGCGAGATGCTCGGCCAGATTGCCGAGATGGTCAAGCCGTTGCTGGCAAAGACCCAGGCGGTCCAACGGCAGGGGAAGGTGTTGATCGGCACGGTGGCCGGGGACATCCACGACATCGGCAAGAACATCGTGGTGTTTATGCTGGATGCCAACGGCTTTGAGGTGCTGGACCTGGGGGTGGACGTGCCCGTCCAGAAGTTCGTGGAGGCGGTGAAGGAGTTCCAGCCCCAGGTGGTGGGTCTCAGCGGCTTCCTGACGCTGGCGTTTGATTCTATGAAGGAGACGATCAAGGCGCTGGAGGCAGCGGGGCTGCGGGATAAGGTGAAGGTGATGATCGGTGGGGGCTCGGTGGACGAGCATGTGCGGGCCTACACCGGTGCGGATGCCTGGGGGCGGGACGCCATGGCCGCGGTCAATCTCGCCAAACAGTGGACCGGAGGGTAAGCCATGAGCGCGCAACACCGAATGACTCCAGATGAAAAACGGGAAACCCTTTTCGCTGCCTGGATGTCCACCGAAGGGAAGCCCTTCGCTTCCCCGGAGGTCGCCCAGACCTATCAGCGCCGCGTGCAGCGGATAAAGGACGTCGTCCAGTTAAAGAAGCCCGACCGGGTACCGGCAACTCTCCTCACCGGCGGCTTTGTGGCCGATTATGCCGGGATTACCCACGGCGAGATGATGTACGACTACAAGAAAGCGGCCCAGGCGATCATCAAGTTCCACGAGGACTTCCGGCCGGAATATCAGGCCGCGGCGAACTTCCTTCCCGGTAAAGCGTTTGACCGCCTGGGCTATGTCCTCTACAAATGGCCCGGCGGCGCGCTCCCTATGGAGATTCCCTTCCAGATGGTGGAAGGGGAGTACATGCGGGCCGATGAGTACGACCAGTTGATCGCCGATCCGGAAGGGTTCTGCCTGCGGGTTTACGTCCCTCGGGTCTGCAAAGGGCTGGAAGGCTGGCAGTTGTTGCCCACCTTCTTCACCGTGATGGAGATGCCGTTTATCCCCTTCCTGCTGGGAGTTGCCGGGGCGCCGCCGGTCCAGCAGGCGTTCCAGGCCTTTCAGGAAGCGATTCGGCTGGCCGGGGAGTGGGCCGCTGTTAACGGGCAGGTCGGCGCGAAACTGCTGGGTGAGTACGGCATGCCCAGCATCTCCGGCGGGTTCACCAAGGCCCCCTTTGACATCCTTGGCGACACCCTGCGCGGCACGCGCGGCGTAATGCTGGACATGTACCGGTATCCGAACAAGGTGCTGGCGGCTGTAGAGCGGTTGACGCCCATTGCTATCCAGATGGGTCTCCAGGCAGTCTCGTTCAGTCAGCAGCCCATTGTGCTGATCCCCCTCCATAAAGGCGCCGACGGCTTTATGTCCCGCGAGGACTTCCGGAAGTTCTACTGGCCCACCCTCAAAGCGACCCTGCTGGGGCTGATAGAGGGCGGTGCTGTGCCCTTCCTGTTTGTGGAGGGCGGGTACAACGAGCGGCTGGACATCATCGCGGAATCGGGTTTGCCAGCCGGTACGACTATGTGGCTCTTTGACCGGACGGATATGCAGAACGTCAAGAAGTTCTTCGGCGGTTGGGCCTGCTTTGGCGGCAACGTCCCCGCTTCGCTCTTCTATGCCGGGACACCAGAGGATGTGGAAGCCTATGTCCGCGGCCTCATTGAGACGGTCGGGCAGGATGGCAGCTTCTTCCTCAGCCCCGGCGTGGTAATTGATCAGGCGAAGCCGGAGAACATCCACGCCTATCTGCGGGCCGCCGAGAAATACGGGGCGTATTGATCCCCGACAACGGGCCTCCCGCAGGCTTCGGTCTGCGGGAGGCCGCTCTTTGAAATCCGCGTTCTGATCAACTCTATGTCCCAACATTGCCTTCCATCCCATCGGAAATCCGTCCCGCTCAGCCTGGCAGCGGTTTCCCTGGTTTATTTCGCTTCTAACTTCGTCCTCTACAGCCAATCGGTTACCCTGCCCCGCATAGCGGCGGAATTGAACGGGGTATCTCTGTATTCCTGGGCCATATCCCTTCCCGCCCTGGCGTCGGCGCTGGTGACCCTGATCTTCGGCAAACTCTCGGATATATACGGGCGCAGGGCTCTCCTGGTGGTCTCTCTGGCCCTCTTCGGAATGGGCGCCGTTCTGAGCGCGCTCAGCCCGACTTTTGTTCTTTTTATTGCCGCCCGTTGCATCCTCGGCCTGGGGCAGGGCGCGATCGCGCCGCTCTGTTTCTCGGTGCTGGGGGACCTCTTTGATCCGGTGGAACGGGGAAAATGGGCCGGCCTTCTGGCGGTCCCCGCGGGAATCGCCGCGCTGATCGGTCCCTCTCTGGGCGGCTGGCTGGCCGATGCTCTCAACTGGCGATATGCTTTCTGGATCACCGTACCGTTCCTGGCAATCGCCGGCTTGCTGACGCCCATTGGGGTGCCTTCGCTGGCCCGGCGGGCGTCCCGTGGGGTGGACTGGTTCGGCTCCATCCTGCTGGCACTGGCATCCTCTACAATGATTCTGGGCTTCTCCTGGGCGGGGTCTATGTACCCGTGGGGTTCTTTCCAGGTTGTCGGAGCGCTGGTCGCGTCGGCGGTCCTCTGGGGGATTTTCCTCAGGGTGGAGGCACGGGCCGTGGAGCCCATGCTGGACCTGGGAGTCCTGACCCGTCGCGCGTTCATCACCGCCGCGGCCGCCGCGCTGCTTTCCCTTTTCGGCCTGACGGCGGTGATGGCCTACTTCCCGCTCTTCCTGCAGGGCGTGCAGGGTACCAGCACGGTGATGAGCGGGCAGATACTGACCCCCTTCAGCGTGCTGATGGCCTTTATGGGCGTCCCGGCAGGTTTCCTGATCGCCCGCACCCGACGCTACAAGTGGATGTACGTCGCCGGGTACGCCATCCTGACGGCGACGATGTTCGGTATGGTCTTCCTCACCGAAGAAACGCCGATAATGTGGAGTTTCGTGGTCTCTGCCCTGGCTGGTCTGGGCCTGGGGACCATCCCCACCGTCAACGCGCTGGTGGCCCAGTACGCAGTCCCCAGGCGGTTGCTGGGCGTGGCGACGGGCGCGATGTACTTCTTTGTGACCATCGGGGCAGCGGTCGCCCCGGCCATTCTGGGCTCGGTACTGAACGGCGCCTACGCGAAGGCCCTGGAGACCTCGCTTCCTGCGGAATTCACCCAAACGATGGGCCCGGCAGCGATGGCCTCGCTGGTGGACCCCCGCGTTTTGCTATCGGCGGAGGCAATGACGGCCCTTCAGGCGTCTTTCCAGAAGGTCGGAGATTCGGGGCCCGCCCTTTTCGCACAGATGGTTCAGGCGGTTCGCGGCGCCCTGGAGAGCGGCCTGCGCGCGGTTTTCTGGATCGGCTCAGCAACGATGGCGGTTTCTTTCCTGCTCATCCTGACTATCCCCGAAATCGTCATCGGCGCCGAGACGCCAGAGCGGGAGGCGCTGGCGGAAGCGTCTCCGGCGTCGTAATGTTCCGGGATAGACGGTGAATCTGCCTGTCCCGAAATCCTTTTACACCATCTCAACCGAAGGAGGCAAAATGAGTACGAAAGACGCGTTGATTCAGGCCCTCGCCGATATGCGGGAGGAAGAGGCGGTCGGGCTGGCACAGCAGATGGTGGAAAGCGGCACCGACCCGCTGGAAA
>FWWL01008762.1_pt1 | contig 12769 bp, 11 predicted proteins | sample 2228331 | NCBI WGS metagenome assembly FWWL01 (sample SAMEA103939775, study PRJEB20133) | metagenome | reverse complement strand
AGCCTGAGGGCATCACCACCTGCTTGCCGATGACCACAGAGTTACATGCAAAGCGCAACGCCTCCTCAGGGCTAACGGGGATGGTCTCAAAATGCTGTTCGATCACTCGTCGGGCGTACCAGTCGAACGCCTCAGGATAGTAGGCAACTAACCGTCCCCCCAACGGCAGGAAGCAGGTATCCAAATGGTACCAGCGGTCGTCCACCAGTTCCAGACTAAGGGTCTGCAGACCTGTCAACTCGGCGAGATAGCGATGGGCGCAAATATCGGTGCGCTTGCGGTAGCCCGCCACGATTAAATCGCCCAGCAAGAACGCGTCGCCTTCCCCTTCAAAGGCGCATTCGGGAGGCGGCAAATGCACCGTGTAGCCATGCGAGCGGAACCACTGCTCAAAATAGGGCTCTTCCACTTGGCGTTCGGGATGGCGAAAGCGCGAAAGCACCACCTGCCTGCCCGGCAACGGTAAGCCCGCATTCGCTGTGAACACCATGTCGGGCGCCTCCTGCGCCTGCTCAATCAGCACGACCGGTATCCCGACCTTCTCGGTGAGCGTCTGGTATAACTGTCCCCACTGCTTCCACGCCAGCCGTTGGTCGGGACGGTTGCTCAGGTGCATCCATGCGTTAATCTCATACAGCAGGTCGTAAGCGCTGGGCGCACACATCAATAACTGGGCGACCTTCGTCGACTCCGCTCGGCTAATCGGTTGCGTCTGCATCCCTATCACCTTGTTAGACAGGTAAACTTTTCTACGGTTCCAGCCCTGCACGGGTTCCTGTAAAGCAATTATGCCATACGCACTGCCTGAGGTAAAACAGGTACCCTTAAAAGCGCAGGTGATATGGGTGGAGAATCGGAATGCTATCATCCCGTTGTTTCCGTTGGAGGCGGTACTGTTTCCGCATAGTGCCATCCCGCTCCATGTGTTCGAGCCACGCTACCGTGAGCTGGTGATACACTGCTTAGAGCAGGACTCTCCCTTTGGTATCGTGTTGATTCGTGAGGGGCGTGAGGTAGGCGGGGGCGAGGTCAAACTGTATGAGATAGGCACGCTGGCGCGCATTGGACGCCTGCGTCGGCTGGAAGATGGGCGATTCCACCTGATTGCGCTTGGCGAAGAGCGGTTTCGTATCCGACACCTGATTCAGGGCGAACGCCCCTACCTTCAGGCGGAAATTGTGCCTTGGCGTGATGCCCCTCCCCACGACGAGCAGGAACTGGCTCAACTCGCTCAGGCGGTAAAAGAGCTGTTCGAGGGGTTCCTCCAGATAGCTCTCGACTCGGTGGGGCTACGGCTAAGCGACCTTGAACTGCCCGACGACCCCGTGGTGCTTTCCTTCACTGTGGCAAGTACTCTGCAAGGAAGCCTCCCCTTCCGCCAGTACCTACTGGAGTTGCAGGATACTGCCGAACGCCTTAGGCTCCTCTATGCGGTCTTAGAGCAACTGGCGCAAGGGGGCGAGATACGCGCCTTCAATCCCGACAACTGGAAAGAGTACATCTGCCAAAACTGACAGGTGTCGCTTGCTTCTTGGCACCTATTTTGCCGAAATTAGCCCCTTAATTCCCTCTAACCTCTGAGACTGTTCGAAAAATCCATTTCGTAGCAGGGGGCATCCTGCTTGGGAGATTCTTCGCTTCGCTCAGATTGACGGCGAGGAGCTTCGCTCAGATTGACGGTGAGGGCTAAAAAAACAGCACTGCTTTGTCACCCTGAGCGAAGCGAAGGGTCTCGATTTGAGACTATTATTGAGATTCTTCGCCTTCGGCTCAGAATGACGAGAGAGATACAGACTTTCACGCAGCCTCGGGATGCACTGAGCGGTAGAGATTCAGTTGAGCCAGCACCTCTTCGAGGCTGGTGATGCCTGCCAACACTTTCTGACGCGCATCCGCTTCCATCGTGAAGAGGGTATTCGGGGGACACTGAGCACGAATCTGCTCGCTATCGGCGAACTGAGCGATCAACCTACGGATAGGCTCGGTGATTAGGAAGAGTTCATAAATCCCTATCCGCCCGCGATAGCCGATGTTGTTGCAGGCACCACAGCCCTTTGGCTCGTAGACCCGTATCGGCTCCTCGCCCCACGGAATGCCCAACTCTTGAGGCGAGACCTGCACCTCTTGCTTACAATAAGGGCAGAGGCGTCGCACCAATCGTTGCGCCAGCACCCCTGTGAGTGCCGAGTTGATGAGAAAGTGGGGAACGCCCATATCCAGCAAGCGTGGAGGTGCGCTGGTGGCGTCGTTGGTGTGGAGTGTGGAAAGCACAAGATGCCCCGTCATCGCAGCGCGACAGGCAATCTCGGCGGTCTCGGTGTCGCGAATCTCGCCCACCAGCACCACATCTGGGTCTTGGCGCAAAATCGCACGGAGCTGGTTCGCAAAGGTTAACCCTGCCTTCTCGTTCACCTGCGACTGCCCAATTCCTTCGATAGTGTACTCTACGGGGTCTTCACAGGTCAGGATGTTGCGCCGTTCCGAGCGCAGGGATTGCAACAGCGCATAGAGGGTGGTGCTTTTGCCTGAGCCTGTAGGACCTGTCACCAAAATCATCCCCCACGGCTGAGAGGCGAGGTCAAGCAGTCTCTGTTCCACCTCGTGGGGCATGCCCAACTGGTCGAGCGTCTTGAGCGACTGGGAGCGGTCTAACAGGCGAATGACGATACGCTCGCCAAACACGGTGGGTAGGGAGGAGACTCGCGCGTCGATGGCTCGTTCTGCGATTCGCATCGTGAAACGCCCGTCTTGAGCGCGTCGGCGGTCGGCGATGTCCATCTCTGCTATCAGCTTCACGCGTGCCAGCACAGACATCTGCAGAGAGCGTGGAATAGTCCGAATTGCGTACAACACCCCGTCGATGCGGGCGCGCACCTGTAGGCGCGTTTCGGAAGGCTCGAAGTGAATGTCGCTGGCTCCCCGATCCACTGCCTCCGCTAAGATGGTGTTCACCAGCCGAATAATCGGGGGTTGGTGAATCGACTCGCATACTTCGCTTAGGTCTTCTATCTCCTCCTGTTCTTGGACAGGAGTAGGCGTCTCAAACGCCTCTTGGGGCACCCCATAAAGCAGATGGAGTGCGCGCAAGACCCGCTCGGCAGGGCTATAGAACACTCGCAACCGCTTGCCCGTCTGTCGGCTAATCGCATCGAGTGCTTCCACATTATTTGGTTCTACCATCGCCACCCACAGGAGGTCGCCCTCCTGCTTCAACGGCACCACAAAGTAGCGGTTTGCGAGCTGAGATGGTATGAGCTTGGCAAGGGGCTGAACGGCTTCTATGGTCGGCTCATTCAGTGGTTCATAGGGGACTTCATACTGCTGAGCCTGTGCCTCATAGTAGTCATTGGGTGTGATGTAGCCCAGCTCAATCAAGGTCTCGCCCAACCGTTTTCCCGTGGTGGATTGAATATCCAACGCCTCCTTGAGCTGGTCGGGCGTGATTTTGCCCATCTGCACCAACAGCTCGCCTAATCGTGGTATCCCATACATCGTGCTTACCCTGCAGGAATTATCGGCAGGCGCGCCGAATCTATGAAGAGGAGAGCGCACTCACCAGACGAGGTCTTTTCTGCGCTGACGATTTTTTCTCGGTCGGGCGAGGCTCCTCTCTCGGTCGGTAGAGAAAAAGCTCGGAGGTCGCAGAGAGAATTTCAGAGGTGCTTCCGAAACTATTAAGTGTTGCTGATAGGCGCTATAGGTGTGGGTAAACGGCTACCGCGAAGGGGCTGACGAGAGCTCACACCCTCAACCGTTTAAGATAGGAGGTAGATAGGATGTATCAACCGAACCGATTATTAACATCGCCGATACATAAGTGCATCGTGGATGTGTTAAAAGAAGCAGAAGGGCTTGAGCTGCTATTGCGTCCGACGCGACGCTTCATTTTCCACACTTTGTATCGCCCGAGTGTCTATGTGCCCGAGTTCAATAAGCCGTGCTTAGGGGTGCTGTGTGCCCGAAACGACCCAGAGAAGCGTCCGCTGATGGTGATCGAGACGGAACCCCAGCTCTCGGGGGCTCTGCGCCAGTGTTATCGCGAATGCGAGATTTCCTGGTTGGAGGTGCTTGAAGGACTGGGGGGCATCCACATCGTGGCAGAGCATCTCGGCATTCGCATGGAGCTGACCACGCCGATTGCCTCTATTGCAACAGCCTTCAAAGCCCCTCTTGCTTGGGTCTCAGACCTGAGAGAGCGCAGCTTCATTCCCCAGGGACGGTTCATCCAGAGCTTTCACGAGCGGGTACTTCGGGAGGCGCTCGACCGCCTGGTTCAAAAATATCCTATTGAGTGCCACCATCAGATGCCGTTCGGCTTTGTGGCGGGCTACCGCGCCCAGATGCCTCCCCAGATTGCACGCTCGGCTGTGGATGTGGTGCTCCTGTTTAGCACGCGATATAACAGCGATGGGGTGGTGCTTCTGCCGATCAACCTCAACCTGCACAATGCGCATGTTGCAAATGAGCAGACGGCAGAGAAAGACCGCCTGCTCTACCAGTTCGCAGAGGAGATCGAGATGCCCCTGCTGATTATCCGCGCAGCAGAACAGCCCGACGCTTACATCTTTGGAGCCGTTGCGCTTGATGTCAAGCCAATTACCGTCGTCGGTCGCTCGCCCGACGACTGGGCAAGCGCTATCAGCCCCTTCGTGGAAGCGGTAATCGAACGGCTGAAATGAGGTATAATCTCCTATAGGAGGCTATGATGAGCAAGATAGGGTTGCTACTCGCTTTAGCTGCGCTCATCGGTGCAGGTGCTGCTGCACTGATTGTTGGCTCGAATGTTTCGGATGCGAAGCCAGCGGTCATCAAAAAGTCGGGTGGCTCCTGCTGTGATGGGCACTAAGGTCTGAAAGTAAGCAGGTCGCAGAGCAGTTGCTCTGCGACCCTCCTTGCGCACGATGATTCGGAAGGCAATCATTCCGATGGCGGGTCTTGGTACTCGCCTCTATCCTATCAGTACGATACTCCCAAAAGGGTTGATGCCTCTTGCGCTTCAAGACGGCACCCTAACCACTCCCCTCCAACTGCTTAGCGAAGCACTTTTACACCACGGCATAGAACGGATTGGAGTGGTGGTCGCTCCTGAAATGCGCTCCATTTGTGAACAGTTTCTCTCTGGAGGAGGTGAACGCTATGCAGAAATATGTCTCCAAAAGCCCAATCTGAAGCCTCTCTACCAGTCTCTTCAACGGCTTTCGGAGCACCTCGTGTTCATCCCTCAACCGAACCCGTATGGACTGGGACACGCTATCTGGTGTGCGCACTCTTTTGCAGAAGGGGAGGCGGTGCTCGTGGTGCTGGCAGACCACCTGTTTCTTGTTTCGGAAGAAGGTAACCCTATCGAGCGATTTATAGAGGCTTTTCGCTCATTGGGAGCAAATGCGCCGCTCTATGCAGTCCATCGCATCGAGGGCAACAGCGTTTCCCTCTATGGGATTGCTAAGGGTGAACCGGTAGACCACTTGAAAGCCGTTTATCGTTTGGTGCAACTAAGGGAAAAACCCACTGTGGACGAGGCTATTGCGCATCTCCACACGCCTGGCATCCCGCTAGGGCAGTTTCTTGCCCACTATGGGCTGTTCGCTTTTCCATCTCCTTCTTGGCGCGTCCAGGAGGCGATCGCCAAAGCCTACTCTCCAGAACAGGGTGAATGGCGGATTGTTGATACCCAGCTCTGCCTCTTAGAACAGATGCCGGCTTACCTGCTCGCTCTGGAGCCTCCCTGCTTAGACCTCGGCACTGCTGAGGGCTACCGCAACACCTTGATGACCCTTTTGCAGATAAGGAGGGAACAACTTGCCTAAAAGTCGGTTTGAATGGCATGGAAATCCTCTTGAGATTGAGGCACATCCCGAAGGAGCCGAGTGGAAGGTTAGCCTGCCAGATGGGAGCCAACATCGCGTTCGGGTAGACCGCTCTTCAAGTGAGGGCACACTGATCGTGCATACTCCTAACAAGGCGTGGAGGGTAGCCTATCACGCTACCCCTACGGAGGTGCAGATCCTCTATCAAGGGCGTTTCTATCGGTTCCAGCGTCCCCAACCTGCTGGCTCTCCTCACCATCATGCTTCTGCAGAAGGTGTCCTTACTGCACCGATGCCTGGACTTATCACCAAAGTATTCGTGCAGGTGGGCGACCGTGTGGAAGCAAGGCAACGCCTGCTCGTGTTGGAGGCGATGAAGATGGAGCAGGCACTTTATGCTCCCTTCGAGGGGATAGTCCAGCAACTCAACGCCAAAGAGGGCGAAATCGTGCAAGAGGGTACAATTCTGGTGGAGATTGTGGAACCGACCTAAGCCGTGACTATGCGTTCCGCCTCTGCCTGCTTTAGGAACTCTCTCAATTGCTCCTCGCTAGCGCGGGGATAGATACGACGCAAAAGCCCCCAAATGACCCTTTCTTTTGGCATCCACCAGACCGAGCTGAAGAGTTGAAGGAGGCGAAGGCGCGACTTTAAGGGCAGTCCGTAGGGGTAGGAGATCGCCGATTGTATCCCCTTCCGAGCAAGGTCGTCCACCTCGTCCCGCTCCATTCCGGGCGCGCGGTATCCCAGCATGAGCACCAACAGGCGGTGAAGTACATGAATAGGGTTGGTGAAGCCGATGTTCGGATTGACCCGAACCCCACGCCGAGAGCCGTAGGCACGGATCAAATCGGCTTTAGCCTGCTCGAGTTCGATAGAGCGCATCAATCGCTTGAGGTCTGGTTTAGGATTGTTCCAGAGGTTGGCCCCGTGAAGGCGGTAATAACCCAGCACCTGCTCGACAAAGCCTAACTCGCCCAGAAAAGGGGCGATGGTGTACAGAGGAGCGTCCGCCGAAATCCGCCACTTCCGTTCGTCGATAGGGAGTATCTCCTCCAACGCCTCTCGCGAGAACATAATCCCACTGGTAGGCGGATGCGGATAGTAGCCATACCACGCAAAGTGCGCTGATATATCCCCGTGCAGAATCTTAGAGGAAGGCGATGGGAATATCGTATCGACAGGGTTTCCGTCCGAGTCGGCACCTTGCAGATGCCACTGGAGCGTCGCCATCCCCCTCTTCCAGTGAGCGACCGCTGTCTCAATAGCATTCGGTTTGAGATAGTCGTCCGCATCCAGATACATCACCAGCTCGCCCTGCGACTGGGTGAACCCTGCGTTAAAAGCCGACGCTTGCCCTCCATTCTCCTTGAAAACAGGCTTGACGCGGTCTGCATAATGCTCGATGAGTTCGCGAGAGCCATCGGTGGAACCGTCGTCCACCACAAGCACTTCAATCGATCGGTAGGTTTGGTTGAGTGCGCTCTCGATCGACTGCGCCAGATACCGCTCGTAGTTGTAGTTGTTGATGATGATACTCACCAGCGGATGCGAACCCATAGCCATCTCCACAAATATCATACCACAGTTGCCCCCCGAATGGGTACAATTCCCTGTAGAAGCACCGTCAAATGACCAAAATTGAAAGGTGAACCGATGCAACGCGCAATCATCACGGGCGGAGCGGGCTTCGTCGGCTCGCACTTGGCAGAGCGTCTCCTTGCAGAGGGTTGGCGCGTGTGTGTAGTGGACAACCTACTTACAGGACGCCGAGAGAATATTGAACACTTGATGGACAACCCCAACTTCGAGTTCCTGCTCCACGATGTGCGCGAGCCTATCCCTATAGAAGGGCATGTGGACTATGTGTTCCATCTCGCCTCCACTGCCAGCCCTGTCGATTTCATCAATCTGCCCATTGAGACCCTTCAGGTCGGCTCGTATGGAACGCAGAATGCTTTAGACTTGGCTTTAGAGAAGGGCGCTAAGTTTCTCTTCACTTCTACCTCGGAGGTGTATGGCGACCCGCTGGTACATCCCCAGACCGAAGACTATTGGGGGAATGTGAACCCGATAGGGGTGCGAGGGGTCTACGATGAAGCGAAACGGTATGCAGAAGCGCTGGTGATGGCGTATCATCGCTACAAGGGATTGAATACGCGGATTGTACGCATCTTCAATACCTATGGGGAGCGCATGCGTCTCAACGATGGGCGCGTGGTGCCCAACTTTATTTCGCAAGCGCTGAAGGGCGAACCCATTACCGTGTATGGTGATGGACGCCAAACGCGCAGTTTCTGTTATGTTGCCGATTTGATTGAAGGCATCTATCGGCTTGCCCATACCGACTATCATCTGCCTGTGAACCTCGGCAACCCAGTGGAACACACGATTTTGGAGTTCGCTCAGATTATTCGTGAACTGACGGGAAGCCAGAGTGAGATTGTGTTTTGCGACTTCCTCACTCCTGATGACCCGAAACAGCGTTGCCCCGACATCACGCGTGCCCGCGAACTGCTGGGCTGGGAACCGAAAGTCTCGTTGGAAGAAGGATTGAGGCGTACGATTGAAGATTTTCTGCAGCGGCTCAAAAAGCAAAGCCTCTAAAAGCGTAGTAATCATAATATCATCGCATCTTGCTAAACTTGGATTTTGATATCACTGTCACGAAGACGCTCTGATAACCAGTCCATATCCCAAACAGCAACAATGTTTTCGAACCGATATGGAGTTTGGTAGTCAGGCTCCATGAGCACAAGACACTTCTCATCTAAAAAGCGTAGGACTCTCATTCCGAGAGTACGCAAAAATTGTGAAATATCTTTTGTGTTATATCCATAAAGTTCAAAATTTTGCTCAGAAATTTCTAAGTAAAGCATTTGTGATCGTTTGATAGTGTTTATCGCTCCTTCCAAAACAAATTTCTCATAACCTTCAACATCGATTTTGAGAACAGTTATAAATGAAGGGAGCGCTATATCGTCGAGACGGGAGACGGGTACGCAAACATAAGTATTTTTATCTGGTGCGGATTCAGAAAAACTCGCGACAACAAAGTTTTGATCGTCTGCAACCCTATCGGTTATTCGTATTTCTCCAGATTCATGACCAACAGCTGCATGAAGCGCAACGATATTGTGCAATTGATTCAACTCAATATTAGCTACAAGGTATTGAAAAGTTCTGGGATGGGCTTCAATAGCAACAACAATTCCTTGACTGCCAACATGCTGAGCAAGGGTTATTGCATGTGTTCCTATGTTGGCACCCACATCTACAAAAGTATCTCCTTTTCTAAGTATTTTTCTAAGAAAACTAATATCTTTAGTGCAATGAAAATCATGATCATGAGGATATAACCATATGCGCAGTGTGACGCTAGTTGGGAAAGCATGAAAGCACGCTCCTTCATACCAAAAAATACATTTATGCGAAAACCCGATGCGATAGAGAAGTGATCTCCAGAAAAAGAGAAAAGGTTTCGGCTGCTTGAAAGACTGTTTCCATAGCTTGTATAGACCTTTTAGCTTCCTGATTACCACATTCTCCTCCGTCCAAATTCTATAGTGGTAAGTGAACATTCACGAGTACCTTGGCTAATCCGCGTCGGGTCTCTGGTGAATTATACCATACTTGTCTCGAACATAGGCAATTGAGCCTTTAGAGAGTCTCAGTGGAGCCACTCTCCTTATCAGCGAGTCCTGGTGGAACGGCTCGCTTGATTACGCGTATCTGCTGGATTAGCGTGCGAAAGGTTCGGATGCTGATCGGGTTCAAAAAGAATGGCACCATCGCTAAAGCAAGCCACCAGCTTACAATAGGAGCGAACAGGGCGAAGGTGTAACCGATTAGCCAAAGCATCGCAAGGGTGTAGCGGGGAGTGCCCACAGCCTGTTTGAACGCTCGGTGAAGCACAAGAAAGTGTATCATAGCAAGCCATTCGGCAAATCCAAAACCGTATAGATTATAAGGTTCCTCAAAAGCCCTTACTAATATCCACGCGCTTGCAAAGTAGATGAGAATATAGAACAAGCTCGCCCATGCTACTGCCGAGCTGCGCCGAATCACATGGAGAGCAGAAGCTAATATGCCAGTAATCGCTTTTATGAGGAAAGGCACAGCAAGGATTGGAAACATCCATAACAGTTTTTCAATATCCCAACGCTTGCCCAAAATGAAAGGAAGTACCCACCCTGCAATTGCGATAAAGCCCACATAGAACATGCCCGTTGCCAACAAGCGTAGGTACATTCCTTCCGTGACGACATTGCGTAGCTTCGGAAGGTCGTGCTGAATGCGAGCGAAAGCAGGAATAGTGATGCGTCCCAGAGCTTCGCTTGCAAAGTTCAGCACAGACAAGAAGCGCATCGCCAAACTGAAGTAGCCCACCGCTTCTTTACCAGCAAAAGGCAATAATATCATTGAAGGTGCTACACTGCGGAGATTATAGAGCCAGCTGGAGAGTGCATGGGTGAAACTATAGCTCAACATATCACGCAAGATGGCACGGTTCCAACACCAAGCGGGGCGGTATCGGGTGATACCATAAAACCCCAATAACAGCGTGAGTTGGCTTATTGCGAAGCCTCCTACAAGCGACCAAACGCCCCACCCTGCCCATGCCATCGCTATCCCCACGATATAGTAAGCGAACTGCGAGGATAGTTCCACAAAGGTAGTCCGCTGATAATCAAGTTCACGCTCCAAAAGTGCCATCGGTACGGTGGGAAGTACCATAACGGGCAGAAGGAGCATTAAAGCCGCTACTACAGGGATAAAGCCTTCTTGGCGAACCCAAAAATGCCCAATCACGGAGAAGACCAGTACCCCCAGCAAGGTCATTCCGAGGCTCGAGACGAGCAACCAGCAGAACGCTTGGTGAAAATAGTCGCGAGGAGTGTTTTGCGGACTGCGTATCAAATAGACTCCTAATCCCATTTGGACAATCAGCTGAAGGTAGCTCACCAAGCCGTAGGCTGAGGTAAAGAGTCCGTATGCACCAGGTCCTACGATTCGCGTCAATAGGAGCAATCCAGCAAAGCTCAAGACGATCCCTATGCCCCGCCTTATGATGAGGTAGATACTTCCCTGCAGAACTTTGGCACGGGTGCTTCCTGGTGCAGGATTACTCATACCTTCATAAGTTCCTCACCCGATTACGCCAGTTGACGAGGTCGCTTACACTGCCCAGATGAACCCAGCCTGCCAGTATCTGACGCCATGCACCTAATTCTTGATAGACTCGGACAGCGGTAGAGGGCCATTCATAGCTCATCTCGTAGTTGTGATGATAGATTAATCCGCCACGCTGAAGCCAAGTGACCCATAAAATCTCTCCAAATCGATGCCCCATCACGCGCGCAAAAAGTAGGTCGGGGTCTTCGCCTGCAGTACCGTAGCCGTCCGCAAGGGCAATCGTCACGCGGTCGGCAGGTTGAGTGCCGTAGTTGATGTTGGCACTCCAGAGCGGGTCATACGAGTCGATGAGCTCAATTCCGTAGCGTCGGTCTAATGGATTTCGGGAATAAGGATTGGTTGCCATAATGCGTGTCCTACGCCCCCCAAAACAACTTCCCGAAAGAAATCGCACGGCGCGAACGGGCGTTTCTTCGCGTAGGAAGCGCAGGTAGCGGTCAGTGAACTGGTTATTGGCAAAATTGAGGTAGCGATGGCGACCGCACCAACTGTCTTGGAAGCCCATTCCACGCATCTCGTCCAGCGTGCCACGCCAGTGCGCTCGGAACGCGGCGGGCGAGCTGAAGTCGCGGAATGTGCCATAAGCGTTGCTCATCGTGGTCGAATCGGCGTACCAGAAGGTCTCTTCGACCATCCACCAGTGGTCGTGCCAGGCGCAGGGAAAGCATCCCTCTTGTTCTGCAAGCAATATCTGATGAATCTGTGCCAGTTGGCTATTGCGATTACGCGCATTCCGATGCAGGTAAGCGCTGGTTCCACCCCAATCGCTATTAGCGTTTGTGGTACATCCACATTGGACGACCAGACCTGTGTTGTGGCAAAAGTTTCTTAGCCACTGAAGCGACTGGAGATAGAGGTCGTAGCTCCATCCGGGGGCGTTCGGTGCCCCATGGTTGCACACATGGTCGATATCGGCACTCCAAGAACGGCTCCATTCGGGTGTGACCTCTTCGTTCACCATAATCCACGGGACTACCCAAGAAGAGGAATCGGCGTATCCGCCTGTTCCTGGCAGAAAGTAGCGATTATGCCACCGTGCAATATAGACATGTTGAGCGTTCGGATGGAGCTCGGGGTCAGGGCGTAGTAGCACTTGAAGGTTGGGATTGCTCTCGTCCACGCGCAATGCATGCACGACCCCACTGACGATATTTACCCAGCTGCCCAAATGCACTTTGGTGCCTGTTTGAGTCCAGACGGCGCGCCGTCCTGCCAAACGCGAGCTACTCGGATTGCCATCTAAGGAAACCAACCCTAACACCCCTGTAGCAGGTGTGCCAGCAGTGTTTTGAGGCACTTGATATCCACAGAAGTAGATGGGCTTATCCCCTGAGGAATAGTCTATCCAACTGAACACGGGCTGGCTCGAGGTCACCCCGCCCAAGAAGGGCACAATCCCAAAATCGTATTGGCTATTGAAAGCCGCTTTGGAGACATTGCCTGCCACAACGATGTCGGCGCTGACTCCCCAGAGTTTCAGAACGCTTCGCCACACCTTCGCCGCGCGCATGTTAAGAATGTAGGGCGAGCTGTTCGTATTATTCGTCGGAATAATCAAGGCAATCCGCTTGCGTGCCATCGCTACCTCCTTGTTTATTATAGCACAGTTGGGGGCTTGAGGGAGTCAGTTCCGTTGGCTCTACCAACACCGTAGTAGTAAAACCCTAACTTTTGCAGGCGTTGGGGGTCGTAGAGGTTGCGCCCGTCAAATAGGTTCGGCTGGCGCATGGCTTGCTTGATACGCTCAAAGTTGAGCTGTTTGAACT
>FWWL01008761.1_pt1 | contig 12770 bp, 11 predicted proteins | sample 2228331 | NCBI WGS metagenome assembly FWWL01 (sample SAMEA103939775, study PRJEB20133) | metagenome | reverse complement strand
ATGGAAATTTTTCATGGAAAATCTTATAGAAACTACCTTGTTTGGACATTAGAAGATACCCCAAGACTCAAACAGATTGAGGAACTTGATATCATTCCTCCACATGATATACTTGGACAACGGGTTGACAAGTTTAGGGAGTTTGAGAAAATAGTTGAGCTCAAAGAGTTTGCGGATGGTGCCAGGGCGGTGCTTTCTGATTATTCGCATCCCTATGCTAATGATATATGGTTGTGGGGGCAGGGGAGAAGTTCGGCATTACCATCTTTTAAAGTTATATACGGTAAGGATGCTTATCTTGTCTCTGCGGTTGATATAGTAAAGGGTATAGCACGTCTTTCCGGAGTAAATGTTGTCCACGTCGAGGGAGCGACAGGTTATCTTGACTCAAACTTTGAGGGAAAAGTTGATGCTATATTATCTTCTGTCCGCGATGGAGATGTTGGTTTTATCCATGTTGAAGCAACAGATGAAACAGGACATGAGGGCGACCCTGAGAAAAAGCGTCTCGCTATAGAAACATTTGATAGGAGAGTTATCGGATATTTTCTTAGCAAGCTTGATGGAGATTTCAGGATACTTGTCATACCAGACCATCCCACACCTTGTGACCTGAGAACTCACGTTGGGGAACCTGTTCCTTTCCTTATATATCCATGTATATGTGCGGGTAGGCGGGGACATGGGGGGAAAGTCGGGTGTTATCTTTGCAGTTCGAAGAAGAGATTTACAGAGTTGGATTCGCTATCTTCAGGAATATTTTTTGATGCGAAAAGGATACTTTCATTTTTCCTTTCTTTGTGAGTTGGGGTGAATGATTTTGTTTTTTGTTTTGATTTAATTTTAACCATTCTTTATGGTTGATTTTAGCATAAGGCTGATTGAGGTTGTATTGGGTTTTATCATTTTCTCATCGCTTATAATGATTAATGTTATTGTCACAAGGAATTTTATACTTGTTCGGCGTGGCGGTGTGGGGAATGTAAATGTAGGGAATGTAAAAAAAGGTTTGTGGGCAAAAACTTTTATCCTCTTTATGTATTTCGCAAAATTTTTCATTTATGCGGGGGCGATTTTTCTTGTTGATAAGTTGGTAGGTATAACTTTCAGCTTCATATTAGGTATTCTTCTTTCGCTTGGGGCCTTCCTTTTTGTGAGTTTGATTTTAACAAGATAAATCTTTGATTTTAACAAGATAAATCAATTTATCTTCTCACCTATGAGGTCTTCATAATCAAAATCTATTATTTTCACCTTCACAAATGCGTTTTCTTCTTTTTCTGGAAACTTTTGTTTTTCTTTCCAATGATTGTTATTTTTTTCTCTTTTTTCATTTTTTAATCTTACGACACCGTCTATTTCTGGTGCTTGAAATTGTGTGCGTGCGGTTCTGTTGTCACCCTCCTTTATGCATATAAATTCTTTTCCGACCATCGCCTTTTGCTTTCTGATGAGGATTTCTGTCCAGATTTTCATAAGTTCTTTTTTTCTCATTTTTGCGATTTTTTTGCTTACACCATTTTCTTTCCACATCCGGTATGATGGGGTACCCGGCTCAGGTGAGAATGTAAAAACACCGAGCCAATCAGGTTCATATTCCTGAACAAATTTCACAAGCTTATCAAATTTTTCTTCTGTTTCCCCCGGGAAGCCTACGATGAATTCGGTTCTTATCGCCATATCTGGCACTCTCTCTTTTATTGTGTTGATTATCTCCTTTATTGTTCTTTCCCGAGTTGCTCTTCCCATTTTCGTCAGTATCTCATCATCTATATGCTGAAACGGTATCTCAATGTATCTTACAATTTTTTCGTTTCTTTCGATGTACTTTATAAGCTCTATGACAAAAGGGTCTGGATACACGTAAAAGAGTCTTATCCACTTTACACCATCTATCTCTGATATTTTATCAAGGAGATTGAAAAGTTCGTTTCTTCTTTTCCCTTTATCTACTCCCCACATTGTTGTGTCCTGTGATATGAGAATAAATTCTCTTACACCATCTGATGCGAGCTGGCATACCTCATCTATTATTTCCTTTTCATCTTTTGACCTGAGAAATCCTCTTATTTTGGGTATTGAGCAGAATGTGCAACCACGTGAGCATCCTTCAGAAATTTTCACGTATGCTGAGTATGGCGAGAGCGTGTTTATTCTCTTTTTCCTGTTTTCGTTTTTGTTTTGAATTTCTGATATTTGTTTTTTCTCATTTATCGTGTCTTGGATTTTTTCGGTCTCCAAGATTTTTTGTATGACTTCATCTATGTCTCCAAACACTTCATCTGCTTCAAGAATTTTTTTTGCTTTGCTTATGCCTATTCTTTTTGGGTAGCAACCTATGACAAAGAGTTTTTTCCCATCTTTACGGAATTCAGAAAGAGCATTTATATGTTCCTTGCTCATCTTTCTTGCTTCATCTATAAACCCGCATGTATTTACTATTATGATTTTTGCTTTTTCTGGAGATTGAGTTGGTTCCATGCCGATTTTTATGAGTTCTGATGCGAGATTTTCTGAGTCTACAAGATTTTTTGGACATCCAAGATTTACAAGGAAGAATTTTGTGTTTTCTATGTTTTCTATATTTTTTCTTCCCATGACATCTGAAGGATTTCCTCTATTGCTTCTTGTGATATTGCATATCGGGGGTTAGATATAATTGATGGATCTCCTATGGCGAGTTCTGCTATTTTTCCAAAGTCTTCTTTTTTCACCCCCACATCTTTTATTGACGTTGGAAGTCCTATAGACTTTATGAACATGTATATTTGTTCTATTGCTTTCTGTCCCGCTTTTATTTCATTTTCCTCTTTTATTCCGAGCGCTTCTGCTACAAGTTTGTATCTTGGGCACTCAGGTAGATTGAATTTCATCCCATAGGGGAGCATTACTGTGTTTGCGAGTCCGTGCGGTATTCCATAGATTGCTCCTATTGAATGTGCTATAGCGTGTATTACACCTACTTGTGCGTATGTGAAGGCGGCTCCGCCCATCATGGCTGCGACCTGCATGAGCGACCTTGATTTTATATCCGATGGGTTCTCAAGGACCCGGGGTAAGTTCTCTTTTATCAACCTTATGCCATGGAGGGCAAAGGCATCAGATATTGGATTGTTCTCTGTTGAATGTATCGCCTCTATGCAATGAGTGAGTGCGTCCATACCTGTGTGAGAGGTGATAGTAGGAGGCATAGAAACTGTGAGTGTAGGGTCAAGAATTGCGACCGAAGGCACTATCCACCAGTCCACATATACAAGTTTTCTTCCTTCTTTTTCATCTTTTATGACCGCTACATGAGATACTTCGGAGCCTGTTCCTGCTGTTGTTGGAACTGCTATGTGTGCAATTGTTGGGCCGTCAAGCATATATACACCGGTGTGATCCTTTATTTTCCCTCCTTTCTGGAAAAGGATTGAAACTGCTTTTGTCGTGTCTATTGATGATCCTCCGCCAACACTTATGAGTCCGTCTATTCCTTCTTTTTTTGCTATCTCATAAGCCTTATCAACTATGGAGCACTCGGAATCTGGCTTCACCTCATCAAATACGACATATTGGCCATATTCAGTCTTGAGCACATCTTCTATCCTTTTTATCAAATCCGTTTTTTCTCTCAGTATTTTGTCTGTAATTATCATGGGTTTTTTCACTCCAAGTTTTCTGAGCTCTATGGGTATTTCATTTATTGTATTTTTCCCAGATATTACTTTTGTTCTGAGAGTAAATATGAAGCTCACTTTACAACCCCTCCCCCGAGCACTTCTCCTTTAAATATCCATACTATCACCCCATTTGTTCCCCACTTTGTTTTTGCTACTGCAAATCCGTAGTCAATATCTGCTCTTATTGTTTGGAGAGGTAGTCTTCCCTGCATTGCCCATTCCGCTCTGGCGATTTCAATTCCACCGAGTCTTCCTTCACAGTTTATCTTTATACCTTTGGCACCGGCTCTTATTGCTGATGCTATCGCCCGCTTCATCGTCGGTCTGTGCGGTATCCTCTTTTCCATTTGACTTGCTATGCTTTCTGCTATCAGTTGCGCGGAAAGCTCAGGGGTTTTTATCTCCATAACATCTATCTGTATATTGTCCTTGTTTATTCCTGTCGCTTTTGATACGAAATTCCTTATTTTCTCAAGCCCTGCTGCCTTTTTCCCTATTATTATCCCCACCTTAGCACAGTATATTTCAATTTGCATCCTGTCTATTATTCTTTTTATGATTATTTTCTCTATTGCGGCGTTGTAGAAGTTTTTCTTTATCCATTCTCTTATTTTGAGGTCCTCATGGAGTAGTTTTGAATATTCATTTTTGTTTGGAGTTGTCCAAACAGAGTTCCAACCCTTTATTACGCCGAGTCTGAAACCTATAGGATGAGTTTTCTGTCCCATAAATTCTACCCCCTACTCATAAGATTTTTACTCATAAATTTTTCTTTCAAGCAGAACTGTGATGTGAGTCGTTCTCCTTCTTATTGGTTTTGCCCTACCATATGCTGCAGGTTTCCACCTTTTGAACATCGGCCCGCGTCCTACAATTACTGACTTTATATAAAGCTCATGGGCGGGTATCCCCTTTGCGTGTTCCGCGTTTGCTATGGCAGACCTTAATACTTTTTCAAGATATCTTGCTGGCTTTTTCTTTATGAATTTGAGAGTCTCAAGAGCATTAAGGGCTTTTTTACCCTTTATTGCTTCGACCACAGGGATGGTCTTTTTGGGCGAACACCTTGCATACCTTAAAATCGCATAAGCATCTGACATTTCCCTCGCATGCATTAAGGTCTCACCTCCTTTCCTTGTCTTGATATTTCCTTGCCTCGCTCACCCCTCGCTCACCTTACTGTCCCGGTTTCCTTATTTCAACCTTGCCCTTTTTGTCAGGGTGTCCCCTGAATGTTCTTGTCGGAGAAAATTCACCAAGTTTATGTCCTACCATCTCTTCGGTTATATAGACAGGTATGAATGTTTTCCCATTGTGCACTGCCATCGTGAATCCAACCATTTCGGGTGTTATAGTGGAACGCCGTGAGTATGTTTTTATCACGACCTTTTCGCCCTTCAGCACTCGCCCCCTCAGCTTCATAACTTTTTCAATAAGGTGATCGTCAACAAATGGTCCCTTTTTCAGTGATCTTGGCATTATACTATCTTTTTTTATATTTCCTTCAAATATTTTTGTTTTTTCAAAATATTTCTTCGGTGAGTTTCGGAGTCCAATCAGCTGAAATGAACACTTTACCTGCCTTTACAGGTTGTCCTTCGGTTGGGAGTTGCGGTTTTGGAGTTGCTGAAGATGTTCTTAATTTTTGTAATTTTTGGATGGCTTTTTAAAATTTTTTCTGATGCTCAAGCTCAGGAATGGGATTTCAGCAAATTTGAGGAAAGGTATTATATTATCTTCTCTATCCCCCCTTTACATTATTCTTGTTACTGGTTTTATAAGCGGTGTTGTTTTAGCTTTAGTGAGGCTTGACTTTTGGCAGTTTGTATTTCCGCTTTTGTTAAATATAATTCCATATCTTTTGGTTGTTTACCTTTTCATGTATTTTATCTTTATTTTTGCTGTTTGGCTTAGGGGTAGGGAGCTATATGATTTGGTGAAGTGCGCCGAGTCTGGGATAAAAGATGAGAAAGAATTTATTGAGCTTGCGGACAAGCTTGTCAGATTTCCTTTATATGTCGCTATATTATCGTTTATGTTTTGGGTTTTGTCCGTGCTCCTTACGATTTTGGTTCTATATTTTGGTGATATATCAGATTTTCAGACAACAGCATTACTTGCTGTGCTTATATTCTCTCTATCATTTCCAGTATCCGCCTTAGTATACTTTTCTATGGAAAGATATATCATAAGACTTCTTGACGGGGTGCAATCTCTCCCATGGAAGATATATCCTTCTATGTCCTATCCTCTGAGACACAAGTTTTTTTATTTTCTTGTGAGTGTTCTTATATTTTCGATTGGTTTTACAGTTGTTCTATCATCTGAGATCAACATAAGATCGCTGAAAACTGAGAAAAGCAAAATTTACTTTGAGGCGTTCCTCAGAGGTGAGAGGGTGCAAAATGCATTGCACTGGACTGCTGAGTTTGACAGAGCAGGAAAACTTACGACTCCATTTATAGACGATGTTGTGTTGGATGCTATATATAAGAAACTCAAAAGAGGAGAGAATATACTTTTTGATTATGCTTCTCCTGGTGTATATATATTCACCGAGATAGAGGGAAAGGTTGATGGGGTTTTCTTACCTATGTTTTGGGTTGAGGATAGGGTGAAGGATTACCTTCTTTTGTTTTTTCCTGTTGCACTCTTCATATTATTTTTGGTTTCTGGGGTTTTCTTTGGGAGTATCGGGAGGAATATAGAGGAGGTTTTCAGGGGTTTTGGGAGGCGTGTTATACTTACTGGTGATGAATTTTTTCAGATTTCCTTGCATACCACTGCTCTTGCGAGGGACTTAGAAGAAATAAATTCCAAGTATAGCACGCTCGCACTAGATATGGGAAACAACCTTTCGCGGTTATTTAATGATATGATATCGTTGAGGGTGAAGATAAGTTCTGCAATAGATAGTTTGAAGTCCATCAGGTTGTCTTTAAATAACATATTTCAGTATGCTGGCAGGGAGATAATTGAGATTGAATTTTATTCTGGGCAAATTATAGAGCGAGCATCGGATGATGTTATATCTGCTCTTCGGGAACTCATAGCTCTCAAGGAAAAATTTTCTGAGATGATAAATGAGTTGCAGCAGGTTAACCTCTCAGCAAGTATAAATCTTCCTAAGGATGCTCTTTCAATAAATCTGCTTGAGGAGAGATATTCTGTTCTTGAGTCATCGCTTATGAAGAGGATTGAGTTTTTGAGAAATTCTGTTGTTTCCGTTGAGGGTATAATAAGCAAAGTTGATGAGAGGATAAGAGATTTTCGCAATGTGATAAAAGATATATTCGGTAACATGAAACAGTTTGAGGGGATATACTCGGACATTGATAGGTTGAAGAAGAAGTTTGTCATTCTCTCCATGAATGCATCGATAATTTCTGCTAAGGAGATTCATGGGGCTGGGGGTGGAGAGTTTTCAACAATAGCGAAGCAGATGTCATCTCTTTTGAACGAGGAGTTGAGGAAGCTTGAAATAGGTATCAGGAATTTGGGTGATTTTACAAGGAGCTCTGCGAGCAAAATTGATATTATGGCTGCTGATGGGTCTTTTGAAGATGTAATAGAGGGGATACGAGGAGCTATAGGTAGGGTTGAAGATCTTCTTGATGATCTTGCTTTGGATTTGAAGCAGGTTATTGATCAGGCGAATGAGATGAAGGGGATCGCAAGACAGATTGTCAGTTTTGCATTTGAGGCAGAAGAAAATATATCACGTGTATACGCTATTTCGGGGCATTTGAACTCTCTCGGTTCTGAGGTTGCACATTGCATTGAACGTGTGATAAAGCGTATGGATGAAGCGGTGGGGAAAGTAGCATCTGCAGAGGGCGAAGCAGAAAAACTTCTGAGGCATCTTAATTCCCTTTCTTCAAAGTATCAAGAAATGGTCAGAACTATGAAATCTGCATTTTCGGAAATAAGGTCGGAAAGTAAAAAGTTAATTGAAATACTTTCTAAACTTGAAGATGAGCTGAAATCAATAAGAAGTGTTGTTGACAGAACATGTAGCTTTGTGGAGAACATGATACAGAAATACTCACTTGAATCATTTTGATGATTGATCCGATGATTTATCCGAGCTTTTTGTTTTAATTCTCTTTTGTTTCACTTCCTCTGACCTTACCTTTCTTTGCTATAGATATTAGCACTCTGTATATTATAACAAATAGGAAGATGGTGTACATCTGAGTACCCGATGCTAAACTGCATCCCACCAAGTCTCCTCCTCCTCCGCAACCACCTGGGTCGGTCTTTTCTTCAAACCTTGTTTCAAAAAATACTCCCATCCGGTAGAGTATATCGGGTTCTCTCAGAGCTATTGCGGTAAGACATGTGAGTGTAGCCTGCCATATATGAGGGATAGCTACCCTGTTTTCGTATCTTCCATCAACATATCTCGCTACCTCTCCCATGTGATAAGTTGTTGTCGGAACATCTTCAACCAAAACTCTGAGGAACTTCTCTGCTTCATTGTAAAATCTAGATGATGTTTCTGGGAATTTATCATTTATAAGTTTCGCTGCAACTATGAGGGAAATTATCCATTTTCCTTCATAAAGCAGATAGCCTCTCTCGGGTGAGAAGTTATATTTCAGGACATCTATTATGTTTTCGCCGTATTTTCTGACCTCTTCAGGTGTTAGCGGAAATCCTGCTGGGAAGAGGAGATATTGTATTCCAGGGATGGGGTCAGTCGCTCTGAACACAAAACCTTCTTCACTCGCATATGCATTTCGTATAGCGGATTCCATCTCGCGTATTCTATCTTCGATTTTTCTTATAAACTCTTTGTCTCTCATAAGGATTGCCATGTGGAGCATGCTTTTTAGTCCTGTGTAAACTGTTCCGCTACCAATCATAGTTATGGTTTTAGCTGTATTATCATCTTCGTGGGCAAGACATTGCAGACCGGTTTTTTCATCTTTGCATTTTATAAGGACCTCATCGGCAGAAAGTTTCGCCGCGGAGTAGACTTTCTCAACAAATTTTCTGTCAAAGAGAGTGTGCGTTGCCCAGCTCCAGAGAACGAACCCAACCTGATCTATCTCAAAGTCCCATGGGCCACCTATCATTCCATCGGCGTAAAAGTTCATCCTCCATGTTCCAGCCGGTATATCACCTTCTCTCTCTTTGCTCTGCACCTTCTCATAGAACACGTTTCTGTCTGCGGCGAGCTCAGTAAAACCTGCGAGGTTAAGAAATATATTGAAGAAAGCTCCGTCTCTTGGCCAGTCTTCTGCATATGGAGGCTGTGTTGATATCGACGCTACTGTTGCTTTTGTCCCTCTATCTGTTCCTTCAATTATAGATATCAAGGCACGTTTGCAGAGCTTTTGCTCACCTTCTTGAAGTTTTGGAAACCAGCTTTGAGCTTCAAGCTTTCTTACAATTTCAATCCAATGATTTTCCGTATCTTCCTCAAGTCTCTTTATGTTGCTTATAGCGAAGTTTACGCTTTCTCCCACTTCTTTTTGGTTTCTCCCAGCTACTACAACAATATATGCTACCTTTTTGCATCTTCCTGCATCACATATTTTGACCATTACAAACGAATCTGCGGAGCATATTGAGAAAGATTCTTGGTATGGAGATATGCCTCTTTCAATATCAACATTTTTCATTTTTGAAAATGCGCTTTCTATCCGTATTTCTTGTGGCGGTGGTCTTCTACTACCCCCGCATCTTTCATCAAAACCTACATAAGCATTACCTACATTACCACCATCTGATAGTGCAAACACAGCTATGAAAATCCCAGTTATCCCCTCCGCATATCTTACGATGTTCGTATGATTTATGTTGCTGTTCCTGACATTCTCATATTCGTTTTTTAATTCATCTCTATTTTCTCCATATGGGGTGAAGTGAAAGGCAAATCCATTTGATGTGTATGCTCCAAAATCGTTTCGTGTATCATCTACCCAGTCTTCAATCGGCGTTTTTGGTATCTTTATTGTTGTAGGTGCAAAGTTCTGATAGTGTATAAGGTATGCGGATTTTTGTTGAGATTCAAATTCTTGTTCAAACTCAAACTCAAATTTTCTCACCATAATATCTTTTTGCGGGTGAACGAAATCGCTCATCTTCACCTTTCCAACTCCCTCAACTTTGTATTCTGTTAGCAGTATAGCTGAATTATCGCTTTTATACCTCTGACTTATATTTTCAAGGTCGCGCAGTGATATCAACATTTTTCTATCTGTTTCTACGATCAAAAGAGGATAAGCCCCTTGATTTTCTCTAGCGCCAAAATATGTCAGATTTCTTGACATCTCTCCTTCCTTTGCTCTGAAATCGAGCTGGTCCCAGAATGATGGTGATGGATATCTCAAAACAGTTATCTCCCCCCACTTAGATATTCCTACGGATATAGCTCCGTTTCCAACCATACCTTCAATTCTCGTTGGACCGAATATCTCCCAGTCAATATCTGACATGGGTGTGATGTGTGTTTTGTCTTGTTGAGCAAAGATGTATATATGGGGTAGTAGGATAAATGAAAGACATAGAAAGATTATCCCGCTATGATGCGATAATCTTAAAAGAATAAATGGGAACATAGAAGATCGTTAGGAGTGTTCCCCATATCTTTTGGGAATTTCCATTTCTTTTTTGACTTTGTTGATGAGGTAGATTGCGACTGCTACTGCTGGCGGAGTTCCCCCCTTTGGAGATATGTTCGTTATGAATGGGATTTTCGCTTTTCCACCTGCAATCTGTCTTTTTACCTCTTCCGCATGCACGAAGCCTACCGGAAGAGCTATCAGAGCATAGGGAATTCTGTATCCTTCTTTTTCCTTTTCCTGAATATTTATTATCTCTTGGAGGAAAGTCGGAGAGTTTCCGCATATTGCCAATCCTATCTGTGTGTTTTTTGCAACAGTCCTTACCGATGCCATGGCTCGTGTTATCCCTTCTTTTTTTGCGAGCTCAATAACCTCTTGGTCGTGTATTTTGCATATGACGCTGATGCCTATTTGGTTTGCATATCTTTCTATTGCGGTCTTTGCCATTTCTGTATCTGTGAGTATCGGAAGTTTCATTTTGAGTGTTTTTTCTGCTGAGTTTATGAAATCTTTGTGGAAAACGAGTGTTTTTGCGAGTTCAATATCTGCTGTTGAGTGTGCGACTCTTACTGCGATCTCATATTCATCTTCTCCACCGAACGTGTTGGGTAAAAGTTCTCTTATTATCGAGTAGCTTTGACTTTCAATTTTTTCCGGCTCTTTTAGCATCGGATTTCTCTAATTTTCTTTATCTCTATTTATTTTATCATCAGAATATTTTTATATCGGTTATTTTTCCAGACGCTACAAGTTTTATATATATGTCTGCTACTGCGACACTCACAAGGCTTAGCCAAAAGAAAAGACCGTGTTTTTCATTGAGTTTGCTTATCAGTTGCCAAATTGTGTAATTTTTGGGTTTTGAGGAGAAAATATCAAGTCTTCCGCCCACAAAGTGTCTGAGTGAGTGGCATGATAGAACATACAGAGTAAGGAATATCGTGTCCGCAAATAGTATGATTGAGCCGAGACCTATGCCAAATTTTCCATTCCATATGAGCGAGCGTATTGCGTGCGTCCAGTGTATGGGAACGAAAAGTATAGCAAGTATCAGGAAGTATCTGTGTATATTGACGAGTATGTATGGGAAGGCGGATTCTCCTTTATATATTCTTTTTGGTTCTTTTACTGCGCAAGCAGGTGGGTCGGCAAATATACTTCTGTAATAAACTCTTCTGCAAAAGTAGCATGTTATTCTATATCCAGCTGGAACCCACATTGTGAGCATTGCGGGAGACAACCATCCGCTCTCAAATGGTATAGGATAAAGAGGTGAGAGATACGGTCCCCACTCAAAAAATTTTCCTTCTATTGCCCTTATTACTGAGTATATTATGACTGCCACAAAAACTACACCACTTATGACGGTCTCTATCCACCATGGATCCCGCCTTGAAGTTGAGAAAATTCTTCTGCTTGAAAAAGACCTCTCAGCTTCCATAGCTCAAAATTTTCATCATTCATTATCTCTTTTGTTGTAATTCAGGTTTATTGTTTCATTTAGGTTTATTGTTTCAGTTCTTTCTCTTTTATAGAAGCTCGATTTTCTAAATCATCAATTTATTTGTGTAGATTTCAGATTCTTTGTTCTCTGTAAGGAGGGATCTCTCAATTTTCGCATTCAGCAAGTAGATAGATTACTGCATGGATTATCAAGGAACGGATTTTGTTTCTTTTCTTTTGCTTTTATTTTTCTCCGATTTTCTATGTTTTCTGTATTTTTTCTAATATTTTTTCTAATATTTTTTTCACTTCGTATGATTTCATTCTTGATATATCCATTTTTACTCTGATTATCATATGTAAATTTGATGATTTGATTGTATTTCCCTTTATCATTGAATGAACAGCCTCTCTTATAATTCTTTTTATTCTGTTTCTTTTTACAGCGGTTTTCACATTCTTTTTTGGGACTATCACTGCGAACTTTAGTTGCTCTGGTGCTGTGGTGGTATAAATAATTGTCATTAATTCGTGCTCAATTCTATCCCCCTCTTTCAGGATGCGGGAAAAATTCTTTCTCAACCTCAACCTGAATTTTCGGAACTTCAATTTTATATATCTAACGTTTCCGCTTCAATGGCATGCTTTACTATGAACTCTCTGCGAGGTTCTACTTTGTCTCCCATGAGGATTGTAAATAGTTCCTCCGCTCTGATTGCATCCTCCACACTTACCTTTTTGAGTGTTCTGGTTGATGGGTTCATCGTTGTTTCCCAAAGTTGTGAAGGGTTCATCTCTCCAAGACCTTTGAACCTCTGTATTATGATATTTTCTTTCCCAACCTCTTCTGCTTCACGAATGAACTTCTCCGGATCAGAGATGCCATATTGCGAAGGCTTATCTTTTTTACCTTTCAATATATCCTTTGCGATTTGAATTATTTCTTTCTCGAATTCTCTGCTATCTTTACGATTTAGATTTAGATTTATTTTTTTATTGGTTCCATCTTGCATTTTGCGTATTCCTCTTGCTATGATATACTCTTTGAGTTCATGATCATCTCTGAGGTATATGTCTTGATTTTTTTCTC
>FWWL01004412.1_pt1 | contig 12770 bp, 8 predicted proteins | sample 2228331 | NCBI WGS metagenome assembly FWWL01 (sample SAMEA103939775, study PRJEB20133) | metagenome | reverse complement strand
ACACCCTCAGTGCGAGGGCAACTGATATTGCTGACAATCAGACAACCTCTGCGAACATAAACATTACTGTTGACAATACTGAGCCAACCATAAGTATAAACACGCCTGTATGCGGTGACAATGTGTGTAACAGTTCAGAGGCACCGGGTGGATCCGTTACAACACCAATCACAGTTACAACAAATGCTGAGAATGGCCAGACAGTAACATTATTCTCCAACGGAAATCCCATTGGCACCGGAACAGTATCAGGTGGTATCGCAACAATCAACCTGACCCTGCCCCTTACAGAGGGTAGTAATAACCTCGTTGCAGGTGTTACTGACTTAGCAGGCAATTCAAATATATCTGCAGGAGTGAATGTAACCCTTGACACAACCCTTAATGTCGCCATTGTATTTCCATCAAATGGTGAATGGATAAATGACTCCCGGGACTATGACACTGGAACACCGGGGTTACAACTTGATGTTACGGTCACCACTGATGCAGAGACGGGCAGAACAGTTACTGTAACAGGTGGTGATGCCCCAGTGACTGGTGCTGTCAGCAATGGCTCCGCGATAATTCGGGTGACATTCACCGCTGAGGGCACGAAAAATCTCCAGGCCTCTGTCAGTGACAATGCAGGAAACAATGCAAATTCCTCTATTGTTACTGTTTATTATGACAAAACCGCACCAACGGTTACCATTACACTGCCTGTTGCAAACCAATTATTTAAATCAACATGCCCGGGCGGAACAGGAACCCTCTGCCAGCCAGATAGCAATCCTGCCTCTCCGCTCTTCCAGACCACTGTAACCATTGTGGTTGCTGACAACATGGCAACACAGGCACAGATGGCTGGAAATACTGTAAACATTTATTCAAATGGCAATCCTGTCGGAAGCGGACCCCTTACAGCGGCTGGACCTACTACAATTCCCGTATCCCTTCGCGACGGAGGCAATACCCTGACTGCAACCCTCTCTGACCTTGCAGGCAATACAGGCACATCACCCGCAGTGAAGACCTATGTCTTTGTCGGAGAACCAGGCACAATCACCGGCGTGGTCTTTAACCCCTGCGGTTACAGCGGGATTTCGGGCGCCACTGTGGAATTATCACAAAATCCCCAGTATGACCTGGTCTTATCAAGGGCAATAACAGATGCAGGGGGAGTATTCACCCTCCAGAATGTGCCTCCAGGCGAATATGAAAACATCAGGGCATGCCTGGACAGGGATGGAAATGGAACATGCGAGATTAAGAATGGCTTTGGTTCTGATGAAGAGCCGGGCGTGGTGGGTATAGATGATGATGGGGACGGAACTACTGACAACTGTACAGAATATGAATGGCCTGGCTCTGATGATATCACTGTTGATTTTGTTGGTTTCTATGATTTTTCACTAGGCAGGGGACTCATTCAGGTAAGACCAGGTGCTGGAGTAAGTATAAATAATCCCTTCCTTGCATGGATTGGAAACAGCCCATGGGGTCCTCCCGGGGTGTGCCCCATTAGCGGCCAGGTGAATGACTCTGACACCTCCTGGACCGGCGTGAATACCCTTGTGGGAACACTTGACTTAATGCTCTTTGGTGAGGACTTTTCACCTGTCAATCTACGCACCTGGACATCTGTTCCTGCGAGCACCACACCCCAGCCATTCACGCTCTATGAGCAGCCCTTTGCACCATCTGATGCCTGGGCAATTGGTGCACCCTTCCTGCTCTGGGCAGGCAAGGACCTGAATGGAAATGGAAGACCTGATTTGAACAGTGAGCCATTTATTGTCTTTATGTCATCAAGTGTCTGGTGTGGAAGCTCCGGTCTGAATTTTACTCTACCACCAAGGGCACAGATTCAGGGGAGTTTAGCTAACTATACCCCTGGATGGGTGGTAAGTGCCTTTCCGGCTGAGATGCTGTCTGGTGGCGGACCAGGAACAAATATAACTGCATCTTCCACTGATGTAAATCCTGATGGAACATACTCACTCACTGTGTTTGGCAATAACACCTACATTGTTATGGCAATGAAGGACAGGGATGGGCTTTATCTTGACCAGGAAAATGAACTTACTGCATTTGCCAGCATATTCCCTCTAACCGTTGGAAGCGGTACAATTGGCGGGGTTAACATAAGCCTGCCGCCGGTACGAACCATCTCCGGCACTATAACAGGTGCAGGCATAAGCAACTGGGCAGTAAATGCAGGAGCATACAATCAATCAATGCGGGGCTGGATTGAGCCCACAAGCAATTATTACCTCCTTGAGGTTCTGCCAGGCCAGTACTGGCTTAATGCCTTCAATGACAGAAATGCAAACCTTGATATTGACCCGAGAGAGGGCCAGCAGGATTATGGCACTCAGGTGGATGTGGGGACCTCCAGTGCCTCAGGAATAAACATTGCTGTCTCGCCGGACATACAATTAAGAAATGTCTTCATTGATGACCCGGCCCCTCAAGGTGATGGTGACCGACTTGCAGAACCCGGGGAAACCCTTAATATCAATGTCCAGTTTCGCAACTACCGAGCAAATGCGACAAATGTGAATGCAACATTATCATGCGTTACAAATTGTCTAGGAATCACAATAAATCCACCAGGTACAATAAACTATGCAAACATCAATTTTGATGTCCTGACCGCACCATCAGCATATTCGGTCAGCATCGGGGCCGCGGTTATTCCCGGGACAAACGTTACATTCGGAATTAATCTCACAGCAGATGGCGGGTATACAAACTATGAGGAATTCAGCATAGTAATAAGCTTGGGTCACAGAAATGGAACGCCTCCAGGGCTGCCTGCCTCCGGAGCATCTGTTGCAACAGGTACTAACCCATACGATATAGCAATTGCAGTACAGGGACCCTTCAACCAGAAGGCATATATTGCAAATTATTTGAGCAGTAATGTAACTGTCATTAATGCTCTCATAAATATGGTTATAACCACAATTCCGTTAACCGGATGTCCGAGCACAGTTTCTGCATCCAGTAATGGCACAAGGGTTTATGTGGGCAATAACTGCAATGGTGATGTGGCAGTAATAGATACATCAACCGATAGTGTAATTGACACTTACAATGTTGGCTCAAATGCCTATGGGGTTGCTGTGTCTCCGGATGGCACAGAACTCTGGGTGACAAGCAGTTATGGTCCACCCAAGATAAGTGTCATCAATACCTCCACAGGTTCAATTGAGGAGACCATTATGCTGGCAGGTTACCCACGCGAGATTGTGTTCTCGCCTGACGGTGAACAGGTATTTATTGTAAACAATGGTAATATCGCTGTGATTGACGCACAGAATAGAAATATCCAGGGTAATATACCAAATACAGGGGTCCCATTTGTGTCAGAGATTGCAATTGACCCATACAATATGTATCTTTATTTCCTTCGCTGGAATGGCATGATGGCACAGGTGGACATTGATACATATAGTCTCACAGTAACGGACTTTACCGCCTCCGGGCTTGACCAATATGGTTCCCTTGCAATTACGCCTGACGGTGCACTCCTCTATGCAACTGAGGATGAATCCGATGGTAATGACAACAATGTCTATGTAATTGACATTCCGACAAGAACAATGGTTGGCAGTTTTACTTCAGGAGCAGTAAACACTCGGAACTCTGCCATTGCATTCACACAGGCAGGGAACAAGTGCTGGGTGACGAATTACAATGCCAACACCGCAACACCAGCGCAATAAGGAGTTAATAATGAGGATCAAAAGAACAAAAAGATTAGTCCACCCTGCAGAGCGGATGGATTGGGGATTAAAGAGCAAATTAACCTCCCCTGGTAAGGGGGGAGACAAAGAGGACAGAGAGAGGAGTTTGCCACTACTCACCACCTTAATTCTCACTACTTCCCTTTTTACTATCTCTCCCCTCCATGCCCAGCAGCAAACCCAGTATCCAATTCGTCTGACTGCACCTGCAAAGAGGTATATCCTTGTTGAGGAGGGCAAACGCACATCCTACTACGAAATCACATACCAGCAGCCAATGATGGTGGAGATGAAGGGACCCATGCAGGTTGTTATTGAGATGCGATTGAATCTTGATGCCTATTCACCAATAATCCCTGACCTTGTTGAACTGACAGTTGAAAGGGATGAGGAAACATACGATGTTTACAGGGTTACCCCGAAGGGCATCTCTGATAAGAGATATGAAGGAATCCAGGATGTAATTCCATCAACAAAGACAACTGTCCGGATTGATGTGCCACCCGGGACACATTCCTATGTCCTCTCAATCTCAGCAAGTGCAACTCTTGGAGCCACATTGAGGTTTATCATACCAGGAATGACTGTTACAAAGAAGCCAGAGCCGGAAAAGAAACCAGAGGTGAAGGCAGAAAAGCCACCAGAGCAAAAACCCACAGTAAAAAAGGAGGAAAAGATTGCTCCTAAATCCCTTGCCCTTTATCCCTTTTTGAATGCAGGAATGAGCGTGGAAACATATTCAGAACTTAATTTCTTCATCCGCGGCGGCGCAGGACTTGATGCAATTATTTCAGAGCCAATAGGAATTAATTTCACAATTGCTGGTGCCTATTATCCAACAAAATACTTCTCTTATGACGAAAATTTATACGAACTAAAAAATCCATCTGTCACTGAAATCAGGGCAGATGTAACTCCTTTCCTGACAGTAACTGCCTATGGCAAAAAACTCACCAGAAGTTATATTGAACCAGCAATTGGGGCAAGGGTGCTCTATTTCAGCGCAGGTGATTTTACAAAGATGTTTATCGGTCCCGCCGGTGGCATAAGATTTGGGCTCCCGCTGTTTAAAACCCTCTCAATTCAGGCACAACTTGCAGGCGCCTATGGCCTGATTGACAGCAAGGGTAATAAGGCAATAACGGGAAATCCAAAGATTGATGCCTTTGCAAACTTAGCAATCAGGGTTCCCCTTGACCGCATATACTACCTGAGAGTAGGATTTGATGGAGAATTAATGGGATATCCGAAGACAACAATTGTTCAGGGCAGTATCACAACAACCCTGCGTGATAACATCAGGGTATATAGCGGTGCATTTGTAGGGATGGAATTCTGATATATATTGCAAAATTACTCTATTACAGTATATTTTTTTAGCACCTCCTGCTTCGCCTTTCCGATTCCCTTCACCCTCAGGAGGTCCTGAAAATCCCTAAACCCTCCTGATGCATTCCTTTCCTCCACAATCCTTTTTGCCAGTTCCTTCCCGATGCCTGGAATCAGGGCAAGTTCATCCTCTGATGCCTCATTCAGCGGCATCTTAATTCCGAGGTTATATAATTTGTAGCCATCCATCCTGCCTCTATGAAGAAAACCAGAAGAGTCCATCCATATCCTGTCCCCGCTCCTCACTTCCTCTTCCATAATCTCTTTGTTGAGCGGACTCATTCTGCAATTCACTGAATCAAAAATATCCCTTATTTTACTCTTTACTGGAAGAATAAGTATCTTTGCCTCCCTGAAACAGGGTGAAAATTCTACAAATACGCCGTCCCCATCCGTTATTATTTGTTCAGGAAATTTATATTTAACATAATAAAAGATTGAAATAAAAAGAAAACAAAAAAGCAAAAGGAATAAGAGACGCCTCTGTGGAAACATCACCCTTTTCCCGCTTTCCTCTCTTCATCCTTCAGCAGTTTGTATTCAATGCTGTCAACAAGGGCTATCCAGGATGCCTCAATAATATTCTCTGAGACGCCCACAGTCCCCCATTCTTCCTTTCCATCGCCGGACTCAATCAGCACACGGACAGACGCTGCAGTTCCCTTCTGGGCAGTGAGAACCCTCACCTTATAGTCAAGAAGTTTTACACTGGCAAGGGAGGGATAAAATTTCTCCAGAGCCTTTCTCAACGCGTTGTCAAGGGCATTCACAGGACCATTACCAACTGCTGCGGTATGTTCAACTTTACCCCCCACCTCAACCATGATTGTTGCTTCTGAAAATGGCTTCTGCCCCTCACGGCGTTTCTCGTCAATGACCCTGAACCCCTTCAGGGTAAAAAACTTTTTATGTTTATTTAATGCCTTTTTCACAAGAATCTCAAAAGAGGCATCTGCTCCCTCATAGTGATACCCCAATTGCTCCATAAGTTTCACTGTCTGTAGGACCTTCTTTGAGACCTCTTCAAGTTCTTTGCCTTTTAATCCAAATCCCTGGAGTTTATTTATAATATTACTCCTGCCTGCCTGTTCTGAAACAATTATCCTCCTCTGATTCCCTACAAGGGCAGGGTCAATGTGTTCGTAAGTTCTTGGATTCTTTGTAATCCCGCTCACATGAAGTCCTCCCTTGTGGGCAAAGGCGCTATCCCCTACATAGGGTTGATGCTTATTAGGCGGAAGATTGGCAATCTCACTTACAAAGGCGGATACCTCGCGGAGATTTTTTAAATTACTATCTTCAATTGACTTAATGTTGAGTTTGAACCTTAAATCAGGAATGATGGTGCAGAGGTTGGCATTTCCGCACCGCTCCCCTATCCCATTGATTGTTCCCTGAACCTGCGTCGCTCCAGCAAGCACTGCTGAAAGGGAATTAGCCACCGCTGTTCCAGAATCATTATGACAATGGATCCCCAGTTTTGCGCCGGTTTGCTTTTTAACTTCAGACACAATCTCCTGAATCTCCCAGGGCATTGAACCGCCGTTAGTATCGCAGAGCACAAGGCAATCAGCCCCGGCTGCCGCCGCTGACTCAAGAACCTTTAAAGTATATTTACTGTCATCTTTGTATCCATCAAAAAAGTGCTCTGCATCAAAGAAAACTTTATCCACATGTTTCTTGAGAAAGGATATGGAATCGTAAATCATATCTACATTTTCTTCCGGTGATACCCTGAGCGCCTCTCTCACATGAAGCAGCCATGCCTTGCCAACAATAGTTATAATATCTGATCCGGCAGAGAGAAGCTTTTTTAAGCCAGCATCCCTCTCTGCCCTGACACCTGGTTTCCTGGTAGAACCAAAGACAACGAGCCTTGTATTTGAAAGATGTATCCTTTTTGCCTTCTTGAAGAATTCGTCATCCTTTGGAATAGCACCGGGCCAGCCACCCTCCACATAATGGACACCAAACTCATCAAGTTTTCTTAAAATTCTCAGTTTATCTTCAACAGAAAAAGAAATCTCCTCCGTCTGAGAACCATCCCTCAAAGTTGTATCATAGATTTCAACAAAAGATGGAGTTGCCATTAGTTTTTATTTTTTTCTCGGCTTATTCAATTCAAATGCCTCGTGAAGTACCCGCACCGCAAGCTCTGTGTATTTTGATTTTATGACGCAGGAAATTTTAATTTCCGATGTTGAAATCATTTCAATGTTAATGCCTTCTGCTGCAAGGGTCTGAAACATCTTTGTTGCAACACCTGCATGACTTCTCATTCCGAGACCAACTATTGAGACCTTAGCAATATCAGCATCCGAATGTACTCCGGCCGCATTGATCTCCTTCGCAACCTTGGAAACTATCTGAAGCGCCCTCTTGAGATCCGTCTTCTCCACAGTAAATGTAATGTCTGTATTCCCTTCTGAACTTACATTCTGAACAATCATATCGACATTAATATTGGCATCAGAAAGTGGTGTGAAGAGTTTTGCTGCTATTCCAGGTTTATCTGGAACCTTCAAAACCGTAATCTTTGCCTGATTTTTGTCATAGGTAACTGCTGAAACACTTACTGCCTCCATCTTTTTATCCTCCTTTGTAACAAGTGTGCCTTCAGCATCTGAAAAACTTGAACGAACAACAAGGGGGACATTGTAACGCATTGCAAATTCCACAGACCTCAATTGAAGAACTTTGGCTCCCAAACTTGCCATTTCCAGCATCTCCTCATGAGAAATTCTATCTAATTTCTGTGCATCCGGGCATATGTTCGGATCTGTGGTATACACACCGTCAACATCTGTATAAATCTCACAGAGGTCTGCCTTGAGAGCTGCTGCTACAGCAACTGCAGTGGTATCAGAGCCCCCCCTGCCAAGGGTGGTTATTCTATTATCCCTTGTAATACCCTGAAATCCAGCAATAATAACTATCTTTTTTTCCTTTAACTCTCTCCTGATTAAGTCGGTTTTAATTTCAAGGATCCGCGCCTTTGAGTATGCATTGTCCGTAATTATTGGAACCTGAAAACCACAGAAGGATCTTGCCTTATAACCCATTGAATTTAAGGCAATTGCAAGAAGTCCTATTGTAACCTGCTCACCCGTTGAGATCACAACATCGTATTCATCAAGTGCTGGCAAATCATGGATCTGATTGGCAAGAGCAATAAGTCTGTTTGTCTCACCGCTCATTGCCGAAACAACAACAACGACATCGTGCCCCTCGTCATAGGTCTTCGCCACTCTTTTTGCCACATTCTTGATTCTCTCAATGGACCCTACGGAAGTTCCACCAAATTTTTGAACAATTAACATTTTGAGTCACTCCTGCTCTTTATTGTTATTAATCGCTCCTTTGCATTTATGTACTTAATGTCTATCCATTTTGTTCGTCCCGGGAACACATCTTTAAATTTCTCTCCCCATTCAACAACGGTTATACCATCCCCGTTCATAAATTCATAAAATCCTATATCATTTAACTCAGACCTATTCGTCAATCTGTAAAAATCAAAATGGAAAAGAGTGTTTTTGCCTTTATAAATATTTAGAAGAACAAATGTGGGACTGTTTACCTTTTTCCATTCTCTTACATTTAACCCCTTGGCAATACCCTTTGTAAAAACTGTCTTTCCTGAGCCAAGTTCCCCTGACAGAACAACCACATCACCTGGCTTCAGGCGTCCCGCGAATCGCTCTCCCTCTTCTATCGTCTTTTTCATAGAAGTACTCTTTATTTTAAGTTTAGTCATCCAGAGAAAAAAATCAAACAAAATCTTTAAAAAATTTTTTCCACAGGAGAGGTATTCTTTCCGCCACCTCGCCTGCCTTATATCCGAAGGATCCGCATTCTCCTGCAACCTCATCGCCTGCCAGGCCATGGACAAAGGCGCCCAGCCGTGCTGAATCGTATGGTTCAATGCCCTGGGCAAGGAGCGAACCAATTATGCCAGTCAGAACATCTCCCATTCCGCCAGTAGCCATCCCGGGATTACCTGTCTGGTTTATTGTCCAGAGTCCACTCCTGTCCGCTATCACTGAGAGTGCTCCCTTCAACAATACGACACACCCGTACTCCTTTGCAAAATCAATTGCGGTCTTAATTCTATCCTTCTGTATCTCATCAACCCTTTTTCCGCTCAGGCGAGCCATCTCTCCGGGATGAGGTGTAAGAACAACGGGAATTTTTAACTTTTTTAATCTCTCAGGAAAATTCGCAATACAGTTAAGTCCATCTGCATCAATTACAAGGGGAACGCTGATAATCTCTAACACTTCTTTGACAAATGTTATTGTATTTTTATGAGTGCCAATGCCGGGACCAAGAGCAACTGCATCTTTCCCTTCCAGTGCCTTTTCTATATCCTTCAGCGACGCAGGAATAAAAACACCCCTCCCTCTGTCCTGCACAGGAATGGTCATTGCCTCCGTTGTCTTCGTCTCAAAAATTATGTTAAGTGATTCTGGCACAGCAAGGGTAACAAGTCCAGCACCTGCTCTCAAAGCGCCTTCCGATGCAAGCACTGCTGCACCCGTCTTCCCGGGAGACCCGGCAACGATGAGGAGATGGCCAAAGTCCCCTTTATGGGAGTTCCAGGGCCTGGGCTTTAATATCTTCCTTGCATCACTTAATGTAAATAATTCCCCCTCTGCCTCCTGTTTGTCAATAAGTTCTTGTGGAATTCCAATGTCCACGACTTCAACAACTCCGGTGTATTCCCTTGCATTTCTTAAAAATTGTCCCATTTTCGGCAATCCAAAGGTGGCTGTCAGGTCTGCCTTAACTGCAATTCCCATAACCTCGCCGGTATCAGGATTCAAACCCGATGGAATATCTATTGCTATAACCCTCCTTTTTGATTCATTGATAGCAGAGATGACAGTCCTGTAGAATCCCTCCACACTTCCGCGAAAACCCGTTCCAAAAATAGCATCAACAATACACCCTGATTCTTTGAATTTATCTCGCAGGTAAGAAGGAGTAAGTGCTCCCTCCTGCGGTTTTTCAATCTTAATCCTGTCCTTAATCCTCTTATAATTTTCAAGGGCATCCCCCTTCAGTGAGTCCGGCTCAACAAGAAGAACAACCTCTGTCTTCAGTCCCTCCTCCCAAGCATACCGAGCAACCACAAAGCCATCTCCACCGTTGTTCCCACCCCCGGCAACAACCACCACACCATTTTTCAACTCATCCGGGAAGTACTTTTTCATCAATAAAAAGGCACCCCTGCCTGCCCTTTCCATCAGGGTAAGTCCAGGGATCTTATATTCTTCTATAGTAATGCGATCCAGTTTTTTCATAACCTCTGATGTCACAAGTTTCATATATCACCCTCCATTACAACGAGCGAAGCGGCAATACCATTATCATGGGTCATCGTAAGGAGAATGCGAAGGTTTTTTACTCTCTCCAGGGAACCCTTCATTAATCCATGAAGTTGTATTGCGGGTCTCCCCTCAGGCCCTCGTATGACCTCTATTTCCCTCCACCGAATTCCGCTCTTCTGATAATTGCCGAGAGCCTTATAAAATGCCTCCTTGGCGGAAAACCTCACTGCAAAATGTGGGGCGGGATAGCGTTTTGACTCGCAATATCTTATCTCTTTTTCAGTAAAGATGCGCTCTTTAAATCTATTTCCCCATTTTTCAATGGCTTCTTCAATTCTTTTAATTGACACAATGTCCAATCCAATTCCTATTACCATGATCTATATCTTTGTAACCCAGGCTTCAGGCCTCCTTCTGACTCCGCTTACATTTGCATCCTGTCGTCTCTGAAGGTCCGAATAAATCTTCTTAATATTTATGTGCCCATCTTTTTACTCTACGCCCACTCTACACCTCTGTCAAGTTATCGCTCTTTTTATTCGTTCAATCGTTTTATCCTTACCGAGAATATCCAGAACCTCATGAATGGGTGGACTCACTGTCTTACCTGTAAGAGCAATGCGCATGGGCTGAGCAATTTTTATTAGTTTTAATCCTTTTTCCTCTGCATAACCTCTGATAACTTTTTCTATTGACTGTGGATCAAAATGGATTCCTGAAAGTTTTTCAACAATCTCTTTAAGATATATCTTCGTCTCTTCGTCAAAAAATTTTTTATAAAGGTCTTCAGAGATTATGATTTCATCTTTAAGATAAAATTCCATAAGGTCAATCATTTCAACAAGCGTTTTGCTCCTCTCCTGCAGGGACCTTATTAGTTTCTCAAAGGTCTCATTATAAGTAACATTGTAACCTCTTGCATGGAGCAATCCTTTCAGGTGTTCATAAACCTGCGCGGGCGAATAACTTTTAATATAATGCTGATTAAGCCAGAGCAGTTTTTCCGGATTGAAAATGCAGGGAGATTTTCCTACGTCCTTGAGATCAAACTTCTTGATAAGTTCATCCTTATCAAAGATCTCCTGATCACCATAAGCCCAGCCAAGCCGGACAAGGTAATTTACAATAGCCCATGGAAGGTAGCCCATATCACGGTATGCAGTAACAGATGTTGCGCCATGTCGCTTGCTCAATCGCGTTTTATCCGCCCCCAGAATCATTGGCACATGGGCGAATTCAGGCGATTTAATCCCGAGAGCCTCACCAAGCAGAATCTGCTTCGGAGTATTATTCAGATGGTCATCACCGCGAATCACATGAGTAATTCCTGTATCCCTGTCATCAATAACAACGCAAAAATTGTAGGTCGGCGTCCCATCGCTTCTGAGAATTATGAAATCATCAATCTCTGAGGAATTAAATACAGTTTTACCCTTAATAATGTCATTAATAACGATGCTTCTTGCCTCACCCACTCTGAACCGGATGCTATATGGTCTATGGGGAAAATCAGTTCTGTTTCTGCAGGTTCCATCATAGCCAGGTTTTTTCCCCTCTTTCAGCGCCTGCTTTCTCTTTGCCTCCAGTTCCTCCGGCGAACAATAACACCTGTATGCAAGACCCTGAGCAAGCAATTCATAAGCAACCTTTTTGTAAAGTTCGAATCTTCTGGACTGAAAAATTACCTCCTCATCCCAGTCAAGACCGAGCCACTTTAATGCATCAAAAATTGCATCCACTGATTCCTTTGTTGAACGTTCAACATCTGTATCTTCAATTCGCAGGAGGAATTTACCATTATGCTTTTTCGCGAATAAATAGTTAAATATAGCTGTTCTTGCTCCACCTATGTGGAGGTAGCCGGTGGGACTCGGCGCAAATCTCACACGAACAGACATAAATATTAAATTTATCAGAGAAAAATGGGTGGAGCAAGGATTTTATGTGGAATGTTAAGTAGCAAAACGTAAGTATAGTGCTACTATAGCCATCTATTTGACCTGCTTTCTCCCTTATTACCCCTAAAGATTTGCTACTTCCGTGTGGAATTGCTTGACAATCCTGTGAGGAGTGTTGTAAATTTGAAATAACAGGCACGTGGCTCAGTGGTAGAGCGCTGCTTTCACACAGCAGAGGTCGGGGGTTCGATACCCCCCGTGCCTACTGTAGGAATAAAGCAATCGTTATAGATAAAGCATAACGAAAGCGAATCCCTCCCCCCGACCTCGGGGGAGCGGGGAGCAGGTTGCAAAGCAACCGCTGAGGGGCGCAGCCCCTCAGAACCCCCTCAGGGGGAAAAGGTCGGGGGTTCGAT
>FWWL01008760.1_pt1 | contig 12771 bp, 9 predicted proteins | sample 2228331 | NCBI WGS metagenome assembly FWWL01 (sample SAMEA103939775, study PRJEB20133) | metagenome | reverse complement strand
CAACCCACGGTGAGTCATCAATGGGTTGCGGTCTTTATTTTTTGGCAGGATGACGAGGCCATCTTTCGGCGAGCATGGATTCCAGCGCTTCGCGGCCTACGAGGGGCGGTTTTCTGGTTTTTCCGAAGAATCCTTTGGTTTTTCCTCACCGTTACCGTGAATTCGGTAAAATCTGTTGATGATGGCCGAAAGACGAATCCGTTCGATGTCGGCCTGTGTTTTGAGTCGGCCGAAGTACGATATTCCGGCCAACATGTCGGCCACCGCGGCCAAGATCATCCAGACGGTGATGACGGCTACCACCAACCAATAGGCGATGGCCCATCCCGGGTGGTCGGTTCCCGAAAAGACAAATTGCCCGACAAAGAGCAGGATCCCCAAAATAAGGAGCATGCCGCTGACCTGCACGCGGCGGAAAAACTGGCGACGTCGAAAGTTCCACTCCGCCCCGTCCAGATCGGGTTTGACACTCACTTTTTTCCAGGCGAGGACATGCCAGGCAAGAAACAAGACGGCCACGGCTACCAGAAGCGCCGGAAACAAACCTACCCAGATGACGCTTGCTACCGGGGTAGTAAGCGTCATGGAAAGTTCGGGGCTATAGCAAAACGAAGTTGGCATGATGGGTACGTTCTGCACGTTTTGCACAGAACGAGAATGAAGTAGCCGCTAGCTTTCGCAGAGAGGTTTCTTCTTTTCTGTGATCTTGGGACACTGCGGCGCCATCTCGGCGTTGATCTGGATGTACTCCTTCCATTCCTCGGGCACATTGTCCGCCAGAAAGATGGCTTCCACAGGACATTCGGGAACACAGGCTTCGCAGTCGATGCACTCGTCGGGATGGATATAGACCATCATTTCGCCTTCGTAAAAGCATTCCACCGGGCAAACGACCACGCAGTCTGTGTATTTGCACCCGTAACATGGCTTGCAGACGACGTGCGCCATACGTGCTCCTTTCCAAAGTTAACAAGAACGCCTGAGTGTCAGAAACTTGTTTGCTGGCTCCAAAGCTTGTCAACAAAACGGGCAAACCTGCAAATGTGCGTTCCTCAAGATGTGAACAATTAACCCCCAATGGTCTGGAGCGCTGAAACATGCCGCGGCTTCTGGTGCTTTGAGCCCCGAGGATGATCCACCATTCACCGGTAGAACAGAAACCGGGGGCTTTCCTCCACTCGGATTTTTGTCATCCTAGAGCGACAGTATTTCCTTGTCAAGTAAGGAACCGCTTGGAGTTTGCCCACCTTCTTGTAGTAATGGGTCACGTTTCCAACGTTTGAACAGCAAGGCAACCAGGTGCAAAGGTGCGATGGGTAGGTCAAAATCCATAATCTGCCCTGGAGGGCCACGCGCCGTCGTGGCCGTGAACCATAACGGATGATCAATCGGCACTTCAGCGGACGTGACGGCGCGCGTCTCTCCAATTTTGATGTTGTATCATTACCCATCTTGGAGGGGTCGGCGCTATCCTGGCCATGTCAAACCACAAAAAGCTGGGTAAACTCCAGAGGAACCGCCGAGAATACGTTGTCCGGACTGCGGGGCCGACAAGTAAGCTTTTGCCGCGCAATTGGCTAAAATTGTGCATGGTGGAAGTTAGCAGCGTAAACCCGGCGGTTTGAAGGAAGGCATTAAGCCATGATTGACCCAGGCGAAAGGCCAGCGCGAAAACGTTTTTTCTTTGACCCCGACTTTTGTGAGGAACGGTGCCCGATCTGCACACGTGCACGCCGTGGTGTCCGCTGGGCACGGTGGTTGCAGAGGATCGAACTTCTCTTGACCTTTGGCGGCTGTCCGTGGGGACGAGCGCGAACCCAAAAATACGGCGTGCCGCCCGACCAACCTCGGCAGGCTTTCTAAGCATACAATGCAGGTAACCAATTGTGTGGTTGCCGAGGGACATCTATCCCCCGCTTCAGCAGTTCGGAAACGACAAGTGGGGTTCTTTCACAGCGAGTGCACGAGTTAAGTATGCGCAAGAAGGACAATGAATTATTTCTGCCGACGACACCTGAGGAGGTCGCCGCTCGGGGCTGGGACCAAGTCGATGTTGTCTTCGTGACCGGTGATGCCTACGTTGATCACCCTAGCTTTGCCATGGCGCTACTTGGGCGGTTGATGGAGGCCGAGGGGTATCGGGTGGCGATTCTGAGTCAGCCGGATTGGCACTCTTGTGAACCGTGGCGGCAGTTCGGACGGCCTCGTCTTTGCTTTGCCATCAGCGCGGGAAACATGGACTCGATGGTCAATCACTATACGGCTAACAAAAAGGTCCGCAACGATGACGCTTACAGCCCCGGCGGACAGATCGGATTGCGTCCTGACCGCGCGACGTTGGCCTACTGTCAACGGGCCCGGGAGGCGTTTAAGGGTGTCCCCGTGATCGCCGGCGGTGTTGAGGCTAGTTTGCGACGTATTGCGCATTATGACTATTGGAGTGACAAAGTCCGCCGTTCGATCCTGCTCGACGCAAAGGCCGATCTACTGGTTTACGGCATGGGGGAACGACCCCTTCTCGAAATCTTGGCCCGGTTGGCACGCGGGGAGAATATCAAGCAATTGCGGGACATCCGCGGGACGGTGTATCGGTTGGGGGCGTCGGAACCGCCGGTGGAAGACGCTTTGATGCTTCCCTCCTATGAAGAGGTGGTTGCCGACAAGGAGGCCTTTGCCCGGATGACAAAAATGGCACACCTGGAGACGAATCCCTACAATGCCCGGCGTTTGGTGCAGTATCATGGGCGGGAGGCGGTCGTTGTGAATCCCCCGGCGTTTCCCCTCACGGAAGAGGAGATGGACCGCATTTACAGCCTACCTTTTGTGAGACGGCCGCATCCGAAGTACGGTGATCAACCCATCCCGGCGTTTGAAGTGGTCAAGCATTCGATTCAAATCATGCGAGGGTGTTTTGGGGGATGCACATTTTGCTCGATCACGGCACACGAGGGACGGATCATTCAAAGCCGTTCACCGGAATCCATCCTTGCCGAAATCGAACGCATCAAAAAGGATTGGGACTTTAAGGGTGTGATCAGCGACATCGGAGGCCCCACAGCAAACATGTATCGGATGAATTGCAGTCGGCCGGAGGTGCGGGCGAAATGTCGTCGATTAAGCTGCCTCCATCCCCGCATTTGCAAATTGCTCGACACCAACCATGGACCACTGATCGATCTCATGAAACAAGTCCGAAGGGTGAAGGGGGTCAAGAAGGTCTTTGTGGCTTCGGGGATTCGCACGGATCTGGCTCAGCTTAGCCCTGCCTATTTGAATCATCTTGTCCGACACCATATTGGTGGCCATCTGAAGGTGGCCCCGGAACATTGCGATCCTGAGGTCTTGCGACTAATGAAAAAGCCGTCCATTGAGGATTTTGAGAGTTTTGCCCGGAAGTTTTATGAGCTTTCACGTGCCGCGGGGAAAGAGCAGTACCTTGTGCCGTACTTTATTTCCGGACATCCGGGCTGCGATCTGAAAGCGGCGATCCGTTTGGCGGAGTTTCTCAAACGCACCGGCTATCGGCCCCAGCAGGTGCAAGATTTCATGCCGACCCCCTTCGATATCGCGACGTGTATGTACTATACGGGAATAGACCCCATGACGGGTGAAAAGGTGTACGTCCCAAAGGGCGAACGGGAGCGGCGTTGGCAACGGGCTCTTTTGCAATTTTGGAAACCAGAAAACTATTTCGATGTGCGCGACGCCCTGAGGGCCGCCGGGCGGAGGGACCTCATCGGCGAGGGACCGCAGTGTTTGATCCCGAGTCGGCCACCTAAAGAGGCCCTCCAGCACATGAGGAAGAAGTCGGGCCGCCGCGGGGGGCAATCGGTGGATGAGTCGGGGCAAAGTGTTGACCTTGGATCACGCCAGAAGCGATTGCGAACCGTGGGCTATCGTCCCCATCGAGCCACGTTCCGCCGCCGACCGCTCAATTGACGGCGTTTCGAGGCGGATAATTGCCGGAAAATCCGCACAATCCTGCAGAATCGGTCTGTCCTGTCAAGCCAAGAGACAAAAATCTACTCGGTTACGTAATTTCGAGGTCGTCTCTGAGGTGCTCTCTCGCCACGGACGAAATCTGAGAAGGTAACATTGTTGTTAGATGGCTATTATCTGAACGCAAGATGATTCGGCAGGAACGGCAGGGCCGTTGACGACGTGGGTGGCTTACGGAATTCAATAAGCCGAGGACGATCGGGCAACTCTTTTAGCGGAAAACACCCATGAGGACCGTTGATCGAAACACACCGGCCGTTGGCATCGATTTGGGAACGACCTATTCGGTTGTGGCCTATTTGGATGCCCAAGGGCATCCGGAAACCCTTGTCAATGCGGAGGGTGAAAGGCTCACTCCGAGTGTTGTGTTCTTCGATGATGAAGAGGTCATTGTCGGTCGTGAGGCCTTGAAGGCGTTCGCGCGGCTGCCCGATCGTGCTGCCGAGTGTTCTAAGCGAGACGTCGGTTATAAGGTTTATCATAAGGTCCTGCAGGGGAAGTACTACCCGCCTGAGGTGATCGAGGCCTATATTCTCAACAAGCTCCGGCAAGATGCGGCCCAGCAAATCGGTGATTTTTCGCAAGTGGTGATTACGGTCCCGGCCTACTTTGATGAGGTACGGCGCAAGGCGACCCAAGATGCGGGTTACATGGCCGGCTTGGATGTGATGGACATCATCAACGAACCGGTGGCCGCTGCGTTGGCGTTCGCTTATGAAGCGGGTTACCTCAAGGAAGCTTCGATTCCCTCGCGGCCGGAACGGATTCTCGTCTATGACCTGGGTGGCGGGACGTTCGACGTGACTGTCATGGAGATTCGGGGACACGAGTATGTGACATTGGCCATTGACGGCGACGTCCGGTTGGGGGGATGGGACTGGGATCAACGTCTTGTGGATTTGGCGGCTGAAGCGATCATTCGGGAGCACGGTTTTGATCCGCGAGAAGATGTTCGTGCCTGGGGTAAATTGTGGTCGCTCTGTGAAGAGGCCAAACGTACCCTTTCGGTGCGGTCGCGGGCCACAATTTCTTTTGAATACCAGGGGCGAACGGCGGAGATCGACATTCAACGGGAACAATTTGAAGCGGCCACCCAGGACCTTCTCGACCGCACGCGATTTACGACGGTTCAGGCCCTGAAGGCGGCAGGGTTAACCTGGGCCGAAATTGACCGCGTGCTCCTCGTTGGTGGTGCCACCCGCATGCCGATGGTCCGTCGTCTTGTGCGGGACCTGGCGAAGAAGGAACCCGAGGTGTCCGTGTCGCCCGACGAGGCGGTTGCTTTGGGGGCCGCGATCCACGCCGGGTGGTTACTGGGAAAGGCACAAGGGAAGCCGCCGCGGTTTCGCATCCGCAACGTCAACTCCCACAGTCTTGGTGTGGTGGGGGTTGATCCCCTTACCCGGCGGCCACGGGTGGGAACAATTATCCCCCGAAATACGCGGTTGCCTATCATTGCCAAGCGTCGTTTCAAAACCCATCGGCCCAATCAGCGTTCCATTCTCGTGCGGATTGTGGAGGGCGAAAGCCCCAATCCGGAGGACTGCTGTTCCATCGGTCAAGTGGTCGTCAGGGACCTGCCTTTGAATCTCCCCAAGGGTTGGCCGGTGGAGGTGATTTTCCACTATCGCGCTAATGGACGTCTGAAGGTGAAAATCCGCGTCCGGCAAATGGAGCAGGATATCGTTGCCGAGTTCCAGAGGGAACGAGCCCTCACGAAAGAATTGTTGGACGGCTGGCGGCGGTTTATCAGTGGGAAAGAACCGGCCGAACACGAATAGCAGGGTTGCCACAAGCCGGTCATTTCTTTCGTGCGATGTGCTGATCAACCCTCAAGGGAGATCAGGGATTACCTCGGGCTACGACGGCACAGGGTAGATTGAGGACCTCGGCAATTGCGCGGAGCGTATCTGCCAGATGTCCCACGGCCAGCGCGAAATGGTGAGTAGGACCTTCTGCCACCCAGCGGCGAAGGAATGTTCGTACATCCGGCAGGAAGTAGCCCCGTGTGTTGGTGTTGCCCGTGGCGGGGATGGGGCCTTTGACCGATTGCCCTTCGGCGACAACGAACTTACAGCGGCCATCGCCGGTTTGGGTGATGCCAAGAAGCGTGATGGGCCCCTCACGAATCTTGAACTCCACACTGACCCCTGACCCAGGTTTCCCGTGATAACGATCGAGGCTCCGCAGCACGGGTTTACCCTCCGCAATATTGATATGGTGGGGGCCGTCATGCCCCACAAGGACAAAACCTTCCCGAAAATCGATTGGGTGAAACTCGGCGAAGCTGCCACCAGCCTCCAAGCGATCCAAGATGAGCATCGCGATGCAGGTTTTTAGGTCGGCCTCGCCACACATCGGAAAACCGGCCGCCGTCAGTAGGGAATTGCCAACGATCAGATTGGCCATTAGTTCCCGCATGGGACTTCCCGGTTCTCCCTCGTAGTAATAGGCCAGGCCGTCGAGCGACTTTTCCTCAATCAAGCGGTCAAGCGCAACGGCGGCCTTGGCGGCAGCACGCAGATCTTGTTCGCTCGCTTTATGGGTAATGGGGTCTGATTGCGGTTCCGGAGTGTCAAAGAGGTTGAGGATTTCCTTAATCTTTTCCGCGATCAAACTCTCGGGAATATCTCGGTGATGTCGCATCAAATCGTCAGGCTCGACCTGCACAATGTGGCACCCGAAGGCCGCAGTGATCGCCGTGGGGTCGCTGTGCATATCCAACATGGCTTCGAGGACGTGACCCATGAGGCCGATCCGTGCGGTACGCAAATCGCGGAGGACTTTTGCGATTTGACACCATGTGGCCAACTCGGCATCTGCTAAGGGATCGTTCTCAAGCATGCCGAGGACCAAAGGCGGGACCCGTTTGCCCATCCGGACGGCCACGCCTGCAAATTCGGGGACGGCACAAAAGTCGTCATTGCACAGTTGCATGAACGTGGTTGCCCTTGGATAGTCCAGGGCAGCCAAGGGTTGCAGGGCCACCAAGACCAAGGGAATGGGCAAGTTGCGAATGATGACCCCAAAGGTGGAGCTGGTGGCGTAGGTCACCATGTCGCAGAAAACCAGGTCCAAATCTGCGGCTTGGAGTCGCGGCAGAAGGGCGTACGCCCCCTGGGCATTATCGACCAGGCCAAAGTTGACGACTTCAACCCCGCAGGCCACAATCTTCTGGCAAAGCTTTTCGATTTTTTGGTGCATGACGTCGAGCAATCCGGGGAATTGTCCCCAATACGTCTGATGCCCCACACCGAAAACGCCTACCCGGGCAAAGAGGGGTTTCCGACGGGGAACATGCACCATCGAAGATCTTGAGGTGGTGTTTTCGTACACGGTCACTAACTCCCTTTTTTCTATCCGATGACGACACCACGAGATTGATGGGCATTTGGCGGCGGGGCCAAGCGACTGGCGAAATAACCCACCACAACGATCGGAAGACTTGCGAATGCGCCATACCACCAATGTGGAATGCCCTTTACCGACATCGCCCAGGCCAGACAGGCAACCCCGGCAACGAACCCGATGATTGCGCCAAATGTATTCGCGCGGCGAAAGAACATGCCGAGGACGAACAAGCCCAGGAGCAAACCAAGAAATGTCCCGGCAATTCCGGCGATGATGTCGATCACGTGTTCAGCAATGGCGGGCACAACCACGGCTGCCGCCACGATGGTCGCACCGAAAACCAACGTCAGCAAGCGGCTCCCTGTGACCGAGAGTTTTTGCCCACCGAGCCAATCATAGGCCACGACCGCCGCCAGACTGTTGATGCCGCTGTCGATCGTGCTCATCACGGCGGCAAATAGTCCCGCCAGGACCAGGCCGGTCAATCCCCAGGATGGCAACTCGTTCATGACAAAGAAGGGAAAAATCTGATCCTGTTTGGCAAGGACTGGCAGGCCGGTTTTTCCAGGCTGATTGTAGTAGGCAAAAATGGTACTTCCCACGAGGAAAAACAAGAGCGACGTAAGTGTGATGATCACGGCATTGATGAGGAGTGCGTGTCGGGCTTGACGGATGGTTGCGACACACAAATAACGCTGCACCGTTGCCTGTGAGACGGTGTAACCGGGGAGGTACATGAACAGGGCATAGGCAAACGCCGTGATGACACTCTGTCGCTGACTGAGATCGGATGTGAGATAGAACATCCGGAATTTGTGATGCTGTTGGCCAATCTGCCAGATGGTCGTTAGACCGCCATCGATTTGGGAGACCGCGATAAGCAGAATCAGGAAAACACCACCACCCAGCGTCACGGCCTGCAGGACGTCCGTCCATACGACGGCCTTGATACCCCCGGCCACCGTGTAAACGATGGCCAAGACACCAAGTCCCACAATCACCCACACCATTTGGGCATCGCTTAGCCGGAGGACGGCTTGGACGATGAGACCGGTTGCGTAAAGCATACTGCCCATCCAACCCAGGGCATAACCGGCAAATAAAAGTGTTCCAAGGCGTCGCATGAAAGGATGGAAACGGATCTCAAGATACTCGTACACCGTTGTAACGCCGAGGCGGAGAAAAGTGGGCACAAAGACCCAGTAGAGAATCGGCGTGATCAAGAGGGGGATCATCAACAAGGTCAGAAGGAAATGATAGTCCGCAAAGGCGGCCTCACGGGGTAGCGCTACAAATGAGAGGGAACTGAATGCGGTGGCGAAAAGCGAGATTCCGACGGCGATCCAGTTCATCCGACGGCCACCAAGGAAATAATCTTCATTCGATTCTTGTCGCCGCGCGAACCAAATGCCTATCGCGAAAACGGCCAGCAAGTATCCGCAAAAAATAACTGCATCAAGCCAATTCATGGATTCGATCGTTTTCCAGGATCGAAGATTGGGTTTATCAGGCTTTCCACCGCGATTGCCAAAGCCTCGGTGCGGAGAGTTATCGTAGCATATCACCGCCGCTCTTGCCATTCTGTGCGCACCGTGCCCGAGCACACCAAGGCCATCACGGAGTCAGAGCCGTTGCAACAGCATTTGCCTGCCCCACGATTGGTTGAAAACGCTTCCCAATCTCATCAAAACTTGAAGTTACTTATTGGCCGGACAAGGTGATCTGGAACCTTACCCATGACGAACATGGCCTGATTACCGACGTGGACGACCTACGCAACCCAGCTGCCGGACGACGAGCGTGAATTTGTCGGTTATATTCGTGCTGACAACAAACCACCAACCCACGACGGATCACGGGCCGACGACGCAAGTTGTCGGGTACGCCTGCCCTAGGCTACGAAATCGGGACTCGGCTCAAATTTCATCTTGGCCAGCAAGGTGGCCCCGTGGATCATCACCTCCTCACCAAGAGTTGCAGGACAAATCACGTATCGTCCGATGAGCGGAGGAAAAACGTAGCGTTCCACCTCCTGTCGTAAGGGTTCAAAAAATAGTTTTTCGCCCAGAAGCGAGACACCACCCCCTATGACAACTGCCGAGGGCGCCAGCAATGTGATCATCTGGGCGACCGCCCAGCCAAGGGTGCGCCATGCCTTGTCAAATATCCATTTGGCAACGACATTCTCGTCGGCTAGGGCCTCGCCGAGTAACTTGGTTGTCAAATGGTGTGGGTCGTGATGGCAACGGGAAAGGAGATCCTCCACGGCTTCATTCACCGCCTCAAAGGGAATGGACTCCTCCTGAGCACGTCCCCAGCGGGCGAGTACCGTGTGGACAATCTCCTCACCAGGACGCTTGGCCGCACGTTGTTCGAGAAACCAGTTGAGAAAACTCTCGGCTTGCGCGGCGATACCCCAACCCGCCGAAATCGACTCCAGGTCTTCTGCGGGCGAACGCGCATCCAATCCCGGGCGAAGATGACCGATTTCGGCCGCAATTCCGTGGGCACCAGTGTAAATCTGACCCTCGTGGATCAAAGCACCGCCGATACCGGTCCCCACCGTGATGTAAAAGACGGTACGATGGCCTTTTCCTGCCCCGAGCATGGCTTCGGCCCAACCTGCCAGGTCGGCATCGTTACCCATGACGGCGGGGAGCCCCAATTCCGAACGACACCATTCGACCAGTGGAAAATCCTCCCACCCGGCCACATGGTGACTCCGCAGGGTGCGTCCCCTCGCGGCATCGATGGGGCCGCCAAAGGCAATTCCAACCGCCTCGGGACAAAACTGCCCGATCAAGGGGCTGGCAAGTTCAAGGATTTGCCGCCGAATGGCCTCGGCGCCCTTCGACCGGTCGATCTCCACGCGGCGGATTGCCAGGAGCGGCGGCCCGTTGCCCGTACCGACGCCGACTTGCAACTTCGTACCGCCAATCTCGATGCCCAGGTATCTCATGGATACAAACCACGGCCACTCGGTGCCGTTTCGGCTACGGGGTGAGTTCCTTGATGCGAATGTTGCGGAATTCGACGCGGGTACCGTGTCCCAGAAATCCGATGTAACCCTTCTCGCGCTTCAAGCCGGGATGGTCACGATGGTCCATCGGCTCCACCTCGTCGAGGTTGGCATCGACGATGACCGTGCCGTTGAGCGTGACCCTGACGTGCCGACCCTGGCAGAGGATTTCCTCGCTATTCCACTCCCCGACCGGCTTGAGGTAACCTCGCTTGGCGGGGACAACGCCGTAGATCGACCCGTGGTATTGATAAGGCTTGAGATTCTTGTACCGCTCACCCGAATCATCGAGGATTTGGATCTCCATCCCGCAATACGCCGCATCGCAACCCATCGGAGTGCGAATGCCGACCCCGTTGTTTGCGTTAGGGGTCAATTTAAACTCAAAGCGAAAAATGAAGTCGGCGTATTCCTTCTTTGTATAGAGATTTCCGCCCGGTTTGCAGACCAAAACGCCATCCTCAATCACGTAGCCCTTGGTATCGCCCTGCCAGTGTTCGAGCGATGTGCCATCGAACAGGCAAACAAACCCTTGCTCTTGTTCCTCAGGCGTCAGGCACCCCGAGGGTTCACCTGCCACGACAGATCCGCCTACTAGAAGGACAACAACACAGGTCAGCAGTCTCATGGAGCAACTCCTTACAAGGGAACCATTCGGTAGAGAATACCCGACTTGACGGGAACCCGGCAACACGTTGGTATGAGTATAATCAACCCGACCGCAGATGACACTTGGGGGCGACCCTTGCGCGGAAGTAGTCTGGTGGGATTTTGGGAAAAACATCTGGGCGGTTGCCTTCTGCCGTTAATGTTTGGCTGGTGGGCGGCCGTGCAAGCGCGAGCGCGTCTTTCCTCTTGCCGCCTGAAGTGGCTCGATCGTACAAACACACCGGCCAAGTACGGATACGTATTCCAAAGAAAGGAACGTGATGGAGGGTGCTATCAGTCGCGGGACGTCGTTTTTGGCTAGCGTGACCATTGGCCTGGTCTTGATGTTAGCCGGGACCATTGACCCCGGGATAGTGCAGGCAGGGCTTGGGCCTGAAAATGTTCTCCTCGTCGTTAACCAAGAAAGTCCGGCATCGCTGACTGTTGCCAATTACTATCAGGCGCTCCGCCAGATCCCTGCGGAAAATGTCTTTTACCTCTCATGGGATCCGAAGGAGCAAGTCACCGACATCGACCGCTTTCGCGAAAGAATCCTGATTCCTATTTTGCACGAAATTGCGAGAAGGGGCACAGCAGCACCGATTGATTGCATCGTGTATTCGGCTGACTTCCCTTGGGGGATTGAATTGGCAAAGGATATTGAACGCCTCATTGAAGAGCACCCGGAGCTGCTACCGCCGCCCAAACGATCCCAGACACCTGCCGAGGAGGAAAAAGAATCCCCAGGGGATCGTTGGCCTCGGGTGTTAACGCGACGAGGCTCCATCAATGGCTTGACGTACCTTTATCCGGGAGTCCTGGCCCGGCGTCCCGATTACTACATGTCGCTCCGCGTGAATCAATACATGCGACGTGCCATTCCGGAGCAAAAGGATACCCCGACACTCGGGTTCAGTAGCCAATATCAGTTTGGCCCGCATGGCGAGATCGTTCCCAATGGAGAACGATATCTCCTTTCCATGGTCTTGGCCATCGTTGCTGACGATGACACCCGCGGCAATACATTGGACGAAATCCTCGAATACCTTTCGCGAAGTGTGGCAGCGGATGGAAGCTTTCCGCCGGGTACGATCTATTTTGTCCAGAACGGCGACATCCGTTCACGGACTCGTGACCCGGCCTATCCTGAGGTGGTGGAAGCCATACAAGCCCATGGTGTCCGCGCGACAGTCGTCCACGGCGTCATGCCGATGAATAAACCTGATTGCCAGGGCGTCATGATGGGCACGGCGGAGTTCGATTGGAAGGCCTCGGGAAGTACCATTTTGCCCGGTGCGATTTGTGATCATCTCACAAGTTTAGGCGGGGTAATGACGCGATCGGGTGGACAAACGTGCCTTACAGAGTTTCTGCGTTATGGGGCGGCGGCCGCGAGTGGGACGGTGACCGAACCGTTTGCCATTGCGGAAAAATTCCCCATGCCGACGCTTCATCTGCACTATGTGCGGGGATGCACCGTGGCCGAGGCGTTTTATCAGTCGGTTTATGGGCCTTATCAATTGCTGATCGTTGGAGACCCGCTTTGTCGCCCCTGGGCGAATATCCCACAAGTTTCCATCAAAGGCCTGGCAGATTGGGAAGCCGTCCAGGGTGTGATAACCCTACAAGCCGAGGCCAAGTTTCCCCGCGGCGGCTTGCCTGCCCCGTTCGGCGGCGGGACGATTGACCATTTCGATTGGTACGTGGATGGCCAACGGCTAGGCCGGTCGGTGTCCGGGGAACCGTTCACATGG
>FWWL01008754.1_pt1 | contig 12784 bp, 6 predicted proteins | sample 2228331 | NCBI WGS metagenome assembly FWWL01 (sample SAMEA103939775, study PRJEB20133) | metagenome | reverse complement strand
TTCGTCCTGGGCGTCCCCGCCGTCCGCCGCGCGCCACCAGGCCGCGCACACCCTTCCGGCAGCCACCAGCACGCGGCAGCCGCGTCCCTCGACCGACTGCTCGACCAGCACGCGCCGGCCGTGGCGGCGCGCGGCTTCGAAACCGCGCGCCACGGCTTCGTCGCCGCCGCATCCCACGCTGATGCCCTGCCCCTGGTTGGCCACCAGCGGCTTGAGCGCTACCGGCGCCCCGAGCCGCCGCGCGTAACGCTGGGCCTCCTCGACGCTCGTGACGACGACGCCCTCGGGCACCGGCACGCCGGCTTCGCGCAGCAGTCCCTTGGTCAGTTGCCGGTCGCTGGCGATCTTGGCGGCCACGAAGCTGGTGTTGCCGGTGGTGCCGGACTGGAGACGCTTGTGCTTGCAACCCCAGCCGAGCTGGAACAGCCTGGCATCCTCGGTCAGGCGCTGCACCGGCACGCCGCGCTCCTGCGCGGCCAGCAGCACGGCCGCCGTTCCCGGATCGACCGCGTGGCGCGCGACGATGGCGCGCAGTTCCTCCAGGCCCGGCGCGAGGGCGAAGGGCTGGCCGTGCCCGAGCGCGGTGACGATGTCGACCGCGAGCCGGAACGCCGGCGCGGCGACCTTCTCGAACTGATAGGCGCACACGATCCGGAAGCGTCCGGGGTGGCCGGCGACCGGGCGGGTGCGGCCGTAGCTGGCCGGTGCCCCGGCCAGGGTCTGGAGCTCGAGCGTGACCTGCTCGACCACGCGCGCCAGGTAGGTGCCCTCGCGCAGGCGGCGGCCGAAACCGCCGGGTTGTCCGCTCGGGATCCGTTCGCCTTCCAGCATCGGCAACAGCGCGAGCAATGCCTCGTTGAAGCCGGGGATATCCCTGGACGACACCCCGTACAGTTCGTCCAGGTCGAGCACGCTCAGCAGGCAGGGCGTGTCGGTGTGCAGGTTCGGCCCGCGCAGGAAGCGTTGTTCAAGAATATGCACGCACAGGTCCTCAGGTTCGTCGTTGCCGGACGGCCTGCCGTGCCGGCCATCCGGGGAATGCGGTCATGCTTGCAGCAGGCGTGTGTAGAGCCGGGTCGCCATCAGGCCGGCGGCGCTGTGGTGGACCTGCGGCGCGAGCAAACCGGCGAGCAGGCGCATCGCTTCGGCCTTGCCCGCCGCCGCCGCGACCTGCCGCTCGAGCATCGCCAGCTCGTTGCCGTCGTCCCGCTCCGCGCCGCCCGCATGGCGCCGGAACAGTCCGCGCGGGGTGGGCGGGGCGTCGGCTTCCCCGTCCCCGGCCAGGTTGTCGAGCGCGCGCCTGCGCGCCCTGTAGCTGAGCACCCTTTCCTCCTGCGCCTGGGCGCCGTCGGCGCCGGTGGCGATCCAGTCGCGCAGCACCTGCCGCTCGTAGGCACTGAAAACGCCGAACATTTCCGCGTGCTCGCCTTCGACCAGGCGCCAGAAGCGGCTGTTGGCCGGCGCCTCGCCGCGCTTGATCCAGCCGGCGCCTTCCAGCGCGCGCAGGAAGTCGGGAATGCGCGCCGGTTCGGCCAGCCAGTCGTTGATGCCGCGCCCGGCCACCCGGCAGTAGTCCGAATGCATGTGCCGGCCCACGCGGCTCTTGGCCGCGAGGATGCCGACCAGTTCGCGCTCGATGTCGAAGCCGGCGATCACCGAAGTCGTGCTGGCGCCGGGCTCGTTCAGCCGGTAGCCGTCGTGCACGCGGCGGTAGAAGTCCTCCCGGTCGCCGTGGCGCGGCATGAGCTGCTGCAAGGCCTGTACCGCCTTGCGCGCATGGCCGTTGCCGGCGTTGTCCACCGTCACGTGCAAAGTGAAGTAGTAGGGGTCGATGCCCAGCTCGTTCAGTTCGTAGGAGGTGATGAGCAGGTGCAACGGCAACTGTTCGTAGCCGAGGTTGTAGCCGATGACCTCGGGCAGGAAGGCGTCGGCGTGGTGGCCGAGCGCCAACTGGATCGCACCCTGCACGAAGTGCTGCTCGTCGAGCCTTTCCCAGCCGTCGCAGCCGTGGGTCGCGAGCAGCCGGCGGTACAGGGTCACATGATTCTTGTCGGGTACGCCCTCCCCCAGTTCCTCCAGGTAGGTCTGGATCAGCGGCTGGTAGTCGGCATGGTTCCAGTGCCGCACCAGTGCGTAGAGCCAGGAACCGTCGACCAGCTTGGTCGGGGCGACCGCCTTGATGAAGTAGAGGGCGTGGGCGCGGTTGCGGAAGTAACGGCGCGGCGCGCCCTGCTTGCGTGCCTGCAGGTAGTTGCGGTACTCGGCGCCCACGGCGTCGGTGCGCTCGTCGATCCAGTCGGCCAGGCCCTCGGGGGCGGCGGGCAGGTCGGAAGGCAGCCCGCGCACCGAGGCGATCTGGGCGGCGAGGAAATCGCGCGCCTGCTGCCCGTGCTCCTGTGGCGCCTCGTACAGCTTGAAATACAGTTCTTTGGCGCTCGTGCGGCGGCTGGCGGGGCTGCCCCGGACGGCCGCTGCGCCGGACGCGATGGTGTGATCGCTCATGCTGATAATCCTGGATTTATTGCCAGAATTATCCTAGCCGGGCACGCCTGAGAGAATCGGCGACGGCGCTGCACCCATGTAAGATAGGGATTACAGAAATATCTTTAATGCAACACCCATCCCCGCGCCGGCGCCGCCGCGCCGGCATCCGCCCGGATCACCCGGCGGGTTCGCCCAGGCAAATGCCGAGTTCGCGCGCGGTGGCGAGCGTGTCGCTGTCCAGGGGCACGCGCCGGGTGCGGCCCGCCACCTCGGCGAGCGGCACCAACTCCATGCCGCCGCCGGCAAGGGCCACCATCACGCCCGCGCGCCCATCCCGCAGCGCGCGCACCGCCGCCGCGCCGAAGCGCGCGGAGCAGACGCGGTCGAAGGCGGACGGACTGCCGCCGCGCAGCAGATGCCCCAGCACCACGGTCCTGCACTCCTTGCCCGTCAGGTTGGTCAAGCGGGCCTCGACCTGCGCCCCGATCCCGCCCAGGCGCTCGGCCTTGCCGGCCGCGGCCGGCGCCAGCACCGCCCGGCCACCCGATGCCGGACGCGCCCCTTCGGCCACCACCACCACCGAATGGCAGTGCCCCGCCCTGTCGCGCGCCTGGATGGCCGCGGCCACCGCGTCGAGCTCGTACGCGATTTCCGGCAAGAGGATCGCGTGCGCGCCGCCGGCGATGCCGGCATGCAGGGCGATCCAGCCGGCGTAGCGGCCCATCACCTCCACGACCATGACGCGGTGCTGGCTGTCGGCGGTCGCGTGCAAGCGGTCGATGCATTCGCTGGCAAAGCCCACGGCCGTGTCGAAGCCGAAGGTGCTCACCGTCCGGTCCAGGTCGTTGTCGATGGTCTTGGGCACGCCGACCACGGCCAGTCCCTGCCGGTGCAGGGCGTCGGCGATCGCCATCGTGCCGTCGCCACCGGCCACGACCAGGGCGTCGAAGCGGTTCCGGCGGCATAGTTCGACCAGTTCGGCGCAGCGATCCGTTTCGCGCGGCTTGCCGTCCGGCCCCGGCACGGGATAACGCAGGGGATTGCCGCGGTTGGTGCTACCCAGGATGGTTCCGCCAAGGTGGCCGATCGATTGCACCATCTCGGGCGACAGGCGTTGCACCGGCGGCGTCATGCACTTTTCGGGCGCCAGCAGGCCGTTGAAACCGTCGCGGATGCCATGGCACTCCCAGCCAAGCCGGCTGGCGGCCAGCACCACCGCCCGGATCACGCCGTTCAGGCCCGGCGCGTCGCCCCCGCCGGTGGAAATGGCGATGCGGCGGATCGGGCCCGCCACCTGTTGCTGTTCGTACGCTGCCAAAGCACACTCCTCTCCAGAATCGACCGGATCGGCCGCAATTCGTCACGATAACACGGCCACTATTGCGTTTTTACGAATTGTCGATCGCGCAGTGCAGCCACAATCGTCAATCTTCATTTGTGCAAAACCCGAATTTGCGTGACAATTTCCCCCCGTTACGTTTACGCGCGCGTGCGCAACCCAAAGCAATGTCAATGAAGCTCGATCCCACGCCGCATGACGCGGACGCCCTGGCCAGCCCGCTGCCACCTTTCACCAGCGAGAGCACGACCACGGATCCCGACAAGCGTCCCTCGCTGGCGGCGCTGGGCCACCGCTTCAGCCTGCTGCACGACAAGGCGGACGACGACGTCATCGACACCAGCATCCGCGCCGGCGTCGAACTGAGCGGCGCCACGCCCTGGATCCTGATGTTCGCGATCGTCATCGCGTCGATCGGCCTGAACACGAATTCTCCAGCCGTGATCATCGGCGCGATGCTGGTTTCCCCGCTGATGGGCCCGATCGTCGGCCTGGGCTACGGCATCGGCATCTTCGACTTCCCCCTGATCCGCCGCTCCCTGGTGAACGTCGGCGTCGCGGCCGGCATCAGTCTGGCCACCTCGACCCTGTATTTCCTGCTCACGCCACTCACCGAGGCCCAGTCCGAACTGCTGGCGCGCACCCAGCCGACCCTGTGGGACGTGCTGATCGCCATCGCCGGCGGCCTGGCCGGCATCATCGGCCTGTCGCGGCGCGAGAAGTCCAACGTCCTGCCCGGCGTGGCGATCGCGACGGCCCTGATGCCGCCGCTGTGCACCGCCGGCTATGGCCTGGCCAATGCCGATTGGTCCGTGTTCCTTGGCGCGTTCTACCTGTTCTCCATCAACTGCGTCTTCATCGCGGCCTCCACCGTGGTGGTGATCGAGTACCTGCGACTGCCGCACCGTAAGTTCGTCGACAAGCGCGTCGAGCGCCGCGTCAAGCGCACCCTGCTGCTGATCGTCACGCTCACCGCATTGCCCAGCATCTACCTGGCGGTGCGTCTCGTGGACAACGAACTGTTCAGCGATCGCGCCCGCCAGTTCGTGCGCTCGGAATTCCACAGCACCGAGCGCCATGTGGTCGAGGTACGGGCCAATCCGACGCCGCGCACCATCGAACTGACCCTGATCGGTAGCCGGATGCCGCAGGCGGCGATCGAGGCGATCGAGAAGCGTCTGCCGGGAGCCGGGCTGGCCGGGGCCAAGCTGGTGGTGCACCAGTCGCAGGACAACGAAGTGGACGTCGGCTCGCTCAAGGCCTCGATCCTGGCCGACATCTTCCGCGACACCCAGCAGGGACTGAAGGACCGCGACGCGACGATCAGCCAGTTGCGGCAGGAATTGGCCAGCCGCGCGGCGCTCGACACGACGGCGGCGGAGATCGCGCATGAACTGACGGCGCAGTACCCGTCCTGCCATGACGTGCTGGTTGGCAGCGTGATCGGCTCCATCCCGGGCAGCAAGGAACTGCAGCGGGTGCCGATCCTGAGCGCGCGCTGCGACCGCGTCATGAAGCCGGCCGAACTGGCGCGCGCCACCGAATGGTTCCGCGTGCGTACCAAGTCCGAGGGCGCCCGCATCGTGCTCGAACCCGTGCGCAAGCGCGGTTGATCGTATCCGTGCGCGGTTCGAACACCAGAGGCAGAGGTTCTTTAAGCATTCCCGGCGAACGCGGTTTTGATCCGGGTGGGGTGGGCACTTGTGCACACCGGTCTCTGCGCTTTACCCCGCATGCTGCGCGCCATGATCGTGCTCGCTTCAGGCAAGCCGTACGATCCAATCGTACGATCCAATGTTTGCTGTTTGAAGGGTAGTACAAAGATATCCGGTCCGCGGGTCTGACACTCTTGCCAACGCCGGTTCCAGCGATGGCGGGACCGGCGCGCACCAGTTGTAAATGCGACGAAGCCTACGCGAGAACGCGTGCAGGCCGATCGTGTCGCTCACCGTTCTTGCAAACCCGTGGGCACAAGTGCCTCGCGCGGCCCGGCCCACCCTACACCGCTTTCTCGCGCTTCGGGTCTTGACGTTCGAGACGGTATCGACAACAAAAAAGGCCCGCCGGCTTGCGCCGGCGGGCCCTTCGACATCGATGTGACCTGATTACTGGCCGTTGAGCAGCGAACGCTTGCGCGCGTAGGCGAAGTACACGATGACGCCCAGCAACAGCCAGATGCCGAACGCGATCCAGGTGGTGACGCTCAGGAAGGACATCAGCGCCAGGCAGAACAGGATCGCCAGGATCGGGATCAGCGGCACGGCCGGGCAACGGAAGGCGCGGTGCAGGTCCGGGCGCTTCTTGCGCAGGATGATCACCGCCAGCGACACCAGCGTGAACGCGGCCAGCGTGCCGATGTTGACCAACTCGGCCAGCACGCCCAGCGGCACGAAAGCCGCGATCAGGCCGAAGATGATGCCGACCACCCAGGTCGCGAGGAACGGGGTGCCGTATTTCGGGTGCACCTCGGACAGCTTCTTCGGCAGCAGGCCGTCGCGCGACATCGCGAACAGGATACGGGTCTGGCCGTAGGCCATCACCAGGATCACGGTGGTCATGCCCAGGATCGCACCAAGGCTGACGAAGCCGGCGACCCAGTTCTCACCGGCATACTGCAGGGCCAGCGCGACAGGGTAGTCGATGCCCAGGAAGTTCTGGTAAGGAACGATGCCGGTCATGATCGCGGCAACCGCGACGTAGAGGATGGCGCACACGGCCAGCGAGCCGATGATGCCGATCGGCAGGTCGCGCTCCGGACGCTTGACTTCCTCGGCGGCCGAGGTCACGGCGTCGAAGCCGATGAAGGCGAAGAACACCAGGGCGGCGGCGCTCATGATGCCGTTCACGCCGAACGGCATGAAGGGCTGCCAGTTGGCCGGCTTGACGTGGCCCACGCCGACCGCGATGAACAGCAGGACGACGCCGACCTTGATGATGACCATGACGTTGTTCGCCTTGGCCGACTCGCGCACGCCCCACGACAGCATGGCCGTCAGGAACAGCATGATGAGCAGCGCCGGCAGGTTGAAGTAGGTCTCCACGCCCGGACGGGCGCCCGGCGCGGCGGTGAGCGCGGCCGGAATCTCGAAGCCGAATCCGGCGATCAGCGACTGGAAGTAGCCGGACCATGCGACCGACACGGCGGAGGTGGCCAGGCCGTACTCCAGCAGCAGGTCCCAGCCGATCATCCACGCCACCAGTTCGCCCAGCGTGGCGTAGCTGTAGGTGTAGATCGAACCGGCCACCGGCACCGTCGAGGCGAACTCGGCATAGCACAGCGCGGCGAAGGCGCAGGCCAGCGCCGCGACCACGAAGGAAATGGTCAGGGCCGGGCCGGCGGTCAGCGCGCCGGTTCCGGTGAGCACGAAAATGCCGGTGCCGACGATCGCGCCAATACCCATCAGCACGAGGTCGAACGGGCCGAGCACTTTGCGCAGCCCGCCGGGCTTCTGCGCGGCGGCGACCATCGTGTCGAGATTCTTGGTTCTGAAAATACTCACTACGTCTTCTCCAATCAAAATAGTTGATTCTTCTGTCTTGTTATCGTTGTGTCATTCCCGTCGCTTGCCTTCACCGGGTCGCACGCTTGGCAGAGATGCCATTATCTCCAGATTGTCGTCCGGAATCAAAGTAAAGCGTTGGAGAATACGCGTTCTCGTGCGAATTCTTCGCACGAAAGGACCGGTGCACGCTGTACGGGCAGCGCGAGGACGCCCGTGCGCGCATGCATACGCGCGCATGGAGCACCTTGTAACGTTGCCAACCGGCCGATCTTACCTCAAGGCAGCAATTCCGGGGTATTTACGTGCCGCCCGGGCGCGGCGGGATGGGAGCCAGGGAGGCCTTGGCTTCCCTAGATGACGGCGGGATGGGCGGCCGGATGCCGGGATGGCGCGTCGAGCAGGCGGGTGAGCGTCCGCAGCAGCACCGAAGGCATGAAGGGCTTGGCCAGGAAGGCGTCGAAGCCGGCATCGAGCGCGCGCGCCTGGTCTTCGCGCCGCGAAAAGGCGGTCAGTGCGATCGCCACCAGCGGCCCGGCGGCCTGGCCACGCTCCAGCCCGCGGACCCGCTCGATCAGCGTGAACCCATCCATACCGGGCAGGCCGATATCGCTGATAAGCAGTCGAGGCTGGTGTCGCTCCATCAGGAGCAGGGCCTGTTCGGCGCCGCTCGCCGTCAAGACCGTGGCGCCGGTGCTGGCGACGACCTGCTGCACCAGTTCAAGCGAGTCGGGCTGGTCTTCCACGATCAGCACCGAAAGGCCGGACAGGTCGACGCTCGCCGGCGCCGGTTCGGCGACCGGGCGCGGATCGACACGCTCCAGCGCCGGCATCGTCTGCAGCGGAAAGCGCAAGCTGAACTCGGCGCCCTTTCCATGTCCCGCGCTGGCGGCGGAAATCGTGCCGCCCTGCAACTCCACGAGTTGGCGCGCGATCGCCAGGCCAAGGCCGAGGCCGCCGTGGCGCCGGGTGCTGGACGCGTCGGCCTGGCGGAAGCGGTCGAACACGTGAGGCAGGAAGGCCTCGGAGATGCCAACCCCGCTGTCGCGCACGGCAATGCGCGCCTGGCCGCCTTCCCGCGCCAGGCTCACCTCCACCCGCCCCCCGGCTTCGGTGAATTTGACCGCGTTCGACAGCAGGTTCGCCATCACCTGTTGCATGCGGCCCGCGTCGCCCAGGATCGGGCCGGCGCCGCCATCGAGCCGCACATGCAGCCCGACCTGCCTGGCCAGGGCCGCCGGGCGCGCCGTCTCGATCGCCGCTTCGATGAACTCGGCCGGCCAGACCGGCTTGACGTCCAGCCGCATCTGGCCGGCGATCAGGCGGCTCATGTCCAGCATGTCCTCGATCAGGCGCGACTGCGCCCGCGCGTTGCGTTCGATCGTTTCCAGGCCCCGGCGCCACATCGCCTCGTCGCCATTGCCCTGCAACAACAGCTGCGACCAGCCGAGCATGGCGTTGAGCGGCGTGCGCAGTTCGTGCGACAGGGTCGCCAGGAACTCGTCCTTGAGCTGACTGAGTTGCTCCGCCTGCACGCGCGCCTTCTGCTCGCGCAGGTACAGTTCCTGCTGGGCCGCCGCGCTGGCGAGCGAGGCCTGGAGCGAGCGGGCGCGCGCCTGCAGCCGCGCCTCGTAGGCCGCCACCAGCAGGGCGATGCTGAGCACGGCGACGATGGCGAGCGTGACCAGCACCGCCAGCGCGTCCGGACTGACGCCGCCCTCGGCGGCCCCGCAGACACTCCCCAGGGGGAAGTTGGCCGCGGCCATGCCGGTGTAATGCATGCCGGCGATCGCGACGCCCATCAGCGAGGCGGCGGCGAGCTGCACCAGGCGGGGGTGACGTGGCTCGTTGCCTAAACGAAAGGCTATCCACAAGGCGCCGGCGGCCGCGGCGACGGCGATCGCCACCGAGGCCAGCACCAGGGGCGCGGAATAGACGATGGCCGGATCCATCAACAGCGCCGCCATGCCCGCGTAGTGCATCGCGTTGATGCCCAGTCCGAACAGCACGGCGCCCGACATCAGTTGGCGCGGGCCGGCTTTTGGATCGCGCAACTGCCACAGCGCCATCGCGGAGACGGTCACTGGCAGCAGCCAGGACAGGAAGGTGATGTGGAAGTCATAGCCGAGCGGGATCGGGAGGCGGAACGCCAGCATGCCGATGAAATGCATGGCCCAGATTCCGCTGCCCATGGCCAGCGCGCCGCCGACGGTCCACCACAGCGCCGCGCTGCCGCGCGACTGCCGCACCCGGCCCGCCAGGCTCAGCGCCGTATAGGACGCGAAGATCGCGACCAGTACCGAAACCGATACCAGCAGTGGTTCGTAGTGTCCTGTCAACATGTAAGCCTTGCCGTTCCGTGCGTGGCGGTGCGCCATTCGCGCGCCGCTCCCGTAGGCAAGTGTACACGACCGGCTATCCCTTTGTGTCTCCAGCGAAGGGTCCGCCTGGCGCGGGACGCACGGAACATATATGTATCGACGGCAAATGTACAACAGCGCAAGTACCAAAAAAACATTTTTCCGCGCAAAGTCGACGGTTTGTCTATTTCTTGTAAGAATGCCCTGCTAGACTCTTGGCTCAATATCCACGTTGGCTGGATTTTTGGCAATTTTTTTAGCTGGCGAGCAACATAAGGCTTGCTGGAACAGTAAGAGAACAATGACTAAGACATACGGGAATGCCCGCGCGGGCAAGTACGCGCCGCGCACCGGGCCTGGCCTGCTCGCTGCCGCCATCGCAGCCGTCTTCGCCGGCTCGGCCCAGGCGCAGTCGGCCGGCGCATCCGCCGGCACCGCGCCGTCCGGAACAGGAACCCTGCAGGAAGTGGTGGTTACCGCCCAGCGCCTGCCTTCGCTGGAATCGAGGACACCGGTGGCGATGTCGGTACTCGGCGGCGAGCGCCTCGAGCGCGCCGGCGTCACGCGCGCGGCCGACCTGGGCAAGCGCCTGCCGAACGTCCACCTGGACGGCGCGAACGACGGCCTGCGCATCACCATCCGGGGCGTCTCGAACGCGGATGCCACCGACAAGGGCGACCCATCCGCCGCCTTCATGCTTGACGGCGTGTACATCGCGCGTCCGCATGCCCAGAATTTCCCGCTGTTCGACGTCGAACGCGTCGAGGTCCTGCGTGGCCCCCAGGGCACCCTGTATGGACGCAACAGCACCGCCGGGGTGGTGAACGTGATCACGCGCCGCCCGACCGACCGCCTGGAGGGCGAGGCCAGCGTCGAAGCCGGCGACTACGGCGCCCGGCGCGCCAGCGCCACGCTCAACGTGCCGGTCTCGGCGGCGCTGGCCTTGCGCGCCGCCGTCGCGTACGACAGGCGCGACAGCTACCTGATCAATGCCCAGGGTACGGGCCACACCCTCGGCCAGGACCGCGACGAGCGCGCGGCCCGGGTTTCCGCCAGTCTGGCGCTGGGCGCGCACGCCTCGCTCCTGGTGCGCTACGAGCACGCGAATGCGCACGAGAACAACGACACCTTCGTACCCGACTCGAATTTCTACACCGGCGTCGCCAGCGGCCGGCCAGCCTGGTACGAGGCGGACAGCGAAGCGCGGCGCACCAATCGCTTCGTCCCGTTCAATACCCGCCCGGAGCAGGGATACAGCGACAGGACCAGCGACGCGCTCGCCGCGGAACTGAACTGGGATCTCGGGTGGGCAAGCCTGCACTACCTGGTCGCCCAGCGCGAGTTCGGGCGCGCGATGCTGGCCAACTACCACTACCGCGTGACGCCGACCGTCGCCCTGGGGGTGCGCCATCACGTCGAAGGGGTAAGCGAGCAGCACTCGCACGAACTGCGCCTGGCCGGGCACGCCGGCCCGGTCACCCTGCAGGGCGGGCTCTACTATTTCAGTGAAAGCTCGACCTCGCTCGACACCTTCCGGGACCTGCAACTGGTCGGACTGCCCCCCTACTACGTGTTTCCGCTCGGGCCGACCGAGTCGCGCAGCCGTGCGCTGTTCGGCCATGCGACCTGGAAAATTTCCCCGCGCTTGAGCGCCAGCGCGGGAGCGCGCCGTACCCTGGACGACAAGTCGCGCGTCGGTTCGACCAACCTGCAGCAGGCCAGCGAATTCAACCCGGCCACCGACTTGCGGATGATCAACGCGGCAGCCCTGGAAACCGGCAAGACCACCTGGCAAGCGGGCCTGCAGTACGATCTGGCGCCCGGCACCATCCTCTACGGCACGGTCTCGACCGGCTACAAGGCGGGCGGTTTCAACGACGGCTGCCAGGCCGGCCTGCGCGCGTTGGGCATCGAGTGCCCGGCGGCGTTGGCCGTGCCCGCCTCGGCCCTTTACTACCAGCCCGAGACGCTCAGGTCGCGCGAGGCCGGCCTGAAGACGAGCTTTTGGGACGGACGCGCCCGCCTGAACCTGGCCGCCTTCGATTATGACTACACCAACCTGCAGTTGTCCGGCGTGGCCATGGTCCAGGGAGTGCCGCGCTACGTCACCACCAACGCCGGCGCGGCCCGCGTGCGGGGCCTGGAGGTGGAAGGCGCGCTGCGCCCGCTGCGCGACGGCGAGCTCATCTACAGCCTGGCGCTGCTCGATGCGCACTACGTCGCCTACCGTCCCGACGGCGTCACCTCCTGGGCGGGCCGCAGGCTCGACCGTGCGCCGCGGCGCGTGCTGACGCTCGGCTACGAGCAGGGCTGGCGCCTCGCCGGTGGCCAGTTCAAGGCGGGCGTGTTCGGACGCGCCAGCGGCGACTACTCGCTGAGCGTGCCAAGCCAGCAGCTGCAATATCCGGTTCCCTCGCACACCACGGTCGATGCCACGCTGGGCTACCGGCCGGATGGCGCGCCCTGGAGCGTCCTGGCCAGGGGCAGGAACCTGGGCGACAAGGTGGTACCGATCACGGTGGACAGCTTCGGCATGGCGGTGCCGGGCGCGCCACGCACCTTCGACCTACGCTTCGAATACCGCTACTGAGCAAGCGCCACCGAGTAACACGCCAGCGAAATGCGGGGCCGGCGGCAAGCGCCGGCCCCACCGGTCAAATCTACTGGAGTCAATGCGATGAGGTCAGTAACCGATCCCGCACCGGGCCGCACCGCCGGGGGCTTGCGATGAGTCACAGCGAGCTGCGGCACGTCGCCGCCGCCCATCCCGGGCCATCCCTGCGGGCCGATCCGCTCGCCGACCAGACCATCGCCCGCATCCTCGACCCCGTGCGCGACCGGGGCGAGCAGGCCCTGGTCGACACGATCGCCGTGGTGAACACCGAGATCGCCCGCTGGCAGACCAACGGCGTGCTGGCTGGCTGGCGCGCCGCCGCCGACACGGCGGCTCCGATCGGCGCCGCATTGGAGGACTACGTGCGGGCGGCGATGCCGCTGCCCGACTGGGCCGAGCCGGCCGCCATCGCCCGCGCCGAGACCCTGTTCATGGACATGAGCATGATGTCCTGCACCCTGCTGTTTTGCGCCAGCTTGCCCCAGTG
>FWWL01008187.1_pt1 | contig 12784 bp, 10 predicted proteins | sample 2228331 | NCBI WGS metagenome assembly FWWL01 (sample SAMEA103939775, study PRJEB20133) | metagenome | reverse complement strand
ACTCGCCATGCACCGTCCAGCGCCCGGTCAGCTCGACCGACTCACCGACATTCAGCCCCAGCATGTTGCCGACGATCGCCACCTCGCGCTCGGCGCCGAAGAGCGTGCGCCCGCTGCGTTCTGGCGTCAGCTTGGCAACGGTGTAGCCGTTCTCCTCGTTATGGTAGGTAATGCGTTCGACGACGCCGCGCAGGGTGTCCATAGATCAGATTGTGTTGCGTGTCTCGTGTCTCGTGTTGCGTATTTCGTGTTTCGCGTCTCGAATGAAGCACGTAACACGCAATACGAAACACGAAACACTACGGCTGAATCACGATGCTCGCTTCTACAGTTGCGCTGCGCCCGTCTTGCGCGTTGGCGACGCCGCGCAGTAGATAGGTCTCGCCGAAGCGCACCGGTTCGCCGGAGGGCCACGCATCGCCGTGCTCGCCGAAGAACCAGATGTTGCACTCTGGTTCGCCGCCAGCAAAGGCACAGAAGGCGGCGTTGTTCTCGGTGCGCTGGTAGACCTCGCGCCCGTTGGCATCGAAGATGCGCAGATCGACGTTGCGGATGCCGTCGCCGTCGCGGTTGCCACGGTTCGGATCGAATGCCTCCACCTGAAAGACTAGCGCGCCATAGACGGTGCTGTCAACCGCGCCAGGCCCTGTCTGCGCAATCCGTGCGACCAGCGTTGATTGGGACGTGTTGGTTTGTGACCCGGTGGCGTTGCAAGCTGGCAGGTTGGGATTGTCGATGGCAAACGGGCTGCTCCAGTTGCTGACGCTGCCGTCATCGAGCACGATGCGCGCAAAGATGGTGAAGTCGCCGTTGCAGATTGCGCGGGATGTGTCGGGCCAGCGAGCGCCGTTGCGAATGTCGAGCACATTGCAGTTCGGCTCGCCGCCGCCAAAGACGCAGTAGGCATAGACACGTTCAGTGCGCTGGTAGAAGGGTTCGCCGTTTGCATCCTCGATGCGGAACTCGACCCGCTCGACACGGGCGTTGCCCGGCGTGCGTTCGACCTCGGCGCGGAAGAAGATGCGGTCGCGGAAGACGGCAATCCCGCTGTCGAGGCGCGCCAGACCAAAACCGGTCGTCAGCGCGCCGCTCCAGCCCTCGGCGCTTGGGCCGCCGCCCGGCAACACGACCAGCGGCGGCAAGGTCGGCGAGGGCGTTGGCGTCGCCTGTGCTGACGTCGGCGGACGTGTCGCAGTGGCTTGAACTGCGACCACCGGCGTCGGCGTCACTGTTGGCCTCACTGTCGGGGAGGGCGGCGTGGCTGTTGGCGTAGCTGTCGGCTGCGCTGTTGGCGTCGGCGGCAGGACGCCTAACGGCAGCGTGGTCAGATCGAACGTGCAGGTAATGAAGGCCGCGCCGGCGGCAACCCACCCGCGCTGACCGGTCGGCAGCGGCTGCACCTCGATCCAGCTTGCGTCGAGGTTGCGCGTCAACGGGCGCAATTGCGTATTGACGCGCAGCACACCGATCACCGAGAAGTTTGTGCCAGGGCCGGCGCGCAGGTTGAGCGTCGGATCGGCGCGCACAACGCATTGCGCCAGCGGCGTTGCGGTTGCCCCGACAGGGCGCGGCGGCGCTACCGTCGCTGTGAGCGGCGCGCTGTCGGTGATCGGGTCAGCCGTGTTCACCGTGATCGTATAGACGCCGCGGTCGCTGCGCCGCACGCCGGCAACGATCAGCTCGACCACGCCGGTCGTCGAAAAGACGGCGCCATCGATGATGGCCTGGCGGTCGTCGAGGCTGTCGCTTTCCGCAAGCGTTTCCTGCGCGGCGGGGGCGAACAGTTCGAGATAGGGTGTAAACCGCGCGCTTGTCGCCGTCACTGTCACCACATCGCCCGCACAGCCGCGCAGCGCCCACACCTGTCCCGCGCTCGACTGCACATTGCCCGTGACGACGGCGCCAAAATGCAGAAACCCTGCCAGCGCACCGAGATCCACGGCGGCGGTATCGGCATATTCGACGGTGATCGAGTAGACGCCGCGGTCACTCCGCCGTTCGCCCGCCGCCGCCACGGTGTAGACGCCACCCGCCTCGACGCTCAATGTCGCCAGCGCGGTTTCGCCATCTTCGGACACGGCTTCGAGCAGTGGCGCGGCGGCCGTGTCGGTGTAGATGCTGAGAAAGGGCGTGAATGCCGTGCTGACGACGGTGACAGTCACTGCGTCGCCGGGGCAGGTGAAGAGCCGCCACTCCTCGCCCAGCGCACTGGTGATACGCCCGGAAGCTGGCGCGCCGGGCGTCAATATCTGGTCATCTTGCGCTGAAACGGGCAGCGCAGCCAGCAGCAGCAGGGTCAGCGCCACTGCCACTGCCAACGCGCCAGCAAGTCGATGGATGGATTGCGTCGATCCGTTCATGGGTTCACCTCCAGTGTGCTGCTCAAGACCTGGCGCGCCTCCAGCGCAAATGGCTCGCAGCTACAAGCCAGCACGCGTTGTTGGAAGAGCACGTTGCCTGCAGTGCGCTGGCGCAGCGCAAGACAGGCGTCGTAATGTTCGATTGTCGTGTTCAGCCAGCCGATCGCTGCGGCGTTGGCGGCGGCGCGTACATCGGCGGCGGTCGCCTGGTCGCGACGGATGGCGGCAATATGGGCGTGCAGCCGCGCCACCGTGCCCATCGCAACCTGCGTCCACGCGTGATAGACGGGATCGTCCGTTGCGGGGAAGGCTGTCAAGGCACGCGCCAGCTCGCTTTCCGCTGCAGCGAGCGCGCTTTCGGCTTCATCCAGATCGCCTTGCAGCAGCCATAGCGTTGCCCGCCCGCGCTGCGCCAGCCCCAACGCGAGATGAGCACGCGGCGCAAATTGTGGGTTCTGCGTTGCAGCGATGCTCACGGCGCGCCGCAACAGCCGGATCGCCTCTTCGCTGTCGGCGACGGCTGCTTCGAGCGTCGGCGAAGAGTTTTCGATGTTTGTCATTGAAAAACAGGCGGCAAGGGACTCAGGTACGGGTTGGGTGCGATAGGGAAAGAGCTGGGCGCGGTCAAGATAGACGTTGCCCAGCACAAGCAGCGCTGGCGCAAAATCGGGTTTGATCGCCAGCGCCTGCTCCAGCGCGTCGATGGCGATGTCGAATTCGCGTGATTTCTGCGCCAGGTCGCCGAGCACCAGGTAGAAAAGCTCCTTGCCTTCGTTCGCACTCCAGCTTTCTATCGTCGGCTGCACGCGCTGCAAAATCGCCAGCCCGCGCTCCGGCAGATTCGCCAGCCCGTAGGAGAGCGCCTGCGTCATCCAAAAGAGCGCGCGGCTGCGTGGATTCAACCCTTCACTGAGCGTCAACTTGGCGCTGTCCGGGTTGACGGCGTAGGCGACGGCAGGCTGCAGCGGCGCACCGAAGGCATAGCCACCCCACAGCGCGCTTGGCTCGCCGGCGCGATCCTGGCCGTCGAAATAGAACGCCAGTTGCAGGCTCTCTGGGTCGGTTTCGTCGGTGAGATAGCCGTAGACCACCATCTGCGCCGCGATCTTGTGCGCCAACGCCGCCGCGTGCTCGATGCGATCCTCGGCGCGCTTGCCCTCGACAAAACCGAGCGTGATATTCTTGCCGTCGGCGCGACCGAGCGTATCGTGCCAGATTTGCAGATTGCGGTCGAACGTTCCCGCCGCCCTTGCCTGTTGATAGGCGTCGTCGAGCGTGCGGTAGAGCGACGCGCTGATCTGGCTGCCGAACGCCGACGCACGCATCGTCCCGTCCGGTTGCAACACGCCGATCTCGGCGACGGCGATGTTGAAGTCGCCTTTCATCGGCCAGACATTCCACAGCGGTTCGAGCGCCGGGTAGGCGAGCGCGCCGCCGATCGCCAGCACGACAAGCAGGATCGCCAGCAGCGGCACAAACAGCCGGCGCAGCAGCGTGCGTTCGGGATGGCGCTCCGCCTCGGTGACGATCTGCCAGATCACGCCGTCGGCGGCGCGGCTGAAGAGGACGGGCGTGCCCCATTCCGCCGTCCCCGGCGCGGCGAGATCGACGGCTTTGCGCCCTTCGCTCACGGCGGCGTCGACAGGCAGCCGATCCGCCAGCGCGCCGTAGAATTGGTCGGCGAACGCGGCCGCGGCGCTGTCGCTGATTGCGTACTGCATGGCAACGGCGGCGGGCAGGCCACGCTGCACGAGCGCGGCGGCCACGCTGGAGAAGGGCGACTGCTCGTCCCCGCGCGCACCTTCGCAGGCATTGAGCACCGCCAGCCGCAGCGACCGTTGATCCGCCAGCAGCCGGCCAAGCTGTGTCGCGCTCAGCAGCCACGCCGCACCGCTTTCGTCGGTCATCACCAGCGCGCCTTCGCCGACGCGCGGGTCGAAAAAGGCGTGTCCGCTGTAGTGGAGGATGTGCCACGGCCCCTGCTGCAGCGCATCCTGCAGGTCGCGCCACGTCGCCCGCTCCAGCCAGACCAGCTCGATTTGTCCGCTGTCTAGCTGCTTGCGCAGCGCCTGTTCCAGCAGACGCTTCTCGCGCGCGGTGTCAAGTGGCGGCAGGTCGCTCGGCGCAGCGACAACGCCCAGGATGCGCAGCGGCGGCGTCACGGCGAAGTCGGGATCGGGCAGCAGCAGTTCCAGATAGCGCATGACCGGCGTGTGGCGCGAGAGTGCGACGAACTCCTGGCTGCGCGTGTCGAAGAGAAATTCCCACGGCACGGTCAGCAACTCTGGCGCCAGGATGCGCAGCTTGAGCCGCAGCCCCTGGTCAGCCGCGCTGGTGATCTGGCGGCTGCGATCGTAGGCGGTGCGGATGTCGCCCTGGATCAGCGCGTCGAAGAGGATGGCGCCGAAGTGCTGCACCAGTTCGACATCGCCCGCGGTCGAGTTGTCGAGCAACGCTTGCTCCAGCCCGGCAAGCTGCGCGTCGAGTGCGCTGCGGTCGAAGGGAAAGGTCATCACCCCGCGAGCAGCGCCCGCCGGCGAGCGCAGCACCGCCACGGCATAGCGCGTGCCATCGCCGGGGTCGATCTGGAGTTCAAAGTCGTGAAGCTTCAGTGCGGTCATTGTGAGCTGCGGTCTGCCGCGCTGAACCGATCGTGCGACAGGGGATTTATTATCGCCGGTTATGGAGAGTTGTCAAGGTTGGGAGCGACCGTGCCTCCCGCGCCCACCCCGCTGCATCCTCCGCGAAGACGAGCGGGAACGCGCCCAGGATGTGCGCAAACTCGGCGCGGCTCAGCCCGTAGAGATGGGCGACCAGGGCGTCGATCTCGTCGCGCAGGTGCTGGCGCGCCGCCGGGTCGGTGAGGCTGCTGACAGGCGTCCACGCCTCACCCATCACCGCCTGCCAGCGATCGGCGAACTCCGGCAGTATGCAAGGAATGCACCGGATTTTCATCATCGTCGTTCACCAGATGCACAAGTACGCTCAGATTCGGGTATACTGCGTAACATAGAGAAAACAATCGGAATCTGCCGTGACTGCGAGAGGCAACCCATACCCGTCAATTAACCTGATCTGCAGATATTGACGGCAATTCAATGGAGGTGACCTGCTATGACGATTCAAACTATTGATCTGCGCCCTGATTTGACTCGCTCGCTGACCGAAAGTGCTAGACTTGAAAAGCGGACGGTCGCCGATCTTATCAACGATGCTGTCGAATACTTCCTGGAAATGCGCTGGCGCGAGGCGCTTGATCGCGAGATGGTCGCATACTCTTCGCTGCATGCCGATCTTTGGCGTAAGTATCCCGGCCAGTGGGTAGCCGTCTACCAGGGACGTTTGATCGATCAAGACGCTGATGAAATGACTTTGGTCGGACGTGTACGCGCCCAACTGGGTGAAGTTCCTGCGTTGATTTGCCAGGTTGGACCGTCTCCTGTTGAAGATGTCTGGGTGCGCACGCCAAGCACCGGAAGATGAAGCGCATGAAAATTCCCTACAATCAGGACTATATGCCGCCTGCCCCAGTTGTCGAGATTTGGCTGGCTGCGCCAGGCGAATCGCTGGTCGTCGGTCCGATTGAAGCATTCATCGATAGCGGCGCCGATGTGACACTTATCCCGCGCCAGCTTCTGCGCCCGCTGCATCTGAAAGCACTGCGGCGTAAGACCCTACGCAGCCAGTGGGGCGAGCGGCGAACAGTGTATGTCTACATTGTGGAAATTGGCATCGGCGAGAATGTGCGGCTGCCGTGGGTCGAAGCAGTGGCCGACGAGATCGGGAACGAGTTGGTGCTGGGACGTAGTGCGCTGAACAAGCTGCGCGTATTACTGGATGGGCCACATGAGATGGTGGAAATCTCGGCCTGAATTAGCCTGCTCCACTCTGTTCGAACACCGCCAACAGCTGCGCCTCCCGCTCCCGCCCCGCTGCATCCTCCGCGAAGACCAACGGGAACGCCCCCAGGACGTGCGCAAACGCGGCGCGATCTCAACCAGGGCAGAGATCGATGCCCGACACTCTCAAAGATCGTCGCGTTCCAGCCCCGCCTGTTTCAATATGCTGAGCAACGTTCCAATCGGCAGGTCATCCTTGTGCATCGGCGCCACGACACGACGGCCGGTTTCCGGGTGGTAGTAGATATGGTGGCTGCCCTTTGTGCGATCCAGTACGAAACCGTGCTCCTCCAGCAGGCGCGCCATTTGCCGAGGTGAACGAGCTGGGAGTTTAGGCATACAAGGGGATCATTACGGTGGTTTCCAGAATTGACTCTTCCGTGGGAACTGTTTCCCCGTGAGCAATCAGACTTTCCACATACAACTCGATCGCTTCCTTCGCCATCGACACAGCTTCAGGAATCGTCTCACCGTAGGTGATGCAGCCGGGCAGGGTTGGCACAATGGCGGTGTAACCACCCTCCGGTTCCTCGCGCAACAGCACTCGATAGCTCAAGGTCTTCATACTCGCTCCTCGTTTCAGCACACACGCAGTTGTGCTATTCTATCACAACCATTCCATCGAACACCGACAGCAGTTGCGCCTTCCGCGCCCGCCCTGTCGCATCCTCCGCGAAGACCAGCGGGAGCGCACCCAGGATGTGCGCAAACTCGGCGCAGTTCGGCCCGTCGAGATGGGCGAGCAGCGCCGAGTTCATCCCTTGTCGCGTTTACTCCGCCTGCACAATCGCCACATCGAAGGGCGCCAGCGCGACCGCCCCGGCCACCGCTGCGCCGCTCAGCACGTCGATGCCGGCGATGGGCAGCGTCACAGCCGTCACTTCGGGGCGGTGGTTGAGCACGAACCACAGCTCGCGGCCATCCTCGCGGCGGCGACGCACGACCTCGACGCCGGGCGGCGCGCTGACCAGCGGCGTCACGCCCGCGGCTGCGCAGATGCGCCCAAGCAGCGCCCCCATTGCCTCCTGCTCCAGCCGCGTGCCGATGTAGAAGGCGCGCCCGCGCCCAAAGCTGTGCTCGGTGATCGCCGGGCGTCCGGCGTAGAAGTTGCTGGTGAAGGTCGCCAGCGCGTTTGCCCCTTCCAGGTCGATCACATCCGCCCATAGATCGCACGCTGCGGTCGTCCCGTCGCCGAACTGTACGGCGTTGTGCTCGCCCTCGGCCATCGGCGCAAACTCCTCGACGCGGATGCCAAGCAACTTGCGGAAGGGCGCCGGATAGCCGCCGAGCCGGATGTGCTCGTTCTCGTCGACGATGCCGCTGAAGAAGCCGATGGCGACCACGCCGCCGGCCGCGACGTAGGCTGCGATCTTGGCGGCGGTGGCGTCGTTGACCAGATAGAGATTGGGGATCACCACCAGCTTGTACTGCGCCAGGTCGCTGTCGGTGAAGACAAAGTCAGCGGTGATGTTGGCGGCGTAGAGCGGACCGTAGAAAGCCGCCAGCCGGTCATAGAAGGTGACTGCGGTCGAGGGCTTCGAGTCCTGCTCCAGCGCCCACCAGCTTTGCCAGTCGACCAGAATGCCGACGTCGGTGGCGACGCGGCTCTGCGCCAGCGGCCCAAGCTCCTGCAGCTCGTTGCCCAGCGCCGAGACCTCGCGCCAGACGCGCGAGTTTTCGACGCCGACGTGCGGAACCAGCGCGCCGTGGAATTTCTCGGCGCCGGCTTTGGCCGCGCGCCACTGAAAGAACATCACCGTGTTTGCCCCGCGCGCCACCGCTTGCAAACTCCACAGCCGCATCTGCCCCGGCTGTTTGAGCACGTTGCGCGGGCGCCAGTTGACCGCGCTCGGCGTCTGCTCCATTAACATCCACGGCTTGCCATCGCCGAGCGAACGCGTCAGATCGCACTGCGCGGCATTCTGCGCGGCGGCGAAGCCATCCGACGGGTCGGGATAGGTGTCGAGCGAGATGACATCCTCGTGGTGCGCCCACTTGCGATAGTCCGCCGGTTTGAAGAAGCCCATGAAGTTGGTCGTCACCGGCGTGTCGGGTGTGAAGCGGCGCAGAATCTCGACCTCCATGTCGTGCAGCGCGATCAGGCTGTCCGACGAGAAGCGGCGCCAGTCGAGCTGCTGTGTCGGGTTGGCAAAGGTCGGCGCACGGCGCGGCGGGTTGATCTCCTCCCATTGCCCGTAGCGCTGGCTCCAGAATGCCGTGCCCCACGCATGGTTGAGCGCGTCGAGCGTGCCGTAGCGTTCCTGCAGCCACGTGCGGAAGGCGGCCGCCGACACATCGCAAAAACATTCGCTGACGTGACAGCCGTACTCATTGTTGATATGCCAGACCTTGAGCGCCGGGTGATCCTTGTAGCGCTCAGCCAGCCGCGTCACCAGCGCCGACGCGTGCTGCATGTACGCTTCGCTGTGCAGACAGTACGCCTGCCGCCCGCCGGGCCACAGGGTCACACCGTCGGCAGTGACGGGCAGGCTCTCCGGGTGACGATGCGCCAGCCACGGCGGCGGCGAGGCGGTGGCCGTCGCCAGGCAAGCATGGACGCCGTGCGCGTGCAACAGTTCCAGGATGCGGTCGAGCCAGCCAAAGTCATACTGCCCCGGCTGCGGCTCCAGCCACGCCCACGAAAAGATGCCGATCGAGACCAGGTTGACGCCCGCCTCCTGCATCAGGCGCACATCTTCCAGCCAGACCGATTCGGGCCATTGTTCCGGGTTGTAGTCGCCGCCGTACCAGATGCGCGGCTGTTCGAGAAAATGAGGTTGTGTCATGCGAAACGTCCTTTCTTTGCAGGGGCGAGGGGCGAGTTGCGAGGGGCGATACGCCGCTGCCCGGTTGTTGTGCTCTTGCGTAATGGTTCAGGTCATGTCTGTTGTGAAGCCTGGCATAGAACGCGGATGTTGCGGATGCGGCGGATTTGCGCGGATCCAATCCGCGGAAATCCGCCCAATCCGCGTTCTATTCCAACCGGCCAAACAGTTAGATTCTTTCCATCTTCCTCTGCGAACCTCTGCGCACCTTTGCGTCCTCGCGTCTTTGCGTCAAAATCACTTTCCCAAACGGTTGATCCGTGGCAGCACCTCTTCGCCGAGCAAGCGCAGCCCCTGATCCGGCGTCAGCCCGTGCGGTGTGCCGAACTCGACACGCGCGGCGCCCGCTGCGATCAGCGCCTCGACGTGCGCGGCCACATCCTCCGGCGCGCCGGCGATCGCAAAGCGGTCGAGCAGGTCGTCGGAGATGAGTGCGGCCGCGGCGTCGAAGTCGTAGCGGGCGGCGGCTTCCTTGAGCCGTGCCAGCAGTTCCGGCTCGATCGACACGGTCGGGTCGAGTTCGGCGACGACGGGCAGGTAGAGCGCCACCTCGCGCCGCGCCAGCCGTCGCGCCGCCGCCCGATCCTCGTCCACCACCGACACCGCGCCGATCACGATTCCAACGCTGCTACGTTCTGGGAGTTCCGTCTCCGCTTTTTCTCTGCGTACTCTCTGCGTTCTCTGCGACCTTGCGTCAAGATCATCCAGAATGCGCCGAAAGTGCGGGATCACATCGGGATTGGCGCTGCCGCCGATCTTGATCTCGGCGATCTCGTCGCTGCAGGCGCGGATCGTGTGCGCACCCCACGTGCCGAGCAAGAACGGGATGTCGGCGCGCCGGATGTTCCAGCGCAGCGAATCGCCGCCCGCCAGCGGGAAAAACTCGCCGGGCAGCGGAGCCGGATCGCGGCACAGCAGATGACGCACGCACGCCATCGCCTCGCGCAGGGCGGCGACCGGGCGCGCCGGCTTCACGCCGACGAACTCCAGCCAACTGCCGCGTGCCATGCCAAGATAGGCGCGCCCGTGGCTGGCTTCGTCGATCAGCGCGATGTTGCCGGCGATGTTGACCGGATGGCAGGTGAAGGGATTGACCGCCGCCACGCCAAGCCGGACGCGGGTGGTTGCGCGCGCCATCTCCAGCAGCGGCAACCAGGCGGGCTGGTAGAGCATATCGTTGTAGACGGTGATGGCGTCGAAGCCGTATGTTTCGGCGGCGGCGGCCAGCGCACCGTACGCGGCAAGCGGTTTGTCGGTCTGGAAGGCAATCGAAAGTTCGCTCATGATGGGCGGCGGTCGTTGAAAAACGCGGTGAGAAATAGGGTGCGGCTTTGCCAGGGCACGGACTGCCCGGTCAACTGGCGCTCGAACAGCTTCTTGATTTCGGCGATCTCCGTGCTGGTCAGCAGCGCCGCCAGCCGATCGATGTAGGCAGGGCGTCCGCTGCCAACCGGCGTGAACCAGCGCTCGATCATCGCCGCGGTGATCGGCGTCTCGGTTTCTTCGGTTTCACTCTGCAAGGTGACGGTCAATCCTGCTGCGTCGAAGGCAGCGCGCAGATCGTGCTCGTCCCAGTTGACCAGCGGATCGTCGGTGTCGGCGTAAATCGCTTCCTCCGCCTGTTGCCAGCGCGCCACCACGTCGGCGGCGAGTTCGTGGCTGTCGAGCAGCGCGTAGAGCCGCTGCGTGTGACGTGGCACGCGCTCGGCCAGGCTGATCACGCCGCCGGGCGCCAGCAGTTCCGCCAGCAGCCGGCACACAGCGCCTTTGTCCGCCTCATCGAGCAGCGCGTTGTGGCCGACGATGGCGTCGAAGCGGAGGAGGGGCGAGTTGCGAGGGGCGAGGGGCGAAGCCTGCGTTGCGAGTTGCGAGGGGCGACGGGCGAGGATGTGTGGCGCGCTGCTTGTTTGCAGGGACAGAAAGAGCGGCAGTTCTTCGAGGCGGCCCTCCATGACCACCGGACGTTCGATCTGCGGCAGGCGTTCGGCGAGCTGGCGCAGGGCGTCGGCGTCGCGACGATTGCGCGCCAGGGCGTAGACGCCGCCTTCGGGCGTGCGCCGCAGCGCCTCCCATGTCAGCAGACCGGCGCCGGCTTTGAGATCGAGCACGGTGCTGTGGTTGAGGATGCGCGCGGCGTCGAGCACACGGTCGCGCACGTGCGCCAGCCGCTCGCCCGCACCGGAGATCGTGCGCTGCAGCCAGCGTTCGCGCGCCGGGTCGTTGGGCGAGTGCGTCAGGATTTCGCCGCGCTCCTCCTCGGCGTCGAGCATGGCGGCAAGCTGCGCCTCGCGCCGCCGCGCCACATCGACGCGTATCGCCGCCTCGTAACCCTGATCCGACGGCTGGTAGAAGACCTTCCCCTGCAGCGATGTTGGCAGATATTGCTGCGCCACCCAATGGTCGCGGTAGGCGTGCGGATAGAGATAGCCCTCGCCGTGGCCGAAGCCTTCCTTGTCGCGGTTGCCGTCCTTGAGGTGGTTGGGCACGCCGCTGTCCGCCTCCTTGCCGACCTGTTCCAGCGCGTCGAAGAAGGCAAACGCTGTGTTCGATTTCTTCGCCGTCGCCAAATAGAGCGCCGCCGTCGCCAGGTGAAAGCGTCCCTCCGGCATCCCCACCTGCTCGAACGCCTGGGCGCAGGCAGTCACGACCTGGATCGCGTTGGGATCGGCCATGCCCACATCCTCGCCGGCGAAGATCAACATGCGCCGGAAGATAAAGCGCGGCGACTCGCCGGCGTAGACCATCTTCGCCATCCAGTACATCGCCGCGTCGGGGTCGCTGCCGCGCAGGCTCTTGATGAAGGCGCTGATCGTGTCGAAGTGATAGTCGCCCTCCTTGTCGTAGAGCACGGCGCGGCGCTGGATCGATTCCTCGGCGATGGCGAGGGTGATGTGGAGAGTGGGAGAGGGGGAGAGAGGGAGAGAGGGAGAAGGGGCATACTGTCTCCCATCTTCCCGCAGCCCCCCGCGCGCAACCGTTCCTTGTCTCCCCCTCTCCCCTTCTCCCCCTCTTTCAGTTCCCGTCGTCTCCACCGCCAACTCCAGCGCGTTGAGCACGGCGCGGGCGTCGCCGTTGGCGACCTCGACCAGGTGCTCCAGCGCATCGTCGTCGATGGTGATGTTCAGACCGCCGTAGCCGCGCTCTGGGTCGGCGAGCGTTTGCTGCACGATGGCGCGCAGGTCATCTTTGGTGAGCGGGACAAGCTGGAAGATGCGGCTGCGGCTGACCATCGCTTTGTTGACCTCGAAATAGGGATTTTCGGTGGTGGCGCCGATGAAAATTACCGTGCCGTTTTCGACCCACGGCAACAGTGCATCCTGCTGTGATTTGTTGAAGCGATGCACCTCGTCGACAAAGAGGATTGTACGCTGACCGTACTGTCGGGCGCGGCTCTGCGCCTCGTCGATCGCCTCGCGGATGTCCTTGACACCCGCCAGCACGGCGTTGATGGCGATGAAATGGGCGCGGGTGGTGTTGGCGATGACGCGTGCCAGCGTCGTCTTGCCGGTGCCGGGCGGTCCGTAGAAGATCACGCTCGAAAGCTGGTCGGCTTCGATGGCGCGGCGCAACAGCCGCCCCGGGCCGACGATGTGCTGCTGCCCGACATATTCGTCGAGCGTGCGCGGGCGCATCCGCGCCGCCAACGGCGCGCTGCGCACCATACGATCCTGGTTGGCTTGCTCGAAGAGGTCCATGTCAG
>FWWL01008749.1_pt1 | contig 12796 bp, 8 predicted proteins | sample 2228331 | NCBI WGS metagenome assembly FWWL01 (sample SAMEA103939775, study PRJEB20133) | metagenome | reverse complement strand
GAGTTTAGTGGGTTGACTGGCCGCGACAGTGGCAATCCTTCCAAGATGCGTATCGATCGACATCAAAACTGGAGGGACGCGCGCCGTCGCCTCCGCCGTGTGTCGATCGATAATCCCTTATGATTCACGGCCACGACAACGCGTGGCCCTCCAGGGCGGAGCATGGATTTTTCCCACCCAACGCGCATTGCCACGTGGTTGCATTGCTGTTGAAATGTTGGAAGCGTGCCCCATCGCTGCAAAGAGTGGCTAAACTCTAAGGAACCTTCCTCTTTTCACTGGATTGGTCGGTTCCCTTGGCAGTCACAGCAATAATCCTGTCCGGTCACACCATCCTTAACCTGACGATCAACCCTCCGCATCGAGGATCAGTGTAACATCCATTTGCCGCCCTTGTCGGATGATGGTGAACACCGCTTTCTCGCCCGGTTGTTTGCTCTCCAGAATGGTCAGGAGGTCATCGACCGTTTTCACCGGCTTTCCATCAACCGCGATGATCAAATCGGCCGTTGAGCGGTCAATCACAGTTGACTCGAAGACAAGTGGCCCTTGCCGGCGGGTCTTTTTCACCAATCGGAACCCTTGCAGCCCGGCACGGTCCGCCGCACCGCCCGGTTTGAGCGACGCGATCAAGATGCCCTGGTCCGTTTCTAACACTTGTAGAATTCCGGCATCGGCACGGATGACACGCCCCGTGCGTATCAGTTGGGGTACCACCCTGGCAATGGTGTTGACGGGAATGGCAAATCCCACGCCGGCGCTTTCGCCGGTCCGACTGGCAATGGCCGTGTTCATGCCGATAACCAGCCCATGGCTATCCAACAGGGGTCCGCCCGAGTTGCCAGGGTTAATGGCGGCATCAATTTGGATCATCTGCTTCAGCATGCGTTGACTGCGGGGATTGGGCAGGGAACGATTGAGGCTGGAAATAATGCCTGTGGTTAACGTCCGTTCGAGACCGAACGGATTACCAATGGCAAAGACCCTTTGCCCCACCTTCAGATTTGTCGAGTCGCCGAATGTCACCGGAAACAATTTGTCAGAGGGTGCATCGATCTTCAAGACGGCGATATCACTCGGTGGATCCGCACCCACAAGCTGGGCATCATACGCCATCCCATCATAAAGTGTCACGGAGATAGCTCGGGCATTTTCTACGACATGGTAGTTCGTAAGGATATGCCCCTGCCGGTCAATGACGCTCCCACTCCCCTCGCCTTCCGTGATGATATTCATAAAGAACAGCGCCCCTTCCTGAATGCTCTTGGTTCGGATATTAACGACACTCTTGTTGGCCTTCTCATAAACGGCAATGTTGACGATTTCGTCTGGGGTGAACTGTCCCACCGGCGGCAAAAAGGCCTCCCAACCTGGTACCGTCTGCGCAATGACTACCTGCCCCTGGGCAGCGGTGGCGGTACAGAAGGTCGGCGAAGCCGCCCATGGTGGTAGGTTTTCGGAACCCTCGGACATTTGTGGAACCCACGGTCCGCCATAGACCACGGATCGCCCTTGGGTACCCCCGATCATGCCCTCGTCAACCCCGGTCAAACCGGACTTAACCGCCGCAACGGCCGCCAGTGCGCCGACCGTAACGCTTACAAGACAGGCAACTATCAATCGCCTCATAACGACGCCCTTGCGCTACTCTCTTGATTAACCACTTCGCAGTTCGCCGCAGAATTCCGCACCTCGATCATACGCGGAGATTACCTCCTAGTGTTTGCCTCTGCGATCTCCTACTTTACCGCACGGCCTTTTCCTCGCAAAGGAGATGTCCGTTGAACCCAGACCGTCAAAGGCAGGTTGGCTTTGAGAAGAAGAAAAGCCAACCCACACAAAGACGTTGATGCCATCCTGGCGCAAGCAATGCTATCACCACAACTTTTTGTACTTGTGAGCGGAATTCGCCAAAATGTTGAGGTTGTGTTGACAAGCGAAGACAGGTCGGTACATTCTTCACGAAAACGGGCTTCACATGCGTGCCAAGTCATCCGGGTCACAGCAGCATTGGGTTGGCATGTGTGATTTGGCCTGAACAGGGATGGATGAGGCAGGATGACGAGAGCGTGTAACGTCGTGAAAAACGTTCAAGCTTTGTTTGCCAACTCAGTGTGAAACGAGAGGTCGTCGGTCAAGCCATACAACTCGCACGGAGGCGATGCTGGTGATTAGAGTAAGATGTTCTTTCTTGTCTCGGCTTTTCGGGAATCTCCCCAGGTTATTGTTGCAGGCCCATCCTCAGCGTGCCTCTCCTCCAACGATCATCTCAAAGACTTTGCTATTCCAGTTACTTCCTAATGTTGTTTGTTTGACGAGATTGGTCAGCCCAGGGCTTTCCATAGTCAAGTCCCGTTTGTCAGGCAAAGGATCGTTGAAACAAGGAGGTCAACAATGCGTCGTAAACCCCTCATCGGTCTCAACATGGATTTCGGCAAGGTAGAATCGAAGGGATACGTGGCAGAACTTCCCGCCGGTTATTTCGACTGCCTAATTCGGGCACAAGCCGTCCCGGTTGCAATCCCGCCGCTTGTCCATCGTCGTGATATTGAACAGGCGCTCGATGTCCTTGATGGTTTTGTCCTGATCGGTGGTGACGATCTCGATCCTTTGCGTGATGGCTGTTACCACCATCCCACCACGCGGGTAATGCACCCGCGCCGGGAAGACTTTGACCGCCTTCTGGCCAAGCTTATTGCCGAACGCCGTATGCCGGTCCTGGGGATCGGCGCCGGCATGCAATTGCTCAACGTGTCACAGGGTGGAACGTTGTCGTTGAATATCCGCGACGATTTCGCCAATGCGATGGACCATCGGGATCCGCACGACCCCTATCATCGGCACGGGCTTGTTGTCACCCCTAAGACCTTTGCCAAAAGGGTCTATGGCGATGGCGAGATTCGCGTCGCCAGTCGGCATCACATGGCCGTCCTCGATTTGGCGCCCATCTTCAAAGTGTCGGCCGTCGCACCCGATGGAATCATCGAAGTCATTGAAAGCCAAGACCCGGATTGGTTCGCCATCGGCGTTCAATATCACCCCGAGTGCGAGGCGGCCTCGGCGCTTGATTTGCGAGTCTTTGAAGAATTTGTGGATGAAGTCGTGCGACGTCAGGGCGCCACACAGCGGGCAGTTGCGTAATCCGCCTTTCCGATGTGGGTTTGACGAAAGAAGCCGTTAGCGGCATCTCCTCGTTTACGCACTGGCCGTCACAAGTTCTCCAACCGACTCCCGCTGGGAAGCCGCCGACGTATCGGTCAGAAGCCGCATCATGACCGACCAACGCCCTGTGGCGTCAGGTGTTACCCACCAGTGCGGTTGGATGGCTACCGACTGGTGGACCAATTCAAAACCACCTTCCGATTGACTAACCGACGCCACGGGGAACGTCCAGAGGTTTGTTGGCCGAGAAAAGGCCATCTGAAGTCGCAACCCGAGCCAGCTATCGACCATGGCCAAACCTGCGGCGGCTTCGAGGTCTAACTGAGTCCCCAAGTGCCCAAGTCTTGCCCCGTCGAGAGTTTCAAAGAAACGGTCGTCGGCATTGGCGGGAAGTCCCGCCACGTTCAATTCCACGGCGAAAAGCAGTGGCCGATCGAGCGGGAGGTTTTCCAGGCGATAGGCGACCTCAAGAATCGGGCTACCCTCGCTCAAGAGGATCGCCTTAGTGACCCGCACCATCTGGTCCAAGACCATGGCCTCACGGGTGAGAACCACCCGGACACGGTCAGGATTGGCGTGAATTGTCGCCTCATATCGGAGGTTACTAAAGTCGGCCCAACAAACCGCCTGACCCGACCTCACCTGTTCCAAAGTCGTCTCGGGACTGTAGAAAATGTCGATGAGTGATTTCCGCGGATAACGGTCATACTGAATCTGTGAGTCCAGACCGGCTTGTTTGAAAACAACGCGGTCATGGATACTGGCACAACCCTCATGGTGACCGGTCGCGCCCGCGCGCACCTTATCGTGATAGACCTCCGGGCGCCGTGTCATCGTGGCCAACAGATTTCGCTTAATCGACCGCACATCCCACTCATAGAGTTGACCGCCACGGAAGGGCGCCAGGTAAGCTACCATTTGCTCGTTGGCAAGGCGAATCTCAGGCTGCCCGTCAAAGTCAAAGTCCTCGGCCCGCACATCCACCCAGGGGCCCTGCGAGCGGAATCGTTGTTCAATGAGATTGTCGGCTGCAATCAAGTGTTCGTACACGGCATTGCGGAGGTGGGGTAAATAAATCCCACCAAAGGCCCCATGCCAATAAGGGCAATTGCATTGGCTACGGTATAACTCCAATTGGGCCTTTCGCAAGGTGGAGTCAGCGGGATCTGAGCTAATGGCGTTTTGCAGTCGCCGACTGACCTCCATCATCCGCGCGTACATTTCGTTTGCTTCTGGATATTTGACCCGGAAATTCCGCCAATAGCCGCCTCGTACGAAGGACCGGACACGAGACCAACGGGGGTCGCCGTTCATCTCATGATGGAGCGATTCAAGCTCTCTTTGCTTTTCGGTGGGCAAGGCCCATTCTGTCATTTCACGGTAACTGCAATCGGGCAGGTAAATTTTTCCGAGAGGTGAAACAGCATCAAAGGCCTCTGCGAGGGTGCACACCCGCAGCCAATCCCGTTCGCGGAGAAGGGCCTCGAAGAACCGTTCCAGCCAACGGTCCTCGTAAACGTGTTTTTTGGTGTCAGGCCAGGTACCAAACTTTTCTCCATCATCACCGAAGACGACTACGGCGTTGGGATGCTTTTCGCCAATCTCTCGGAGGTATTCAATCGTGACGTATGGTTCGGCAAAGGGAATCGTGTAACGGAGACGCTCACTTCCCGGAAATACCGCCACAACTCGCCCTTCGTCTTCGGTCAGATAATAGCCGTACAGTTGCTCTTCTCGAAGTCCGGCCGCTTTGAAGTGATAATCATCCAAAACGGTATATTCGATGCCGGCGGCCGCGATATCCTTGGTGAAGGACTGTTCCCAGACACGCTCGGGTACCCACATCCCGCGAACCTTGGCCCCAAGGCGGTTTTCGAGCCATCGGGTGTAGCGGCGAATTTGGCCAACGCGATCGTGAGAAGGAATCATTGCGAGAATCGGTTCGTAGAACGGCCCGCCGATGATCTCAATTCGCCCTTGGCTGACCAACTTGGCAATTTCATCCAGATAGCCGGGATGAACCGAGTCGAGCCATTCGATCAGCGGACCACTCGTATGGAGGGAAACCCTAATCCCCTCCCAGCGCTTCAGGACTTCCAAGAACGGGCGGTAACTGTCTTCGTATGCCTGCTGGAAAACATGATCAAAATTGCCTACAGGTTGGTGATCATGCAACAAAAGAACAAGGCGGACCCTAGGAGTGGAAGACGTCATAGGTTGATTCATCGGTGCGACTCAGATGCTACTTTAAACCCTCAGCGGACAGACAGACCACTGGACGACAACTCTCGAGGGCTTTGCCGGACACGGGGACACAGGGCTGCGGGACAGCCATCGCGGGGATCAAAACGATTGGGGAGATCCTCGCTTCTTTTTATCTAGCCCTCTTTACTTTCTGTATCGACACTCACAACGCACTCACTCCAGATTACCTATCCCAGATATTTTGCCAGACCCATTAAGTCACTTGTCGGTCGCGGAGGGATATTGCAGCAAATTCGGGAAATACCGGGTTGATGTGCACGCCACTTCCCCATTCAAAACCTGCCGGTCGCGCGGTGCTCGGCAAGATTTCAACATGCCAATGATAAAATGGAGCGTCGTCATTCAATGGTGCATCATGAAGGATGAGATTGTACCCGACTCCTGGGATGGTCCGGTCGAGACGCTGAGTAACCTCTTTCGTGATCTGAATCAACTCGCCCCATAGCCCTCTGTCCAGGTTTGAAAAACTCGTGGCGTGCTGGCGGGGAAGAATCCAGGTCTCGTAAGGAAACCGGGCAGCAAAAGGACATATCGCGAGAAAGTGCGGTGATACTTGGACAATACGAGCCCCTTCGATCATTTCACACTGGATAATCTGACAATAAATACAACTGTGATGACCCCGAAAGAACTCCTCCGCCCCGGCCAGTTCCGCTTCGATCGTCGGGGGAATCACCGGAGTCGCAATAATCTGGCTGTGGGTATGCTCCACAGAGGCTCCCGCCAACGGCCCAACGTTCTTGAAGACCATCACATACCGCAGGTGCTCATGGGACCTCAACGATGCCAACCGAGACATCAGGACCTCAAGAACGTCAAGCATTTCCTCATGGGTCAAATCGGAGATACCCTGCACATGGCGCGGCGTCTCGATAAGGACCTCATGACAACCCAAACCGGTCCTCCCCCGATAAATCCCGGATTCGAATACAAAATCCTCACCGTCAACCAATGCGGGATATTTATTGGGGACGACACGGACCTTCCACGGTGGGCTCCCTGAGGTGGGCGACACTTGAGGCACTGTGACGATGGCAGGCGGGGTGAGTTCTTCGTTCCCGGGACAGAAGGGGCACGGGCCATGGTGAATCCGCCTCGGCCGTGTATCGAACTCCTGAGGACGCTCCGCACGTTGGGGGGATATGATCACCCATTTGCCGGTAACCGGATCTTGCCTTAGTTCGGCCTTTCGCTCAGGTTTTGATATGAAAGATAACATCTTTGCGTCACGCACCCTGGTGCTATCTGATGGGTCATTCGCAGCAATCGTGGTCAAAAGAATCGATCGAGTCACGGGAATCTTTCCATTATCACCGTCCCCATGTCAACGAAAAGGCCGGTTTCTTGCGGTGCCCGCTTACACCCGGTAAACTGGGCAAACGTGTTTCTTCACCGGCAGGTTGATCGGAAGGCTCAGCAAGATACCACATCGACTGTAATGCAAGTAGTTACAGTGGACCTGGGTGGAGATCGGCGTAATCCTAACAGCCCACATTACCCCAAACACTTGTGGGCTTCTGCAGCTCAAGCAATCAGTCCTGAGGAGGGTTGAACATGAATGCTCGGTTTCTTGCGCTCGGAGGTGCCATGGTACTGGCTGCAACGATCTTTTGGGGACATCAACTGGCTGGCCAGGAGGCACCGGCGGTTCCACCCCTCCAAGTTTATCCCCAGCCGTATAGTCAAGCGGCTTTTGTCTTCGTTCCCACCCAAATGGAACTGGCAAGATTTCATTTTGGGGGAACACTCTTTCGGCCGTTTCTTTATCCCGTTCGAAGTCCCTCCGGACGAGAGCTAACCAGGATGGGACACCCGCATGACCCGATTAGTCACAGCCACCACAATTCGGTATGGATGTCGCATGCCGACATCAACAAGTCCGATTTTTGGTCTGACCGAACCAAGGCCCGCATCATTTGCCGCAACGTTGTTGAATACGGAGAACACCCCGGGACTCCCGGGCAGGATGGCAGTTTCCCGACGGCATGGCTTCGGGCAGATATCGAATGGGTTTCGGAACAAGGTACCCCTTTGCTTAAGGAGGAGCGACGGATCATATTACAACTTTTGGACGCCGCGGAAAAGTCTTGGCGAGATCCCCGACCGGCCCTCGCCGGTGGTTATCTTATCATTATCGATTCCGCATTCAGCCCGGCAACAGAAACTCCTGTCACGTTTGGTGAGACGCCCTTCGGGTTGATCGGCGTGCGTATGACCAAGACGATTGGGGTTCGCGACGGCGGTGGTCGGATACTTAATAGCGAGGGCGGTCTCAATGAAAAAGGGGTATTTCGGCTGCCCGCACGGTGGATGGACTACAGCGGCCCGGTCACGGTCGATCAGAAGGCTGGGATCACGCTTTTCGATCACCCGAACAACCCCGGATTTCCAAATCCTTTCCACGTCCGCGACGACGGGTGGATGGGCATTTGTTTGACACTCAACGGACCGATCACATTGGAGAAAGAGTCAATTCTCAAACTCCGGTACGGGCTTTGGTGTCATGACGGCGTTCCCGGTAAAGAAGAAATCGACAATGTCTTTGGCATATTCAGTCGATTGGCCCTACCCGGCCAACAGACGCAACACTGACACGGTGAGTACGCCCGGCGTGCCATTTAAAGGCCCCGGGCCGTCAATGCCGGTTATCTGATCGTTGGTCAAGCGATCCTCAAAGAATAGAAATCAATATCGTTGCCCAAGAACGCACGGATTGTCTTCCATGGATGTTCAAACACTATCAGACTCCGAACGGTCTCCGGACACTTCTCCTGAACACCCGCGTGACCGGCGACCGAAACTGATGTTATTTGGCCTACTCTTCGGCCTCGCGGCAGGCCTATTGGTAAACATAGCCATCGAGCACGCCTCGTACCACCCAGATGAGACCTTCGGCAAATGGTTGCCGGTAACGGCGATTCACTGGTGCATCGACTACGTCGTCGAACCGTTGGGACGGGTCTTCTTACGCCTGATCCTAAGTATTGTCCTGCCCTTGGTGTTCTCAGCCCTTGTCTTGGCTGTTGTGGAGTTCCGTGACCTGCGTCGCCTTGGTCGTCTCGGTCTTGCTGCCATTATCATGACGATCATCTTTTCGGCGGCTTCGGTCCTGATCGGTGTGACTCTTGTCACGGTCACGGCACCGGGTAAGGCGATGTCTATGGAAAAGCAACAGGCCATTGAGGCCCGTTTTGGGCGACGGGAATTGCCGCCCGAAGATCAGGTCAAACGCGTGCCGGATATCATACTTGACCTCATCCCGGAAAATCCCCTTCAAGAGGCCGTGGGAGCTTTGGACGGGTCTTCCAAAGGTAACGGCATGCTCGCGATTATGGTCTTTGCACTCGTTCTTGGCGCAGCAACGATCAAGGCGGAAACGCGGGGTGAACCGTGGATTAAGGTCCTGGACAGCCTGTATGCTATTTCCATGATCATCGTCGATTGGGCGATGACACTGGCACCCTTTGGCGTGGCATGCCTGATGTTCGTGGCAGGGGCCCGGCTAGGAATTGCCCTTGTGGTACCCTTATTGGGTTTCCTCCTTGTGGTGGTGGGAGGACTGCTAGTACAAATGTTTGTCGTTTATCCTACCGCATTGTGGATCAGTGGTATCCGCCCGACGCAGTTCTTCCGCAATCTGGGCCCCGTCATACCTACGGCCTTCGGTACGGCATCATCCAGCGTCACGCTGCCGACAGCCATCCAGGTGGCGGAGAAGAACCTCCTCATTCCATCCCATATTGCCCGGTTTATTCTCACCGTCGGCGCAACAGGTAACCAAAACGGCACAGCCTTGTACGAAGGCGTGGTCGTCCTCTTTCTCGCTCAAGTGTTTGGCGCAGATTTGACAATATGGCAGCAACTGGGGGTCGTCCTGTTTGCCGTTCTCGCCGGTGTCGGAACGGCGGGCATTCCCGGAGGCTCCATCCCCATGATCATGATCATCCTCGCCAGCATCGGCGTACCACCGGAAAGCGTGGCCCTCATCCTGGGACTGGACCGGTTTCTCGATATGTGTCGGACGGTGGTCAACGTCACAGGTGACTTGACCATCGCCCAGTGCGTGGCAGCCTGGGCCGGTTACGTTCCGAGACCAAAAGACGACGGCACAGCCTAACCGACCAGGCTTTGTTTGAGACAAAACACGGCCGAACAATCGTAACCGTGGGCTTGATAGCCCGATCGACAGGTTCAATCCTTATCAATCCGCAACGCGATGTCGTCGTCGAAGGCCGGGGAGGTCAGTGTTAGCAATCCTCCACCGTGTTGCTTCGATTCATCAAGGACCCATGCGCCGGTCTTGGTGTCGAGCCAGCGGATTCTCCAACGTCCCGCCGGGAGATCCAGCGTCACCTTTGCCGTGACGTCCTTGCGAACGTGCTCCGCCAGATTCTTGGGTTTGTTAGGAAGCGGAACATGAAGATAGACGGCATAGACGGCCCCTCTTTTCGACAAACAACTTGCCGTTAACTTCGGCTCCACACTCCTGACCGTTCCAGTGTCTGGGCTCATTTGCCAGAATGGCAATTCTTCAATAAACTTCTTCAGAATCGACAATTGCCGTCGAAGACTGGGACTTCCACCGCCGGGCGATTTGTAGTCCAGAAACGTTCCGTCGGGGTAAGCCGGTGTGAAGGAGTAATCCAGATTGTTGTACAGCGCACCGCCGGCCATAATGAAATCCCATCCCTCGGTCCGATAAAGCACGTCATCCTTTCCGCGGAATCCCGTCTCGTTTTCCCCGATGACCACATTCCAGTGGTAGTTGAGTGCAACAGTATCCGGTGGGACACAGTAGTGAAAATTGAGAATCTTCACGGCCGGATGGAGTTTCTCGACCTTCGCTCGCCCATTCGCAATGTTCATCGAAATGAGATGCCTGACACCCAACGGCTTTTCTGTTTCGACGATCGTGTCGGCAATCTTCCACTGCCACGCCTCTGTGACACCGCCGAAGTAGGGTTCATTGCACACCTCGTAATAGAGGTTGTCGTACTCTCGCAGTTCCGAAACCACTTTTCGCACAAAGTCCAATTGGACCTCGGTCAGATCGGCATGCTTGAGCGCGTAAACTTCCTCCCGCGGGCACGCGCCGATGCCGTTCACGTTGTTTTTCGCGTTCATGGGGTTGGCCGCCCAAAGCTCCTCGTTGTAGAACGGGCAAAATAGGTTGAATTCCACAACGATCCCACGATCCCGAGCCGCCTGCATGAAGGCGTGCAACCGCGAAAAGTATTCCGGATTCCATTTTTTCAAATCAAACCGATTGCCACCGTCATAATAGCCCGGTTGGTCACTTCGGGCCCAAGGGCACACATACCGAAACGGCTTTGGGGCCAGCGGATTGTCGGTGATTCCAAAGGATGAGGGAATCTCTCGGTAGGTTCCCGAAAAAGCCCGGGTGTGATTCAACCCATCTTTGGCTAGAGCATCCAGATACCGAATAAAATCGAAATCAGCATTCAGCACAGCCCCGTAGTGCTCACCCGACGTAATCAGGACCGTCGGCCGCCCGCGCCAGAGAAAGTAATGCGGATTGTCCGGATGCAAGGCGATCGGCTCCGCACCTTGTGTCGATACAATGGATGTCAAAGACAGTAAAACCACCCAAGCCAGGCAAGTTCTCATGGCAGTCGTTCCCCTAAAAAAGACAATCCATCGCGTGAGTGGCAACCGCGAATCGTCGGCCGTCACGACGAAACGGTCGCTCACCCAATGTCTGTGCAAATAACTTCAGCAAACAGGGTTGTGCTTACGCCCCCCAACCCTGCCGATACTCACTCTTCAGCCATTGGTTTGCCTCGGGGATATTCGTGATCTTTCGGGCATTCGCATCCCATCGGATCGTTCGCCCCAGCTTGAGGGCAATATTCCCCAAGAGATAGGCCTCCGTCAATGGCCCGGCATAACTGAACGGACAACTGGGCTGATCGGGATTGCCGTTCTTGATTCCACCGATCCATTCGGCATACATATCACCGTAACGACGCAGCGATTGCGGGACATCGGGAAAATCGCCGGCCGACTTGTGACCGACACCGATCGCGCCCTTGGTCCCGATGATCAGCGAGCCCCCCGTGGGAACCTCTTTGACACCCAGCATGTCCGCCGGTGGGGTTTTGCCGCCATCGTACCAGTAGAGCTTGACCGCCGGTCGATTACCCTTGGCCGGAAAATTGAACCGCAAGATGGTCCAGGCGGGGAACATTTCCGTGACCGGTCCGGACGTATCAACCACATCGACGCTTTCCGGGGCGCCCAGCTCGAGTCCCCACCAAGCCGAGTGCCACATGTGGTGTGCGATATCCCCCAAGGCCCCTGTTCCGAAATCCCACCAACCACGCCAAACGAACGGATGATACACCCAACCTGAGTGCAACTGCCTTGCCGGCAACTGATAGACGGGATGACCCTCGGGCCACTTTTCCTTGTACGGCCTCATAGGGGCACATCCAATCCAGTTTTCCCAGTCCAAATGGGCCGGAACCTGATCCGCACCCTGCGGACGATCAAATCCTTGCGGCCAAATGGGACGATCCGTCCAATAATGGACCTCCGTTACATCACCGATGGCGCCGCTCCGCAGAATCTCGACAATCCTGGCGGTCTCGGCACTTCCCCGCCCCGGCGTACCCATGTGCGTGACAAGCTTTTTCTCGCCGGCCACCTTGGCCATTTGGTAGGCCTCCTCCACCGTCCTGGTGAGAGGTTTTTCGCAATAGCAGTGTAAACCTTGTTTCATCGCCTGAAGGCAAATGGGAGCATGCATGTGATCGGGGGTACTGACCACCACAGCGTCGAGTGTTTTCTCGGTCTCCAGCAATTTGCGGTAGTCCGTATAGGTTCGTGCAGCCGGAAACCGTTTTGCCGCAGACTCGAGCGCCCGACGATCCACATCACAAAGCGCAACGATGTTTTCACCGCTTACGCCGTTCAAGTTGGCCCCACCTCGTCCCCCAACCGCAATAACGGCAATATTGACCTTCTCGTTAGCCTCATAAGAAAAAGCCAGTCGCGATGGCAAAACGAGACTTGCAATCGCAGCCGTGGCTCCACACTTGAGATAATCCCGCCGGGACAAACCGCCATTGGTTCTTCGCATGGGTGATTCTCCTAACTGAACGGACACTTTGTGGGGAAGGTATCACCGTTACACGCCGTGGCACGGAGGAAGGCAACGTCACCCGGACTACGGGTGTTCCGTTGCAAGCGCCCGTGATTATAATCACTGGTTGTTTCCGGTGACAAGCAACTGGGTCCTCGAAGCGTGGATAAGGTCGGACATGCGAAACAGTTACTATTGTTTGGGTCTTCAATTCTTTGCAGCGTTATTCACCTGGGCTTGCTCACAATTGCTCCTCGTGCTTGC
>FWWL01008745.1_pt1 | contig 12804 bp, 18 predicted proteins | sample 2228331 | NCBI WGS metagenome assembly FWWL01 (sample SAMEA103939775, study PRJEB20133) | metagenome | reverse complement strand
GAAAAAATAGATTTAATAATATGTCGTAATCTGATTACGACATATTCAATGTTATTTATTGTTTTGTGGCTTCGTAAATGGCTTTGATTTCAGATTCAGAGAGGGCCCGATTGTAGATACGAACTTCGTCGATAAAGTTATTTAAAAATTTTTTCTAATTCTTTATAAATTTTATGAGAGCCAATTCGGTAATAAATTACTTCTTGATTGAGAAGAAATTTAAAGATAACACGATAATTTTTATCAATTGAAAAAGACCAAAATTCTTTTAAGATGCCTTTTAGTTTATGAGTTTTTAAAGTTCTATTAAAACAATCATTTTCAAATAATTTAATTTTCTTAATTGCTTTTATTTTAATTTTTTCTGGTAAATTGATGAAATCTTTTTCAAATTGAGGAGTAGTATGAGAGCGTAAAATCTTCATTTCTTTTTCTTATTCTTAGAGATTGCCTTTAAAAATTCCTCAAAAGTTCTTGTTTTTCCTTTTTTAAGTAATTTTTCACCTTCTAAAACACTTTTCATCAAAATAAAAAGCTCATCAAGGTAATCTTTCTTTAAGATCACAAACTTTTCTCCTTTAACTTCAAAAGTATTAATAATATTTGACTTTGTTAGTATAGACATTGGATTTTATAAAAAATTAAGGCTTTTAATAATATTATAAGATAAAATAAGAAATAATCAATAAGATAAAACATTAAATAGTGGCGAGCCAATTCTATTTTTATCAAAATTGACGTAATCAGATAACGTCAATTTTCACTCTACTAAAAAGTACGATCGCACTAAGTTAGTAGACAAAGACAAAATTTCCAATTTCCAAGTAGATCAATTTCCAAAGGATATTTAAATTTTAAAAAGGAGAATATTTATTTTAACTTTGAATTAAAAAGTTTCTCATAATTGAGGCGATGGTTTGAAAAGAACAAAAGGTTTGGGGAAATGTTTATTTGTCTCAATAATTTTGCCATGGCTAAATTAAATTATTAAGATGAAAGAATAATCATAAAGTCAATTTGATATGGCGTAATCGAATTACGACATATTTTAATTCAAAATAATAAAAAATGATTCATTCTATCGAAGTTGAACTTCGATAGATTTAATAAAATGGCGTAATCTGATTACGACATATTCAATATTATTTATTATTTTGTGGCTTCGTAAATGGCTTTGATTTCAGATTCAGAGAGGGCACGATTGTAGATGCGAACTTCGTCGATGATGCCATCAAACCATCCAACATCTCCAGAACACCAATTAGGAGTAAAGGCGAACCATATATAGTTATTAGTATTACTCCCACTATAATTTGATTGATTTTTTATATTTTCTAATAGACCATCTACAAAAATTCTTAAACCATTTATTGAATCCCAGGTATTGGCTATATGATACCATCTATTAACTTGGGCTATAGTGTTACTATATACAGAGTTTCCAGTACCTGTCCAACTATGACCTCTGAATTTATTTGCGTGTAAAGATAGGGGTGGTAAACACCATCCTAAACCATTACTTCCACTTGACATATGGATAATATTACCTTGTGTTTCTCCTATACCAACATTCACCATGGCTATAAAAGTATATGGAGCATTACTTAAACCAATTGAAGGAACAGGTGTTGTTTTTACATAATCATCCATCCCATCAAAACTCAAAGCCCCACCAACTTTTCCTTGAGTCCAAGTAGGACAATTTGAACTAGGAGGAGTAGAACATATAGTCGAGCTACTATAAAGAGTCCCATCATTATTATTTCCAGAAGAATCTTTTGCCGTTGTTCCACTTCCTTCATCAAATTTCCAATAACCAACTAAACCTCTTGCAAAATTAGCTAAATTCAAATCATTACCAATTTCATAGATGCCAGGATCAGGACCACCATCTTGATTCATATTTTTAGCATATTTTATTGAAGTAAATAAAGAAGTTAGTTTCCAAGAACCACCAGCAACATAAGTATAATATTCACCAGTAGAAGTTTGATTCACAGGATCAACAGGATAAGAAGCTAAAGGAGAACCAGCAGAAAATTTTGTCAGATCAACAGGAATCCAACCAGAACCATCAATTTTTCGATAATTTTGAGGGGAAGAACAAGCATAAGACCAACCTGAAGGTAAAGGCGGAAGACCTAAATTAGAACAATTAGGAGAGATATCAGGAATAGAAACATAAACAACGGAAGAAGAACCAAAAAAACAAGTTGGACAATCAGCTTGAAGTAAAGAAAGAGCAAGATTAATATTAGCTAAATCAGCTAATCTTCGAGAATCTCTTGTTTGTTTGATCATTTCTGAAGGATTAATAACAACAACGACAACAATTGAAAGAATTGATAAAAGAGCAATGACAATTAAAAGTTCAATGAGAGTAAAAGATTTTTGAGAAGAAAGATTCATTAGTTTTTATTATACAAAAAATTATTATCTTTTTCGTGTTTATATGTTTATATGGCGTAATCTGATTACGACATATTAATATGGCGTAATCTGATTACGACATATTGATTATGAGATATAAAATTACGAGGTATAAACTTCTATCGAAATTGAAATTCAATAGATTTAGATTTTGATTGATTAAATTGATATTTGATTTTAAAATTATTTGAGTGGATAAGGAATATTTCATTGGTATTGATGAAGTTGGTCGGGGTTCTTTAGCTGGTCCCTTAGTGGTCGCGGCTGTTATTTTGCCTAGAAAATTAAATCTTAAAAATTTAAAAGGTTTAAAAGATTCAAAAAAAACTTCTCCTCGAAAAAGACAAGAAATTTTTAATTTATTAACCAAAAATAACTTCGGTATCTTTTTTAAAATTTCTCAAATTTCTCCTTCGGTGATTGATGAAATTAGTATTTCAAAAGCAGCTAATTTAGCCGCGACTCGGGCTTTGAAAAAGTTATTGAAAAATTTCGATCAATCAAAGAATTTTAAGATTATGCTTGATGGTGGTTTAGCTTTATTAGATAAAAAATATTCTTTTTCCTCTTTTATCAAAGGTGATGAAAAATATTTAGCGATCAAACTTGCTTCAATTATTGCCAAAGTTCATCGTGATCGCTATATGGAGAAATTACATTTAAAATACCCAGTTTATTTTTTTAATAAAAATAAAGGTTATGGCACCAAGGAACATCTTCAGGCTCTTTTCCGTTATGGTCCAAGCCCGGTTCATCGTTTGACCTTTATTGAAAAATACATTATGATGAAAAAGTAAAAATTATGGGTGGCGTTCCGGTTAAACATCATTCAAAATCAAAAGTTGGCCGAAGACGTTCTCAACAGGCATTAAAAAAACTTAATCTTTCTATTTGTCCTCATTGTCATGGCCCAAGATTAAACCATCGAACTTGTCTTCAGTGTGGTCTTTATTTTATTAGAAAAAATTTGAAAAAGAATATCGAAACTTAAAAATATGGCCACAAGGCATTTGGCGAGGACAATTGTTGTTCAGTCACTTTATGAATGGGATTTTTATAATCACCAAGTAGATCTTGATAAAATTTTAGAAAGGAATCTCAAGGAATTCGGTCCTGGTATTGACGAACCAGAATTTGCTTGGCGATTAATGAAAGGAGTGATTGAGCATTTTTCTGAGATTAATAAAATTATTGAAGAAAAAGCAACCCTTTGGCCCCTTAATCAAATTCCTCCCATTGATCGAAACATTTTAAGACTTGGAATTTATGAACTTTTATATGCTGATAAAAAAGAAGTCCCTCCAAAAGTGGCCATAAATGAAGCTATTGAAATTGCTAAAAATTATGGCGGGATGAATTCACCTAAATTTGTTAATGGTGTTCTTGGGAGTGTTTATAAAGATTTAAATTTTTCAGAAAATTCATGAAAGAAGATTTTTCAAGATTAGAAAAAAAGATTAGTTACAAATTTAAAAATCGACAACTTCTTCAAGAAGCTTTAACTCATCGTTCTTATCTTAATGAACACCCCTCTTGGTCCGTTAATCATAATGAACGTTTAGAATATTTAGGTGATGCGGTTTTAGAATTAATAACGAGCGAATTTCTTTTTCATTTATTTCCAAAAGCAACCGAAGGCGAATTAACAAGTTTAAGATCAGCTTTAGTCAATCATGAAATGCTCGCCAAGGTTGCTAAAAAAATTAATTTAGAAAAATTTATTTTCCTTTCTCGAGGAGAAGCTAAAGATAAAGGCAAAGGCCATGAAGTTATTTTAGCTAATACCTTAGAAGCAATTATCGGGGCGATTTTTCTTGATGCTAATTATCAAACGGCTAAAAATTTTGTTAAAAAATTTATTCTCATAAATTTAGATGAAGTTTTGGAGAAAAAAACTTATAAAGATCCAAAAAGTTTACTTCAAGAAATTATTCAAGAGAAAATGAAAATCACCCCGACTTACCGAGTTTTAAGAGAAACAGGTCCTGATCATCAAAAAAAATTTTTAGTTGGTGTTTATTTTGGAGAAACATTAGCGGCTCAAGGTTCTGGTGGTTCTAAACAAGAAGCCGAGAAAAAAGCCGCTGAAAAAGCTTTAAAATCTTTAAATGAAAAGTGAAAATCTCTTAAAAAGGCTAGAAATCCAAGGTTTTAAGTCTTTTGCTCATAAGACAATCCTTGAATTTCCAGGAAAGATCACGGCAATTGTTGGTCCCAATGGAAGCGGAAAATCAAATATTCTCGATGCTTTAAAATGGGTTTTAGGAGAAAGGGAAGCAAAACAACTTCGAGGAGAAAAACTTGAAAATCTGATTTTTTCTGGTTCTCCTCAGAAACCGCCGGCTAGTTTGGCCAGAGTGAGTCTTTATTTTGATAATCGAAATCGAATTTTTCCTATTGATGCCGAAGAGGTCAGTTTAAGCCGAAGAATCGATCGCTCCGGTGTTTCTAAATTTTTCTTAAATGAAACCGAAATTAAACTTAAGGATTTGGTAACAATTTTAGCTAAGGCAAGGATTGGAAGTCGAAGCTTGATGATTATTAATCAGGGAGAAAGTGATATTTTTGTTAAAAGCCGACCCCAAGAAAGACAAAGATTTATTGAAGAAATCTTAGGATTAAGAGAATTTCAAATTAAAAAAAATCAAGCGGAAAGACAATTAGTTCAAAGCAAAATTAATTTAGAAAAAGCAAGAGCTCTTCTTGAAGAATTAAAACCTCGTTTGAAAATTTTAAGAAGACAAAAAAATCGTTTTGAAAAAAGAGAACAAATAGAAAAAGAGCTAAAAAAACTTGAGGATTTTTTCTTTGTTAGTCGTTATCAAGAAATTCAGAAGGAGATTAAAATTTTAGATGATGATTTAGAAAAGGTTGAAAAAGAATTTAATGAGGTTTTTCAAGAAGTAAAAAGACTTGAAAAAGAGTTAGAAAAAATAGAAACTCCCGAATTTAGTCAAAAAGAAATTGAAGAGATTAGAGAAAAAATAAAAGAACTATTAGAAAAACGTTCTTTTTTGGAAAAGGGGCTAACAAAAATTGAAGTTGAAGTTAATTTATTGAGAAAAAATAAAAACCATCCTGATCCAGAGCTTTTATTAAAAACTTTTGAAGATTTTAGAAAAGAAATTAAGAATTTATTAAATCTTGATGATTTAACAAAAATTAAAAATTCTTTAAATTTATGGCTTCAGCGAATAAACAAAATTCTTGATTTTTCTTCAAATAAAGAAAAAGAAGAAAAATTAGCCCAGGAAGAAACAAATTTGAAAAACCAAATTAAAGAAATTGAAAAAATAATAAATGATCTTAATCAAAAAGAAATTGAAATTTTAAATAGGCAAAATGAAGCTAATAAAAAGTTCCGAACTTTTATTCAATTAATTGAAGAAAAAAAACAATTTCAAAGAAACATTGAAAGAAAAAAAGAAAGAATTTTGTTTGAAAAAGAAAAATTAGAAAATCAACTGAAGGAATTAGAGCACCAATTCGAATTAATTGGGAGAAAAAAGGAAGAATTAAAATTATTATCTCAAGAAAATTTTGAAAATCTTGGTGATTTAAGTTTAATTGAACAGAGAATTTTAAAACTAAGAGGAGAATTAGCAATTATTGGAGAAATCGATCCGGTTCTTCTTAAAGAAAGCGAAGAGACAGAAGCTCGTTATCAATTTTTAGTCAAAGAAATTAAAGATTTAGAAAAAGCTTCCGCTGATTTGAAAATTCTTATTAAAAATTTAGAAGAAAAAATTAATCATGATTTTCAAAAAGCTTTTCATTTAATTAATAAAGAATTCAATAATTTCTTCCGAAAAATGTTTAATGGTGGCCGAGCTCATTTAAAGTTAGTTAAAATTCAAGAAGAAAATTCTTTAGTTTCTGATTCATCATCAGAAAATCAAGAAAATTTTGAAAAACAAGAATCGGTTACGGGTGTTGATATTGAAATTAATCTGCCAAGAAAAAAAATAAAAAGTTTAGAAATGCTTTCTGGCGGTGAAAAAAGTTTAGTTTCTCTTGCCGCTCTTTTTGCTCTAATTTCGGTGAGTCCACCACCCTTTTTGTTTTTAGATGAAATTGATGCCACCCTCGATGAAATTAATACTCGGCGTTTTTCTCAAATGATTAAAGATTTTTCTCAAAAAACTCAATTTATTCTTATTACTCATAACCGAGCAACGATGGAAGCCGCTGATCTTTTATACGGCGTCACTATGGGCGAAGACGGCGTTTCCCGGATCTTGTCTTTGAAATTAGAATAAGGTAAAATTCTTCACTATGTTAGCAATTAAATTAAGAAGAGTTGGCAAGAAGCATCAGGCAAGTTTTCGAATTATTGTTGCTGAAAAAAGGTCAAAACTTCAAGGTAAATATGTTGAAGATTTAGGTTGGTTTAATCCTCATACGGATGAATTTAAAGTTAATAAGGAAAAAACAGAGTATTGGTTAAAAGTAGGGGCTCAACCAACTGATTCGGTTCATAATATTTTAGTTCGGGCCGGAATAATAAAAGGACCTAAAAAACCGGTTCACAAAAAACCAAAGAAAGAAAAACAAGAACAAAAGAATGTTTCCGAAAACATCGAAGTTAGTTCATAAAAGGTCAAATTAAAGACTTGAAGGTTTTTAAAGATTATATTAAAATTTTAAAGCATTAATGGGTTTTAGAGGAGTTAAAGTTGAAGGTCAAGTGATTGAAGTTTTACCAGGTTTGCTTTTTAGAGTCAAGTTAAAGGAAGGTCAGGAAATTTTAGCTTATTTAGGAGGAAGAATGAAACTTAATCGAATTCAGGTTATTCCCGGAGATCGGGTAATTGTTGAAATGGCTGATTTGAAAGAAAAAAGAGGAAGAATTGTTAGGAGATTGTAATTTTTTTATGAAAGTAAGAGCTTCGATTAAAAGAATTTGTAAAGATTGTAAGGTGGTTCGACGAAAAGGTCGACTTTATATTATTTGTAAAAAAAATCCAAAACATAAACAACGTCAAGGTTAATTTTTATGAGAATTGTTGGTGTCAATATTCCCGATAATAAAAAAGTAGCCATTGCCTTATCTTATATTTATGGCATTGGTCGAAATAATGCCACTAAAATTCTTTTAGAAGCCGGTGTTGATTTACAAAAAAGAACAAAAGATTTAACCCCAGAAGAAGTTAATAAAATTCAGGAGATTATTGAAAAAAATTATAAAATTGAAGGTGAGTTAAGAAGGATCATTTCTCAAAATATTAATCGTTTAATTGAGATAAAGGCCTATCGAGGAATTCGCCACCAAAGACGTTTGCCGGTTAGAGGTCAGAGAACAAGAACTAATTCAAGAACAGTCAGAGGGAATGTGAGAAAAACCGTTGGCAGTGGTCGAAGAAAAATTGAACTTAAATAATCCTTATGGGTAAAAAAAGAATTGTTGAAAAATCAAAAGAAGAATTAATTAAAGAAACAGAAATTGTTGAATCGGCTTTGACCAAAAAAATTCAACAAGCAGCTAAACACCAATTAGAGAATGGCCGAATTTATATAAATGCGAGTTACAATAATACTATGATTACTGTGACCGATACTGAAGGTAATGTCATTACTTGGATGTCTTCTGGTTCTTTAGGATTTTCTGGTCCGAAAAAGGCGACTCCTTTTGCCGCTTCGAAAGTCGCGGAAGCAATTGCTGAAAAAATTAAAAAATCTGGTCCACTTAATATTGAAGTTTATGTTCGAGGTTTAGGAGCTGGTCGCGATGCCGCTTTAAAATCTTTAGCCGCTAAAGGATTAAATATTTTAAAAATTAAAGATGTCACGCCAATTCCTCATAATGGTCCGCGACCACCTAAAGTAAGAAGAGTTTAATCAATATGGCCAAAATAAAAGCAATTGAAAAAAAAGAAAGAAGTTTAGGAGTGAAACTTTTTTTAAAAAGTGAAAGATGTAATTCACCTAAATGCGTGATGGTCCGAAGACCTTATCGACCAGGTGTTCATGGCCAAAAACCTCATCCTTTAACCGAATACGCCCGGCAATTAAGAGAAAAGCAAAAAATCCAAATTAGTTATGGTTTAAATAATCGTCAAATGAGAAATCTTTTTAAAAATTACGAACCAAAGGAAATTATAAAAATTTTAGAAACAAGACTTGATCGGGTGGTTAATCTTTTAGGTTTTGCTGGTTCGATAAGAATTGCCCGTCAATTAGTAAATCATGGTCATATTTTAGTTAATGGTCGAAAAGTTAATATCCCTTCTTATCAAGTAAAACCTGGCGATGTTATTTCTTTGAAGCCAAGATCTCAAAACTTAAAAATTTTTGAAGATTTACCCTTAAAATTAAAACAATATCAACCACCCCCTTGGTTATCTTTAGATAAAGAAAAAAAAGAAGGTCGATGTTTGAATTGGCCAAATCTAGAAGAAGTTATTTTCCCTTTTGATATCGATTTGGTCGTTCAATATTATTCTCGATAACTATGAAGTATCAATTATTAAGTGAAAGTCTTAATTTTAAAATTATTTCGCAAACAGAAAAATTCGGAGTTTTTCATATTGAAGGTCTTTATCCTGGTTATGGGATTACTTTAGGAAATGCTCTTCGAAGAGCTCTTCTTTCTTCTTTACCTGGAGCAGCAATTACTCATATTAAAATAAAAGGGGTCAGTCATGAATTTTCAACCATTCCTGGAATGCTCGAAGATGTCGTTCAATTTACTTTAAATTTAAAAAGGGTAAGATTTAAATTCTTAGCTGAAGAGCCTCAGGTTTTAAATTTAAAAGTTAAAGGAGAAAAAGAGGTGACTGCCGGTGATATTCAATCGACGGTTTTAGTCCAGGTAGTTAATCCAAATCTTTATTTAGCTACTTTGACTGATAAAAATGCCGAACTTGATGTTGAATTAACAGTTGAGAAAGGTTTAGGTTATGTTCCGGCTGAATTTCATAAAAAAGAAAGGTTACCTATTGGGACGATTGTCTTAGATTCCATTTTTTCACCAATTGTTAATGTTAATTTTAAGGTCGAAAATATGCGAGTTGGTGAAAGAACAGATTATAATCGACTTATTCTTGAAATTGAAACTGATGGTTCCATAACGCCAGCGGAAGCCCTGAAAAAAGTATGTAATATTTTGAAAGATCATTTTGAAAAAATCATCAATATTTTAGCTTCTAAAATTGAAATACCTTCGGAAGAGATCGAAGAGTCAACAAAAGAAAAAAAAGAAAAAAAGAAAAAATAAATGAGGCATTTAAAAAAAGGAAGAAAATTTGGTCGAAAAAGAGGACAGCGAAAAGCTTTTTTAAAAGCTTTAGCTAATAATTTAATTACTCATGAAAGAATTTTAACTACCGAAGCAAGAGCTAAAGAAATTAGATCTTTAGTTGAACGTTTAATTACTCATGCTAAAAAACAAAATTTAGCGGCTTTAAGATTATTAATGAGGAAACTTCCTAAAAATTCTGCTTATAAACTTTATCATGAAATTGCTCCGCGCTATTTAAATCGTCAAGGGGGTTATACCCGGGTTATTAAAGTAGGAAAAAGAAGATTGAAAGATGGGGCGAAAATGGCGATCATTGAATTTGTTTAAAAACATGGATTACATTATTGATGCGACTAATAAAAAATTAGGTCGATTAGCTTCCGAAATTGCTGTTATTTTACAAGGGAAGAAAAAACCAGATTATCATCCGCGTTTAGCGGGTGAGGATCGGGTGATTGTTAAAAATATTGATAAAATTATTTTTACTGGCAAAAAACTGGAACAAAAAGTTTATTATCGTCATACCGGTCCTTTAGGTCATTTAAAAGAAAAAAAACTTAAAGATATTTTTTCTAAAAATCCAGCCTTCGTTTTACGCCATGCCGTAAGGTTGATGTTACCAAAAAATAGATTACTTAAAAAAAGAATGAAAAGATTAATTATTGAATAAAAATATGAAGGAGAAAATTCAAAAAGAAAAAAAGAAAAAAATTAAAGAGAAAGAGTATTCTTATCTTGAAACTATTGGTCGAAGGAAAACAAGTGTTGCTCGGGTGAGAATTTATAAAGACCATCCCAAAAAAACCGAATTTATTATTAACGAAAAACCTTTAAAGGAATATTTTCCTCTTGAACGTTATCAAAAAAAAGTTTTAGCTCCTTTTGAAGCAGTTGGTCAATCTTATCGGACGACCGTAAAAATAAAAGGAAGTGGTTTAAACGCTCAATCAGAAGCAATTCGTCATGGTTTAGCAAGAGCTTTGGTTGCTCTCGAGCCTTCTTATCGAGGAATTCTTAAACAATTAGGTTATCTTACTCGAGATCCAAGGATGGTTGAAAGAAAACATCCTGGTTTAAGAAAGGCAAGAAGAGCTCAGCAGTGGCGCAAGCGTTAATCTTGCCACCAATTTTTTATTTTACTTTCAAATAATTGGTTTTCTTTTAAAAGATAAAGAGAATTTTGATGTTGGTAAAACTTTTTTACTTTTTCTTTAAGAAGATACCAATTAGTTGGTTCTCCTTCATAAATTTCAAATAAAAGGAGCCCTTTTTCCGTTAAAGCAAGAAAATAATAATTAGAGATAAAAAAATTCTCAATTTCTTTAATTTCTTTGATTGGGAGTTTCAATTGCCAAGATTTATTTCTTTTTAAATCAAAAACTTCAAATTTTTGACTTTTTTGAAGAAGAATTAAATTTTTAGCTAAAAAGAAGAAATTTTCAATATTTTTGAAAGTTTTTAAAGGTTGATGACTTTGGTTAAAATCAAAAATAAACAAATCTTTTTTTGTTGAAAGAAATCCAAAAAGACTGTCTTTTTCAGCAAATTTTTTTATTTCCAGATTTTCAAAGTTTATTGATTTTTGATCAAGAATTTGAAAAATAAGATGATAGGAGATCAAATTATTTTTATTATCAAGAATTAAAATTTCATTTTCTTTAATTAATAAATGAGTGATTTCATTTTCTGAAGAGAAAATTGGTTTTAATTTTGGTTTTTTAAAATCTAATTCATAAACAGCTTTTTGAGTTTTGAGAATTAATTTCGAATCACTAAAAGGATGAAAAAATATTTCTTCAATTTCATCTTTTTCTTTTAAATTCGAATCTTTTTGTTTTAATTGTTGAAATATTTCTGAAATATTTAAAAAAGAACTTGTTTCATTGATATCGGAGATAAAATAATTTTTTTTATTTTGGTTATTTTTTTGAGTAATGATTAAAGTATTTTTTTGATTGGTTAAAACAATTTTTTCTTTTTCTTGACCTGTTTCTTTAATAATCCCTTTAGCAGTTAAAAAGAAATCTTCAAGATGATTATTTTCTTTTATTTCGAAAGGAATTTCTTTCGGTAAAAGAATAATTTCTGGAAATTCTGTGACTAAACCTTCTTTAACTTCAACTTTTTTTGACCATTCTTGAAAACCTTCTTTTGAAATTTCAACTAAATGAATTCCCGGTAGAATTTTTTCGATTAAAACACCACCGTTAATATTTGATAAAATCCCACCATTTAAAAAATTAAATTTTATATTTTTAAATTCAGATTTCTGGTCGATTTTTAAAATAACATCCCCTGGTTTCGAATTTAAAAAAATACCGCCTGTTTTAATAAATTTTCCTTTTTTCCAGTCAAAAACTAACCCTTGAGTTAAAAGGACAAGATAACTTCCAATAATTAAAAAAATCAAGGTTAAAAAAATAAAAACAATTTTGCTTTCCTTCATTTTTTGGGTTAAAATATTTTAAAGCCTGGCGATATTATTTTAATTAATTTCAGAAAAAAATGAAATTTATTATTGAAGGAGCTAAAAAATTAAAAGGGGAAGTTGAAATCAGAGGGGCTAAGAATTCAGTTTTAAAAATTTTAGCGGCTTCTCTTTTGTTTAAAGAACCACTTTTGATTGAAAATATTCCTTTGATTGAGGATTTTTTAAGACAAGTTGAAATTTTGAAAGATTTAGGGGTTGAAATTCAAAATTTGAAAAATCGGGTTTTAAAAGTTGATCCAAGAAAAATTTCAAAGGTGAGTTTAGCTAAAAATATTTCTGAAAGATTAAGAGCTTCGATTGTTTTAGTCGGTCCTTTGTTAGCTGTCAAAAAAAGAGCAATTTTTCCTCATCCTGGTGGTTGTGTCATCGGCAAAAGACCAATTGATCTTTTTTTAGAAGGCTGGCGAGCTTTTGGTGCGAAAATATCAAAAAAAGATGATTTTTACGAGATTAAAACTGAAAAATTAAAAGGGATTGATTTTACTTTTAAAAAAGTGAGTGTTACCGCTACCGAAACTTTGATGATGACCGCCGTTTTAGCCCAAGGAAGGACAATTTTAAGAAATGCTGCCTGTGAACCAGAAATTTCTTCTTTGGCTAGGTTTTTAAATAAATGCGGAGCTAGAATTAAAGGAGCGGGAAC
>FWWL01003770.1_pt1 | contig 12807 bp, 7 predicted proteins | sample 2228331 | NCBI WGS metagenome assembly FWWL01 (sample SAMEA103939775, study PRJEB20133) | metagenome | reverse complement strand
TCACCATCGCAATGAGATAATTTTCTCAAATCAAAACAACGAACAGATCACGCTAATTTGCTCATACCATCCGAGCCAAAGAAACACTTTCACAGGTAAACTGACGGAGGATATGTTCGACCAAATTTTTGTGCGAGCGAAGGAATTGTTATCTTATGTCCGTTGAAAGTTTAAATCTTACAATTCGATTATTTCCTGTATCAGCGATGTATAAAATTCTATCAAACCAAGCGACTCCTTTTGGATTTTTTAACTTATCATCACCAAGTTTACTCGGACCGAAAGATTCTTTCAAAAGTTTTCCTCTCACATCGAACTTCATTAGAGAATCAAGTCCCGCATCGATTACATAAATATTATTTCTCGTATCAAGCGTAACATCTTCCGGGCTTACGAATACGCCTTGAGTAGTTAAGTCGCTTGCGTTGGGTTTTAAATATGCTTCCCAAGTTGGTGGGACAACTTCGCTTCCGGGGTTATATCTAATCCATTTAACCTTGAAGTTTGCGCCGGGATCAGTTTGAGCGACTATGAAATCGGTTGCTCTTCTTCTATCTGAAAATGTCGCGATTGCGCTCATTTGATTTATCGAACGAATTCCGCTTCCGGTTGCATCGAGATTTGGTGTAAGGTCAATATATTCACGCGGATATAGAGAATCATTTTTGCTAAAATGCAAGACCATATTGTCAGGATCAAACAAACTTGTATTATCCGGTCCAACGCGACAAACATAATAACTATTGTCTATAAGATCTGCGACCCCAGCAAATCTACGCATAGGCTTTTCTGGCTCCCAATAAATCGTGTCAACCCTAGCAATGTTAATGTTATGCCCTGCTTCAAAAAGTCTTATCTTAAAAATCGCCCCGTATCTATAATCTCCGCTTACAAGTTCACCAGCGACGATAAGATTAAATCTTCTATCTTGTGCGATCGCAACGGGACGCAAAACCGTTTTCTCTCCAATGTAATTTCCAGCAAGATCCATCATAACGATTCGGTCATTACCAGTATCAGCGATATAAACAAACCCATCATGCCCAATGTGAATATCCTCAGGTTGATTAAATTTTCTTCCGCCTGCTTCAGTCCAATCCGCACCCTCTTTAACATAAACAGTGTCCGAAATCGAAATTCCCCTTGGAATATCGTTAAACTGCGAAAGGTCGAGTTCCTTGCCACACCCGATTAGAAAAAGCGAAAGCCAAATGAACAAGATAATAAACCGTGCTTTTAAATTCATCAGGTTGAAAAATTTTTTATTTTCGATCGAATTTAAACAAAAGTGAAAATCTGTGCGTATTTCCCAAGCGTTCAAACCTTGCAAACGCATAATCAAAGTTTAAATTTAAAAAATTCATCTTCAGAGCGACGCCAGCTCCAAATGTGAAGTCTTGCTCATCTGCATTTATTTTATATCCACCGCGAAGGAAGAACGATTCTTTAAAACCATACTCAACGCCTATTCCAAAGTTTTCAGCATTATCATTCGGATGATTCAACTGAATCGCTGTTGTAAGCCTATGAACATCGTTTATGATAGGTTCAACTGCGAAACTAAACCTAAACATCGTTGGAGGGGAGAAAGATTGAAAAGATGAAATTTTTTCTCCATTCAAAAGCGTAACCTCGCCCTTTGGTGCGATGTCACCACCAAAGTTTGAAATCGAAACAGCAAACCTCGATGTGCCAAGCCCTATCCAATAAAAAGTTCCAAGGTCGACAAGAAACCCTCGCATCTTCAAAACATCTATCGTCTCTTCGATATATTTTACCGTAAATCCGAAACTAAATTGATTCGTCAATCTTCTCGCATAAGTTGCCCCAACAGCAACATCGATATATTTGAAATATCTTCCAGTCCCATAAGGTTGCGTTTCTGTTGTGATTTCCATATCGTCAGTATAAAGTGCTGTTAAACTCAAACCAATTGCATCATTTCTTGAAATGTGATAAACTCCGCCAACAAAATCATGTCTAATATCAACAAACCAATCTGTATGTGAAAGTAAAATTTCATTCGTTTTAAATTGTACGATTCCAGCTGGATTCCAATAAAGAGCGGACGCATCCGTTGCATTTGCGACAAAGGCATCAGCCATTCCGACAGCTCTTGCACCAACCGAAACTTTTAAAAACTGCGCAGTTGAAATCCCCGCCCTTTGAGCACCGAGAACTGGGAAAAGTTGAGCATAAGCAGAAACCACAAGAAGTACAAGAAATCCAAATGTAAGTGTTAATCTTTTCATCGCAAAAATTTCATTTCTTTTAAAATCTCAAAGACAAACCGAGTTTTATATTTCTCTGAGGCAAATACCTTGCTGGATTAAATGGAAATGGGCTAACGGGTGCTTGAAGCTCTGGATACAGCGGATCGTTCCAATCAACAGGGGTTGGATCACCGTATTCATAAGCCCTTCCAGTTACAGGGTTAATTATCTGAGAATTTTTATTATCAAAAAGATTTGTCACCTCGACAATAAATGTAAATTCAAGCCCTCCTAATTTGATATACTTTTCAAATGTCACATCAACCCAAAACCATGGTTTTCCAACCTTGCTGTATCTATTCCTCAAGTCAGGCACATATGCAGGTTTTCCATTCGCCAGAGTGTCTCCTCTGAAGTAATACGGCGTATATCTTCTTCCCGATTGATAAAATGCCCTTAAGTAAAGATTGAAATTATCGAGCACACCCTTTCCAAAACCGAAAATTCCCTTTCCTTTGTCGACATAGAAGTTTAAAATCGCAGACGCTTGAATTGGTCTGTCCCAAACGAGGTAAGTTTCTTTAATGCTTTCATAAATCTCACCTCTTATCGCAAGAACTCCCTCATCCGGAGATGAACTTTTACCCGTTGCAATTGAATATGAACCGCTAAGCGTTGCCCTAAACCAGCGTCCAATTCTTTTCTTATATTCTATTTCAATTCCGCGACTTCTTGCGTAATCGAGATTGACATAGGTTATATAACTTCGCCCAAGTTGTCCTGCAATAGTAATTCTTGCCTGCTGAGTTGTGACATAATCAAAAATATCTTTATAATATGCGGTGATCGTTAAAACATCATTTTCCGAAAGTTGATTTCTAAGACCAAGTTCGTAAGCGACCGTTGTCTCTGGGTTAAGATTTGGGTTTCCAAATTTTTGGAATGTTGATCTCGCTGTCACAGGATTAAGTTTTGCGTAGACAAATTGCGGTCGCGGTCTTTTCGAAAAATGTCCATAAGAGAAGAACAAAGTCTGATTATCTGAAATAGGATGAGAAATTCCAAGCCTTGGACTTAATCTTCCTTTCCATCTGCGACCGAAGAAATTGTATGTTTCGCGAAAATATCTTTCTCGAGCCTCGTCTGAAATTGTAACAACCTCGGGATTTCTCACTGCGTCATCGACAAACTTGCCCGGGAACCAATAATCAAATCTCAATCCAAAGTTCAAAATCATCCCGCTGAATGTGATATTATCTTGGGCGTAAAATGCACCAAAAGCCGGGCTCACCTCATAAAGGTCATTATTTAATCCCATTGGTGGAACCCACGGCTGATATATATCGACAAATTTTAACCTTTGAAATGTCATCTCAAACCCTGTTTTGAACTTATTCCGCTCGCTGAAGAAATGAGTTAAATCACCTTTGATAGTATATTCAACCACGGAATGATCATGCCATGTAAATGGATTCCCAATGTCATAAAAGCCGTCGCCGGGAATTAATCTTATCGTGTCACTTCCTGTATTGTAGTAATATGGTGGAAGTTGCGGGACATCTCTCGGTTCTTTGTAATCTCTCCAGTCAAGACCATTTGCATCGCTTCTTAAACGTGTGAAATATCTGCTTAAGTTAAGTTCGTAAAATGTTTTCTCGCTTAATGTATGCGTGATTCCAATTTGATGATTTAAATTCAAGTGTGAATAAACGTTTGCATTTTGAAGTATGTTTTGAAACTCATACTGATACCCAGGTCCCGGTTCAACATATTCAAGCGTAATTTGAAGTGAGCGCGTATTTTGGTTTACGCTTGCGGAAAAGCCAAATGAATAATTCAGTTTAAAAGTTGTCGTTGGTTTCCAGGTTAATTTAACCATCCCCATATAATTGTTTTCCGCTCTCGGAGTTAACCTTGGCGAATAAACTTTGGGCATAATCTCTGAGAAAAGGGATGATTTCAATTGCCCCGGTCTTTTCCCAGTTCTTCCATAGGTGAAACCATCTGAAAAACCAACTGAAAAGTTTGAGAAAAAGGTCAATGAACCCGGCAAAGGTAAAATATGCTTAAGAAAGAATGGACCACTTAAGTTGAACTCAAATATATCTGTGTTGAAATTCGATGCGGAATTATTGTTCAACCCAAAATGATCAAATTTATATGCAAATCGACCTCTAAATTTCTCGTCCCCTTCTCTTGTTTTAACTCTTACAACTCCAGATGTTGCCTGCCCATATTCCGCGTTAAATCCACCAGTTATAACTTCAATTTCTTCAATTGCATCTGGGCTCAATTGCAAACCAAAACCTGTCCCAGCAAGCGGATCTTGGACCGAAACTCCATCGACAAGGTATGCGCTCTCATAAGTTCTCCCACCTCGAATATGAACTCCTTCATCACTGTATACAATCCCAACTTGAAGCGTCACTATATCTTTGACATTTTGAACTGGTGCAACTCGTATCTCTTCAGCAGTTATGGTTCGCCTCGACTGTGTTTCCTCAATGTTAAACAATGGTCTTTCTCCGATAACCACAACTTCTTGCTCAAGCGTCAAAACAGTTTCCTCCATCTTTATCGTTTTCAAATCCGTGACTTCACCAGCAGAAACTTTAACTCCCGTCATCGTTATTTTTTTATATCCGATTAGAGAAATTTCAATCGTATAAGTTCCCGGGTTTACGTTTCTTATCTCAAATTTCCCATCGAAATCGGTTGCAGAGCCGTAATAAGTTCCTTTAACTATGACATTTACAGCCGGAAGCCCTTCCCCTGTTTTTGAATCGACAATCCTACCAATAATTCTTCCCCTTTCTTGCTGAGCATAAGCCAAAATCACTACGAAGATTAAAAACAGAAAAACTCCAACTGCCTTTTTCATTTTCGTCACCTCGCTAAATTTTTACTTTGCGAATAAATCCTTGAACTTGCGCCAAAGTTTCTAAATACCTTCGAAATAAAATCTCCAGCATTTTTCGTTCCACCATTGAATCTATAAATCGGAAAACCAACGAGAACAAAACCTTTATCATTTGATTCAACACCAACAGCAAAGCTTAAATTACCCCAGGCAGACTTTGGCTCAAGCCAATAAATTGGATGTGCGATTGCAGATGGATAAAGCGCTCTCAAGTATGCAATTATCTTACCGCCATCATCAGGGTTATCCGCGGGACTATCTCGAACGAGGATAGGATATTCCGAGCTTTCGCTTGGATTCAAAGGATTATAGTTCAAAATTCTCGTTCCCGAAGGTACAAATCCAGTTAATGGGTTAGAACTTACGCTATCAACCACACCAGATAAATCACTTAAAGCTTTTCCAACATCAAAACCGGGTGTTGTGCTTTGTGGTAGTATAAACGAGAACAAAACTTTGCCACCTTGATTTCTAAATTTTGGCAGAGAAATCGCTGCTATATCAAAATTTGTTTCATCGCTTGCGACCCAAAAGACATATTTATAAAATCTCGTGAGAACCTCTGCAAAGTCAACGCGTGGAAATGGCGGGACAAGGATTCCTCGCCTCGGATATCTCGAACCTACCCTTAGATCCCAAACATCATAACTTCCTGCAATGAGCGTATCAAAAATCGACTTATAAAACTTTATCGAATTATCCACAATTCCATAATCTGCGACGATCAAAAGATTTCCCTTTGGTCTTTTTACAAACCAAGTTTTTCCTTCTGAGGGCATTCTTATCGTTTGGCTAAAAGCGCCGGCAATGTCTCTTGCTTTGAGATAAAAGACATTGTTCCCATTTAATCTCATTTTCAAAGTTCCTCGCACCGGAACACGTCCAAGCGTTTGAGTTGAACTTGGAATGACAAGTGCATCTGCAACCGTATCATCTTGCGTGAAATTTTCCGCAAGAAGCGTAAGAAATCTAAATTGACCCGGGACAATAACCCAATTCGTCGTATCATTTAATGCGACCCAAAATTCTGAAATCGTTTCATCACCATCAATATCTGATGCTATCCATTGGAAAGAAACTATCGGAAATGTTGTATCTGGGACATCAAAACGCGTCCCTAAAAATTCACCTGTCATTGCAAATTCAACAGACGGTGGGGTGTTTTTAATTGGAAAAGCCAATTTAGAAGGCGTATCATCATAACAATCATCCGGGACAAGTTGAAATTTTTCTCCATTGTCCCAAATTCCATTTCCATTTACATCAACAAATCCAATCTTTTGTCCCTCTTCAAATTTCATCGTGCATGTATTATCAACAGCGAAAACCGAAAAATCATAACTTGTATCCGCACCCAAAATCTGAAGTTTAAACACGCTATCGTTTTTAAATGTCCAAAACCAATTCTTCCCGTCAAAACTGTAAATATATCCTATCACCCATCCATCTGGGTCAACACCCCACCAATGGAGATGAAGATTGCTTGTCGATTGATTTAAAGACGAATCGGGAAAAAGCGAGATATAAGTTTCCGGTCTTTGATTTGGAAATAGTTCGCTCGCTTTTCTTTTAACGCATCCTTGAAATAAAGCAAGTAAAACAAGTGCGAACAAAATCTTATGTTTCATAGCAAGTAAAAATTTTTTTCAAAAGCAGTAAAATTGTGCTTGAAAATTATTTCAACAACATCATCTTTTTAACATCCACAAAATTGCCGGCGCGCAAGACATAGAAATAAACTCCACTTGAAATATGGTTATTCTCAAACCTAACCCTATATGAACCAGCATTTTGCACTTCATCGACAAGAGTTGCAACTTCTCTTCCAAGCACATCGTAAACTTTCAAAGTAACATGAACTTGCTTAGGCAGTTTATATTCGATATAAGTTGATGGGTTAAATGGGTTCGGATAATTTTGCAATAGTTCGAATCTATCCGGTATCTCGGGGTTATACGCAACGACTACTTTCGTTATCGTCCCAAAGTCATCATCTTTCCTCGGTTCAAGTTTATAATTATTGAACGAGAAATAAAAGATTCCACGTAGATAACTTATCTTATTTCCGACATTTATAATTCTAAAGCCAAGAGATGTATCCGCAGGATAGTTGCTGTATTTATATACTCCATCATCGTTAACTCTGCAAGGTCCCGTTCCGTCATCCACCACAAATTCACGAAATGTCCCGCCATTTCTATCTGGATCAACATCTGTCACACTGACATTTCTAAATTCAACGAGCATGCTTTCCCATTGCTCTGAGCTTACAGTTCCATTTGGTTTATTGCCAACTTCACCTGTTTTAACGACGACAGGAGGATAAATCGGGCGATCGGTTGCAAGAACTATTAAACTATCTACAACGATTTCAGTAACATTATTTCTCTCTCGCACAATTCCAATAACTCTGACGCTATCCCCTCTTTTCACGCCATAAGCTCTACTTCCATACAAACGAATTCCGCTCCATGCGGATGTGTCATCTTGGATATAAACCCTGGGCTGATCCTTTGAACCAGCGTTTGGTATAGCCTCAACTGAAAAATCAGTTGTATCTGCCACTACAATTCCATCGACAGTAACTCTCAAATCCCAAAATCCGGTATTTCCATTTGGAAGAATTGTATACTGCAAATCTTTTATCCTTAACTTTCCATCCTTGACGAAGTAGAAATAAATATTTTGCGATGTGTCGCCCGGAAGTTGAGATGTTTGACCTTTTGAATCAACCGCCTTGAAGAAATATCTTACAAGTGAACCGTTCGATTGAGGTGGAATAATTCCTTCCCAAAGTGTATCTCCGCTTATCTTTGACATCAAAACTTCGCTAAATGGAGCATAGTTAACGCTGTAAAGAACTTTGACTGTATCAATTGTTACGCCCGGTTCAGGATCAGTGACTTTAACGATAGCTCTTACCTTGACTTGCTCATTGCTCGTCGGTAAGGCAGGTTCTCTTTTCTGTGGCGATGTGAAGGCATAATTGATTTCTGGAGCGTAAGAAAGAATTTTTACATCGCCAGGATAAAGCGGAGTTATTGCGTAACCACTCCCCACCCCAACTATAACACCTCTTATATATTCAAGCCTCGTCCCTACTGGCGGTGGAGTCCAATTAGGGTCAAATGCACCTGAACCTCCTCTAAAATATCTTGAACCATCATATACTTGCATAACATTTCCAGAATCATCCGCTATCCACCAGGTCCATCTGCCTCCAACTGTTCCAGTCCTATTAAAAACATACACATTTTTTATCATCACATAAACATCTTCCCATTGTTCCCCACTTGAAAAGTTAATTCGATGTCCACCTGCAGAAGCATTCCCTCGTACAAAGTCAGAAACTTTAACTTCAACTGGCTCAGGACGACTCGTCCACCAATCGATCACTTCAATTGGAATTATCTGTCCAGTTTCAGGATGCGGTATAACGGTGAATAACTCAGTATAACCGGTACTTGATTGTGCAGGGAATTCCTCAACTCGACCGACAAGTCTCACGACCATTCCAGTGTCAAGGACTTGAATACCGGTTGCTTGCGTATTCGGTGAGGTTGTATCATTTGCTAAGACAATTATTCCACTAAATGGTCCGCCCGCTGTGTCTTGAATAAATACAACATACCTATTTGCAAGGGCATACATTTGCGGTTTATTCATTACGACGCCGACAACGGTAAAAGTATCGCCACTGCTTCCAGCAATCCATGGCGCATGCCAATATCTTGAATCCTCGATCCAATGTGGGAATCCTGCAGAGTTAAATGCAACCCCCACCGCTTGCAAACTATCTGCTTTCCTCAGTGAATCAGGATGAACCCATTGGATATCTTGAATTGACTTCAACGGAAACGGATTCTGCTGTGCAAGGACGAAGTTTGAGATTAGAATTAGCGTTGTTAAAATTAACGCTCGCATGGTTGAATATATTTTTTGTTTTTATATTAGTTTTCGCATATAAAGTTTAGCAAGTCTCAATTAAAGCCAAGTTAAATTTTTATTTAATTATCACAAACTTTCCTCTTTTTATTTCGCCGGTTTCAAGATCTTTGACCGTAAAAAGATACAAGCCCGTCGCAATAGCTTGATCATATCTTGAAATTAAATCCCATGCATGCTCTCCACCAGAAAATTTTTGAGTTCCATCTCCATAGACCTGAAACCATTGAATATCCGAACCAGTGTAGGTATCCGCATCGTGAATGAATCTATCAACTATGTCACCAGCAAGCGTATAAATCGTCACCTCACATTTTCTTGGCAAATTGTAAAAATAAATTTTTCTCTCCCTTTCACCTCCTGCTCCATCCCATATAGCCCTTGCATAATAAGGATTTGGATAAACGCCAACTTCCTTCGATTTATCCGATGTCGGAAGTGAACCTGGCACAACTCTTTTCAAAACCCTTACGCTTGATTGACTCGGAATGTTGTTAATCGGGTCACCTTCGTCGAAAGCTTCAACTCCAAAAATATATTGCCATCCATTCAATAAATTCTCAACCGTGAATTTGTAATAATATCTTATCGGATCATCCGGGAATGTCACAGGTTCAGGTAGTTTTATTACAGAAAATCCGGTATTAAATCCTATGTCATTTTCCGGTTTGTCAAATTCAGCAAGCAAAATATACGGGTCTTCGCCCGGCTTAACAAATCCGATATCAAATCCTTGTTTCGACATATAAATTCTATAACCTTCGAAATCTTTTTTGTTTAAAACCGGGTCGATCACATCTTCAACTGAATTATCCCAGTAAATGTCAACTTTTCTATCGCCGGGGACTACTTTAACTTTTGGAGGTGGAAGTATCGTTGGGAATATAAACCTTGTTATCTTGCCATCACCGTCCAAATCCTCACCAGGGTCAAGAATTCCATTGCCATTTCTATCTTCGCCGTTGTATGTTTTCTGAGCCCATATCGCGCTTTCGACAAGTAATTTTTTGCTCAATGGAGTATCATCTTTTTGCGGGTCATCTCCGTATTTTTTTGCACATATCACCGCGAATGTAACATTAACAGAATCGCCTGGATGTAAAGTTGGGAAAGGTCCAACAGAAAGAAGAGTGTATCTATTGCCCGGAAGTTTTAAAGAGGGAATTTTTTCGTTTGGAAAGTTAATTCTCATTTTATCGTATCTTTGCTGGTCGTTCAGAGGTGAAATTAAATCTGGATCTCCTGTACTTGCTCTAAATTGCCAAACTTGATAAACAGTGTATTTATTTAAACTATCGAGATGTTCTCCCAAAAGCGGTTCCACTCCAAGAAGTTTTATGCCTATGTAACTATCCGTTAGCCCATCCTGTGGTCTGTTTTCAGCATCGAAAGCATAATGCAATCTCAAACTGTCAATATAACCAAGCCCAGTTCCAGAGTAAAAAACCGAGCCTTCAGCAGGAAATCTATAATTCGTATTTCTTACAACAAGATCGGTAACAAGCCCAACATATAAACTTTCTATCGGAACATCGACGACATTTTTAATTGTGAAATTCAATATTACGAAATTATCTGCTATCGAATACTGCCAAGTGTAAGTTTCCATACGAACAGAGACGCCAAGTGGGTAATGTCCAGAGATCGGTTCCCCAGTTAAAGGATTTATAGTATTTGTATCTGTGAATTCACAATAAAAATCTTGATGGCTTATGGCATCCGGGCTATAATATTTTGATTCGAGCAAACTTGAACGTTCATACAATCCTTGATCCGGTGGTTGTGTGAATTCGCTTGAAAATCTTCTATCATGTGTCGCGGTTGTTACCGACAAACCGCTTTTTCCATATCCACCGACCCAAAGCCCACCATTAAAAAGATGTTCGATTCTCGTTCTTACAGGTTTAATTGGAAATTCACACGAAGGTTGAGTTGGCCAAAAGGATGGGTTAAATCCGTTGCCTATTTGTCCATACGAGTTAACCGCAAGACCAATTCTGCCAATATTTGTAACACGATTATCTTGGGGTTTTTGAGCAAGAATTAAAGCGGGCATCAACAGGAAAAAAAGTAAAAACTTTCTCATTATGGACATAATTTTGTGTTTTATCTTGCTTTTAAATTTAAAAAATTTGAATCCCCAAACCAAAAATTGAGATCGTCGCACGAAAAATCGATTTTTTGAAAAATAGTGTTGGACGAATAATTATCTGCCTATGCAAACAAGCCCTGTCAGGGTGCATCGCCATTCATATTGTAGAAGCACATTGCAATACGCTCTACTATTTGTAAAATCAATTGCTATTGACTTTTTAAAATTTTCGATTTATATTGCTCGCAAAGGCTGGGCTTTCTCCTAGCTTTTGGTGAAAAAAATAAAAATTTGAAGGGAAAAATGAGAGGCAAAATTATTTTATTTGCAATTATATTTACTCTTATCTTCAGTTGGGGCGAAGATACTCTTGCCCAACCCATTAATCTTGGAATAAAGGGTGGAATTAACTTTGCAAGTGAATCTGCCCGTGATGTTGCTCCGAAGCCCGACGATATTTCTCCTCGTACTGTATTCGGATTCGGTGGCATATTAGAAATAGGCATTTCAGATCCTATTTATCTCCAAGTCGAACCAAGGTATATCGAAAAAGGTGCAAAATGGAAATTTACTTTTTGGTTTTTTGAAGTTTTTGAAGTTATCAGCAACGTCAAATTAGCCTATTTTGAAATTCCTATTTCTGTTAAGGCAAAATTCAACGCTGGTAATATACAACCTTATCTTTTTGCTGGTCCTACTTTATCTTTTTTGTCATCAGCAAAGGTAGATTATGAATCTCAAAGTCAAAAGGGAACGGAAGATATTAAAGATGACACTGAACCCAGAGAATATTCCATAGATTTTGGTGCTGGTATTGCGTATGAGATTGCTCCAAAGGCTTTCATTACTGGAGATATACGCTACACATTGGGTTTAAGCAGAATAAATAATAAGTCCACCATCGAAGTAGGTGGTTTAACAATCACACTCAGAGATGTAAAATCCAGAGATATAAAGATTCTTATTGGTTTGCTTTTCTCGTTGTAAGCAGTTTAATGACACTGCGCCTATCAAGTGATGTAGGGTTATATCATCATTCATAGTAGAAGCACATTGCAATACGCCCTATATAATTTGCCATTTTGCATGCATATGCACCCGCACTATTTGTAAAATCAATTGCTATTGACTTTTTAAAATTTTCGATTTATATTATTCGCAAAGGCTGGGATTAATATTTTCCCTTAGCCTTTGGTGAAAAAAGTTAGAAATAAAAAGGTGGTGAAATAGATATGAGAAGAGCAATAATCTTAATGCTTTTTTTATCCAATTTTTTATATTCTCAAACTGGGGCAGTAAGAGGCATAGTTAAGAATCAATTTACGGGAGAACCAATTTCTGGGGTTACGGTCTTAATTGAAGGCACACCTTTTGGAGCGACAACGGATAAACTCGGATGGTTTGAAATTAAAGATATCCCTCCCGGTAAATATAATTTGATTGTAACTGCGCTTGGGTTCGAACAAAAAAGAGTTGAAATTTCTATTCATCCAGATGAGATTTCGTATATAAGTATAAGCCTTGGACCTCGACAAGAACTTCAACGCACCAATGTTCAATATCTTCGTCCCGACCCAAATCATACACGATTGTTTCTTGCTCCAACCGCTCGATCACTTAAATCTGGTCAAGGTTAT
>FWWL01008740.1_pt1 | contig 12812 bp, 15 predicted proteins | sample 2228331 | NCBI WGS metagenome assembly FWWL01 (sample SAMEA103939775, study PRJEB20133) | metagenome | reverse complement strand
GAGCGCGGCCACCTCGGCGGGCCCAGCGTGCTGCTGCTCGAGGGGCAGCGCCGCGCGGAAGGTCGAGCCGTCCTGCGCGGTGCCCGCGAGGGCTCCACCCTCGACCGAGAGCGTCGTGGGGCCGTGCCGGTCGGAGAAGTTGGTGAGCCAGCGCTCCAGGCGGGCCGGCGGGACCAGCACCGACGTCACCGGGGGCATCGAGGTCACCGCGCCACCCTAGGGCTCGCGCGGCCCGCGCGGCTTGAACCGCGTGACGACGTACTGGAAGCCCTTGTGCCGCTGGGCCCGGACGTAGCCGGCGTAGGCACGCTGGTCCCCGGGGGTCAGCGAGACGTCGTCGGTGAAGGGGGTGAGCAGTGCCCGCGGCCACAGGTGCCGGTGCAGCACGACGTTGAGCTCCACGCCCAGCAGCAGCGAGAGCGAGGCGGCGTATGCCGTGGCGACCAGCCCCAGGACCAGTCCGAAGGTCTGGTTCATGGCGGAGGCCTGCGAGCCCTGGCCCACCACCGCGGCCGCCACGCCGGCCTGCACCAGCTGCCAGAGCAGCGCGGTCAGCACCGCACCGGGCAGCGCCGCCCGCAGCGGGTGCCGCCGACCGCTGGCCAGCCAGAGCACCAGGGTCAGCAGGCCGGTCACGACGACGACGCTCACCACCGGCAGCAGCCAGGACAGCCGGTCGCCGACGAGGAAGCGGGCGACGACGGAGACCGCGGACACCGCGACCAGCGCCAGGCCGCCGGTGACCAGGAGCAGGAGGCTGCGCACGCGCAGCAGCACCGGGTTGGGCCGGCTGTTGCGCGGGACCGCCCACGCGGTGTTGAGCGCGTTCTGCAGGGCCGTGCCCAGGCCCAGCGAGCCGTAGACCGCTGCGAGCGAGCCGACGACGACCGCGCCGGTCGAGCCCTGGAGGCCCTCGGGGCGGCCGAGCTGGTCACCGACGATCGGGAACTGCGAGACCGCGGAGTCGAGGACGGTGGCCTGCAGCTCGGGGTCGCCCTGCAGCAGGAACCCGAGGACCGAGGTGGCCAGGAGCAGCAGCGGGACGACGGAGACGAAGGCGTAGTAGGTGATGATCACGGCCAGGTAGCCGCCCTGGTCGTCGGCGAACTTGTAGACGGTCGCGATCGGGAGCCCCACGGCCGGGTGGCGGCGCTGCCAGGCGTCCACACGGTTCACGGGCGCGCTGCCAGCGACCTCGGGCTCGCCGGCCGGCTCGTCCTCGGTGTCGCTGACCGGCTCGGTCGTGGTCATGCGGTGCCCCCCGGCGGTGCTGCCCTGCGGCTGCCTAGACGTTGAACCCGAGGGCGCGCAGCTGCTCGCGGCCGTCGGGGGTGATCTTGTCGGGACCCCACGGCGGCATCCAGACCCAGTTGATGGCCACGTCGTTGACCAGGCCCTCGAGGGCGGAGTCGGTCTGGTCCTGGATGACGTCGGTCAGCGGGCACGCCGCGGAGGTCAGCGTCATGTCGACCACGCAGTTGGACGACTCGTCCAGGTGCACGTCGTAGACCAGGCCGAGGTCGACGACGTTGATGCCGAGCTCGGGGTCCACGACGTCCTTCAGCGCCTCGGTGACCTCCTCGACCGTCACGGTCGAGGTGCCACCGCCGGCCGTGACGGGGACCTCGGTGGGGAGGTCGGAGTGGTCGGGGGTGTGGGTGTCAGTCATCGTCGCCTCCCTGGGCGGTGGTGGTCATCGACTGGCTGGTGGCGTCCTTCCACGCCATCCAGCCGAGCAGCGCGCACTTCACGCGTGCCGGGAATTTCGCGACACCGGCGAAGGCGATGCCGTCCTCCAGCACGTCCTCGTCGGGCTCCACGGTGCCCTTGCCCTGCATCAGGGTCAGGAACACCTCGTGCACGGCCATGGCCTCCTGGACCGGCTTGCCGATCACGAGGTCGGTCATCACGGAGGTGGAGGCCTGCGAGATGGAGCAGCCGACGGCGTCGTACGAGACGTCGCGGACCACACCGTCCTCCACGTGGACCCGCAGCGTGACCTCGTCGCCGCAGGTCGGGTTCACGTGGTGCACCTCGGCCTCGAACGGGTCGCGCAGTCCCTGGTGGTGCGGGTTCTTGTAGTGGTCCAGGATGATCTCCTGGTAGAGCGAGTCGAGCTCTGCGGACATCGGATCAGCCCACCTTGAAGTAGTCGCGGGTGTAGTGCAGCGCCTCGACGAGCGCGTCGATCTCGCCGGGCGTCGTGTAGACGTAGGACGACATCCGCGTCGAGCTCTGCACGCCGAACTTCGCGTGCGCCGGACGCGCACAGTGGTGCCCGGCCCGCACGGCGATCCCACGCAGGTCCAGGACCTGCGCCACGTCGTGGGGGTGGACCCCGGCCAGCTCGAAGGAGATCGCCCCGCCGCGCTGGCTGGCGTCCAGCGGCCCGAGGACCCGCAGGCCCGGGACCGTCGCCAGCCCCTCCAGGGCGTACGCCGTGATCGCCTGCTCGTGGGCGTGGACCGCCTCCATGCCGAGCCCGGCGAGGTAGTCGACCGCGGCACCGAGGCCCACGGCCTCGACGATCGGCGGGGTCCCGGCCTCGAACTTGTGCGGGAGCCCGGCGTACGTGCTCCGCTCCATGGTGACGGTCTCGATCATCTCGCCACCGCCGAGGAAGGGCGGCAGCGCCTCGAGCAGCGAGCGGCGACCCCAGAGCACGCCGATCCCGGTGGGACCGACGACCTTGTGCCCGGTGAAGACGATCACGTCGGGCCGCTCCTCGACCGGCATCGCGGCCAGGTCGATCGGCAGCTGGGGTGCGGCCTGGGAGGCGTCGACGACCACGATCGCCCCCACCTCGTGGGCCCGCCGGGCCAGCTCGGCGACGGGGTTGACCGTGCCCAGCATGTTGGAGACCCAGGTGAAGGTGACGACCTTGGTGCGCTCGGTGATGAGCTCGTCGACCTGCGAGAGGTCGAGCTGGCCGGCCTCGTCGAAGGTGAACCACCGCAGCTCGGCGCCGGTGCGCTGGGTGAGCATCTGCCACGGCACGATGTTGGAGTGGTGCTCCATCTCCGTGGTGACCACGACGTCGCCCCGCCCGACCCGGTGCGGCCCCTCGAAGGCCAGGGTCGCGGCCACGAGGTTGAGCGCCTCGGAGGCGTTCTTGGTGAAGATGACCTCGTCGCGCTCGGGGGCGCCGATGAAGGCCGCCACCTTGTCTCGGCCGCCCTCGAACGCCTCGGTCGCCTCGGCACCGAGCAGGTGCATGGCGCGCGCGACGTTGGCGTTGTGCCGCTCGAGATGGTCGACCATCGCGTCGATCACCACCTGCGGCTTCTGCGAGGTGTTGGCGCTGTCGAGGTAGACCAGCGGCCGCCCGTCGGCCGTGCTGCGGCCGAGGATCGGGAAGTCCTTGCGGACGACCTCGAGGTCGGGGAGCAGGCCCTCCATGATCAGACCGACGCGCCCAGGTAGGACTCGTAGCCCTCGGCCTCGAGCTTGTCGGCCAGCTCGGGGCCACCGGACTCGGCGACCTTGCCGTCGACGAAGACGTGGACGCGGTCGGGCTTGATGTAGCGCAGGATCCGCGTGTAGTGCGTGATCAGCAGGACGCCCTTGCCCTCGCGCTCACGGAAGCGGTTGACGCCCTCGGAGACGACCTTGAGGGCGTCGATGTCGAGGCCGGAGTCGGTCTCGTCGAGGATCGCGACCTTGGGGTCGAGCAGCTCGAGCTGGGCGATCTCGTGGCGCTTCTTCTCACCGCCGGAGAAGCCCTCGTTGACCGAGCGGGCCGAGAAGCTCGAGTCGAGGTTGAGGTGCTCCAGGGCGGCGTTGACGTCCTTGACCCAGGTGCGCAGCTTGGGGGCCTCGCCGTCGATGGCGGTCTTCGCGGTGCGCAGGAAGTTCGCGACCGAGACGCCGGGGACCTCGACGGGGTACTGCATGGCCAGGAAGAGGCCGGCGCGGGCGCGCTCGTCGACGGACATGGCCAGCACGTCCTCGCCGTCGAGGGTCACGGAGCCGCCGGTGATCTCGTACTTCGGGTGCCCGGCGACGGAGTAGGCCAGCGTCGACTTGCCGGAGCCGTTGGGACCCATGATCGCGTGCGTCTCGTTGCTGTCGATGGTCAGCGTGACGCCCTTGAGGATCTCCTTGGGACCGTCCTCGGTGCTGACCGAGACCTGCAGGTCCTTGATCGCGAGAGTGCTCATGCGGGGGTGACTCCGTTCAGGGTGGTGGTCGTGTCTACGTAGATGTCGCCGTCTCGGACCTCGACGGGGAAGGTGGCCACCGGCTCGGTGGCGGGCAGGCCGGAGGGCTTGCCGGTGCGCAGGTCGAAGCGGGAGCCGTGCAGCCAGCACTCGACGGTGCACTCGGCCACCTCGCCCTCGCTGAGGGAGACCGCGGCGTGGCTGCACTGGTCCTGGAGCGCGAAGACAGCGAGGTCCTCGCCCTCCCCGTCGCGGGCGATCGCGACGGAGTACTCCCCCACGACGACGGCGAGCGCCTCGTCGGTGGGCACCTCGGACAGCGCGCAGGCGCGCTCGAAGGCCATCAGAGGACCTTCCCGGCGACGTTGCGGGACAGCTCGTCCTCGACGGCGGAGGTGAGCTTCTCCTCCAGCTCCGGCAGGCCGATCTTGCGGATCAGGTCCTGGAAGAAGCCGTGCAGCACCAGCCGGCGCGACTCCTCGTCGGAGACGCCACGGCTGCGGAGGTAGAACAGCTGCTCGTCGTCGAAGCGGGCGGTGGCCGAGGCGTGCCCGGCGCCCTCGATCTCGCCGGTCTCGATCTCCAGGTTGGGGACCGAGTCGGCCTGGCAGCCGTCGGTGAGCACGAGGTTGCGGTTCTCCTCGTAGGTCTCGATGCCCTCGGCGACCTTGCGGATCAGCACGTTGCCGACCCACACGGTGTGCGCCCGCTCGCCCTGCAGGGCGCCCTTGTAGACGACGTTGCTCTTGGTCCGGGGCGCGTTGTGGTCGACGAAGAGCCGGTGCTCGAAGTGCTGGCCCGCGTCGGCGAAGTAGAGGCCGAGCAGCTCGGCCTCGCCGCCGGGCCCGTCGTAGTGCACGTTTGAGCTGGTGCGCACGACCGACCCGCCGAAGGTCACCGCGATGTGGCGGTAGCGGGCGTCGCGGCCCACGACCGCCTCGTGGGTGCCGACGTGCACGGCGTCGTCGTCCCAGTCCTGCAGGGTCACGACGGTGAGGTCGGCCCCGTCACCGACGACGACCTCGACGTTGCCCGCGTGCACGCCGGAGCCGCGGTGGTCCAGGACGTAGGTCGCGCGGGAGTGGGTGCCCGCCTCGAGGACGGTGTGGCGGTGCGAGCGCCTGCCGGCGGTGCCGGTGACCCGGTGGCCGATCGGCTCGTCGACCTCGGTGTCGGCCGGGATCCGGACGTGCACGGCCTCGGGGGCGTGCTTGGAGGCCAGGGCCGAGGCGCGGTCGTCAGGGACGAGCGCGGCGCCCCGGGGGTGCTGGCCGGCGGCCAGCGTCCCGACGACGTACGACGCGTCGCCGATGGTCTCGACGGCCAGCGCGTCGGCGTCGCCGGGCTGGTCCTCGAGCGCGCCGGCGAGGCGCTTGAGCGGGGTGAAGCGCCAGATCTCCTCGCGCCCGGTGGGCATCGGGTGGTCGTCGAGGTCGAAGGAGCTCACGGGGTGCAGGTGGCTCTCGACGTGGTCGGCCTCGAGGGCGGAGGCCACCGCCTCGCGGGCATCAGCAGTCACGGTCACGTGGGAGTTGTCTTCCTAGGTGTCAGGGGCGGAGCGGGGAGGGGTCGCGGTCAGCCGACCGCGCCCTCCATCTGCAGCTCGATGAGGCGGTTGAGCTCGAGGGCGTACTCCATCGGGAGCTCCTTGGCGATCGGCTCGACGAAGCCGCGCACGATCATCGCCATGGCCTCGTCCTGCTCCATGCCGCGGGACATGAGGTAGAAGAGCTGGTCGTCGGAGACCTTGGAGACGCTGGCCTCGTGGCCCATCGACACGTCGTCCTCGCGGATGTCGACGTAGGGGTAGGTGTCGGAGCGGCTGATCTGGTCGACCAGCAGGGCGTCGCACAGCACGTTGGACTTCGAGCCGTAGGCACCCTCGTTGACCTGGATCAGGCCGCGGTAGGACGTACGGCCACCGCCGCGGGCCACGGACTTGCTCAGGATCGAGCTGGAGGTGTGCGGCGCAGCGTGGACCATCTTGGCGCCGGCGTCCTGGTGCTGGCCCTCGCCGGCGAACGCGATCGACAGCGTCTCGCCCTTGGCGTGCTCGCCCATGAGGTAGATGGCGGGGTACTTCATCGTCACCTTGGAGCCGATGTTGCCGTCGACCCACTCCATCGTCGCGCCGGCCTCGCAGACCGCGCGCTTGGTGACGAGGTTGTAGACGTTGTTGGACCAGTTCTGGATGGTCGTGTAGCGGCAGCGGCCACCCTTCTTCACGATGATCTCCACGACCGCGGAGTGCAGCGAGTCGCTGGAGTAGATCGGGGCGGTGCAGCCCTCGACGTAGTGCACGTAGGCGTCCTCGTCGACGATGATCAGCGTCCGCTCGAACTGACCCATGTTCTCGGTGTTGATCCGGAAGTAGGCCTGCAGCGGGATGTCGACGTGCACGCCCTTCGGCACGTAGATGAACGAGCCGCCCGACCACACGCTGGTGTTGAGCGCGGAGAACTTGTTGTCACCGACCGGGATGACGGTGCCGAAGTACTCCTTGAAGAGGTCCTCGTGCTCCTTCAGCGCGGTGTCGGTGTCGAGGAACAGGACGCCCTGCTCCTCGAGGTCCTCGCGGATGGAGTGGTAGACGACCTCGGACTCGTACTGCGCGGCGACGCCGGCGACCAGGCGCTGCTTCTCCGCCTCCGGGATGCCGAGGCGGTCATAGGTGTTCTTGATGTCCTCGGGCAGGTCCTCCCAGCTGGTGGCCTGCTTCTCCGAGGAGCGCACGAAGTACTTGATGTTGTCGAAGTCGATGCCCGACAGGTCCGAGCCCCAGGTGGGCATGGGCTTGCGGTCGAAGAGCTTCAAGCCCTTCAGGCGCAGGTCGAGCATCCACTGCGGCTCGCTCTTCTTGCTCGAGATGTCGCGCACGACGTCCTCGTTGAGGCCGCGGCGCGCGGTCGAGCCGGCGACGTCGGCGTCGGCCCAGCCGAACTCGTAGCGGCCGATGCCCTGGAGCTCCGGGTTGAGTTCTTCGATGGAGGTCATGAGACCGACTCCTTCTCGCGATGGGTGCTGCTGGGCAGGTCAGGGATGCAGGTGGTGCAGACGCCGTCGCCGTGAGCGATGGTCGCCAGCCGCTGGACGTGGCGACCCAGGACCCGGCTGATCGCCGCGGTCTCGGCCTCGCACAGCTGCGGGAACTCGTGGGCGACGTGGGAGACCGGGCAGTGCTGCTGGCACAGCTGCTCGCCGGCCATGGGCAGCGACCGCGTGGAGGCGGCGTACCCCTCGTCGGTGAACACCTGGGCGAGGACCTCGACCGGGCTCAGGTCCGGGTTCTCGGCCAGCACGTCGCCGAAGCGGGCCTCGATGAAGGAGACCCGCTGGTCGGCGAAGGCGCGCAGGGCGTCGTCGCCACCGGTCTCGGCGAGGAAGCGCAGGGCCTGCACGGCCAGGTCGTCGTACTGCGCCTCGAAGCTGTCGCGACCCCGCTCCGTGAGGGCGAAGAGCTTCGCGGGGCGGCCGCGGCCGCGCACGGCGCCCGGACGCGGGTCACGTGCCTCGACCTCGCCGTCCTCGACCAGCTGGTCGAGGTGGCGGCGGACGGCGGCCGGGGTGAGGTCGAGCTGCTCGGCCAGCGTCGCCGCGGTCGACGGCCCGTTCACCAGGATCGACCGCGCGACACGCTGGCGCGTGCTCAGGTCGTCGCGGGTGAATTCCACAACGCCAGTGTGCCGTTAATGGAGAGACCCGTTCAAGGAAGGGTCGCCTTACCGACGAGTGAGGGGCCCCTGCGGGTCCCGGGACTCCCCCGCGTCGACGCCGTACGACGCCGAGGCGCGCAGCCACCACAGCCCCAGGAAGGGCAGCACCAGCGGGAGGAAGCCGTAGCCCTGGCCGAAGTGCGACCAGACGGTCCGGTCGGGGAACAGGTCGGTCGCGACGTAGGACAACGTGCCCACCACCAGGACCCCGGCGGCCTCGACGACGACGGAGACGAGCGCCACGCGCCGGGCCGTCGGCCCGCCGCGGAGCAGGCAGGCGGTGGCGACGAGGTAGAGCACCGCGGCCAGCAGCGAGAGCGAGTAGGCCAGCGGGGCCCGGTCGGCCTCGGTGCCGAGCTGCACGAGCGAGCGCCCCGTCGCCGCGACCGCGAAGACGGCGTACACCGCGACGAGGATCCGTCCGGGGCCGGTGCCGATGTCGCGCACCGGGCCGCGCCCCGGCTCGGTCAGCCCGTCACGCACCGGCCACCCGCCACAGCTGGTCGAGCCGGGTCTCCATGGCGGCCACGGTGAGCAGCGCCACGAGCAGCGCGCCGTTGCCCCAGCGGCTGCGCTCCACCAGCGCGAGCGCCGCCCCGAAGGGCACCGCGAGGACGACCGTGAACAGGTAGGACACGAACGTGGCGGTCGGGACGTCGCGCGAGGTGGTCGACAGGCTCACCAGGCCCACGACGAGCTGGACCACCAGCACCGCGAGGAGCAGGCCCAGCAGCGCGAAGAACCGGTCGCCCGGGGGGCTCTCGTCACGGGCCATCATCACCAGGGTCCAGATGCCGCAGAGCGCGCTGAGCACCAGCACGGGGACGACCAGCCACACGACCACGGCCTCACTGTAGGAGTGCGGCCACAGCACGTGTGGCGGGCCTCCCTAGACTGCCGGGGTGCACGACGACCACGAGCCCGCCGTCGTCGTCGACGCCCTCGAGATGCGGTACGGCGCCAAGCGGGCCGTCGACGGGCTCTCGCTCACCGTGTCCCGCGGCAGCATCACCGCCGTCCTCGGCCCCAACGGTGCGGGCAAGACGACCACGCTGGAGACCTGCGAGGGCTACCGGCGCCCGCAGCGCGGCACCGTGCGCGTGCTCGGTCTCGATCCCCAGGCCGACCGACGGGCCCTCCTGCCCCGGATCGGCGTGATGCTCCAGAGCGGCGGCGCCTGGTCGGGCATCCGGGCGGAGGAGATGCTGCGCCACGCCGCCTCCCTGCACGCCCACCCGCTCCCCCACGAGCTGCTCGTGGAGCGGCTCGGGCTCTCCGACTGCGGCCGCACGCCGTACCGGCGGCTCTCCGGCGGGCAGCAGCAGCGCCTCGGGCTTGCGTGTGCGCTCGTCGGGCGGCCGGAGCTGGTCTTCGTCGACGAGCCGACCGCGGGCATGGACCCGCAGGCGCGGCGCACCACGTGGGAGCTGCTGGGTGAGCTGCGCGCCGACGGCGTGACCGTGGTGCTGACCACCCACTACATGGACGAGGCGGAGCGGCTCGCCGACACCATCCACATCATCGACCGCGGCCGCCTGATCGCCTCCGGCTCGCCGGTCGAGCTGACCCGGGGGGGCACCGTCTCCACGATCCGGCTCGTGGTGACCAGCCCGTTCCCGCCCGACGCCCCCGAGTCGCTGACCGCCGCGCTGGGCCCCGGCACGACGGTCACGGTGCTCGACGCGCTGAGCCTGCTGGTGACCGGGCCCGCGGACGCCTCGACGCTGGCGCGGGTCTCACGCTGGTGCGAGGAGCAGGGGGTGCTGCCGGAGTCGCTGAGCCTCGGCACCCGCACGCTGGAGGACGTCTTCCTGGAGCTGACCGGCCGCGGCCTCGACGACCAGCCCCACGAGGGGGCCCTGGCGTGAGCGGCACCTTCGCCCCCCGCCCCGTCGCCGCGTCGTTGCCGCGCCAGGTCCTGGCGCAGGCCAGCACCGAGGCCCGCCTCATGCTCCGCAACGGCGAGCAGCTCCTCCTGGCGGTGGTCATCCCCGTCATCGTGCTCGTCGGCGCGGTCGCCGGGTCCGAGCGCGTGGGCCTGGACCTCGACGCCTCCGCCGTCGACACCTTCGCCCCCGGCGTGCTCGCCCTCGCCGTCATGTCCACCGCCTTCACCTCGCTGGCGATCGCCACGGGCTTCGAGCGTCGGTACGGCGTCATCAAGTGGCTCGGCAGCTCGCCCCTGCCCCGGTCGGGCCTGCTCGCCGGCAAGGTCCTGGCGCTGCTGCTGGTCGAGCTGCTGCAGGTGCTCGTCCTCGGTGGCACCGCGCTCGCCCTCGGCTGGGACCCGGTCGTCACCGGCGCCTCGGTGCTCGGCGCGCTGCTGGTGGGGGTGCTCGGCACGGCGGCGTTCGCGGCGATCGGCCTCCTGGTCGCCGGGACCCTGCGGGCCGAGGCCACGCTCGCGGCGGCCAACCTGGTCTACCTCCTGCTGATGGCCGGCGGCGCCGTGGTCCTCCCGGCCTCGGCGTACGGCGGGTTCGGCGAGGTCGCCCAGTGGCTGCCGTCGGGCGCGCTGGGCGAGGGGATGCGGGCCGCGCTCGTCGACGGTGCGGTGGAGGTCACGTCGCTGCTGGCGCTCGCCGGCTGGGCCTTGGTGGGTACCGTCCTCACCGCACGCACCTTCCAGTGGGAGTGACCATGACGCTCGAGACCCGGCTGCAGGAGACCCGCCTGCGACAGGCGCGGTGGGCCGGCTGGGCGAGCCTGGTGGCCAACATCGCGATCGTGGTCACCGGCGGCGCCGTCCGCCTCACCGGCTCCGGCCTCGGATGCCCCACGTGGCCGCGCTGCACCGAGGAGAGCTTCACCCCGCACGGGGCGCTGACCTTCCACGCCGCCATCGAGTTCGGCAACCGGCTGCTGACCTTCGTGCTGGTCGCCATCGCGGTCGCGACCTTCGTGGCCGCCTGGCGCACCGGTCGCCGCGAGCTGCGCCGGCTGGCCCTGGTCCTCGCGCTCGGCATCCCGCTGCAGGCCGTCATCGGCGGCATCACCGTCCTGGTGGACCTCAACCCGTGGGCCGTCGCGCTGCACCTGATGCTGTCGATGGTCCTGGTCGCGCTGTCCGTGCGCTTCCTCCAGCGGCTCGACCGTCCGGTCCCCGCCGTGGGCGGCCCGCTGGTCGCGCTGGCCTGGGGCGTCTTCGCGGTCGGCTTCGTCGTGCTCTACCTCGGCACCATCGTCACCGGCTCCGGCCCGCACGCCGGCGACGCCGACGTGGCACGCAACGGCCTGGACCCGGTCCAGTGGAGCCAGCTGCACGCCGACGCGGTCTTCCTCTACGTCGGCATGACCATCGGCCTGGGTGCGGCGCTGCACGCGACCCGCGCCGACTCGGCCGCGATCAAGGCGACCTGGCTGCTGCTCGGGCTCCAGCTCGCGCAGGGCCTGGTCGGCTTCGTGCAGTACTTCACGGGGCTGCCCGAGGTCCTGGTCGGCATCCACCTGCTCGGTGCCGGAGTGCTGGCGGCGTCCACGACGTGGGTGCTGCTGCGGGTGCGCCACCCGGCGCCGGTTCACCCCCCGGTGGCCACCGCCGAGCCGGAGCTGGCCGCCAGCCTGCGGTAGATCCCCTCGAGCTGCTCGGCCACCCTCCCCTGCAGGAAGGGCCGCACGTCCTCGCGACCGCCGGCGACGAGGCGTGCGCGCAGCCCTGCGTCCTGGACCAGCCGCTGCAGGGCGGCGCTCGTGGCGGCCACGTCGCCGGGCGGCACGACCAGGCCGGAGCGCTCGTGCTCGACCATGTCGGCGATCCCGCCGAGGTGGGTGGTCACCAGCGGGGTGCCGAGGGCCATCGCCTCCAGGACGGTCGTGGGGCACGGGTCGGGCCACTCGCTGGGCAGCGCCGCGCCGAGGGCGTGCTGGAAGCCGCTGACCACGCGGTCGTGCTCCCAGTGGTGGTGCACCGAGACGCCGTCCGGCAGGTCGTCGAGCGGCATCGAGGGCCGGCCGACCAGCACCAGCGCGGGCCGGTCACCGGGCAGCCGCTCCCAGGCCCGCAGGAGGGTCCCGACGCCCTTCTGCTCCGACAGGTCACCGGCGAAGAAGATGTACGGGCCGGCGGGCAGGTCGGGGTCACGAGGCGAATGCTGGCGCACGAGCAGCTCGTCGGGGACGAAGTTGGGGACGACCTCGACGCTCGACCCGTCCGTGTGCAGGCCGTTGGCCTGGGCGACGTAGGAGCTGACCGGGGTGAAGAGGTCGGCCGCGCGCCGTCGCCACGGCAGCCCGGCGCGCACCGCGCCGTACACGACCTGGCCGCGCCCGGCGCCGTAGTGCTCCCCGGCGCAGGGCAGGCAGCGGCGCGGGCTCGGACCCTCGCAGGGGTGGTCCTCCCGCATGAGCCGCTTGGTGGCGCAGACATGGCCGTAGTCGTGCAGCGAGAGCACCAGCGGGATCCGGTACGCCGACGGCAGGGCGGTCCAGGAGCTCACGATCCAGTTGTGGGCGTGGACCACGTCCGGGCGGACCTCGCGCACCAGGCGGGAGAGGGCACGGGTGGTGAGCGGGTCCGGGACGGGCAGGGCCAGGGGCCGGTCGGCGGTGGGGTAGAGCGCGGGCACCCTCGAGCCGACGTGATCCAGCACGTGGACGGTGACGCCCGGGTCCTGCTGCGGCTCGCCCCGGTCGGTGGCCAACGTGGCGACGTGCACGTCCAGCCCGCGTGCCGCCAGCGCCACCGCGAGGTTGCGGACGTGGCGCTCCTCCCCGCCGATGACAGGCGGGTAGAACTGCGCCAGCAGCAGGATCCTCACGCCTCGCTCCCCCGCAGCCGGGCTCGCACCGTCCCGCGCACGAGGCCCGTGACGACCGCGACGGCGCCGAGCACCAGCCCGAGCGCCTCGGCCCGACGCCCCCGCCGCAGCAGCGCCCGCAGCACGGCACCGGGAAGCGACCGCGCGAAGCCGACCTCGGGACCGAGCGACCCGGGCGCCAT
>FWWL01008738.1_pt1 | contig 12813 bp, 13 predicted proteins | sample 2228331 | NCBI WGS metagenome assembly FWWL01 (sample SAMEA103939775, study PRJEB20133) | metagenome | reverse complement strand
ATATTTTATTTTTTTTTTTTTTTTTTTTTTAGATTTTAATATGTATTTTTGGTATTTGATATTGGATATATATTTAATAGGAGCATTAATCAAATTCAGGATAATAAAACTGATCAAACTCAACTCTAAAACTACAATAAGTTGATTTCAGAACAAACTAATTTTAAACAACTTTGACTGATTTGTCAACCAACTTTAAATTATTTTTGCTAAGAATTAATAAACTACAAACTAATCTTTCTTATTCTTTTGCTCTATTTTTAATATTGACAAATTATTTAAAATGGTGAATAATGGTATTATATGGTGTTTTATGGTGAATATCAAGTAAATTTTAGTTCGCCTGGACGTTTAGTTTTACCAAAAAAAATAAGAGAACTTTTAAAAGGCAATGTTTTTGTTTTATCTAAAGATTTTGATAATTGTTTAAGTGGTTATGATAAAGAAGATTGGGAAAGTCGAGCTAAAAACCTTAGCCAAAGCTCTTTAATAGATAATAGTAATATTGATAAACAAAGATTTATTTTTTCATCAATTAGTTATTTAGAAATTGATGATCAAGGGCGATTTGTTATTCCAAAAAATTTATTAAATTATGCTGAGTTAAAAGACCAGGCAATTATTATTGGCGTTGGTGATCATTTTGAGATTTGGGATAAAAACAAATGGATTGAATATAGTAAAAAATTGAAAATTAAAAAAAAGTTTAATTAATGCATACACCTGTTCTTTTAAAATCAGTTTTAGAGAATCTCTTAATAAAAAGCGATGGTTATTATATAGACGCAACTGCTGGAGAAGGTGGTTATATCAAGGATATTGTTAAAAAAAAAGGAAGAGTCTTAGCAATAGATTGGGATGAAAATCAATTTAAAAAACTAAAAAATCAATTTAGAAACAAAGCAAAAATAAAAGTAGTATTAGGTAATTTTGCTGAAATTGAAAAAATCGCTAAAGAAAATAATTTTTATCCAGTAGATGGAATTATTTTTGATTTAGGTTTGTCAATTGAGCAATTGAATAAATCTAACAAAGGTTTTTCTTATAAGAATTTAGATCAAGAATTAGATATGAGGATAAGTGATCAATTAGATAAAAAAGCTAATGATTTAATCAATAAATTATCGTTTGAAGAGTTATATAGGGTTTTCGTTAAAAATGCTGAAGAAATTTATTCTAAAGAGATTGCGGAAACAATAGTCGATGAAAGAAGATATAAAAAAATTATTTTTGTTAAAGATTTAATAAAAATAATTAATAAAAGCTTAAAAAATAAAAAAATTAATAAAGAAAAAACTTATCGAAGAGTTTTTCAAGCTTTAAGAATAGAAGTTAATCAGGAATTTAAAAATTTAAAAAAAGGTTTGGAGGGTAGTTTAAATATTTTGAAAAAAACTGGAAGAATTTTAGTAATTAGTTTTCATTCATTAGAAGATAGAATTGTTAAAAATTTTATTAAAGAAAAAAGATTAAAAGAAGTTTTTAGAAAGCCGATTACCGGAATTTATAGATTTGAAAGAAGTGCGAAATTAAGAATTTTTGGTTTTTAAAATGAAAAGAAATAATTTTTTAAATAATGTTTTTTATTTTTTAATAGTATTTTTATTACTTTTAAATGGTTATTATTTTTATTGTTCAATCAAAATTTCAGATGAAATAAATAGTTACGAACATAAATTAATAGAGATCAAAAATAAAAATTTAAACCTAGAAAGAAAATTGGTTTCAATATCGTCTTTAGAATATGCTCATAAAATCGCTGAAAAATTAGGATTTAATAAACGAGCAAAAACAATTTATTTTGAAAATTTAGTTTATGCTTATAATAAAAATCAATGAGATTAAAATTTCTTTTTATTATTTTTTTAATTTTATATTTATTAATCATTATTAAATTATTTTATATTCAGTTTTTTTTTCCAAAAATAATTAGTCGAGATCTCTATTTAAAAACAGAAAAAATTTATTCAGAAAGAGGGAAAATTTATGATCGAAATATGCTGCCTTTAGTAATTAATCAAACTTCTTATTTAATGTATTTAGAACCTAAAAAAGTAAAAGATGAGGAAAAGTTAATTTATTCTCTAAGTAAAGTGTTAGAAATAGATGAATCTTCAATATCTGCCAAGATTGATAAAAACAAACAATGGTTAATTTTATTTAATGATATTAATCAAGAAAAAAAAGATAAACTTGAAAAACTTAAATTATCTGGAATTGGTTTTGAACAAAAATTAAAAAGACTTTATCCTGAAGCGTCATTATCTGCTCATTTATTAGGATTTGTAGGTAAAAATAATCAAGGTGATGATGTTGGTTATTTTGGGATTGAGGGTTTTTATGATAAAGATTTGGCAGGTTTGCCAGGTATTATAGAATCAGAAAGAGATCTTATAGGACGACCAATTTTTTTAGGATTACAAAAAAAGGTTGATCCTATTGATGGTCGAGACTTAGTTTTAACAATAGATAAAAACGTTCAAAAAATTGCTAAAGAAAAATTACTTCAAGGTTTAGAAAAATATCAAGCAAAACAAGGGTGTATTTTAGGAGTTGATCCTTTTACGATGGAAATTATTGCAGCGGTTTGTTTACCTGATTATGATCCTGAAAAATATTATTTGTTTAATGAAAATTATTTTAAAAATCCAATTATTTCTGATGTTTATGAACCTGGATCTATTTTTAAGCCTTTAGTTATGGCAATAGGACTTAACGAAAAAGTTATTCGTCCTAATGAAATTTTTAATGAATCTGGTCCAATAGAAATAGATGGTTATAAGATTAAGACTTGGAATGATAAATATGAAGGAAGAATAACTATGACGAGAATCTTAGAAAAATCTTCTAATGTTGGTATGGTTTATATAGGTAGTAAATTAGGTAAAAAAAAGATCTATCAATATTTAAAAAAATTTGGTTTTGGTCAATTAACCAATATTGATTTACAAGGTGAAGTTTCTTCATATCTTAAACCATTTAATCAATGGTATAACATTGATTTTTCAACAGTAACATTTGGTCAAGGAATTGCGGTAACACCAATACAAATGATTAGAACCTTTGCTTCTATAATTAATGGTGGTAATTTATTAAAACCGTATGTAGTAAAGAAAATTATATCTAATAAAGAAACTATTGAAATAAAACCAAAAATAGAAAAAAAAGTTATTAGTTCTTTAACTTCACAAATAATTAAAAAAATGCTTGTTTCAACTATAGAAAATGCTGAAGCGAAATGGGATCGACCAAAAGATTATAAAATTGGAGGAAAAACAGGAACAGCTCAAGTGGCGGTTGCAGGTCATTATGATCCTTCGTTAACAAACGCTTCTTTTATTGGTTTTTTTCCTTATGAAAAACCAAAAATTTTAATATTAGTTATTTTAAAAGAACCAAAAACTTCACCATGGGGATCTGAAACTGCCGCGCCAATTTTTTTTGAATTGGCTAAAGAGTTAATTTCATATTATAATATATTGCCAGGACAATAAAAATGAAAATTATTAAATATTATTTTCAAAAAATTAAGAACTATTATCATTTAATTGAAGCAATTATTGCTAATTTTTTATATGGTTTTCCTTCAAAAAAAATCAAGGTAATAGGTGTTACCGGAACTGATGGAAAAACAACAACTACACATTTGATTGCTCATATTTTAAAAGAAAACAAAAAAAAAGCTTCTTTTATATCGACAGTTTATGCGATGATAGGGAATAAAGTTTATGATACAGGATTACATGTAACCACTCCTTCATCTTTTATGGTTCAAAAGTTTTTAAGTCAGGCTTTCAAAAATGGAGATGAATATTTTGTTTTAGAAACTACTTCTCATGCATTAGATCAGAATCGAGTTTGGGGAATAAATTATGAAATAGGAGTGTTAACTAATGTTACCCATGAACATTTAGATTATCATCTAAATTATCAAGATTATTTAAAAACAAAGATTAAATTATTAAAAATGTCGAAAAAATCAATTATAAATATTGATGATTTTTCTTATCAATATATTAAAAATCAAAAAATAAATAATAAAATTACGTATAAAAAATTACAAATAATAGAAAAAAATTTTTCAGATTTAACTTTATTTAATAAGTACAATTATTCTGCTGCTTTTGTTGTTTGTAAAGAATTAGGTGTTTTGGAAAAAGATATTATAAAAGCAATGAAGACTTTTAAATTACCAAAGGGAAGATTAGAAATAGTTTATGATAATCATTTTCAAGTAATTATAGACTTTGCTCATACTCCAAATGCTTTTTTAAATCTGCTTTCTGAGATAAAAAAAAGATTAAAAAATAATGGTCGATTAATTCATATTTTTGGTTCAGCAGGATTAAGAGATCAAACAAAAAGACCATTAATGGGTCAAAACTCTTCTTTATATTCTGATTTTATTATTATTACAGAGGAAGATTTTCGAACTGAGAAATTTGAAGATATTGCTAAACAAATAGCATCAGGGATTAAAAAAAATAAACCTTATCTTATAATAAAGGATAGATTTGAAGCGATAAAAAAAGGAATTTTAATGGCAAAGAAAAATGATATTGTTTTGATAACTGGTAAAGCTCATGAAAAAAGTTTAGCTAGAGGAAAAAAAGAATATTCTTGGGATGAATTTAAAGCAGTAGAAAAAGCTTTAAAAATTAAAAATGAAAAATGATTATTTTTAATAAAGATAAAAAAATATATTACTCAACGCTAATTAATGATAAAAATTATTTTTCTGGTTTTACTACAAAACTAATTGGTAATGGAAAAAGAATAGAAACAATTTTTGAATTTTTAAATAAAAATAAAATTAATTATTCTAAAGTAGTTATTCCTGAACAAATCCATTCAGCTAATTTAGAATTAGTTGACGATAGTAATAATAATTTAATAATTAAAATACCAGATTGTGATGCGGTTTTGACTATAAAAAATAATTTATTTTTAACGGTAGTGACAGCTGATTGTTTGCCAGTTATTTTTTTAGAAAAAAAACTCGGTGTTATCGGTATTAGTCATCAAGGTTGGCGAGGTTCAATAAAAAAATTACCAATTAAAATCATTAATAAGATTATTTCTTTAGGAGGAAAAAAAGAAAATATTATTGTTGTAATTGGACCAGGTATTGGTCAGTGTTGTTATGTTATTAAAGAAGACCGGTATTATCAATTTTTAGAAGAATTTGAAGGTTTTTCAAAAGAAATATTTTTAATAAGAAAAGGAAAGATTCATTTAAACTTATATAAATTAAATTACTTAATGTTGATACGATCAGGAATAAAAAAAGCAAATGTAGATTTTTTTCCATTTTGTACTTATTGTCAAAAAGATAAGTTTTTTTCTTTTCGTCGTTATAAAGAAAAAGGAGATGAATTTGGAGAAATGTTAAGTTTTATTATAAAAAATTAATATGGATTTAAAAATAATAAAAAACATCTTTTTTTTAGGAATTAAAGGAGTAGCGATGGCTAATTTGGCTATAATTTTAAAAAAAGCAGGAAAGCATATTTTTGGTGTTGACGAAAAGAAAAAATATATTACTGATAAATTATTAAAAAAAAATCAGATAAATTATCAAGAAAATTTTGATTTAAAAAATTTAAATCAACCAATAGATTTATTTGTTTATTCAGCGGCTCATGGAGGAATAAATCATCCTTTAGCAAAATTAGCCAAAGAAAAAAATATAAAATTAATTTCTCAGGCTGAGTTAATTGGGGAAATAATTAAAGAATTTAAAACAAAAATTGCTATCTCAGGTTGTCACGGAAAAACAACCACTTCTTCTTTATTAGCTTATTTACTAATTAAACTAGGAAAAAAACCTTCCTATTTGGTTGGCGTACCATATTTTGACTCAATAAAAGGAGGAGATTATCAAGATAAAGATTATTTTATAGTTGAAGCAGATGAATATGGTGTTAATCCACCTTTTGATAAAACGCCAAAATTTTTTAAACTTAATCCTGATTGGATTATTTGTACTAATATTGATTTTGATCATCCTGATGTTTATGAAAATTTAGAAGAAACAAAACAAATTTTTAAAAAATTTTTTGATAATAAAAAATTAGTTTTATGTGGCGATGATAAAAATTTAAAAGAATTGATTCCTTATTTAAAAAATAAAAAAATTATTACGTATGGTTTTTCTGAAAATGTAGATTATAAAATAGTCGATTTTAAAACTGATGAAGAAAAAACAATTTTTAAATTAAATAATCAAGAGTTTGTAATTAGTCTTTTTGGAAAACATAATGTTTTAAATGCTACTGCAGTAATTTCGATTTTATATGAATTAGGTTTTTCGTATGACAATATTAAAAAAGCAATAGTAGGTTTTAAAGGAGCACAAAGACGTTTAAATTTAATTTATCATGGAAATTTTTATCTTTTTGATGATTATGCACATCATCCAACAGAAATTGAAGCAACTATAGATGCTTTAAGACAAAGATACAAAAATAAAAGAATTTATTTAATTTTTCAGCCTCATACTTTTTCTAGAACATTAAAATTGTTAAATGAATTTAGAGTTAGTTTATCTAAAGCTGATTTTGGATTAATATTACCAATTTTTCCTTCAGCAAGAGAAACAAATATTAATTATAATATTAGTTCACAAGACATAGTTGAAGGTATTGATAATTTAAAATTTGTAAACAACGATAAAGAAGCAATAAAATTTTTATTTAAATTATTAAAAAAAGAAGATATTGTTTTGTTAATTGGGGCTGGTGATATTTATAAAATTTCTCAAAAAATAATAGATTATGATCGATCTAGATAAAAAAATTGAAAAAAATAAAAATATTTCTCATTTGCTTACATTAAAAACTAATGTGGTCGCTCAATATTTTTTCGAAGCAAAGTCTAGAGAAGATTTAATAAACATAAAAAAATATTCTTTGAAAAAAAATCTTCCTTTATTTATTCTTGGTGGTGGCAGTAATTTAGTAATAACTAAAAGAATAATTTCATTTTTAGTTGTTAAAAATAATTATCAAAAACTTGAGGTATTAGAAGAAAATGAAAAAAATGTAAAAATTAAAGTTTCTTCGGGATATCCAGTCTCTTTATTGATTTTAAAATCAATTGAAAATGAATGGTCAGGTTTTGAGTATCATTATGGCTTGCCAGGAACAGTTGGAGGAGCAATATATATGAATTCTAAATGGACAAGACCTTTAATTTATTTTGGTGATAATTTATTAGAAGCTTATTTAATTGATGAAAAAGGAAATGAAAAAAAAGTTGATAAAAAATATTTTAAATTTGCTTATGATTTTTCAATTTTACAAAAAACTAAAGAAATATTATTAGAAGGAGTTTTTATTTTAAAAAAGGATTTAAAAGAGAATATAAAAAAAAGAGCTAAAGAAGTACTTAAATATCGAAAAAAAACTCAACCAATTAATAAAGCAACTGCTGGATGTTTTTTTAAAAATCCAGGAAATATTTCTGCTGGTTATTTAATTGATAAAGCTGGGTTAAAAAATTTTTCTATTGGTGATTATTTTGTATCAGATGTCCATGCAAATTTTATAATTAATAAAGGTAATGGTAAGCCAGAAGATTTATTAAAATTATTATCAATTATTAAAACAAAAGTTGAAGAAAAGTTTAATATAGTTTTAGAAGAAGAAGTAATAATAATTTAAAAATTTAATTGAAAATTTATTTAAAATATGGAAGACGCTTATATTATTAAAGGAGGAAAAAAATTGTCTGGAGAGATTAGTTTATCCGGTGCAAAAAATGCTGCATTAAAAATAATTATAGCTAGTTTACTTTTTAAAAATAAGGTTATTTTAAATAATATTCCTTATATTCGAGATGTTAATGAACTTCTTAATTTAATAAATCAATTAGGTGTAAAAACTAATTTTATTGAGAAAAATTTATTAGAAATAGACCCGAGAACTTTAAAATTTAATAAAGTTGATATGTTATATGGATCTAAAATTAGAGTTTCCTTTATGTTATTTGCACCTCTTCTTTATAGATTTGGAGAATGTTATATTCCCAATCCAGGAGGATGTCGAATAGGTGCCAGACCAATTGATCGAATAGTAGAAGGAATGAAAACTTTAGGAATTGAGGTTGATTATGATGGCGCTACAGGTTTTTATAAAGCTAAAATGACAAAAAAACCTTCAGGATACTACCGGTTTTTCAAGCCTACTCATACAGGTACAGAATTATTAGTTATACTATCAGTTTTTTCAAAAGATAAGGTTGTTTTAGATAATGTGGCAATTGAGCCAGAAATTGATAACTTAATTGAATTTTTAAATTTAGCTGGAGCAAAAATTACTCGATTACCTAAAAATAAAATTGAAATAATTGGTGTAAAAAAATTGATTTTTAATAATAAGCCTTTTGAAATAATTTCTGATAGAAACGAAGCAGTAACTTTTATTTGTTTAGGTTTATCAACAAAGGGAAATATAATTTTAAAAAATATCAATGAAAATTTTTTTTCTATTTTTATTAAAAAAATAAAATTAGCAGGAGCAGATTTTTATAAAAAAAATAACTATCTATATTTTAATTATGTAAAACAATTAAAAGCGATATCAATTGAAACTACCCCTCATCCGGGGTTTATGACTGATTGGCAACCAACTTGGACAGTTTTAATGACTCAAGCAAAAGGAAAATCAATTATTCATGAAAGAGTTTTTGAAAACCGATTTTCATATGTAGAAGAGTTAAATAAATTAGGAGCAAAAATAAAATTTATTAATAAAAAAATAAAGAATCCAAAAGAATTTTATTTTTTTAATTATGAAGAAAATAAAAATTATCAACAAATAATTGAAATTAATGGTCCTGTAAAATTACATAATGGAGTTTTAAATATTAAAGATTTAAGAGCGGGAGCGACTTTAGCAATTGCTGCTTTAGTCGCTCAAGGTGAGTCAATAGTAAATAATGTTTCAATACTTGAGCGAGGTTATGAAGATTTTGTTGAAAAGGTTAAAAATTTAGGAGCAGAAATTAAAAAAATATGAAAAAAATAAAAAATGGTCTAATTTTAGCTGGTGGTGATAGTACTAGATTTTGGCCATTAAAAGATAAAAATTTTTTTGTTTTTTTTAATAAACCTTTAATTTTATATCAAATTGAAAAATTATCTTTATATTGTGAAAAAATTTATATTGTGGCAAATCAAAATAACATTTTGCAACTTAAGCGATTATTGGGAAATTTAGATTTAAATTTTTCATACGAGATAATTCCTCAACAAAACTACTCTTTGGGACAAGCAGGAGCAATTTTATCAGCAATAAAATTTATTAAAGGAGAAACAATAATTATTAATGCTAATGATTATTTAAATTTTTCAATAATAAAAGAAATATTTTCTTTACAAAAAAATAAAGATTTAGTAGTTTTATTTGGTAAAAAAATTAATAATTATTTTCCTGGAGGATATTTTAAATTTGATAAAAATAATCAAATTTTAGAAATTATAGAAAAACCAAATAAAGATAATTTGCCTTCTAATTATTTAAAGTTATTTTTAGATTATTATAGCGATTTATCAAGTTTTAATGATTATTTTAGAAAAATTATTAAAAAATCCAGTGATGACGTCTATGAAAAAGTTTTAAGCGAGATTGTTAAAAATAAAAAAACTTATTTTATTGAATATAATGATGTCTGGCATAGTTTAAAATATCCCTGGCATGTTTTAAGAATGATGAGAATTTTTTTAAGTCAATTAAAAGATAATCAAATTAGTGAGACTGCTACAATTTCAAAAAAAGCGATTATTGTTCCGCCGATTATTATTGGTAATAATGTAAAGGTGGGTGATTTTGTTAAAATTGTTGGCCCAACTTATATTGGTGATAATACGATTATAGGTGACTATTCTTTAGTTAGAGAAAGTCATATTAATAATGATTGCTTAATTGGTTCTTATTCAGAAATCGCTCGTTCTTATATTGGTAATAAAGTTTTTCTTCATAGAAACTATATTGGTGATTCAGTAATAGATGATCAAGCAATGTTTGGCGCACAAGCATTAACAGGAAATTTAAGATTCGATGGTGAGAGTGTTTGTTCTTATTGTAATAAAGAAAGAATCGATACTGGCTTAGAAAAATTAGGGGTAATAGTCGGTTCTAATTCAAAGATTGGTGTTAATACAACGATTTTTCCAGGAGTAAAAATTGGAAAAAATACTTGGATTGCTCCGAGTGAAAAAGTTTGTTTTGATATAGAAGACAATATTTATTTTTTTAAAAATAAAAAACGAAAAAATGAATATGAAATTAAATAATAAGAAAAAAATTACTGTTATTGGTGGTGGTACAGGAACTTATATTGTTCTTTCTGGATTAAAAAAATATTCTGATTTAGATTTATCGGTTGTAGTTTCAATGACAGATTCTGGAGGATCAACAGGAAGATTAAGAGATCAATTAGGTATTTTGCCTCCTGGAGATTTAAGACAATGTTTATTAGCTTTATCTGAAGCTTCAGATTTATGGAGAAAATTGTTTTTGTATCGTTTTGAAGCAGGTGATTTAAAAGGTCATAATTTTGGCAATATTTTCATTGGTGCTTTAGAAAAAATTTGTTCTTCGTATGATGATGTAGTGAAGACAGCATCAATACTTTTAAAATCTAAAGGTGAAGTTATTCCAGTAACTGAAGACAAAGTTCATTTAGTAGCTGAATATGAAAATGGAAATATTGTTGAAGGAGAAGGTTTAATTGATAAAAATAAAAGAGAAAAATCAAGAATAAAAAAGTTGTATACAAAACCTATTTCTCAAGCTACTAAAAAAGCAATAAATGCTATTAAAAATGCTGATTTTTTAATTTTAGGACCAGGGGATTTATATACGAGTATTATTCCTGTTTTATTGCCTAAAGGAATAACTGAGGTTATGAAAAATTTTAAAGGTAAAATTATTTATATTTTAAATTTAATGACAAAAGCAGGACAAACATATAATTATAAAGCTAGTGATCATTTAAATGAATTAGAAAAATATTTAAAAAGAAAAGTTAATGTGGTACTAGTAAATAAAGGAAAAATAAAAAAAGAGATTTTAAATTTATATAGAAAATATAATGAAAAAGTAGTTGTTAATGATTTAGATAAAAATACTTATAAAATTATAGAAGAAGATTTAATAGATGATCGTGAATTTACAAAAGATAAAAACGATGTGCTTTTTAGAAGTGTTTTAAGACATGATTCTGATAAATTAGCAAAAAATTTAGTAAAATTATTTTATGCTTAAACGACACACAATTTCTCTTAAACATGCTTTTGACGGTTTAATTTGGTCATTAAAAACTCAACCGAATTATCGAATCCATTTGTTTCTTTCATTACTATCAATTATTGGAGGATTTGTTTTAAAAGTAAGTTATTTTGAATTTTTATTAATTATTTTTTTGATTACGGTTGGTTTGGTGGTAGAAACAATAAATACTGGGTTAGAACAAACAACTGATGCAATTGATAAAAAAATTCGTGAAGATATAAAAATTGCTAAAGATGTAGCAGCAGCAGCAATGTTAATCTATGCTTTTGGAGCAGTAATTATTGCTTTAATTATTTTTATACCAAAGATTATCAATTTATTTTAAAATTTTATGCCGTCGGTTTATTTATTTGCCGTTATTTCTTCGTTCGTGTTAAACTTTTTTTTGATTTTGCCTTTTATAGATTTGTTATATCAGTTAAAGTTTCAACGAAAAAATCAGATTACTAAAGATGCTTTTAATAAAAGAACACCAATTTTTGATAAATTTAATAGAAATAAAGTAGGAGTGCCAACTGGAGGAGGAATTCTTCTTTTATTAACAACTATCTTTGTTTTTTTTCTTTTTATTTTAATGTACTGGGTTTTTCAAAAAAAAATTTTAACCAACTATCCTTCAATTGCTTCAGAAATTAAAATATTAGTATTTACATTCATTTCATTTGGATTATTAGGACTCTATGATGATCTTAATAAAATTTTTTTGTGGACAAAAACAAAATTTTTTGGCTTAAAAATGAAAATAAAATTAATAATAGAAATAATTTTGGCTTTAATAATTTCTTATTGGTTGTTTAGTGAGTTAAAAATTGGAATTATTAATATTCCTTTTTTTGGAGTATATCAATTAAATTATCTCTATATTTTATTTGCTAGTTTTGTAATAGTTGCTTTTGCTAATGCGGTAAATATTACTGACGGTTTAGATGGATTAGCTACTGGTGTTTTGATTTTTTCTTTAATAGGTTTTTGGATTATAGCTCGGTCTATTTTAGATGTACCAACCTCACTTTTTATTGCTGCTTGGTTGGGAGGATTATTGGCGTTTTTGTATTTTAATATTTATCCAGCAAGAATTATGATGGGTGATACCGGCGCGTTGTCTTTTGGAGCAACTTTTGCCGTAATTGGATTAATTTTAGGAAAAGCCTTTGTTTTGCCAATTATTGGTGGAATATATGTTATTGAGATTGCTTCTTCATTAATTCAGTTATTAAGTAAAAGATATTTTAAAAAAAAGATTTTTCCTGTAGCTCCTTTTCATTTATATTTACAATTAAAAGGTTGGGAAGAACCAAAAATTGTCATGCGTTTTTGGTTAATCTCAATTATTTTCGTTATTTTTGGCTTAATGATTGCGTTTATGAAATAAAAGAGTTTGCTTGTACAAGTTACATGTTATAAGTTAAAAGAAATTTAAAATTTAAAATTTAAAATTTAAATTTAAAATTAAAAATTAAAAATTAAAAAACTATTAAAAAATCCTCAATTTTGTTTATTTTTAGTTTGTCCTAGC